>Ga0209972_10000776_pt1 | contig 31054 bp, 25 predicted proteins | sample NOAtaG_7_FD_187302 | JGI IMG/M metagenome (GOLD analysis project Ga0209972, IMG submission 187302) | Freshwater lake microbial communities from Lake Erie, under a cyanobacterial bloom - NOAA_Erie_Diel1S_2200h metaG (SPAdes) (version 2) | ecosystem: Environmental > Aquatic > Freshwater > Lake ...
CGAAGCCCGAGTAGAGCGCGTTCCAGCGCGCGAGGCCGATCTGCAGGCGCACGTGCGCGAGCTGCAGCCCGTACCAGAGCAGCGCGGCGGCGGCGGCGCCGAGGAGCCGGGAGCGCCACGGGGCCGGGCGCGGAGGGACGGCGGCGTAGAGGACGAGCAGTCCCAAGAGGACCGCGAGCGGCGGCGCGACGAAGAGCAGCGCCGCCCGCATCGAGGCGTGCGGGACCCAGGCTGCGAGCAGCGCCGCGAGCCAGGTGTCGTGGGTGAACGACGCGCTCGCGCTCGCGTAGAGCAGACCGAGCGGTGTCACCGTGGCGACGAGGAAGAGGGAGCGGAGCCGCGCCGGCGCCCGGGGCCGCGGTCCGCGCTCCTCGAAGATCTGTCGGAACGCCTCCTCGACGCCGAGATGCACCCGCGCGAGCGCGAGGCCGAGGATGCCGAGGCCTCCGAGGCCGAGCCCCGAGAGGTCCGTGTCCTCGACGAGCGCGAGCACCGCCTGCGCCCACGTGCGCAGCGTGGCGACGCCCTCCGAGCCGCCCTCGTCGCCCAGCGTCGACGAGAGGAACGGGTCCACCGTGCCGGCGCGGAAGTCCGCGTAGAGCCCGGTCGTGCGCGTGAGGGCGAAGGCGAGCGTGAGCGCGGGCACCACCGCGAGGAGGGTCGAGTAGGCGAGCGAGGCGGCGTGCAGTTGCACGCGGTCGCGGAAGAAGTTTCGCACCAGCACCCAGAGGAGCTGCAAGGCGCTGCGCAGGCGCCCGGTGGCCGGGTCGCTCGCGTCCTCGAAGAGCGGTCCGTGGGTGCGCGCGAGCAGCACCGCGACCGGCCGCGGCGTCGACGCGAGCAGGGAGGCGTGTCGGCGGTTCGCGCTCACCGCCGGAGCCTACCGCGCCGCGGCGATTGTGTACGATGCGCGCCCCATGCTCGCGCTTCGCGTCTACGTGTTCCTCGGAGCGTTCCTGCTCTTCTCGATGGAGCCGCTCGTCGGCCGGCTGCTCCTGCCCGAGTTCGGCGGCGCGTTCCACGTGTGGACGACCTCGCTCATGTTCTTTCAGGCGGTGCTCTTCCTCGCCTACGCCTGGGCGCACCTCGTCGCGCCGAAGATCGGACGCGCGCAGGCGATCGTCGTGCTCCTGCCGCTGCTCTTCGTGCCGCCGAGCCCGGGCGAGATCCTGCCCGACCACGACGTGCCCGCGCTGCTCTGGGCGCTCGTCCGCGCGAGCGCGCTGCCCTTCTTCGCGCTCGCCACCACCAGCGTCACGGCGCAGGCGTGGCTCGCCCGCTCGAGCCTGCCAGGCAAGGAGAGCCCCTACTTCCTCTACGCGCTCTCCAACGTCGGCTCGCTCGCCGCGCTGCTCGTCTACGCCGCGCTCGTCGAGCCCTTCGTGGGCGTCAGCGTGCAGCGCTGGGTGTGGGCCGCGGGCTTCGTGGCGTGGGTGATCGCCGCGCTCGCAGCCTGGCGTGCGACCGAGGGGCAGGCGGCCGCACCCGCTCCGAGCGCGACGTCTGCGCATCCACTCGAGACCGCCTACTGGATCGCGCTCGCCGCATGCCCTTCGGCGCTGCTCATGGCGGTCACGAACCTGATCGCGCTCGACGCCGGCAACGTCCCGCTGGTGTGGGTCGTGCCGCTCGCGCTCTATCTCCTGACCTTCGTCTGGGCGTTCGCGACCCCGAAGCCCGGCGAGATGACGCGGGTGCCGCTCGCGGTGCTCCGCATCTGGCCGCACTTCGCCGCGGTGGGCCTCTTCTTCTGGTCCGGCGCCGACACCGGCTCGACCTGGCTCGAGGTCCTCCTGCACGCCGGGATCTTCTTCGTCGTCGCGCTCGCGGCGCACACCGAGCTCTACCGGGTGCGCCCGCCGCCCGCCGAGCTGACCCGCTACTACCTCGTGCTCAGCTTCGGCGGCTGGGTCGGCGGCGCCTTCGTCGCGCTGCTCGCGCCGGTCGCATTCGATGGCCTCTTCGAGTACCCGATCGCGATCGCGGCCCTCGCTCTCGCGATGCTGGCGTGGAACCGCGAGGCGGTGCGCGCCTGGTTCCGCGGCGCGGGCATCCCGGCGATCGGGATCTCGGTCGCGCTCGTCCTGGTGATCGGCTGGAAGGTCGCGGAGGGCGCGGCGAGCGGCGAGGGCAGCGAGCGCGTGCTCGAGACGGATCGCAGCTTCTATGGGATCTACCGGGTGATCGACACGCGCCGCAGTGGTGTGCTCACGCGCGACCTCGTGAGCGGCGTGACCTGCCACGGCCGGCAGTTCCTCGAGGAGGAGATGCGGCGTGAGCCCCTCAGCTACTACCACCGCACCGGACCCCTCGGCGACGTGGTCGTGACGCTGCGCGATCTGCGGCCCGATCCCGCCGATCGGCGCCTCCGCATCGGCGCGATCGGCCTCGGCGTGGGCGCGACCGCCGCCTACACCGAGCCGGGGGACGAGCTCGTGTTCTTCGAGATCGACGCGCTCGACGTGCGCCTGGCCGAGCAGCACTTCACCTACCTCGCCGACGCGCGCGGCGACGTGCGCACGGTCGTCGCCGACGGTCGCCTCGCGCTCGCGGCGATGACCGACGCGCCGGCGTGGGACCTGCTCCTCGTCGACGCGTTCTCCGGCGACGCGATCCCCACGCACCTCGTGACCCGCGAAGCGGTCGAGCTCGATCGCCGCATGGTCGGACCGGGCGGCGCGCTGCTCTTCCACGTCTCGAACCGCTACTACGATCTGCTGCCGGTGCTCGCGCGCATCGCCGAGGAGCTCGGCGTGCCTGCCGCCTACGAGCGGCACCTCGACCGGCTCATGCCCGGACAGGACCCCTCGGTCTACTTCGTGTTCGCGCCCGACGAGGCCTTCGTTCGCCTCCTCGAGCCCGCGGGCTGGGTCCCAGTCACGCCCGAGCTCGCGGCCCGCTCGGCGCTCTGGACCGACGACCACGTCAACACCCTCGCGGCCTTGCTCCCCGACTGGCGCTGAGCGCGGGGCGCGCGCGAACGCCCGAACTCGGCTAGCCTCGCCGAGGTCTGCCATGGCGACGCACGCTTGCTCCCGGCCGCTGCCGTATCTGCTCGCGCTCGCGCTCTCTCTGACGCCGGGCTGCCTGCCGGCGGGCCTCGCGAGCGGCAGCGCGTTCCTCGACGCGGTCACCTGCGTACTCTGGTCGGGGATCCTCGGGGGGCTCACCGCCGTGGTCCTCTACGTCGTCTCGAAGACCCGCGAAGCGAGGAGGCAGCACCGGGCCTACCGCGCGCGGGCGTGCGCGTCCGCGGAGGTGCTCACCACCGGCGCGGGCCGCTGTGGGTTCGCGTGCACCGCGGCGACCGAGCACTGGGTGTGGCTCCGCGTCACGCAGCCGGGCTCCTCCCGTGCCCTCGCCCTGCCGCTCGTGCTCCGGATCGCCACACCGACGCGCGTTCTCTTCGAGCATGCGGGGACGCTGCAGCTCGACGACGACGCCTCGCCCGAGGGCTGGCCCGTCGAACCCGGGACCGTGGGGATGTTCGGCGAGGACTTTCGCCTGGCGCGCTTCTCCCCGAAGCTGGGCGAGGAGGTCGTCGTCGAACTTCGCTACCAGCCGACGACGAGCCCGCCCGATCCCGCGGCGTCGCTCGCCGCGCTGGAACTCTGGGTCGCTCCGACTCCGCCTCCTCCCTTGTGGTGAACCCGCGACCGGCCGCGGGCCCGAGGCGCTCACCACGCGCGACCGGCGAGCGGGCCGCCGCGCAGGATGCGCTGCTCGCTGTCGCCGCGGCTCCGCACCTGCGCGCCGGGCACGCCTACCGTCGGCTGCGTGCTGCACGGAGCGCGCGGGGGAATCCGAGGATGGTGAGCGGCTCGCCGGTCGGGGTGAGCACCAGCTCGGCGCCCATACGCACCTCGCGGACGTGGTGCGGGCCGTCCACCCAGACCCGGCCGTCGCGCACCTTGCTGACCAGGCGCAGCGTCTCACCCGGGGCGATCAGCCCGCGCAGCTCGGGGCGCGTCGTGCCGTCGGAGAAATACGGCTCGCGCACGACCCACTGCAGCTTCTTGCTCTTCACCGGCAGCACCTGGCCGCCCGCCGAGCGCTGTGCCGCAGTGCTCCCCGCCGTACAGCCCGCCCAGATCCCGCTCGACTTGATCTCGATCTGCCGAGTCTTCTTGCCCTCCACCGAGAGCAGGAATCGGGTCGTCGCCGCCGGGCTCGCGTGGGCGAAGAGCACGTCGTTGAGCACGCGGCGCGAGAGCACCTCGCCGTCGAGCGCGACGCAGGCGCGCGCGAGGTGGCTCGCTTGCAGCCGGCCCGCGAGTGCGGCTTCGAGCAGCGGCCGCACCGCGCCCTTCTTGCCGGCGCAGAAGTGCCCGACGCTGTCGGCCGGCGCGGAGTTGATCGCGACGACCGGCGTGGCCTCGGAGAGCCAGCGCGCGGCCCAGAGCAGCGTGCCGTCGCCGCCCACCGTGACCACCAGATCGAAGCCGTCGACGAGCCCTTCGTCGCCGCGGAAGCGGAACGACGCGCGCGCCCCGAGCGCCTCGAGCGCCTCCCGCACCTCGTCGAGCGTCTCGACGTGCGCGTGGTGCGCGGCCTCGAGACGCCGCACCGAGTCGTGCTTCTGCGCGAGGAGTTCGAGGAAGCGCGGCGTCTTGCGCTCGACGACGTTCGTCTGCCACGCCGACTTCTTGTAGACGCAGAGCACCCGCGGCGCCGCGGGCTTCGACGGCGAGCGCGGGGCCATCGGCCTCAGCCCCCGAGCCGCTCGACGAGCCGGCGGATGCCGATCTCGGTCTTGATGTCGGCGATGCGTCCATCGCGGCACGCGGCGAGCGCCTCGTCGAGGGGCACGAAGGCGATCCGCGCACGCTCCTCGACCGGCGAGCCGTCCTCGCTCGCCTTGCCGATCGCCGACGGGTCGACCTTCGCGGCGAGGAAGTGCAGCTTCTCGGCGACGAGGCCGGGCGTCAGGAAGAGGGGCGGGCCGAGCGGTGCGAAGGCCTCGGGCGCCACGGTGAGGCCGACCTCCTCGTCGGTCTCGCGGCACGCGCACGCCCGCAGCCCCTCCTCGCCCTCCTCGCCCTCCTCGACCAGTCCAGCCGGGATCTCGAAGAGCGTCGGATCGCCGTGCGTCTCGGGCAGCGGCAGCGCGTAGCCAGGGCGCAGCGCGAGCGGCGGGCGGATCGAGGACCGGAGGCACACCCGCGGCTTCAGCCCAGGCGCCTCGGGGTCGGCGTAGAGGACGATGCCGACGGCGTCCATCGCGTCGCGCTCGACGCAGTCGTAGCGGTACTCGCGGCTCGTCGCGCCGCCCTCGTACTCGTTCTTCAGCACGAGACGCCGCACCCGGATGAAGCCCTCGTCGGAGCGCATCGCGTCCGAGAGGTCGCTGACGATCTGGATCTTCACCGTCGGTCGTTCACCGCTCCAGCGCTGGCTCATGGCTCGTCTCCCTCCGCGTCCTGACCCGGATGGCCCCACTCGAAGGCCAGGCCCGGCACCACGGCCCAGGTCTCGCCCGCACCGAAGAGGCCCCAGGCCTCGAGCACGGCGCTGATCGTCACCTCGGACGACAAGTGCAGGCCGAGGCCTGCTCCGCCGCCGACGAAGCCGCCGGCGGTGACCTTCACGTCCTGCGTCGCGCCGCCCCAGATCCCGCCCCGCAGGCGGAGCGAGAAGGTCACGTCGCCCGGCGTGAAGAGCGCCACCGACGCGCCGACCGGCATCATCACCCGGTTGCGGTCGTCGCGCTCGGAGGGGATCGCCCCGACGCCGAAGCACGCACCGAAGCGGAGGACGTCGACCGGGACCCACACGTCGAGCAGGGCCACCGCGCCGGGGTCTCCGTCGGCGTACACGAAGCCTGCGGTGAGGGCGCCGGCGATGTCCTGGGCCTTCGCGCCCGAGGTCCCGAGCAGGGCGAGGAGCGCGAGCGCGGGGCCGAGCTGCCTCACGTCGGGATCTTCTTCGCGTCGGCGAGGAACTGCGCCAGGCCCAGGTCGGTGAGCGGATGCTTGAGCAGCTGGAGGATGACCTTGTGCGGCAGGGTCGCGACGTGCGCGCCGAGCTCGGCGGCCTGCACGACGTGGACGGGGTGGCGGATCGAGGCCGCGAGCACCTGGGTCGGCAGGTCGTAGTTCTGGTAGATGGTGCAGAGCTGCGCGACGAGGTCCATGCCGTCGCCCGAGACGTCGTCGACCCGCCCCACGAAGGGGCTGATGTAGGTCGCCCCGGCCTTCGCCGCGAGCAGGCCCTGCGAGGGCGAGAAGCAGAGCGTGACGTTCGTCCGGATGCCCTCGCTCGAGAAGACCCGCACCGCCTTCAGGCCGTCGGCGATGAGCGGCACCTTCACCACGATGTTGCGGTGGATCTTGGCGAGCGCGCGGCCCTCCTCGACGATCCCGGCGAAGTCGGTGGCGAGCACCTCGGCGCTGATCGGCCCATCGACGATCTCGCAGATCGCGGGGATGATCTCGCGCATCGACTTGCCGGTCTTGGCGACCAGCGAGGGGTTCGTGGTGACCCCGTCCACGACGCCCATCTGTGCGGCGTCCCGGATCTCGGCGAGGTCGGCGGAGTCGATGAAGATCTTCATGCGCCGGGAGCTTGCTGCGGCCCGTCCGGGAGGGTCAAGACGAAGCGTGCGGAGCGTGCGTTCCCGAGCGGGCACGCACGCCGAAGGGCGGCTAAGGCTCGCGGGCCATGAGCGCGGTCGAGCTGGTCGAACATCCCCGGGGCCTCGGACGCGGCGCGTCCTTCGCGCGCGTCGCGGCGGTCTACCTCGTCGCGCTCGCGGCCGCGGCGCTCACCGCCGTCGTCTTCGACGAGGGCGCGCACCTGCACGCCGAGGGCCCGCTGCGCTCGTTCTCGATCCTCGCGGCGGCCGACCTCGCCGCGACGCTGGTCGTCTTCGCCGCCTCGCTCTTCTACCGAAACTCGAGCCTCTACGACGCCTACTGGTCGGTCGCGCCGCTCGCCTTCGTGCTCGGACACTGGGCGCTCGGGGCGCCCGCGCACCCGCGCGCGATCCTCTACGTCGCGCTCCTCGCCCTCTGGGCGGTGCGCCTCACCTACAACTGGGCGCGCGGCTGGGGCGGCCTCGATCACGAGGACTTCCGCTACCGCGACCTGCAGCGGAAGTTCGGCGGCGGCCTGCGCTACTGGCTGGTGAGCTTCGCCGGTCTGCACCTGTTCCCGACGCTCATCGTGCTCGCCGGCCTCTTGCCCTCGGCCTCGATCTTCGCCGGAACCGAATCCCTCGGACTCTACGATGTCGCGGGCGCGGCGGTGATGCTCCTCGGCGTGGGCATGCAGGCGACCGCCGACGAGCAGCTCAAGCGCTTCGTCGCTCGGCGAACTGTGCGCGATGCGATCTGCGAGGACGGCCTCTGGGCCTACTCGCGGCACCCCAACTACTTCGGCGAGGTGTGCATCTGGGCTGGCCCGGTCTTGCTCGCGCTCGGCAGCGGGCAGGCCGTGTGGTGGACGCCGCTCGGCGCGTGCGCGATCGTCGCGCTCTTCCTCTTCGCGAGCATCCCGCTCATGGAGGCGCGGCAGGCCCGCAAGCCCGGCTGGGCCGAGTACCGTCGGCGCGTGTCGATGCTCGTGCCCTGGCCCCGCCGCTGATCGCTCAGGTCGTGCGCGGCCCGCGGACCCGTGGCGCACGCTCCCGCGCCGCGATCGCGACGGCCCGCTCGAGGCGCCGGAGCTTGCGATGCAGGCCCGGCCGAGAAGCGAAGCGGTCGAGCCCGCGCCGGTGCCGGAGCAGCAGCATGAAGGTCTCGGCGAAGTCCTCTTTCGGCGCCTCGCACGCGTAGGCCGAGGCGAAGCGATTCGGATCGAACTCGGGCTTTGCTGCCCAGTCGCCGTGGTAGGTCGCGCCGAAGGTCTCGCGGAACCAGGCCCGGCGCACGAAGGGCCGATCGAGCCAGGCCCACGCGTGGGCGAACTCGTGCCGGATCGTGTCCCGCAGCGTCCCGCCGAGGACGCGCGGCGTGACCGGGGCGTTGAACGGGATGTAGATGACCCCGCCCTGGAACCGCACGAGGCGCTCGAGCCAGGAGACGCCGTCGTCGTACACGAAGCCCAGCGTCTCGATCGATGGCAGGGCCGTGCGCTCGCAGTCGATCCGATCGAGGTAGCGGCCCCCGTCGAGCAGACCGAGCTCGGCGAGCTCGCAGCGCACCACGTGGAAGGCCGCGTCGAGCTGCGGCTTCGTGACGGTTGTCCAGGTGGAGAGCAGCGGCATCACGCGTGCCCGCCGAGAGATCGTCGACCCATGCAGACCTCCTGAGTGGACCCGTCCCGTTCGGGCCCGAGGCCGAACCGTACCAGCGTCCGCGGGCCGTGCGCGACGGGGTCCTCGGCGGCACAGTTGCGGCCATGCGCCGCTTCCTCGTGCCCTCGGCCTTCCTCGCCCTCGCCGCTTGCTCGGCCGACCCCGCGCCCATCGACGCGGGCAGCGACGCGGGGCCCCCCATCGATACCGGTCCGCGGGCCGCGATCGTGTGGTCCGAGGCCGAGCCGCTCCCGGTCGAGCTCGCGCACGCCTACGGCGTGATCCTGAGCGCGGACGCGGCGCGCTGGCTCTTCGTGGTCGGCGGCGCGTCGTGGTCCGGCGGCGCCAGAGGGGACACCTCCGCGCGCGTGTACCGCGCCGAGATCGGCCCGGACGGCGCGCTCGGCCCGTGGCAGGACGCAGGCCTCGTCGGCAGCGCGATGGGGATCCCGATCTCGCAGCACGGCATCCTGCGACTCACCGGCGAGGATCTGCGGCAGGGCATGGCGATCGCGGGCGGCCTCACCGGCAGCGGCGGCGAGGTGCCCGTCGTGCTCGCGACGTACGTGGACGGCGAGGGCGCGCTCGATCGCCCCTACGGGCGCTTTCCCCCGATGGTCGCGGCCGGCGAGGGGCAGTGGCAGAGCGCCTTCATGCCCTTCGACCCGCACGCGCTCGCGCTCGTCGGCGGGCTCACCGACGCGGGCTTCACCGCCCGGGTGCAGATCGCGCAGATCTACCTCGGCGTCGACGTGCCCACCTTCGTCGACGGTCCGCCCCTGCCGGCGCCGCGCGCCGCGCACTCGTGGGCCCGCCGGGATCGTCCCGGCCTGAACCCCGACCTCTACGTCGTGGGCGGCCACAACGACGGCGGCTCGACCGACGACGTCCTGCACACGACGCGCGACGCGATGGATCAGGTCGACGGCTGGGAGGTGGTCGGCACGCTCACGAGCGCCCCGCACGGGCACGCGAGCGCGATGCTCGGCGATCAGCTCTACGTGATCGGCGGCTACGTCGGCGACACGCTCACCGATCGCGTGCGTCGCGCGGGCTTCGCGGCCGATGGCACGCTCGGGCGCTTCGAGACGCTCACCGACGCGAGCCTCCCCGCGCCACTCGCGCACGCGGCGGCGGTGCAGGACGGCGCGACGCTCTACTTGGTCGGCGGCATCGAGGGCGACGCGTCGACGACGCGCGTGCTCATCGGCCGGCTCTGAGCGAGCGCTCAGCCCTCCGTCGCCGCGCCGAGGCCGTGCAGGTCGGTCGCGGTCTTGCTCCGCGGCACGGAGGCCGGCTCGGGGTCGGTCCCGAGCCAGCGATCGACGAGCGGCACGGTGAAGCCGAGCCAGTGGTGCTCGCTGCGGAAGTGGTGCAGGCGGTGGTTCTGGCGGACCTTGCGGAAGTAGGCTCCTTCCGGCCGGATCCCGGTGTGCACGAGGAAGTGCGTCCACTCGTAGAGAAGGGCCATCGTCGAGTAGGTCGCCATCGCCGTCACCGTCCGGCGGTGCGGGCCCGAGAGCAGGAGGAACACGGCGCTCGCCGCAGGGATCGCGGCGTCGATCACCGCGGGCGGAAGGAGCGTCCCGTCCACGTCGCTCGGCTGCTGGTGGTGGAAGCGGTGCCGCTGGGCGAAGATCGGATCGAAGGTGAAGGGGCCGATCTTCCGCGGCTCGAGGTGCAGCAGGTGGCGGTGCATGAGCCACTCCTGGAGCGGCCACCACGCGGCGACCGAGGCGGCGAGCGCGACCTCGCCCGGCGAGGGCGGGCCGAGCGCGGCCCGCGCGAGCCAGCACGAGGTCGCGGTCGCGGCGATGCGCCGGGGGCCCGGCCGGGAGAAGAAGACCCGCAGCGCCTCACGGTAGGTCGTGAGGGTGCTCAGATCGCGAACCCCGCGCGGGTCGGTCCCCTCGCCCTCGGTCGTTCTCGCCCGCTCGCGCATCGCCGGAGAGAACCACGGTCTGCGCCTGGCCGTCGAGTCCGCCGCCCGCCGTCGAGGCGAGCGGGCGATCGGGGCACCGCCGGCGCGCACCCGGGGGACCCGCTGCCGAAAGGGCTCTTTCCTCCGCCCGCGCCAGGCTGGTACCGTGCGACCGTCGTCCGAGGGGCCTGCCCACGGGCGTTTCGCTCGCCCATGGACGCCATCGCCGAAGACCTCATCGCGCGCCTCCGGAGAAACCCCGAGGATCAGGCGGCCTATGCGGCGCTCCGGGCCCACTACCAACGGCTCGGCGACTATCCCTCCCTCGTCAACCTCCTCGAGGGCTGGGCGGGAAGGAGCCCCGATCACGCGGCGAGCGCCCAGGCGCTCTTCGATGCGGGCGAGATCGCCTGGGGCCTGTCGGACGCCGGCCGCGCCGCCACGCTCTACGAGAAGGCGCTCGAGCGCAACCCATCCCACGGCGATGCGTGGGTGCGCCTCGAACAGCTGCTCGAGGGCGCCCAGGACGGGGCCCGCCTCGCGCAGCAGATGGAGAAGCGGGCCGAGGGCCTGGTCCGCATCGGCGCCGACCCGCGCGAGGCCGCCGCGCTGCACCACCGCCTCGGGGAGCTCTGGGAGCAGCGCTTCGCCCGCGTCGACAAGGCGATCCTCCACTACCGCAAGGCCTTCGAGCTCGACGGCGGGCTCGTGCCGGCCATCTACGCGGCCCGCGAGATCTACCGCAAGGCCGGCAACCTGAAGGCGGCCGCGAGCCTTCTCGAGCTCGAGGCGAAGGCCGAGAGCGACGTCGATCGGCGCCTGGCCCTGCTGCGCGAGCTCGCGCACCTGCGCGCCGAGGGGCTCGGCGACCTCGAGGGGGGCATCGGCGCGTTGAAGCGCGCGCTCTCCCAGGCCCCGCAGTCGGACGAGGTGATGGAGGAGCTCGCGCAGCTCTACTTCGCCCGTGCCGAGCGCGGCAGCGATCCGCACGTGCAGGACAGCGACCGCAAGCGCGCCGCGGACGTCCTCGTGCAGCTCGCGCAGCGGCTGCCGCCAGCCCGCTCGGTGCCGCTGCTCGGACAGGCGCTCGACGCCGCGCCCGATCACGAGCCGGCGCTCGCGCTCCTCGAGCGGATCGCCGAGCACGTGGGCGATCCGCGCCTCTTGCCTGGCCGCTGGGTCGCGTTCCTTGCGCGCGCCCCCGAGGCTCCGGGCGCCCGCGACCGGCGCCGCCGCCTCGCGCACGCCTACCTCGAGGCTGGCCAGACCGACTACGCCATTTCCTGTCTCGAGTGGCTTCTCGACGAGGGCGACGCCGCCGCCGCGGACGAGCTCGTACCCCTCTACCGCGCCGCAGGCCGCACCGAGGACCTGCTGCGGGCCCTCGCGGTCGCAGCGGCGCCCCTGCCTGCGGAGCAGCGCTTGCCGCGGCTGCGCGAGATGACCGCCCTCCTCGTCGCTCGGGGTCAACTCGCCGAGGCGGTCGCGCAGGCGCGCGCCATCCTCGCGCTCGCGCCCGAGGACGCCGACGCCTTCGCGCTCGTCGAGCACGACGCCACGCGCCGCGGCGCCTGGCAGGAGCTCCTCGAGGTCCACCAGCAGGTGGCGTCTGCCGAAGGGGCTTCCACGGCGCTGCGCCAGCTCCACCTCCGCGCGCTCGCGCGCCTCAGCGAGGAGCGGACGGGCGACCTGCCCGCGGCGCTCGCGGCGTGCCGCGCGCTCACCGCGCTCGATCCCGCCGACGCAGACGCGCTTGCGCAGCGGGCGCGCCTCCTCGAGGCCACCGAGGGCTGGGACGAACTCGCGGGCGTCCTCGAGATGCAGGCGCGCGCCGAGACCGAGCCCGGGACGCGCGTCGAGCTGCTCCGCCGTCTGGCCCAGGTGCACCGCCACCGGCGCAACGATCCTGCCGAGGCCGCGTCGGTCCTCGCGCACCTGCTCGAGCTCGCGCCCCGCGACCGCGCCGCCGAGAGCGCGCTCGGCCGGGTCCTCGTCCTCGCTGGGCGGCTCGAGGAGGCGCTCTACTACCTCGAGGCGGACGTGCAGCACGCACCGCCGGGCGCCCGCCGCGCCGAGGCCCTCCGCGCCGTCGGCCGGGCCCACGACGCCCTCGCGGACCCGGTGAGCGCGTTCGACGCGTGGGCGCGCCTGCTCGACGACGCCACCGGCGATCGCGAGGCCCTCGGCCGCATGGAGGAGATCGACGCGGCCCCCGGCGGCGACGGCGAGCGGCTGCTGCGCACGCTCGGCTACCGCGCCGAGATCGAGGTCGGGCAGGACAAGGCGGCCGTCCTCGTGCGGATGGGCCGCCTGGCCGAGCAGCTGGGCGAGCTCGACCGCGCGGCCGAGATCTACGCGCGGGCCCTCGAGGTCACGCCGCGCAGCGAGTCCCTGCTCGACGATCTCTCGCGGGTGTACGACCGCGCCGGGCGCTACAAGGACTTGGTCGTCCTGCTCCGCGAGCGGGCCCGCACCGAGACCGACGGCCTGGCGCGGGCCGCGCTGTGGCGCCGTGTCGCGCGCACCCTCGCCGATCGCGTCGAGCATCCGGCCGCGGCCTCCGAGGCCTGGCTGAAGGTGCTCGAAGAAGGGGAAGATCGCGAGGCGCTCGAGGCCCTCCGCGCCCGCGCCGAGGAGCGGGGCGATCTCGCCGAGGCGGAGACCTGGCTCGGCCGCATCGCCGCGGTCGCGACCGAACCGGCCGACAAGCGCGACGTGATGCGGGCGCGCGCCCGCCTCCTCGCCGATCACCTCGAGCGCCCACGCGATGCGATCGCGGTGCTGCGCGAGGTGGTGCGCTCGGTGGATCCCCACCACCTCGTCTCGCTCGGAGAGCTCGGCGATCTCGAGGAGGCGGTCGGCGATCTCGCCGGTCAGGTCGACACCCTCGAGCGGACCCTCGCCGTGCTCGACGACGAAGGCCTGCGCGTGCCGATCGCCCGGCGCCTCGCCGGGCTCTACGAGGACGAGCTCGGGCAGCCCGAGCGCGCGATCGATGCGCTCGGCGCCTGGAGCGAGGCCGATCTCGCCGACCCGGAGCCGCTCCGGCGGCTCGTGCCGCTCCTGCGCGCGGCGTCCCGGTGGCCGGCGCTGCTCGCGACCTACGACGCGCTCGCGGACATCGAGGACGACGACCTCGCGGTGAGCGAGGCCGTGCGGGCGGGCGCCGAGGTCGCCTACCGGCAGCTCGGCGACGTCGACGGTGCGTGGGATCGGCTCGTCCCTCGGGTGACCCTGGGCGATGCGGCCGCCGAGGCGCAGCTCCGCGCGATCGCCGAGGGTGCCGGCCGGGGCCGCCAGCTCGCCGACTACTACGCAGAGCTCGCGGGCCAGGGCACCGAGCCGCTCCAGCAGTCGGGGCGCTGGCTCGACGCCGCCGAGGCGCGCGAGCGGCTCGCGGGCGATGCTGCTGGCGCCCTCGAGGCCGTCCTCAAGGCCTTCGCCCTCGACCTCGGCAGCGAGCGCTGCCTCGCCGAAGCGGACCGGCTCGCGGCCCGCGCGGCGGCCTTTCCCCGGCTCGCTCAGGTCTACGAGACGCTCCTTCGCAGGACCGAGGACAAGGCCGCCAAGAAGCGCCTGCTGCTCCGGCACGCGGCGATCCTCGAGGGGCCGGGCAGAGACCCGTCGGCGGCGCTCGACCGGGTGCTCCGCGCCTGTGCGCTCGCCCCCTCCGACGACGCCGTGCTCGCCGAGGCCGAGCGGCTGGCGCGGGCAGCAGGGCGGCCCGAGGAGCTGCTCGTCGCCTACGACCGACGCCGCAAGGAGGCGACCGACGACGCGGGCCGGATCGAGGCGCTCCTGCGCGCTGCCTTGCTCGCCCACGGGACGCTCTCCGACGCCGCGCAGGTCGCCCTCTTCCTCGGGCAGGCCGTCGCGCTGACGGTGCGCGCGCCCGCCCTCGCGGCCCTCGTGGAGGACGGCGTCCGGGCCGCGTCGAGGGGCGCGCTCACCGGGCCGCTCGTTCAGGTCTACGCGGCCCTCGCCGAGGACATGGACACCGATCCCGTCGGCGCGGCCCGCCTGCTGGTCCGCGCCGCTCGGCTCTTCGCCGACGAGCTCGGCGACGAGCCGAGCGCCTACGGGGCCCTCGTGCGGGCGACCTCGCTCGCGCCGCAGGACGAGGACGCGCTCGACGCGCTGACCCGCTTCGCGGAGAAGAGCGGCCGGCTCGGTCCGCTCGAGCAGCACCTCGGCCGGCTCGTCGAGGACGTGCTCGACGGCAAGCTCGCGGCGCGGCTCCTGCGCCGGCGCGCGACGCTGCTCGCCCAGCTCGGCCGGAAGAGCGATGCGGCCGAGGCCTGGGGGCGCATCAAGACCCTGCAGCCCGCCGACGGCGAGGTGCGCGAGCGGTGGCGGCAGGCCCTGCGCGAGGCCGGGCGGCACGAGGACGTCCTGCTCGCGCTCGACCAGGAGCTCGGTCGCAACAAGGACCGCGCCTCGCACGCGCCGCTCCGGCGAGAGCAGGCCCGCATCTGGGAGCGCGACCTGAAGAACCGCTCCGAGGCGCTCGACGCGTGGAAGAAGGTGCTCGCCCTCGACCCCGACGACGCCGAGGCGAAGGAGGCGGTCGCGCGGCTCGGCGCGCGGCGTCCGAGCCTCGTCCCCGATGGCGTGTCGAGCGACGAGGTCGCGCTGCCGGTCCGCGCGCCGCGGGCGGCAGCGCGCCCGAGCGAGATCGAGGAGGCGACCGCGGACGCTCCGGCGTCGTTCGAGGCTTCGGCTGGCCCGGGCCTGCCGAACGTCGGCTCGGCCGATGACGGGCTGGCCCATGCCGAGTCGGCAGGGGCCGAGTGGCTGGATGCCGACGCGGGCGATGCCGAGCTGATGGAGGCGGAGTCGGCCGACGTCGATGCGCTGGACGCCCACGAGGCGATGCCCGAGGGCGATGGTCCCTCGTTCGCGCTCGGCGGCGTCGAGCATGCCCGGCCGGCCGCCAGCGGTCCGGACTCCGACCTCGACGCGCGCGGTCCCGGCCCGGCCGGCGGCGAGCCCGAGACCGACCCGCGCCGCGCCGTCCCGATCGCGGGGTCCGACGAGGCTTCGCCGCCCGCGGACGAGGACGACGAGCGCGACACCGCCGAGCGCTTCGCGCCGTCCGCCGCGGCCATCGAGGCCCCCGGCGACGTCGCGCCGCTCGAGGCAGCGGACATGCCTCCGCCCGCGAGCGATCCGCACCGCTTCGCCCCACCCCCGGCGCTGTTCGTCGCACCCCCGCCGGCCCCCGCCGAGCCTCCGCGGCAGGACGCGTACGCCGACGACACGGTCCTCGCCGACGACGCGGCGCGCGAGCAGGCCGCCGAGCTCGACGAGGTCGTCTCGCACGCGAAGATGCCGCCGGTGGCCTCGTTCGGCCTGGCCGGCACGCCGACCGGGGAGCTCGACGTCGGGGACCTGAGCGACGTGCAGCCGCTCGACGAAGAGGAGGACGACGTCGAGGACGCGTCCGACGAGCTCGAGGAGCTCGACGTCCCCTCGGCGATGCCGCGGCGGCCGCCCCCTCTGCGCAGCGCGCCGCCTCCGCCGCTCGATGCTGCCTCGCCGCGTCCGCCCGCGCCGCCCCGGCCGCCCTCGTCGTCCTCGCGTCCCGCCGTGCCGCCCCGGCCGGCGCCGCCGCCCCTGGCCCGGCCGGCGCCGCCGCCCCTGGCCCGGCCGGCGCCGCCGGTTCCGTCTCGGAGCGTCCCGCCGCGTCCTCCCAAGCGCTGAGCGCCTGCTCGAAGGACCGCGCCGCGCGCCCGCTACCAGCACCCGAGCTCGACGACTTCTTCGGTGTCGTCCTCGAGGTGGCCCGCGCGGGCGAGCTCGATGGCCTCGGTGAGCGAGGTCGCGAGGTACACCTCCCGCGCCGCATCGGAGCGCAGCGCGACGAGCCGCTGCCGCACGCCGTGCCGCTCGAGCAGCGTGTTCGTCGCCCGCACGAGCCCGCGCAGGGTGACCATCGTGCCGGCCGGCCGCTGCGCGCCCTCGAGCTCCCTCAGGTCGATGTCGCCGGTCTCGAGGTTTTCCTCGTAGTCGTCGAGCAGGGCGGCGAGGTGCTCGCCCGCCCGAAGCACGAGCGGACCGTCGTCGCTCCCGCCCACCCGCTCGAGGGCGACGGCGGGCAGCTCCGGCGCGAGCGCCGCGAGGCGCTCGAGGAGCTGGCCTGCGGTGACCGGCTCGGTCTCGCGCTGGAGGAGGAAGCGGTCGCGGGTGCGCCGCTGCCGGGACAGCGCGCCGTCTCCGCCCGCGGCGTAGTGCGCCTCGAGCAGGTCGATGCGGCGGCTCAGTGGATCGAGGTCGAGGGCCGCGTCCAGGGCCATCTGCGCCGCCCGCGCGAGCTCCTCTCCGACCAGCTCCGCGACGAGGCCCGCCCGCTGGAGCGCCTCGAGGAAAGCCGCGTCGTCGGCCGCGAGCGCGGGGGCCGGACGCATCGAAGCCGCGGGCCGCGCAGGAGGCGGCGGCGGCAGGCTCGGGGTCTTCACAGGGGGCGGCGGAGGGGGAACCGTCATGGCTACGCGCGAGCGAGGTTGGATCGGATCGGAGCGCCGAGTAAAGACCCTCCTCGCGGGAGCGGAGCCCTCGAAGGAGCCGTCCCCAGCCACGCCAGCGAAGCTCGGTTGTCAGCCCGGCGCGGGCTGGTCTATCGTCTCGGCCATGTCGCTCCGCAATTCCCTCGTTTCCATCGCCCTCGCCCTCTCGCTCTCGGCCCTCGGCTGCGGCGGCGCGAGCGGTCGCGCGTCGGTGACCCCTGGCGTGATGCCTGCCGGCGAGACCTTCACCGGCGTGTGGCACTCCCCCCAGTACGGCGAGATGCAGCTCGTGCAGACCGGCAACTCGGTGATCGGCGAGTACACGCACGACGAGCGTCGCGGGCGCATCCAGGGCACCGCCACGGGTGACCTGCTCCGCTTCGAGTGGACCGAGCGCCGTGAGCTCGTCGCGGGTCGTCCGACGACCACGCGCGGGCGCGGCTACTTCCGCTTCGAGGTCGGCGACGACACGGACCGCTACATCGTCGGAGAGTGGGGGCACGACGACAACGAGACCGGCGGCGGTCCGTGGCGTGCGGTGCGCGATCGCCGTCGCCGCGCGAGCCTCTCGGGCGGCAGCGCCACCAGCGGCGGCGCGAGCCCCGGCAGCGAGGGCGAGGCGAGCAGCGGCGACGCGTTCCCCGAGGGCGGCTCCGGCGGCGACGCGTTCCCCGGCGGCGGCGGCAGCCGCTCGCGTGACGACGAGGAGATGGAGGGGCTCGACGGCCTCTGAGCGCGCGACGCGCCCCCTTCAGGTCACGCCGCCCTCGGGCCCGCTGTCGTGCGGCAGCGAGCCCCGGGGCGAGCGCAGGTACACGAAGGGCGTCGCGTGCAGGAGGTTGCTCACCCGCGACGTGTAGACGTCGGCGTGCCGCTCGATCTGGCGCGCGAGATGGCTCTTGTCGTTGCCGGTGCGGAGCAGGAGACCCCACAGCGGGTGGTGCAGCTCGCCGCTCTGCTTCGCCAGCGGCCCGATCTTCTCGTCGAGCGCGACGAGCCGTCCGCGCAGCTCGCGCATCCGGGCGCGGATCGCGCCGACGTCGCCGCCCGCCTCGCCATACTTCTGCTCGAGCCGCATCACCTGGACCCGCATCACCGAGTAGTGGTGTTCCAGCGTCTCCTTCTCGGCCATCAGCCCGCTCAGCTCGGCCTGCCGCGCCTTGAACGCCTCGAGCGCGACGAGCTCTTCTTCGAGGTCGCGCAGCACGAGGCAGGTGCGCCAGCGGTTCAGGCTCTTGCTCACGTTCACGTCGGCGAAGATGTGATCGCCCACGTAGAGGATGTCCTCGCCAGGCAGCCCGAGGCTCTGTTCGACGAGCCGCGCATGCCCCCCGAGGTAGCGCTTGCCGAGGCCGAGCGTTCCCGTCGCCGGCAGGAGCCGTCCCTCGTCGTCGATCACCTCGAAGGCGGGCATCCGCTCGGTGAAGAAGGCGGGCTTGCGCGCTCCGACGATGACCAGGTCGAAGAGCCCGTGCCAGCGCTGGCCCTCGGGCAGGAGCCGCCCGAAGACGTGCTCCATCATCGCCTTGGTGTAGTGCCACTCCGAGTTCGTGATGAGGAGCAGCTTCTTGCCCGAGGCGCGCAGATCGAGGAGCGCCGGCAGGAGCTCCGGGTCCGGCTCCACGTAGCGGCTCGGGTCGCGGATGATCTCCGCCTTCAGCTGCCCTTCCATGTGCGCCGCATCGATGCTCTGCCGCACCAGCTCGTAGAGCTCGCGGTAGCCGAGCGGGTGCGGCCGACCATCGCGGAAGATGGGCACGCCTGCGTCGAGCCGGTCGACGAGCTGCAGGAACATGCAGCTCTCCGAGTGCCCGAACAGCGTGTTGACGAAGACCCAGCGCCTCTCCGAGAGGTCCACGATCGTCCGCTCGTAGGCGCTCCGCTGCGCCTCGAAGTCGAGCAGCTTCGTGCCGTGCATCGCCCGCTTCACGAAGCCGAAGCGGTTGGCCTTCACCAGGTTGCCGCGCTCGACGTCGATGACGAGCCCGAGCATCGCGAGGCCGGGATCGAAGGCCATGCCCTCGACGTTCACCCCGCGCGCGACGAGGCCCTCGAGGCCGTGCTCGTACGCCCGACGCTCCCACTCGTGCACCTTGTAGTGCACGAGCGTGTAGTCCATGTCGAAGCCGATCGCCTGGATCGACCGGAGGTTCAGCGTGCGGTTGCAGAAGATCCGCCGCGGCCCGGGGATGACGGGCCCCGGCGCGCTCACGAGCCCGCTCCGGTCCCGGTGCCGGCCCCGTGGCCGACCGGCCGCCGGAACGTCTCCACCGGGAAGGGCATCAGGTTCCAGGTCATCAGCGAGCGCGCCACGCCGAGCGTGCGGATCACCTCGCGCCGCGGCCGTCCATTCACCCACACGTAGCGGCGCAGCTCCAGCTGCTCGTCGGCGGCGACGTAGAGCTCGTCGGTGCGGTCCCCGTCGAGGTCGGCGAGCAGCGCGGCGTGCTCGAAGCCCGAGCTCTCGCGCTCGATGTTCTCGCTCGACCACTCGCCCCGCGCATCGCGCCCCGGCCGGAGCAGCCAGAGGCCCGAGCGGAACGCCGCGACGATCATCTCGCGGCGCCCGTCGCCGTCCACGTCGCCGGCGGTGAGGAAGCGGGTGAGTCGGTCCCGCAGCGTGGCGATGACGACGCGCCCGCCCGGCGGCGTGCCCTCGTCGAAGCGGCGGATCTCCACCGGCTCCACGATCTCGAGCGCTGCGCCCTCGCCGCGCGTCAGCGCCTCGACCGCGACGTAGAGCTCGTCGCGCCCATCGCCGTCGACGTCGTCGACGAGGATCTCCTTGGCGTGGCGGCTGCCGAGGTCGGCGACCACCGTGCGCTCCGCGGTGCCGTCGGGGCGCACGACGTAGCGCACGACCTCGCCGTGCTGCTCGGTCGTGCCGCTGAGGTCGTTCGGGTCCGAGGGCGTCGCGTAGATCTCGAGCGTTCCGTCGCCGTTCAGGTCGCCGATCTCGATCTCGTGGACGAAGGTGTTCGGCCGCCGGTCGAGCTCGCTGATGCGGAAGCCGCCAGCGGTCGCCGGCGAGGCCACCGCGACGACGCCCTGATCGTGGGTGGCGATGGCGAGCGCGTCGCCGACCACGCCGCCCGGCCCCGGCGCGGCGCCGAAGAGCGGAGCGATCTCGCAGTCGCGCATCCGATTCCACCGCCCGCCGAAGTTCGCGGCCCAGACCTCTTCGGCCTCGAACTCGCCCGCGGCGTTGCGGCGCCAAAGGTTCACCTCGGCCGCCATGCCGCCGAGCGTGAGGATGCCCGGCGGGCCTTCGCCCGGCGGGTCGTAGACCATCGCCTTGTGAAAGACGTTGCTGGTCGCGTCCTCGAGCGTCTCGACCCGCCACTCGCCGCCCTCGCGCCAGATCAGGTCGAGGCGCGCCGGGCCCGGCGTCGCGGTCGCGCGGCCGTTCTCGACGACGAACTGCGAGGCCGCGACCAGCAGACCGTTCGGCAGGGCGTCGGGGGTGCTCGCCGGCGCGGCCGCCCCGCCTGCGGGGTCGGCGGTCGGTGGCTCGGTGGTCGGTGGCTCGGTGGTCGGCGGCTCGGTGGTCGCAGTGGTGCCGCCGGCGCCGGTGGACTCGTCGCTGCACGCGGAGGCGAGCGCGAGCAAGAGGACGGTTGCCAGGTGCTTGGTCGGGCCCTTCTCGGTCATGGCGCTGCCTCTACCAGCCTCGGATCCTGCGGGCAACGACGCGGCTGGCGCGCTCCGGGCGCCGTGAGACACTGCCCGACCATGAGCGAGAGCAAGGCCGCCGAAGCGCCCGCGACGGGCAAGAAGACGCTGAGCGACGACGACGTGGTCGTGCAGCGCAAGCACCGCGCGGGCAGCGTGGGAAGCGTGGGCGCGCAGTCGCCTGGCGCCCGCAAGATCCTCGATCCCGGCGGCAAGCGGGGACAGGTCGGCGACCCCGACGCCTGAACGCCCCGCCCCGCACCTCGGGGGCCGAGCCGCGCCGCCGCGGGGACGCCCGCTCAGGCCTTGCCGAAGCCGAACTCGCTGACGTTCGTCACGAGCACCGCGAGGCCGAGGAAGATCGCGGTGAGCACGGTGATGACCACCGCCGCGACCCAGGTCTCGACGTCGGGGGCGTACTCCGGCAAGAGCCCGCCCTTGGGCAGGCCCGCGAGCTGCGTCGCGAGGTAGTTCATCGAGCTGTAGCGGGCCACGGCGGGCACGCTGCCGACGAAGAACTCCATGAACGCCATGTAGACGATCGAGAGCAGGCCGCCTGCCTCGATGACGAGCGCGCCGAAGAAGAGGCAGAGCGCCGAGTAGAAGAACGAGAGCAGGCAGAGCGCGCCGATGATCTCGAGCGTTGGGCCGATCTCGTCGATCATGTTCCCCGGATCGGTCGCCCAGGCGCCCACGTGCACCACGAGCGCGCCCGCCGCGAGCACCACCGCCGAGGTGACCGAGGCGGCGAGCCACTTGCCGAGCGCGAGCGCGGTGCGCCCGATCGGCCGCATGAGCAAGTAGGGCAGGGTGCGGGATTCGGCCTCCTCGGAGAGCGCGCCCGCGGCGAAGAGGTAGGGGACCAGGTAGACGAGCAGGTCGAAGAAGCCGAGTCGCACCGCGCCCTCGACGAGGTCGTTCGGCGTGACCGTCGCGTTCTCGCCGACGGCGTAGCGCGCGGAGATCGCGGCGATCACGACGAGCCCGGTCGCGAGCAGCGCGAGCCGCAGCTTCCGTCCTCGCACGAGGCGCACCAGCGTGAGCTGGATGATCGTGCCGACCGAGGCCGCGAAGGAGGGGGCGGGAGGGGCCGGCATCAGGGTTCTCCGCGGCCAGGGGCCGGCTCGCGCTTCTCGTAGGCCTTCGGCGCCTGCGCCGAGGCTTTGCCGAGGGATCCGTCGGAGCCGGTGCCGGCCATGCGGCCGCTCCGCTCGACGAGGTAGTTGAAGAGCGCCTCGAGCGTGGCGTCGGAGCTCGTGAGCGCGCCGACCTGGATGTTCGCTGCGAGCGCCTCGCGCGCGACCGTGGCGTAGGTGAGGTCGGGCGCGCGGGTGAGGAACTCGACCGCGCCCTCGGCGGGGAAGGTGACCGCGTGCACGTCCTGCCCGGCCGCGAGCACCCGCGAGGCGAGCTCGCGGGGCCGGTCGCAGTCGACCCGGATGTGGTGCGGGTGCTCGTCGAGCAGATCGCGGATCTCGTGCACGTTGCCCTGCGCGACGACCTGACCGCGGGCGATGAGCAGCACGTTCTCGGTGAGGGCCTCGATCTCGTGCAGGACGTGCGACGAGAAGAGCACGACCGCGCCTCCCTCGGCGCGCTTCTTCACCTGCTCGAGGATCACCGAGCGCGAGGTCGGATCGGTGCCGGTCAGCGGCTCGTCGAGGAGCAGGACGTCGGGATCGTGAACGACCGACTGCGCGAGCTTGGCCCGCTGCCGCATGCCCCGGCTGTAGCCGCCCATCGCGCGGTGCATCGCGCTCTCGAGGCCGAAGTCGGTGAGCGCCTTCACCGCGCGGTCCTTCGCTTCGCCGGCGCCGAAGCCGGCCATCGTCGCGAGCGTGGAGACGAACTCGAGAGCGGTGAGCTCGTCGTAGAGCGCGTCGGCCTCGGGGCAGAGGCCGATGCGTCGCAGCACCTCGGGGTTGGCGAAGGGCGACTCGCCGCAGACCTTGATCTGTCCGAGGCTCGGACGCGTCAGGCCGGCGACGAGCCGCATGAAGGTCGTCTTGCCCGAACCGTTCGGGCCGAGCAGACCCCAGATCCCCGGCTCGAGCAGGAGCGAGACCTCCTGCAGCGCGGTGATCCGCCCGTACCACTTCGACACCTTCACGGCGCGCACGGAGGCCTGGTTCGTCGTCATCCGAACACCTCGGCGCGGCGCAGCCGGTACGAGATGAGCCCGACCGCACCGGCCACGTAGGCGAGCAGCACCGGCACCGCGAAGTACCAGTGGAGCAGCGGCTCTTCGCCCTGGGCCTTGAAGAGCTCGTCGGCGACGATGCCCAAGAGGCCGGTGAAGGACGTGAGGTAGAGCCAGGGCCAGCCCGGCCCGTCGTCGAGCGAGGCGATGCCGTGGACGACCGCGGCCACCACGTGGGGCACGAGGAAGAGGAAGAGCCACGCGCTCAGCGTCAGCGCTCGGCTCGGGCTGAGCGAGGAGACCGCCACCGAGAGGGTCGCCATGACCAGCGAGACGAGCAGCGCGTGGACGATGATCGGCAAGAGCAGCCCGAGCTGCTCGACGAGGATCGCCGGGGCCGAGAAGACGAGCACGGTCTCCACGAAGAGCACCGGCACGAGCGTCACGAGGAGGACGAAGACCGCTACCGCGAGCACCCGGCCCACGGTGTACTGCGCCTGGGTGACGGGCTTGGCGAAGTAGAACTGGAAGGCCTTGAAGGTGAAGTCCTCGGCGATCGCGGTGGCGCCTGCGCCGGCGGTCACGAGGCTCACGAACGCCCACGTCTGCGCGGTGAAGGTCATCCGCAGCAGCGTGATCGCCTCGAAGATGGCGTCCTCCGGGAGCTCCTCGGCCGACATGCCGATCTGCCCGGTGAAGAAGCGGCCCAGCCCCGCGTAGGCCGCGATGAAGAGCGACGGGACGATGCAGAGCAGCACCGCGAGCTTCACCATCCACGAGCCCCACGCACGTGCGAGTCCCTGGCGCAGCATCACCCACCAGTTGATCGAGGGCGGCAGCCGCGCGCCCTCGTAGGGGCGGTAGCCGAGATCGCGGAGGGTCATCGGAGCGCTCCGCACTTACCGCCGAACGGCACCCGGGGCAACGACGGGACCACGACGCACCGCTGGCGGGCCGATCAGGGCACGCGGCGGCCCTTGCCGCGGCGTGCCGCCTGGGGCTCGGCTCGCAGCCGCAGCTCCTCGATTCCGCCCTTCCGTCGGGCTGCGCCCTCGAGCAGCTCGCGTGCGGCCTCGCGGGTTCGGGCCGTGACATCGAGGCCGCCGAGCATGCGCGCGATCTCCTCGGTGCGCGCCTCGGTCGGCAAGGCCTCCATCGTGCTGCGCGTGCGGCCGCCCGCGACCTCTTTGCTGACCACGACGTGCCGGTCGGCGTAGACCGCGATCGGCGCGAGGTGCGTCACGCAGAGCACCTGGTGGTGCCGCGCGAGCTCGGCGATCTTCTGGCCCATCACCTCGGCGACCGCGCCGCCGACCCCGGTGTCGACCTCGTCGAAGACCGAGAGCCCTGCCGCCGACACGCCCGCGAGCGCGTGCTTGATCGCGAGCATCGTGCGGGACAGCTCGCCGCCCGAGGCGATCTTGCGGAGCGGTCGCGGCTCCTCGCCCGCGTTCGGCACGAGGAGCAGCTCGACCCGGTCGGCGCCGGTCGGTCCCGGCTCGCGCGGGGAGAGCGCGATCCCGAGCGTGGCCCCGCCCATCCCGAGCGCCCGCAGCTCGCTCGTGACCGCACGCCCGAGCGCTTCCGCGGCTCGCTTCCGCGCCGCCGTGAGCGTGCCCGCGACCGCTTCGACCTCGGCCCGGGCCGCCGCGAGCGCAGCCTCGCACTCGGCGACCGTCGACTCGCCGCGCTCGAGGCCGTCGAGCTCGGCCCGCAGGGCCGCGCGCTTGCCTTCGAGCACCGCGCCGACGTCTTGCCCGGCCCCGACGGCGTGCTTGCGGCCGAGCCGCTGCAGGCGGTGCAGGCGCTCCTCGACCTCGGCGAGCCGCTCCGGATCGAGGGCGACCGAGCGGCCGTACGCCCCGAGCTCGCGGGCGGCGTCCTCGATCTGCGAGCGCGCGGCCTCGAGCGCCTCGGCCCACGGCGTGAGCGCCGGGTCGAGCGCGGCCGCGGCGGCGACCTTCGCGGCGATCGCGGCGAGCTCCTCGGTCACCGCTCCGTCGCGCGCGTAGAGGGCCTCCTCGGCTCCGCCCGAGGCGGCGATCAGCTTCTCCGCGTGGCGGAGGCGCTCGCGCTCGGCCTCGAGGCGCGCGACCTCGCCCGGCTCGGGGGCGAGCTCGTCGAGCTCCTTGAGCTGGTAGCGGAGGAAGTCCTCCCGATCGGCCCGCCCCGACACCGAGCCGCGCGCCGCCTCGAGCGCCTCGATGGCCCGCACGAGCCGCCCGTGGGCCTCGCGCATCGCCCCGAGCGAGAGGCCGGTGCGCGCGCCGCCGCCGGCCGCGAAGGCGTCGAGGTGACCGAGCTGCGCGGCGGGATCGAGCAGCGACTGGTGCTCGTGCTGCGAGCTCACCTCGACGAGGCCGACCGCGAGCTCGGCGAGCTGGCTCTGCGTGGTGAGCACGCCGTTCACGTAGGCCCGCGAGCGCCCGCCGGCCGCGCCGGGTGCGCCTTCCTTGGCGGCGACGATGCGCCGCACCACCAGCTCTCCGTCGGTCTCGATGCCCGCCTGCCGCAGCCGCTCGCAGAGGGCCGGGTCGCGCGAGAGATCGAAGAGCGCCTCGACCTCGGCCTGCGGCGCCCCGGAGCGGACCAGCTCGGGGCGGGCCTTGTCCCCGAGGACGAGGCCGAGGGCGTCGATGAGCATCGACTTGCCCGCGCCGGTCTCGCCGGTCAGCACGTTCAGACCGGGACCGAGCTCGAGCTCGAGCTCTTCGAGCAGGGCGAGTGAGCGAACCTTGAGGCAGGTGAGCATCGCAGTGTTCCTGGGCGGCCGGACCCGGAGGACATCTAGCCGAGCAGGGAACTGACGTCCAAACAAATGTTCAGTGTTGGGCGAGGGCGTTTTTCCGATCCCCCGAGGCTGCCCCTCGGTAGGCTGGCCGACGATGTCCTCGGCCCGCTGGCTGGTCTCGCTCCTCGTGCTCGCGCTGCTCCTCGATGCGTCCGTCGCGGCGGCGCAGGGCCGGCTCGCCGTCGACGCCGTCCGCGGCCCCCGCGGCGGCCGCGCTCGGAGCCTGCTCGTCGAGAGCCTCGAGGAGGCGGGCTGGACCGTGGTGTCCGAGCGGGAGCTCGACGAGGTCCGCGATCGGCTCGGGCTGAGCCGCCCGAGCGACGAGGACTGGGTGAGCATCGCCCGGGAGCTCGACGTGGTGGCGATCCTCGATGGCCGGGTGTCGCGCGCGCGACGTAGCTGGCGCCTCACGGTGCGGGTGCGCAGCGGCGCCGACGGCGCGGTCCTCGGCGACGAGGGCTGGGGCGGGCGCACCGCGAGCGCGATCGAGGGCGTGCGCCGGAGCGGCGCCGAGCGGCTCGCGGCCCTGCTCGCGCGGGCGCACGCGCCGACCCCGCTGCGCGCCGTCCCGCGCACCGACGAGAGCCCCTGGTATGCCGGCGGGGCAGGCGAGAACGCGCCGCCCGAAGAGGAGGAGGAGCCCGAGGAGGCCGCCTCGCCCAGCACCAGCGAGCGCCACGACGCGCTCCGCATCGCCGCGACCGGCGGCACGCTCTTCCGCTCCTTCGCCGCGACCGCCGAGGTGTACCGGGCGCGCCGGGACCCGGGCGTGACGACCGGCGAGACGCTCGAGGAGCAGCGCGCCTACCAGTCGAGCGGCATCGGGCACTTCGAGCTCGGGCTCGAAGGGGAGTTCTACCCCGGCGCGCTCGGTGACCAGCCCTTCCCCTACCTCGGCTTGCTCGCGTCCTTCCGCAACTCGGTGGGCCTCGGCGCGAGCGCGTGCCGCTACGGGCTCGCGGCGTGCGAGCGGGTCTCGATCGCCACCAACCAGACCGACGTGCAGGTCGGCGCACGGGCCCGCTACCGCTTCGGCCCCTCGCGGCGCGACTTCGAGGGGATGATCGAGGTCCTCTACGGCTACTCGTCGTTCACCTTCGACACCGGCGCGCTGCAGGAGATCGACCGCAACGCGATCATCCCGCCCCTCGAATACCAGTACGTGAGCCTCGGGGGCGGCTTCCGCTACGGCCTCGTCCCCGATTACCTCAGCGTCGCGCTGCGGGCCGACTACCGGGCGGGGATCAGCGTGGGGGCCGGCGCGCGCTCGGTCTGGGGCCGCGACACCGGCGCGCCGAGCGGCTTTCTCGTGGGCCTCGATCTCATCCACGAGGCGACGTGGCTCGCCGAGGGGGTGTTCGTCGCGCTCCGCGCCGAGTACTTCCAGATGATCACGGCCTTCCGCGGGCAGGTCGGCTGCGCCGACATGGGCGCAGGCTGCGAGGTCGCGAGCCCGCCCTGGCTCGACGAGGGCCTCTGGGAGCTCTGGCCGATCAACGGCTCCGACGTCGACGACGTCGCCGGCGGCGTGCGCGACCCGGTGAGCGATCACTACGTCCGCTGGGCGCTGCACGTCGGCTACGCCTTCCGCTGAGCGCTCCCGCGTCTCTCGTGAGGCCAAGCGCTTCGCGTCCCGTCGAGCCGGCTCAGGTGAGGCGGCGGGAGGCAGCCCCGACGCGGACGAGCGTGAACGCGAAGCCGACGAGGAACACGACGAGCATCAGCGCGGCGCCGTGGAGCATCGCGCCCTCGTCGAAGCGCGCGAGGCCGAAGCCGCCGTGGAACTGGGCGTAGCTGCCGACCACCGCGAGGCGGTCGCCAGCGAGTCCCGCGGGCGCGATCGCGGCGAGGAGGGCGGCGCAGGCTGCGAGCGCTGCGACGAGGTCGCGCTGGGAGCGGACGAGCGTGGCTCCGAGCGAGAAGCCCGAGACCCCGAGGGCGAACTCGACGACGAAGCCGACGAGTGCGATCGCCGAGGGCACCTCGCGGACATCCCACAGGTAGAGGAGGAACCAGTCCCCGTGGAAGAGGTAGAAGTACAGGGAGATCGGCACGAGCACGAGGCCGAGGAAGATGGCGTAGGCCGCGAAGCCCCGCGTGAGGAGCGGGTGCCGGGGCGAGAGGCGGATCTCGTTGCGCGCGGCGAGCGCCGCGGCGAGGCCGGAGCAGAACGCGAGGCAGAGGACGGTGGGCAGCGGCACGCGCGGAGGATCTACGCCCGGTGGCGTCAGGGTGCCATCCACACCTGGGCTGCGACGGGTCCGCTGCCGGCGGCCGCGACGACCTCGATGCGCCACGCCCCGGGCTCGGCCGGGCAGATGGGACGGCGTCCGCCGACGACCGGCTCGGGCCCGACGCCGTCGTCCCGCTGCTGCAGGACGTTGTTCGGATCGTAGACGAAGAGATCGACGTCGGTGACGCCCTCGCCCGCCTGCCCCAGCACCTTGTAACAGATGCCCGCGCCGCGCAGGACGGTGGTGAAGCTGCGGTGCTCGCCTTCGGCGTAGCTGGCCTCGAAGGGCGCGGCCTGCGGCACCAGGGTCGCGGCGTCGATCGGGCCGCGCTCGCGCAGGCGCGCCTCGAGCGGCGTGCGGGGTGGGTCGAGGGACTCGGGCAGCGGGATGGGCGGCGGGGCCTCGCGCTCGCTCGGTCCGCACGCGCCCAGGGCGACGGCGACGAGGAGCGCGCGTGCCCCGGCTGCGCTCACAGGCCGAGCACCATCACCGGGGCGTAGCGCACGTCGCGCGTGCCGTCCCCGAGCTGGTAGCGGTCGTTGTTGCCCCAGCAGGCGACGGTGCCGGCCTCGCGGACGGCGCACACGTGGCCGAAGCCGATGCTCACGCCGGTGGCATCGTCGAGGCCCACGACCGTGGTCGGCGAGAGCTGGCAGTCGATGAGGCTGCCGCCGAGCGAGCAGACGGTGGTCTCGTGGAACTCCTCGCCGTCGCCGACCTGGCCGACGTTGCTCTGCCCCCAGCACGAGACCGCGCCGTCGGCATGCACGACGCAGGTGTTGCGGGCGTTCGCCGAGATCGCCACCGCATCGGTGATCCCCGGCACCGGCGTGGGCACGCCGCGGAACGCGTTGTCGCCGGTCCCCAGCTGGCCGGTACCGTTGCCGCCCCAGCAGGCGACCGTGCCGTCGTCGATGAGCGCGCAGACGTGGTCGAAGCCCGCCTCGAGGTCGAGCACGGTGCTGCCGTCGATCGTCACCGGCACCGCGCGGAGCGAGCAGTCGACCGCCGAGGTGGCATCGCCGCAGTCGTAGTCGGGGTGGTCGGCGATGCCGTCGCCGAGCTGACCGGCGTCGTTGTTGCCCCAGCAATAGACCTCGGTCTCGGTGCGCGCGCAGACCGTGCCGCTGAACGTGCCGCCCTCGACCTCGAGGACGCCGGTGAGGGGGAGCTCGTCGGACTCGCGGGTCACCGCGACCGGCACCAGGGACGTCATCCGGTCGCCATTGCCGAGCTGGCCGGTGCTGTTGCCGCCGATGCAGAAGGCGGCGCCGTCCGCGTCCGCCCAGCAGGCCCGCGAGCCCTGATCGTCGAGCCGTACGCCGTCGAAGAGCTCGACCGGGTTGGGCGCGTAGACGCGGGTCGGCACGTCGGTGTCGATGTCGTAGCCGCGCAGGCCCCAGCAGGCGTGGGTGCGCTCCGTTCCGGTCACGGCGCAGACGAAGGCCGCCGAGGACTCGAGCTCGAGCGCGGGGGTGTCGAGCGCGACGAGCACCGGGACCGAGCTGCAGTCGACCGGGAGGTCGCCGGGGACCGGACAGCTGCCGAGGTGGCGCATGCGGTCGTCGCCGAGCTGCCCTTCACGCCCTTCGCCCCAGCAGACGACGTCGCCGTTCTCGCGGCGCGCGCAGGAGCTCGAACCGCCCAGCTCGATCTCGACGAACCCGCAGTCCGTGCCCGCGCAGTCGGTCTCGCGGCCCGCGTCGCTCCCGGCGTCGCGGCCGGCGTCGCCGCGCGGGGTGTCGGGGCGCTCGGGCGCGTCGGCGGGGCCTGCGTCGGTGCCGGCGTCGGGATCGCTCGGCGCGGGGCAGCCGACGAGGGCGAGGCAGAGGCAGAGCGAGGAGGCGAGGCGACGGGTCATGAAGCGACTCCTGGGAGAACGGCGGAGGCGGGAAGTTCCCCGCAAGCGAGCGGCCGATGTAGCCCGCGTGCCGCGGCGGGGCAAAGTGCCCCCCGCCCCATTTCAGGCGGCGCCCGCCTGGGCGCGCGCGTAGGCCTGGCTCGCCGCCTCGATGAGCTCGGGGGTGAGCAGGTTCCGGCGGGCGAGCACCGGCAGGAGGTAGTTGGCGACCTCCTGGAACGAGTTCACGTCGGGGTCGAGCGCCTTGCCGATCCCCTCGGCGGTGACGAGGCCGACCATCATCAGGGTCATGTCCGGCACCGGCCGCACGCCGTGCTTGCGGCCCACCGAGAAGACCCGGTCGATGATCTTGCCGAACTCGATGTCCTTGGCCGAGCGGCCTAGGAACTCGGCGTGGAAGGCGCGCATGTCGCGCTCGAGCTCGGCCCAGTCGACGCTCCCTTCGACGTAGCTGTGGAAGCGCCGGAGGTGCCGCATGAAGTCGTCCACCGTGCCGAGCGCGAGGCAGCGGTTGAAGTCGATGTAGTGCTCGAGCAGCTCGTCCGAGAGCGACTTCGCCAGGCCCACGTCGAAGATCGTGATGCCGCCATCGTCCTGCACGAGGAAGTTGCCCGGGTGCAGGTCGGCGTGGAGCAGGCCGTCGTCGAAGCACATCTGCAGGAAGGCCTCGCGCAAGATGCGGGGCAGCTCGGGGAACTCGCCGCGCGCGATCGCGTCGATCTTCCGGCCCCGGACGAAGGACATCGTCAGCACGCGCTCCGACGAGAGCTCGGGGTGCACGCGGGGGAAGCGCACCTTGCGGCGCTTGCGGAAGTTGTGGCGGAAGCGCTCGTAGTTGCGGGCCTCGATGCGGAGATCGGTCTGCTCGAGGATGCCGTCGAGGAAGTGCTGGAGGTGATCGCGGAGCTGGGCGTGCGAAGCCCGGCCCGAGAGGCGCTCGAGGATCCCGGCGAGCCAGAGGAGGATCTCGCCGTCGCCCTCGGCCTGCGCCCGGACCTCCGGCCGGAGCACCTTCACCGCGACCTCCTCGCCGGTCGCGAGGCGTCCCCGGTGCACCTGGGCGACCGAGGCCGCGGCGATGGGCGGCTCGTCGAATTCGACGAGCGCAGCCGCGGCGGAGCCCAGCTCGGCTTCGACGAGCGCCCGCGCGCCGGCGAAGCCCGGCAGGCGATCCTGGAGCTTGCGGAGCTCGGCGATCACCGGCCAAGGGAAGAGGTCGGGCCGGGTGCTCATCACCTGGCCGAGCTTGATGAAGGTCGCCCCGAGCCGCTCGATCGCCTGCCGCAGCAGCACCGCGCCACGCGCCTGGATCGCCGCCTCGTCGCGGTCCGCCCCGGGCGTGCGGAGCAGCTCCTGGCCGAGCAGGTAGACGGCGAAGCGCAGCGCCGCCCCGCCGAGGACGGTGACGATCTCGAAGGCGCGGCGGGTGAACGAGCTGCGCATGGCGCGCCGGGTCTAACGCCGGGGTCCCTGCGTGGCGAGGCCCGGGAGGGCGAGGCCCGGGCCGCGGCGGCCGGCGGGAGCCGGGGCGGCGTTCGGCGGCGGCGGCGGCGGCCAGCGGCAGCGGTCTCGGTCTCGGTCGCAGTCGCGGTCGCGGTCGCGGTCGCGGTCGTGGTCTCGGTCTCGGTCTCGGTCTCGGTCTCGGTCTCGGTCTCGGTCTCGGTCTCGGTCTCGGTCTCGGTCTCGGTCTCGG
>Ga0209972_10000785_pt1 | contig 30876 bp, 26 predicted proteins | sample NOAtaG_7_FD_187302 | JGI IMG/M metagenome (GOLD analysis project Ga0209972, IMG submission 187302) | Freshwater lake microbial communities from Lake Erie, under a cyanobacterial bloom - NOAA_Erie_Diel1S_2200h metaG (SPAdes) (version 2) | ecosystem: Environmental > Aquatic > Freshwater > Lake ...
CCCGCGTCGAGGCGACCCGCGTCGAGCCCGCCTCCATCCCCGCGTCCCGTGTCCGTGCTCCCCGCGTCCCGCGTCGGCACCGTACCCGTCCACGGCAAGAGCTCCGGCTCGGCGACCTCGATCGCCCTGCAACCGCCCTCGCTGCACGTCTGGCCGCTGCCGCACCGCGCGCCGATGCAGGCGCCGAGCAGGTCGATCCAGAGCACGCGGGTCTCCCCTGGGACGAACGAGAACGAGGCATCGCGGGCCACGCGTGCCGTTCCACCCGCGAGTCCCTCGGCCCGTACGACGAAGGGACCGAGCGCTCCGGTCGTGTGAACGAGCCCGAGCGTGCGCGGCGGGGGCAAGTCGGTCGGCCCGAGCGTCGCCGTCGAGGTCTGCGAGGTTCCATCCGGCGCCGTGACCGTGATGCGGAAGGCGTCGAGCGCGCTGGGCGGCGTTCGGAGGTCGGTGTCGACCACCACCACCACCTCGGTCCGCGCGCTGCGACAGCCGACGGCTGCGCTCGCGAGGACGCACGCGAGCAGCGCGAGCCACGGCGATGCGTTCCGGCCCGTTCGACGAAGGTCGCTGTTCACCATCGCAGCACTCCTGGCATGAAGTTCCCTTCGACCGGCGCCTCCGTCCCCGAACCCGCCACCGCTGCGCCGATCACGACCCCGAGGAGGATCGCCGCACCGGCACCCACGCCGGCCCAGAGGAACGGGTTCTCGACGAGGGGTTGCTCGTCGCCCGCGGCAGGCTCGGCCTCGCCCTCGTCGATCGGGGCGGCGGCCGCCTCGAACGAGACCGCGTGGTGTTCGCCGGCCTCGAGCCGCACCTCCTCGCGAAGCCACTCGACCCCCTCGACCCGGCCCACCACCACGTGGCTGGCGCCCGACGAGATCGGCACCGGGCGCGCGAGCGAAGGCACCTCGTATCCATCCACGGTGAGCGTCACGAAGCGCCCGCCGGTCTCGACGTCGAGGAACCCGGCTCCCGTCTCGATCTGGTCGCACAGCGCCCGCGCGTGCTCGCGGATGTCCGCGCTCGCCGCGGCGTCGCCCGCGGCCGCGTCCGACAATGCGTAGGCCTCGCTCAGCTCTCCCTGCTCGAAGAGCACGGACGCGAGGTTGTAGCGGATCGAGGCCGCGTCCCGCAGCGCGAGCGCCGCCCGGAAACGCTCCTCCGCGCCCGGCAGATCCCGCGCGCTCACCCGCTCGACGCCCTCGGCGAAGAGAGCCCGCGCGCGCTCCACCGCGTCGTCCTGGGCTGCAGCGTGGGACGCGCAGAAGAGGTCTGCGCTGAGGCCCAACGCGCCGAGTACGAGCACGAGGGTGATGTGGTAGCTTGCTCGTCTCATGCCGCTGTCCGAACGTTACACCATCGAAGTCCCTCTCGGCGAGAGCGAAGTCGGGGCGGTCTGGCGGGCGAAGACCCACGCTGGAGGCCGCGCGGCGGTGCTCCTGCTCGAAGAGGACGCACCGCCCGAGGCGGCGGCGCGGTTCCGCGCGGAGGCCGCCAAGCTCGCCCTCGTCCAGCATCCAGCCGTCGCGCGCGTGCTCGAGACCGGCGACACCGAGCACGGCGCTCCCTACCTGGCGCTCGAGTTCATCGAGGGCGTCTCGCTCGCGCGGCGTCTCGCCGAGGGCCCGCCGATGACGGTCGCCGAGGCCGTCACGTTGCTCTGCAAGCTCGGCGAGGGGCTCGCCGCCGCGCACGCCGTCGGCCTCTGCCACGGGGACCTCGAGCCCGGCCAGGTCCTGCTCACCCGCAGCGGCGACGAGGACGTCCCCCACCTCATCGGCTTCGTGTTGAACCGCGCCGAGGCGCGGGTCGACGCCACGCGGCTCTCCGCGGCGAGCCTCGGCGCGCAGCGGGCGTACGCAGCCCCGGAGCGGGTGCGCGGCGAGTCCGCGACCACCGTGGCCGCCGACGTCTACGGGTTCGCTGCGATCGTCTACGCCATGCTCAGCGGCCGGCCGCCGCACGTCGGGAACGACCCGGCCGCGCTCCTCGAGTCGATCGCGCGCGGCAAGGTGCCCTCGCTCGGGGCGGTGCGCCGCGAGCTCACGCCCTACGCCACCCTCCTCGACCGGGCGCTTGCCAGCGCGCCCGACAAGCGCCCCGACGGCATCCCCGCGCTCCTTCGCGGACTCAAGACGGCGCACGCGCTCGGCAAGGCCGCCCACGCGCTCTCGGTTCCTCTCGGCCCCCGCCTCGCCATCGGCAAGGCCACGATCGCCGCGTCCGCCCCAGCAGGCCCCAAGACGCTCGTGGGCCTCGCCGCCCCCGGCCTCGCTCCCGCGCGCAAGGCCGCGACCGTGCCGAAGCCCGCTTCCGCGCCCGTGGCGGCGCCTGCATCGGTGGCGGCTGCCGCGCCGGTGGCGCCTTCGCTCGAAGCCGCCGCCGAGGTGGAGACATCGCCCATCACCGTCGAGATCGAGCTCCCAGCCGCCGAGCACGCGCCGAGCTTGGACCTCAGCCGCCTCTCGTCGATTCCACTCGATGACTCGACCCTCGAGCTCGATCTCGGGCCCGCTCCGCCGACGCGGCCCAAGCCGCTGCCGCCGCCCCGACAGCCCCTAGGTCGCGCAGCCGGCGCGGCGACCTCGCCGTCCGCCGCTGCGGCACCGCTCGTCGCCCGCGCCCCCGAGTCCGTCCCCGCGGGCGTGCCGTCGGCGACGGCCTCCGAGGGGCTCGATGGCCAAGGCTTGCCTGCGGCGGCATCGCCCGCATCCGAGGCCGACCCCGCTCCTGCCGCGCCGCCGGCGGCCTCGCGAGGGCCGGTGTCCGATGACGCCGCTCGCAGCGATGCGCCCGGGCCTCCGCCCCCACCGTCGCCCGAGGGCGCAGCGGCGTCTTCCGAGGGCGCCGTCGAGACACCGTCCGCGCCGCCCGACGGCTCGCCACCCGCCGCGTCGCCCCCGCCCGAAGCCGCGCCCGCGGTTGCCGCTGCCGGACCCCCGTTGTCCGGCTCGACCTCCGCGATCGACGCTGCGCCCACGCCGGCCGCCGCGTCCGCGGACGAAGCACCCGCCGCCCCACCGGAGTCGTCCGCCATCGCCTCGGTCTCCGCGTCCGGCACCGCACCCGCCGCCGCGCCTGCATCGTCCCCCGCTGCACCCTCGGCGCCCCCGTCCGAGGCACCGGAAGATGCGCCGTCGGCCGTCGCCCCGACGCCGGCGACCGCGAACGCGCGTCCCGACCCCTCACCTGCCGCGCGCGCGCCCGTTCCCCGCGATCCAGCGCTTCGCGCTTCCGTCGAGGACGCGCCGCCTCCGAGCGGTTCCGACGCCGAGCCCCTGGCCCCCGCCGTGCCGACCCGTCGCTCGCCCCTGGCCACCTACGCGCTCGGCGCCGCGGCCCTCGCGCTGCTCGCGTCGCTCGCTTGGTTCGGGCTCGGCGGCGGCACGCCGGACCCGTCCGAGCGGGCCCCGGTGGGTGCCCCTTCGCCCCCCGCTGCCTCCGCCTCGCTGCCGGTCGCTGCGCCGCCGGTCGCTGCGCCGCCCATCGCCGCGCCGCTCCTCGCTGCGCCCCTTGCGCCCGTCGAGGTGTCCCCGACCGCCGCGCCGGCTTCGCCCGAGCCAGCCCCCCTCGCGCCTGCGGCCGGGGAGGAGACTCCACCCGGGGCGGCGGCTCCCGCAGCGCCGGCCGAAGCGCCCACCGTCACGCCGCCTGCGGCCCCGGTGCCAGCGGTCGCCCGCCGCCCCGCGTCGGCCGGGACGCGACCGGCAGCGCGCCCCAGTCCCCGCCCGGCGCGTCCGGCCGCTCCGCCGGCCAGCTCGCGGAGGCCGAGCGCACCTCCGAGCCGTCCCACCGTCGTCTCGGACCCGGGCTTCTGAACGGCCCGCGCCCCGGCGATGCGCGCCCAGTGCGCCCTCCGCCGTGGCGCGCCGCTTCCGCGGGGAGCCGGCGCGTCGCTGCCCGGCTCCGATGGGGTCTTGCCCTAGCGCCGGAGTGCCCGCGCCAGCGCGCGCAGGGTCTCGGCGACGTGGTGGCTCGTCGTGTTCGCGAGCCGCGCCGACAGGGCGTGCACGCGTCCCGCGGCGTAGGCCTGCAGGTGCTGCCGCAGCGCCGCCGGGATCACGGCATCGGCCCCGAACCCCCGGGCCCGACCATCGGCGCGGTAGCCATCGAGGAAGATCACCTCGGGGTCCCTCGCGAGCAGCGTCTCGACCGAGAGCGGCGCGATCCCCGGTCGGTCGAGCGCGATCCGCCCGCCCGCCCGCGCGAGCAGCTCGGCGAAGAGCGTCCCGGTGCCCGGCGAGGTGCCGGTCGCGGCGAGCAGGATCGCCCGTGGCGGCGGCCAGAGCGGCGCCAGTCCATCGACCTCGGCGAGCGCGGCGCGGAGCGAGGTCAGCAGCCCGGCCGCCGCCTCGCGCGCATCGAGCAGCGCGCCGAGCCGCGCGATGCTCTCCTCGATCTCGCCGAGTCGCGTCGGCACCGGCTCGCGCACGGTGGCCACGCCGCCCTGCGCGAGCCCCGCCTCGAGCTCGGGGCTTGCCCAGCCCGGCAGGATCACCAGGTCCGGCCGGTGCGCGAGCACGCTCTCCACGCTCGCGCTCGCCCGGCCCGCGACACCGCGCGCCGCCTCCACGACGCTCGACGCCTCTGGATCGTCGGCGAACGCATCGATCGCGACCACCCGCTCAGGCGCGAGCGCGAGGGCGAGCTCGTCGGCGTGCAGCCCGAGGGTGACGACGCGGCGCGGGTGGGCGGGCACCGGCACCACGTCGAACGAAGGCGCCCCGCTGCCAGCCATCCGGCTCGCCGCCGCCGCCAGGGTCAGCGAAAGCAGCGCGAGCGCGAGGGCCCCGCGTCCGCTCGAGGCCGCCACGCCGCTTCGGGGGAACACGAGCTTCGAGGGCGCCCCGGGCCCGCTCAGAACGTCGCGCTGACGACCGGGACGATGAAGTCCGTCTGCGCGCGCAGAAGCAAGCTCGCCTGCTCCTCGGCGGTGTAGCTCGACTGCGAGTAGGGCAGGGGGGCCGCGACCAGGAGGCGCGGCGCGCCCGCGAGGTCGAAGCGCAAGAGACCGCGCCCACCAGCGAGGACCTCGCGCATGCGCGCGGCCGCGGAGGACGTCGCGCCGCTGCCCTCGCTGCTCGCCGGCTCGCCGCCGCCATCGCTCGTCGCATCCACCTCGGTGCCTCCGCCCCCGCTGATGTCGGCGGGCTCTTCCCAGTCCTCGTCCGACGCCTCAGCTGCGTCAGGGGGCTGGTACGCGGTGAGCGCGAGCGTCCCGACGATCGTCGGCACGAGCAGCGCGAGGCCGACGACCATCAGGGCCACGTCCACCTCGGCGTCGTTCTGCGTGTTCTGCTCGACGGCCCAGCCGCCGACCGCACCGCCGGCCGCGCCGAGCAGCGGGAAGACGAGGTAGGGCCACCACTCGTCGCGCACGCCCGCGAGGGCCGGGATGATGAGGCCAAGCTCGGCGCCGACGAGGCCGAGACCCAGAATTCCCTTGCCGTCCGGGCGGACCGTCGAGACCTGCGCTTCGGCGCGCTGCGGCAGGGCGGTCGCGCCGACGCTCAGGGCGAGCGCCACGACGAGCGCGGTCGTCCAGGGACGCCGGGTGGCCGAAGAAGAGCGATCGCGACGCAAGGTGTCCTCCGATGGGCGCCCGGGCGGCCTCACGCCGCTCTCCAGGCGGCGCGAGCCTGACACGCATGGCCCCTCGGAAGCAACCGGCCCGCCTGCCCGGGACGGGGGCCCGACTTGACCCTTCGTCATCACGCGGATATTCAGCATGCGAAACATCTCGTCCGCCGCCGCAGCGGCCGGAGGGTTCGTGGCGCAGGGCGAAGGAAACGTTCCGAGGCGGGGCGAGATCGACCGGATCGTCGAGACGATCCTCTACCTCTACACGGAGACGCGCCGGGTCACGAAGCAGCAGGCCCGCGATCACGGCCTCACCGGACCGCAGGTCTCCGCGCTGAAGATCCTCGAGGCGGTCGGCGACCTCTCCCTCACCGAACTCTCCGGCCGGATGAGCGCCCGCAACTCGACCATCACCGGCATCGTCGACCGGATGGAGCGGGACGGGCTCGTGGTGCGCGAGCGCAGCCAGACGGATCGGCGCGTCGTGATCATCCGCGCGACCGACAAGGGCCAGCGGCTCGCTCGGGGTCTGCCGGTCGGCGCCGTCGAGGTGTTCACCGCCGCGCTCAAGTCGCTGTCCGGCGACGATCGACGCGAGCTCCGCCGCATCCTCGGCGAGCTCGGCGAGCGCGTCCGCGAGGAAGTCGCGCGCCGCGACGACGAGACGAAACAGGCCAGCAAGTAGGAGCTCGAGGACATGCCCACGTTCGAGGACAAGGTCGTCATCACCTGCGCCGTCAGCGGCGTGCTCGCGACCCGCAAGCAGTGCCCGGGGATCCCCTACACGCCGGCGGAGATCGCCGACGAGTGCAAGCGGGCCTACGACGCCGGCGCGGCGGTGGTGCACATCCACGCCCGCAACCCCGACGGCACGCCGACCTTCGAGCCGAGCGTCTTCGCCGAGATCAAGCGCGAGGTCCGTGCCCGCTGCCCCATCATCCTCAACTTCTCGACCGGCGTGCTCGGCGACGACGTCTCGCAGGTCGTCGAGTACATCAAGACGGTCCGCCCCGAGATCGGCGCCCTGAACATGGGCACGATGAACTACGCGAAGTACTCGGAGAGCCGCAAGCAGTTCGTCTTCGACATGGTGTTCCCCAACACCTACACGAAGATCCTGAAGATGCTGGAGGCGATGAACGAGGCCGGCGTGAAGCCCGAGCTCGAGTGCTTCGACTCCGGGCACACCGCGGGCATCAAGCCGCTCCTGCACATGGGCGCGCTGAAGCCGCCCTACCAGTTCTCGTTCATCGTCAACGTGCTCGGCGGCATCCCGCCGATGATCGAGTCGCTCCAGCTCCAGACCAAGATCATGCCCGAGGGCTCGGACTGGGAGGTCATCGGCATCTCGCACGGGCACTGGCGCATGCTCGCGAGCGCGCTCGTGCTCGGCGGCAACATCCGCACCGGCCTCGAAGACCACCTGTACCTGCCGAACGGGACGATGGCGCGGAACAACGGCGAGCTCGTCGAGGTCGCCGCGCGCATGACCCGCGACGTCGGCCGCGAGCCGGCGACGGTCGAGGAGGCCCGAGAGATGCTGCACCTCTACGATCTCAGCGCGGGAAGGGACGCCGCGAAGGAAGTCGGCCACGCGCCCAAGGAGACGGCCTGAGATGCAGGCGCGCAGCTACCGCGCCATCACCGTCGGTCTCGAAGGTGCGGTCCTCACGATCACGCTGAACCGCCCCGAGCGGAAGAACCCGCTCGGCCCCGAGATGGTGAACGAGCTCTGCTACGCGCTCGACGACGCGAAGGACGATGCGAGCGTCCGCGTCGTCGTGCTCACCGGCGCGGGCAAGGCGTTCTCGGCGGGCGGCGACCTCAAGCAGATGTCGAGCGGGGAGGGCGAGAGTCCGCCCTTGCCCCCGCTCGGGACCTATCCCGATCTGCTCCTGCGCTTCGCGTCGCTGGGCAAGCCCACCATCGCCCGCGTCCCCGGCGTCGCGATGGGCGGGGGCCTGGGCCTCGTCGCCGCGTGCGACTTCGCCATCGCCTGCGAGAGCGCCACGTTCGGCACGCCCGAGATCAAGCGCGGCCTCTTCCCGATGATGATCATGGCGGTGCTCCGCCGGGTCGTGAGCCGCCGCAAGCTCATGGAGCTCATGCTGCTCGGCGAGACGATCGACGCGCGGCGCGCCGAGGCGCTCGAGCTGGTCGGCCGCGTGGTCCCCGACGCCGACCTCGATGCGGCGGTGAGCGAGCTCGCGACGAAGCTCGCCGCGCAGTCGCCCACCGCGATGCGCCTGGGCCTCGCGGCCTGGCACGCGCAGGCCGAGCTCGATCTGAAGGCCGCGCTCCCGATGCTCGAGCAGCGCCTCTTCGAGATCCTCGGCACCGAGGACGCGCGCGAGGGCCTGATGGCCTTCGTCGAGAAGCGCGCCCCGGTGTGGCCCGGCCGCTGAGCGGTCGCTGCCCCGGGCGTCAGCCCGCGCGCTCGCCGAAGAGTTGCTCGAAGAGGCGCTGGCCGAAGCTCTCGACGAGGAGCTTCTCGACCGTTGCGGTGAAGCGTGCGCGGTCCTCGTCGTGGGCGTGCACGAACGCGATGCGCATCCCCGCGTCACGACCCGGCCCGGCTTCTTCCTTCGTCACGATCGACTGCACACGCCCCGCGAGCACGAACGGCGTGCTCCGCTTCGGCACGGTGAGCTCGAAGGTGAAGTCCGTCCCGATCGGCAGCGGCTTCGCGGTCGGGATGAAGGTGCTGCCCCGGCGGATGTTCTTCTCGTACTCGGCGAAGAACGCGTTCATGCGCTCGTAGGTCACCGAGAGCCGGATCGGCTCGGGCTTGGAACGACCTCGGTCGCGGCTCACGGCCGGCAGGGTACCGGTCACGGCCGCGGGCGGCCAGCGTCCTTCCCCGTTGCCCGAGGGCGCGGTCGTGCTAGCCCGTTCCGCCGTTCATTCGGGCGCCAAGCACCGGGACCGCAGGTGGGACCGGCTCGCTGGCGCCTTTGCCGTTCGCGACGACGATGCGACCCGACCCGCCAGGCCCTCTTGCTCCCGACGACCGTCTGCCGATGGTGCGGTGGTTCATGGGCGAGCACATCCCCTTTCACCGCTGGCTCGGGGTCGAAGTCGTCGAGCTCGGTCCCGGTCGCGCCACGCTCGCCGTCCCGTTCCGGGCCGAGCTCGTCGGTGACCCCGACCGGCCGGCGCTGCACGGCGGGGTGCTCTCGGCCCTCGCGGATGCGGCCGGCGGCGCCGCGGTGTGGACCCGCATCGGACCCCACGACCGCGTCTCGACCATCGACCTCCGCGTCGATTATCTCCGGCCCGCGCGGCTCGAGCGCTTCGAGGCGCGGGCGACCGTGCTGCGGGTCGGCAACCGCGTCGGCGTCGCCGACGTGACCCTGATCCATCCCGGTGACGAGGAGCCCATCGCGCAGGCGAAGGGCGTCTACTCGGTGAAGCGGGTGAGCGAGTGAGGACAGCATGACCGCACCGACCGAGGAGCGCGCCGTGGGCGCCGAGCGGGACGAGGAACTCGAGCGCATCGTCGCCGAGGAAGAGAAGACCCTCGCGCGCGTCCAGAAGGCCATCCAGAACCGCGCCAGGCGCGACGAGTTCTCGAGCGGTCACGACTACGACGCGCAGCTGCTCGCCTTGCGCGATCAGATCAACGAGGCCCGCCTCGAGGACGTGCCGCCGCTCATCGAGGAGATGGAGCGCCTCACCGAGGTCGCCGCGCGCCGGAGCAAGGTCGTCGAGGGCATGGTCGATCCCGACTCGCCGTACTTCGGCCGCCTCGTGCTCGAGGAGGGCGATCGCAAGCGCGAGGTCCTCATCGGCAAGGCGACGTACATCGATCCGAAGTCGAACACCCGCATCGTCGACTGGCGGGACGCGCCCGTCTCGCGGATCTACTACCGCTACGACGAGGGCGACGAGTACGACGAGAACTTCGGCGGTCGCGACGTGCAGGGCGAGGTCCTCGTGCGGCGAAGCGTCGCGATCGGCTCGCGCCTGCTCCGCCGCATCGGCTGCCCGCAGGGGATCTTCCTCCGCACCCGCGACGCGACCTGGCGGCGCGCGGGCGACTCGAGCCGGCTCAAGGGCGGGCAGGGCGCGGCGATGCGGGCCGAGGGCCACCACGGACCGGCCGGCGCGCCTGCCGGATCGCCGGCCTCGCGCGGCCGCCTGGGCATCGGGGCCGACGACGGCCGAGACGAGAAGTTCCTTCCCGAGATCACCGCGCTCATCGACGCGCGGCAGTTCGAGCTCATCACCAAGCCCGACGCGGGCCTCGTGGTGATCCAGGGCGGCGCCGGCAGCGGCAAGACGACGATCGGCCTGCACCGCCTGGCCTACCTCGCGTTCCAGGATCCCAAGCGCTTCCGGTCCGACCGGATGCTCGTGATGGTCTTCAACGAGGCCCTCGTCCGCTACATCTCGCGCGTGCTGCCTGCGCTCGGGGTGAACGGCGTGCCGGTCACCACGTTCGCGACCTGGGCGGAGAAGCTCCGCAAGGGGCACCTCAAGGGGCTGCCCGATACCTACGAGACCGACACCCCCGCGGCGGTGACCCGCTTCAAGAAGCACCAGGGGATGCTGCGTCTGGTCGATGCGCTCGTCACCGACGTCGCCGGGCAGCTCGAGCGTCGCCTCGCCGCGGCCCTGCACGGCATCGAGGCGGGGGATCAGGCGATGGCCTTCTGGGCCGAGAACGACCGCGCCCCGCTCCTCGTGCGCCTCGGGCGCCTCGAGCGCTGGGCCGCGCCGGAGCTCGAGGGGGACGACGAGGGCGAGCGCCCCATCCCCAAGGGGCCGCGGCCCATCGCGCTGCGCCACGCCATCGAGCGCACGGTGAAGGCCGCGCGCCGCGAGCTCCTCGACGTGTCCTCCGCATGGGCCGAGATGCTCACCGACGAGGCGCGGGTGCGCCGTGTCTACGCCGAGCACGCGCCGGAACTCGACGACGACGATCTCAAGACCGCCCTCGGCTGGTGTGCCGACCGCTGCGCCCGCGTGGTCGCGGAGCTCGAGGTGCACCGGGACGAGGAGACGCCGAAGGACAAGGAACCGAAGGCGTCCAAGGGCAAGAAGGACGAGGGCGAGGGCGACGATCCTGCGCTGCGCTTCGTCGACGGCGAGGAGCCCAAGCCCAAGCTCGTGGTGCGCCGCCGGGCGAGCGACGAGGACGACGACGACGAGGACGACGACGACCGTTCGGTCGGCATCGACGGTGCCGTCGAGACCGAGCCGGCGCGTCTGGACCGCGAGGACGACGCGATCCTGCTCCGCCTCGTGCAGCGCCTGCGCGGTCCGCTGGTGAAGAACAAGGAGCGCATCCGCTACGAGCACATCCTCATCGACGAGGCGCAGGACCTCTCGCCGGTGGAGATGGCGGTCGTGCTCGGCGCCTCGACGAAGGACCGCAGCGTCACGCTCTCCGGCGACGTCGCGCAGCGCCTCTACATGGACAACGGCTTCAAGAGCTGGGAGCAGCTCCTCAGCGCGGTGCGTACCCGGCGGCCGGGCCAGAAGGAGAGCGCGCTCTCGCCGATCGAGGTCGAGCCGCTGAAGGTCCAGTACCGCTCCACGCACCCGATCATCGAGCTCGCGCAGGCCGTGCTCGGGCCGCTCGCCGACCCGAAGAGCGGCAACGCGATCCGCGACGGCGCTCCGGTCGAGCTCTTCCGCTTCGCGCACTCCGGCGAGGCCGTCGGCTTCCTCGGCGAGGCGCTGCGCGAGCTCATGCAGGCCGAGCCGCGGGCGTCGGTCGCGGTGGTCGCCCGTCACCCCGAGCAGGCCGACATCTACTACAAGGGCCTGAAGACCGCGGAAGTCCCGCACCTCCGGCGCATCGCCGAGCAGGACTTCCCCTTCAAGCCCGGCATCGACGTGACCGACGTGCGGCAGGTGAAGGGCCTCGAGTTCGACTACGTCATCCTGCTCGAGGTCTCGCGCTCGGTGTTCTCGACGACCGACGAGGCGCGGCATCTGCTCCACATCGCCGCGACCCGCGCCGCGCACCAGCTCTGGATCACCTGCACCGGCGAGCCGAGCGATCTGCTGCCGCAGGACCTCAAGGACCGCGCCTTCTGATGGGCCGGCACGTCCTCGACGTGCCCACCGACGTGCCCGTGTCCACACCTTCCCAGCCCACGTCCCTCGGTCCCGTCGTCGATCCCGAGCACCGCTTCCCCTCGGCAGTCCCGCTCCTCTTCGAGGACGCGGATCGGATCGCGGCAGACAAGCCCGCGTTCGTGCCGTGCCAGGAGGCGCGGGAGGGGGCGGGGGACGATCTGCCGGCGCGGCTCGCTCGAATGCTCGAGGCACGCGACGGCGCATCGCCCTCGCTCGGCGCGCACCAGCGGCTCGACGCAGCGACCAGCGGCGCAGTCCTCTACGCCAAGAGCGCGGCCGGCAACGCGGAGCTCGCGAGGGCCTTCGAGGGACGCGGCGTGGGGAAGCGCTACGTCGCGATCGTCGCCTCGCGCGAGCGCATCCCCGAGGGCCTCCTAGTCGATCGGCTGCTTCACGAGCGCGGGGTCACGCGGGTCGATCCGCGGGGCGACGAGGCCATCGCTCGCGTGCGCCTCATCGAGCGGCGAGGCCTGCGCGCGCTCGTCGAGGTGCACCTCGAGACCGGACGCACCCACCAGATCCGGGTGCAGCTCGCCTCCCGCGGTGCGCCGATCGTGGGCGATCTCCTCTACGGTGGCGCATTCGCCGAGCGCCTCATGCTGCACGCCGAGGCGCTCTCGCTGCCGGGCCGCGATCCCATCGAAGCCCCGCGGCCAGCCGTCTTCGAGGATGCGCTCGCCGATCGAGCCCGCGATCCGCTGCGCGAGCTCGACCTCTTGCGCACACGCCTCGTCGGCGCGCGCGAGCGGCGCTACGCGCTCGGCCACGCCGCGGCCCGCGGTACCACGGCGTTCCGGTTGCTCCACGCCGACGCCGACGGGGTGCCCGGGCTCGCCCTCGACGTGTACGGCGATCACCTCGTCGCCCATCTCTTTCGCGAGGACGTCGACGAGGACGCGCTGCTCGACGTGGTGCACGGGACGCTCGGCTTTCGCAGCGTCTATCTCAAGCGCCGGCCGGTGCAGGCGAACGAGCTCGGCGATGCAGGTGCGCGCGAGCGGGCGCCGAGTGCGCCGCTCCGGGGCGACGGGGCCCTGGGCGAGGGTGTCGTGTTCGAGCACGGCGTGCCCTACCTCGTGCGGCTCGGCGACGGCCTCTCGACCGGGCTCTTCCTCGACCAGCGCGAGGCGCGCCGCAAGCTCGCTCTGCTCTTCGAGGGCCGGCCCGGGCGTCTGCTCAACCTCTTCTCCTACACCTGCGGCTTCAGCGTCGCTGCTGCGCTCCGGGGCGCCGAGACGGTGAACGTCGATGCCAGCAAGAGCGCGCTCGAGCGGGGGCGCGCCGGTCTCTCGTTCGTGGGCGCCGACCCCACCAAGCACCGCTTCCTCCACGACGATGCGCTGGACGTCCTGCCTCGCCTCGTGCGCCGCGGCGAGCGCTTCGACGCCATCGTCTGCGATCCGCCGACCTACGCGAAGACGAAGAAGCACCGCTGGTCGAGCAGCAAGAAGGAGTGGAGTGCGCTCTTCGCCCAGTGCCTCACGCTCCTCGCTCCCGGCGGCACGCTCTACGCCTCGAGCAACGATCAACGCTTGCCGCATGCGGCGTTTCGCGCCGCCGCGCGGGCCGGCGCCGAGCAGGCCCAGGTGTCCCTCGCCGCGCTCCGCGATGCGGCCGTTCAGGAGGACTTCCCCCCGGGGCCGGAAGGTCCCTCGCTCCGCGGACTCGTGGCCCTCCGCGGATGAGCGACGGACGCGCGAAGCGCTGCACGGGCGCTGAGCCCGGCAGCGCTTCGCGGTCGATCCGATCCTCAGGCTATTCGGAGCAATGCCCCGGGCCGATCAGCCCGTTGTTGAAGGCATCGAGACGCGCTGCCAGCGCGAGCAACCGGGTGCGCAGGGCCCCGCGGGGCGCCGTCGGACCACTGCTCGCGAAGTAGGTCCGCGCTTCCGCGAGCACGCCCGCCACCGAGGAAAGGTCCGCGCCGTTCAGGCCGTTGAGTACCGCCGCGATGTAGGCGCGCGCGAGGATGTAGTAGGCGTTGCCCCCCGCGGGCGGCGTCCACAGGACCTCGTAGTAGGTCTGGCCGCTCAGGAAGAACGGCGTGTCCGCGCCCCGCGGCAGCAGCGCCCACGTCTCGTCGTACGGCGCCGGACCGCGGCTCGAGTGGGTCTTCCAGTAGCCGGGAGTCAGGGTGCAGCCGAAGGCGCACGAGGCGATGTCGATGTGCACGGCCCAGCTGTCCGAGCCGCTCGCGCCCGTGTCGTCCGTGACGAAGGAGGCGGTGTTCACGAACTCGTGGCTCGAGCCGCACTCCTCGTAGGGGCCGGCGACGAGGGTGTAGTGGAAGGAGCCGCCCTGCTGGCAGAGCTCGCCGAGGTGGCCGGCGCGGTCGTCGTCGACCGAGACGCAGTCATCGATGAGGCGCGACGGCTCGCCGAAGCCGATCACCGCCCGCGCCTCACCGCCGCCGACGAGGCCACTGGTCGTGACGATGGCCTGGTTCACGCCGGCTTCGCCCGAGGGCAGCGTCGCGGCGTAGGTGCAGCGGATCGTCTCGCCCGAGGCGAGGACGAACGGGAACGTCACGCCGCAGTCGGGCCGGACGGGCAGGTCGCCACCGGGAAACCGCATGAGGTCGTCGATCCCCTCGATGATCGCGTCGTAGGTCGGATCCGGGTTGAAGACGGTGATCGCACCGGACACCGCCCAATCCCGATCGGCGAAGCGCGCCCGCAGCGTCACGTCGTAGTCGATCGGGGGGGAGAGCTGCCCGCTCGAGAGCAGCAGGGACGAGACCGACCCTTGCTTGTCGATCGTCCACGCGTAGCGCCGCTCGTACGAGGTCTCGGCCGTCTTCTGGACCTGCACCTCGTAGTCGAAGCAGAACGTGACGTGGCTGATCTCGGCATAGGCGCCGCTCGGATTCACCGGGGTGTGCAGGCCGGTTCCCGACGTGGCTTCCGGATCGTAGACGTAGATGAGCGCGCCTCCGCTGCCGCCCTTCATGATGACGGCGTCGAGCGCCGTGCTGCCCTCGAAGTCGAGGGTCGTGTTGCCGCCGTACACATGCACGGTGACGGCACCGTCGCCGAGCGGGTACGTCGCGCCATCGACCAGATCCGCGGCGTCGATCTTCAGCTCGTAGGTGCCGAGCCCGAGGCGCTGGCATGCGCCCTCGCGGCTCACGTCGTTCGGGTCTTCGTCGGGGTCATCGCCCCAGACGATGGGGTTTTCCCCACCGTAGACCGCGGCCTCCGCCACGCCGACCGGTTCTCCGACCGATGCCGTACATCCATCCAGGGCGAGCGCGCAGAGTGCGACCAGGGCTGCTGCCCAGGTGTTCCAGTGTGTGTCCATGGTGGCCTCCTGTGCGTGCAATAAGCACACACGCCGCCGGCACCTGCCGCTTGCCACGTGGCCGCCGCGTGCCGCGGCGTCGGGCCTCTCAGCGCAAGCGGCCGCTGGCGCGGAAGTAGGCCACCGCGTCGCGGATCGTCTCGTCGATGGGCCGGTAGCTCGCGCCGAGCTCCCGGATCGACTTGCTGTGGTCGTAGAAGCTCGGCTTCAGGCTGTACTCGAAGAAATCGCGGGACAGCAGCGGCGGCTTGCCCGTGCGCTTGGCCACCTCCTCCATCCCGATCGCGATCGAGCGCGCCACGGGCACGGGAAGGCGCAGTGTGCGGCGCGCGCGGCCGGTGACGCGATCGATGGTGCGGAGCAGCTCCTCGTTGTCGAGGTTGTGGGCGCTCGCGATGTAGCGCTCGCCCTTCTTGCCGCGCTCGGCCGCGAGCACGTGCACGCGGGCCGCATCCCGCACGTCCACGTAGCTCGCGCCACCGTCGAAGACCGGCGTCGGCCCCGGCGTGGTGAGCGCAGTGAGGATGAGCTGCCCGCTCGGCGTCGGCCGAAGATCGTTCGGCCCGAAGACGATGCCCGGGCACACGATCCGCACATCGAGCCCCCAGTCGGCGAAGCGCTCGGCGAGCTCGCGGCTGTGGAATTTGCTGCGGCTGTAGGGGAAATCGAGCTCCCACGCCTCGTAGGGCGTCGACTCGTTCGCGACTCCGCCGCGCGGCGGCCGCCCCAGCGACACGATGCTCGCGGTGTAGACGACCTTCTCCACGTCCGCGCGCCGCGCCGCCTCGAGCACGTGGAAGGTCCCCTTCAGGTTCACCTCGTAGAGCAGGCTCGGATCGGGGGCCCAGTCGGCGTAGATCGCCGCGGCGTGGAAGACCGTGTCCTGGCCCTGCACCGCCCGCTCGCAGTCGGCAGGGATGCGCACGTCGCCTTCGATCACCTCGACGTGCCCCTCCGCGCCGATCGCCGTGAGGTTGTCCCGCTTCTCTCCACGCGCGGACAGCACGCGCACCACGACGTTGCGCTCGAGCAGCTCCTTGACGATCGTGCTGCCGAGAAAGCCGAGACCGCCGGTGACGAGCGCGCGCCGCATCCGATCCAGGATACTGGCTCAGCGGCAGCGCGGATCGCCGTTCTGGACGCGGAGGATCGTGGCCTCGTCGAGGGGCAGCAGGGCGCAGCCGTGGCCCGTCTCGCAGAGGTAGTCCCAGTCGGGGCCCGCGGCGGAATGGCAGCCGAAGCAGGGCCCGGAGATCGGTGACTCGGTCTCCTCGCCGCCGCGCGCCCGGATCGACGTGCCGGCCGCGCTCACGTCGAGCGCGAAGAACTCCCAGTCGTTCGTCGCCGGGCTCCAGCCCTCGCCGCGCTTGACCATCGCCTCGCCGGGGACGAGCTGGATGACCGTGCCGACCGGATAGCGCATGCCCGGCTCGTTCGCGTTGGCGACGGCGAGGGCCTCGTCGAGGTGGCCGAGCACGTTCGTGATGCGAAAGCGCCGCACCATCGGCCAGTCGAGGATGCAGCCGAAGTCCTCGGCCGCGAGCTCGCGGTCCTCGCCGTCGGCGGTCGCGTCGCGCCCGAGCACCGGCGCGTCCGGACGCCCCGCGTCCATGCCGGCATCGAGTGGCGCATCGACGCCCGCGTCCGGCGCGGGGGCGCTGGTGCACCCGAGGGCTGCGGCGAGGAGCGTGACGAGGCGGAGCCTCACGGCGTGCCGGTGCCGACGTTGCCGAAGCGATCGGTCACGGTGACCGACGCGACGGTGCCCGTCAGCCCCGCGAGCGTGGCCCGCCCCGAGCCATCGAGCGCGACGCCAGTACGCGTCTCGCTGCCGCCACCCGCGTAGCCGATCTCCACGTCGACGCTCGCGTCGCGGAGCGGCACGACACCGTTGGCGCCCACCGTCGCGTCGAGCAGGCGGAAGCCGAGCGGCGCCTGGTAGGTCACCGTGACCTCGCTCCCCGACACCGCCACGTCGAGCTCTGCCGGCTCGACCGTCATGACCCGGCTCGTCAGGTCGTAGCGCGGACCCTCGACGCGGATGCGGTAGTCGCCCGTCGGCAGGCCCGCGCGCGCGGCGAGCTCCTCCGCTTCGTCCACCGCGGCATTGCCGAGCGGCGGCACGAGCTGCCACTCCACGGTCCAGTAGTGCACGCGGTCGGGATCCGGCAGGCCGGCGGGCGGATCCGAGGTCCAGGTGAGGATCAGATCGCCGTCGTGCACGATGCGTCCCGAGCGGCGCCGCAGCGGCTCGAAGGTGCCGTCGCCATCCGCGTCGACCTCGATGGTCACGAGGGGCGTACCGGCGATCGGATCCTCGCCGATCCACGTGAAGAACACCGACTCGAGGCGCCGCGCGCTCGCCGGCAGGTCCGCGTTCGACGGCACGAGCGGCAGCAGCCGGTTCGTCACGTAGGCGGGCGGCGCGCTCGGGATCGTGCCCGCCATCGGCGAGGGGTCGGGCTCGACGATGTCGGCCGGGATGTTCGGCGCGACATGGTCGGTGCCGCTCGCGGTGTCGTCGCGCATGTCGTCGGTGAGCGAGCCGAGGAGCTCGATCGAGTCCTCCATGATCTGCTCGCCCTCGAGCGGTCCCCAGAACGTGATGTTCGGCTCGTAGCCCCCGAGCAGCCAGTCCTCGGCGGTCATCACGTAGCCGTGGTGATCCTGCGCGTAGCCGATGAACATCAGCCGGTCGGCCGGCACGGGCGACAGGTCCCGCATGCGCTCGTTGCCCACCACCATCGGCTCGCCCGGGATGGTCACGAAGTACCAGTCGCCGATCCGTCCGGCCGAGAGGAGCGCGCGGGTCGTGTCGCAGAGCGGCGGGCCGCTGAAGTCCACCTGCAGCGCGGTCTCGAAGAGGTCGGTCACCCCTTCGAGCCGGTTGCAGCTGGGGTAGGGGGTCGAGCGCAGGCTCTCGACGCCGCGCGTTCCCGGGATCTGCGCCCTGGAGATGAGGGCCCGGTCGAAGCCCTCGGCCCCGCAGAGCGCCGCGCCGAAGGGCGCGTTGAACTCGTCGATCGGCGAGATGATGGCCCCGGTCTCGTCGTACACGCGCCCATCGGCCGGGGTCACGCCGTCCCACGGCGCGTAGCGCAGCGCCCCGCCCCGCACGATGAAGTTGTCCGGGTTGGGGCCGCGCTCGAAGGAGCGGGTCACCATCTCGAGCCGGAGCGCGCTCCGCATGTCGGCGCCAGCCTCGTCATGCAGCGCCACGAGCTCGGCGAGCGCGTAGTCGCCCACCGTCTCCGAGCGCGCGAAGTTGTGACAGAGCACGGAGTCCTCCGGACACCGCACCCCCACGCCTTCGAGGCCGCCGGGCGAGGTGTCACCGCCTGCGCCCTGCAGGTGCATCACCACCACCTCCGAGCCGAAGTGCTCCTCGAAGACGCGCTCGATTCCGCCGGTCGACTCGGTCGTGAGCAGCACGTTGTCGCCGCCCTGCAGGGTCCCGTGGATCCCGAAGACCGGGATCACTGCGATGGGATCGCCGTCCTCCTCGTCGACCCGGATGAGGTACGCATAGCGGTCGTCGACCTCGCCGCCGGGCAGCACGTCGTTCTCCGGGCGGCGATCGCGGGTCACGCGGTCGTCGGTGTCGAACGCGGTCGTCGACGCGATGCCGATCCGGGCCGGTCTCCGCGCGTCGAGTGCGCGCTGGATGGTCGTCACGAGATCGTCGACGAGTGCGTCGAAGACCTGCTGCCGGATGGGTCCGAAGGCGACCTGCAGCGCGTCCGTGACGTAGTTCGCGAACGAGCCGTGCGAGTGGCTCGTCGCGAAGACGACCTTGCCCGCGAGCTCGGGCGGCAGCCGCGCCTCGACCGCTCGCAGGATCGCCTGGTTCGAGAGCGCGAGGTCGCACTTCATGAGCACGATGGTCTCTTCGTAGTCCGGCGCGGTGCCGGTCGAGATCGCCACGGCCCGCACGCGCGGCCACGTCTCGATGCCCACCGAGGGCGCGAACTCGCCCGCGAGCGCGGTGCGCCGCTCGTCGATGAACCCCTCGTTGCCGCCGCTCGGCGAGCGCGAGGCGTACGCGCCCATCGTCACGCCAATCGGGATGTGGAGGAAGTCCTCGGCCGCGCCCGCCGAGATCGGCGCTTCGGTCACCGGCGTCCCGGCCCCGCCGGTCGGCGCGAGCGCCTCGTAGTCGCAGTGCGCGGTCGTCACCGGCGCGTCGCGAACGCCTGCGTCCCGCGGCTCCGGTCCCGCATCGGTACCAGGGCTCGGATCGCACGCGGCGGTGAGCAGGGCGAGACAGACGGTGGCGGCACGAAGCGGGTGATGGCGCACGAGGACCTCGGGAGGGAAGCCCGCAGGGTACGCCATCCACGCTCTCGCGCGCAGCCCGGGCGCCGTGCCGTTTCTCATCCACCGCGTTCGCCTTCCGCCGCTCGCCTCGCGCCCCCACTTTCGGTATCCTCCCCGCCTTGCGTCGCACCGCGCACGCCCAGACCGACATCGGCCGCCGAAGGGCCGCCAACGAGGACGCCTACGGCCTCGACGAGGACCTCGGGCTCTACGTCGTCGCGGACGGGATGGGCGGCCACGCCGCCGGAGAGATTGCGAGCCGCGAGGCGGTCGACGCCGTGCTCTCGAACGTCCGCCGCGAAGCGGCCATCGTTCGCGCCATCGCCGCGGGGGACCGGGACCCGGCCACGATTCGCCGCGCGCTTCGGGCCCTCGAGGCTGCCGTGCAGGCGGCGACCTACCTCATCTTCGCCATCGCCGAGAACCAACCCGACCAGAAGGGCATGGGCACGACGGTATCGGCGCTGCTGCTCGCCGGAGAGCTCGGCCTCACCGCGCAGGTCGGCGACAGCCGCGTGTACCTCGTCCGGCAGAACGAGACGACGCGGCTCACCGAGGATCACACGCTCGTCGCGTGGCAGATCAAGCGCGGGATCATCTCCGCCGCCGAGGCCGAGCGCTCGCCCCATCGCAACGTGATCACCCGCGCCGTCGGCAGCCGCGACTACGTGCAGGTCGACACGGGCGTCTTCGACGTCGCGCCCGGCGACCGCTTCCTCGTGTGCAGCGACGGCCTGCACGGCTACCTGCAGGACGCCGAGATCGCTCCCATCCTCGCCGCAACTCCCGAGGACGCCGCCGCCCGGCTCATCCGACTCGCCAACGAGCGCGGCGGCCGCGACAACATCACCGCCATCGTCGTCGCGACTTCTTCCTGAGGGCGCTGAACGTGTGTGCGGTTGACCCCCAGGGGCCCTCCGCATACCCTCCGCCGGCCGCGGCAACCCGTGGCGATCGATTTCGGCCGGGGATTCCCGTGCCCGAGCCAGTTTGACATCCACCCCAGAGAGGGAACTGCATGCAGACCCGAACCAGCCCGCCCGCGAAGGCCGGAGCCAAGGCCGCGACGACCCCGGCAACTGCCGAGGACGGCGCCGAGAGAGCGGGGAACTTCAAGGTCGGTGACAAGGCCGTCTACCCCGCGCGCGGCGTCGCCGAGGTGGTCTCCATCGAGGAGAAGGAGATCGGGGGCAAGAAGCAGCACTTCTACGTGCTTCGCCTCCTCGACACCGACCACAAGATCATGGTTCCGGTGAGCAACGCCGCGCAGATCGGCCTCAGGCGGCCCATGAGCGAGGCCCAGATCCGGGACGTCTTCCGGGTCCTCAAGGTCCGCGACGTCGTGCTCGACACGCAGACCTGGAACCGCCGGTACCGGGCGCTCGTCGAGAAGATGAACACCGCGTCGGTCCTCGAGGTCGCCGAGGTCCTTCGCGACCTGACCCTGCAGCGCACGGTGAAGGACGCACTCTCGTTCAGCGAGCGCCAGATGCTCGAGCGCGCCCGGCTCCTCCTCGTCAAGGAGATCTCCGTGGCCCGGGGCGTCGACGAAGTTCAGATCCGCGCCCAGGTGGACGCGGTCTTCGAGAAGAATTGAACCCTTTGCCGAGCCCCGAGGAGCGTCCCGATCGCCGTCGCGATCGGGGCGCCGTGGAACCTGGCGAGGGAGCATCCCCGGCCTGCGCCCCGCGCGCGCGCCGTGGCGGTCGGCCCATCCGGGCCGCGACCTCCCAGGTCCTCGACGCTCGTGGGCTCGGCGGAAAGATGCAGAGCAGATGGCGAAAGGCACGATCGTCATCAGCGTGGACGTCGGTGAGACCCGCGTCGCGCTGATCGAGAATGGAATCCTCGCAGAGATCTACGTCGAGCGAGCGAACGAACGAAGTCCCGTCGGGAACATCTACCTCGGCAAGGTGACGAGGGTCCTGCCGGGGATGCAGGCCGCGTTCATCGACGTCGGGCTCGACCGCGCGGCGTTCCTGCACGTCGAAGACGTCATCCCGCAGGCCGACTTCGAGCGGATGCTCAGCGGCGACGAGGAGGAGCAGGAGAGCGAGCACGAGAAGGACCAGGGCCGCCTCACCCGCAAGACCCCGATCCGCGACGTCCTCAAGGAAGGCCAGAAGATCGTCGTCCAGGTGAGCAAGGGGCCGATCGGCACGAAGGGCGCCCGCGTCACGAGCCACGTCTCGCTTCCCGGCCGCTTCGTCGTGTACATGCCCACGGTCGAGCACATCGGCATCAGCAAGCGCATCGGCAGCGACAAGGAGCGCCGACGGCTGCGCGAGGTGATCGACTCGGTGAAGCCCCCGCACGGCGGACTCATCGTGCGCACCGTGGCCCAGGGCCTGACGAAGGGCGGCCTGAAGGCCGACGTCGGCTACCTCGTCCGGATGTGGGAGGCGACGGCGGAGAAGCAGAAGAACGCGCGGCGGGCCCCGGAGCTGCTCTACAGCGAGCTCGACATCGTGCTGCGCACCGCCCGCGACATGCTCACCGAGGACATCGAGAAGATCGTCATCGACGACCCCGACGAGTACACGCGGCTCAAGGAGTTCGTCGACGCGTTCATGCCGGAGCGCGCGGGCGCCGTCGAACTCTACGGCGGCTCCGATCCGATCTTCGACGCCTTCGGTCTCGAGGACGAGATCGCGCGTTCGCTCGCGCGCAAGGTGCCGCTGCCCTCCGGCGGCTACCTCATCATCGATCAGGCCGAGGCGCTCACCGCCATCGACGTCAACACCGGTCGGTTCACCGGCAAGGGCAAGGACGTCGAGGAGACCATCCTGCAGACCAACCTCGAGGCGGCCAAGGAGATCGGCTACCAGCTCCGCTTCCGCAACATCGGCGGCCTCATCGTGCTCGACTTCATCGACATGGAGCGCTCGAGCCACCGGGAGAAGGTCTACAAGGCCCTCGTCGCGGCCCTCAAGCACGACAAGGCCAAGACACGGTCGTCCGGCATCAGCGAGCTCGGGCTCGTCGAGATGACCCGCAAGCGGACGCGCGAGTCGCTCGGTCGTACGCTCCACGAGCCCTGCTTCTACTGCGACGGGACGGGCCACCTCCAGAGCAAGACCACCATCTGCCACGAGATCCTGCGCCAGATCCGCCGCGAGAAGGACTCTCTGCCGGGCTTCAAGGTCGTCGTCAACGCGCACCCCGCGGTCGTCGACGCGATGCAGCGCGAGCAGAAGGACGCGCTCCAGAAGGCGAGCGCCCGCTACGCCCGTCAGATCGTGCTGACGCCGCGCAAGGACTACCACCTCGAGCAGTTCGACCTCGCAGGGGCGTGAGCATGGGCAAGAGCGACGGCGCCTCGTCCGGTGGTTCCGATCAGCGCAGTGAGGCGCGCGTGACCATCAACAAGGAGTTCGAGTCCTTCGACGCGTTCATCCAGGAGTACGTCACGAACATCTCCCGCTCGGGGGTCTTCGTGAAGTCCAAGCAGCCCCTGCCGGTCGGGACCCGCGTGAACCTCAAGTTCACCGTCATCATGGACGAGGTCGAGACGATCGAGGGCGTCGGCGAGGTCGTCCGCGTCGACGACGACCCCTCCGGGATGGGCGTCGTGTTCCGGGAGCTCTCGCAGTACTCGAAGAGCCTCATCGAGCGCCTGCTGACCGGGCCCGGATCCGGGAGCGGAGGGCGCTGAGCGATGGACGGGCCGAAGCCGGTACCGCTCAAGAAACCGCTCGCCGAGCTCTCCGACGCAGAACTCGAGGCCGAGCGGATGCGGCGCCGCGAGGCGCGGATCGCCCGCGGCCTGCACCCCGTCGAAGAGCCGCTGCCGGAGGGCCGAGTCGCCCGGGCCCTCGAGGCACAGAAGCGCGAGCGCGAGCTCGCCCAGCACTACGCGAACCTCGAGCTGAAGGTCGGCGCGGGCCTCGCCGAGGTCCAGGCCCGGTACCGCGAGCTCGTCCAGAAGTACCACCCGGACAAGCACGCGAAGGACGCCGAGAAGCACCGCGCGGCGACGGAGCTCGTCGCGCAGCTGAGCCGCAGCTACCAGGCGCTCCTCGAGAAGCTCTCGCCCTGAGGGCGTAGCGCCCGAGCCCGCGGGCAGGGCCGGAGCGGTCCGAACCGATGCAGGGGGCACGCGGCTGCCCCGGGCGCGTCACTCCACGCGGAGGTAGCCGCTCTTCAGGAGCTTCACGAGGATGGTGCTCGTGTCGAGGTCGGGCGCGAGGCTCTTGTTGAGCACGGTCTCGACGTGCCCGTAGTTGTAGGAGAGCTGCAGCACGTCGAGCTCTTCCGGCGACAGGTCGCGCAGCGGCGGGATGAGCGGCATCGACACGAGGAGGTTCGCGCTCTGAGGAGGCAGGTCCGGCCCGAGGCGGCGGATCTCGTCGATCTGCCGCATCCCCTCCATGAGGATGCCCTCCGTGCTCGACTGGATGGTCTCCGGGAACTCCCGCTGCTCCGGGGGATCCATGTCGAAGGAGCCCTGCTGCCAGTTCAGGATCCGGAACAGGCTCTTCATCGGCGGGACGTCGTGGTGATCGTTGATCACCGCGAACACGACCTTGCCGCCGTCGAAGTACAGCTTGCCGACGTTGCGCTCCGAGCGAATCACGAGGACCCCGCTCTTCTTGCTCGCCGAGAAGAGCTGCATGAGGTCCGGCAGCGGGATCTCGGCGATCGAGCCGGACATCGTGCGGACCTGCGAGGTGCGACGGCCCTGCGCGACGTCCTCGAGCTGCGCGCGGGCATCCGCGCCCGACGCGCCGAGCTCCGCCGCGACGAGCTTGATGATGCTCGTCCCGATGAGGATGCGGTCACCTTCCGCGAGCCGTGCCCGCTTGATCTTCTCCCCGTTGACGAAGGTTCCGTTCGTCGAGCCGAGGTCCTGGATGAAGATCTGGTCGTCGGCCACGCTGATCTTCGCGTGCCGGCGGGAGACCATGTCCTCGACGAGGACCATGTCGAGCTCCGACGAACGCCCCACCACGATCTCGTGGTTCGGAGGCAACGGGAACTCCCCGCCCTGGTACTTGCCCGAAATGAACCGCAGCGCGAAGCCCTTGGCGGTCTTCGCCGGCGGCGGCGGCGTCACTTTCGGGACGGGAGGCTCCATCCGGGCATCGCGATGCTAGTGGTTCCGAACCCATCGGGTCAAGACTTCCGGCACGCCGCGCCGATCCGTTGCCTCCGCAAGGGAGGTAGGATGCGCTCTCATGAGCGCCCCGGTTCCCCCCGCCCTCAACGAGCCCGTCCTCGGCTACCTCGCCGGCTCGCCCGAACGCGTCGAGCTCGCCTCCGCGCTCGCTGCCGTCGCGGCGGAGTGTCCCGAGATCCCCGTCGTCGCGGGCGCCCGCGCGCTCCGCACCGGACGGCTGCTCGAGGTCTGCGCTCCCCACCGCCACCGTCAGGTGCTGGCCCGGGCCCACGAGGCCGGATCGGCCGAGACCCAGGCGGCCATCGACGCCGCCCTCGCCGCGTGGCCCGCGTGGTCGGCGATGCGCTTCGAGGATCGCGCGGCGATCTTTCTCCGCGCCGCGGACCTGCTCGCCGGCCGGTACCGCGCCCGGGTGAACGCGACCTGCATGCTCGGGCAGAGCAAGACCGCGCACCAGTCCGAGATCGACGCGGTGTGCGAGCTCGTGGATTTCTTCCGCTTCAACGTGGCGTTCCTGCGTCGGCTCGAGGACGAGCAGCCGCTCTCGCCGGCCGGGGTGTGGAATCGCAGCGAGCTGCGGCCGCTCGAGGGGTTCGTCTACGCGGTCGCGCCGTTCAACTTCCTCTCCATCGCGGTGAACCTTCCGGCGGCCCCGATCCTCTGCGGCAACGTCGCGGTGTGGAAGCCTGCGACCGCCTCGCTACGGGGCTGCTGGGAGGTGCTCGGTCTGCTGCGCGAGGCTGGGTTGCCGGACGGCGTGCTGAACCTCGTCCCGGGGCACGGCCCCGAGCAGAGCGCGGTCGTGCTCGAGAGCCCGCACCTCGCCGGCATCCATTTCACCGGGAGCACCCCGACGTTCCGATCCCTTTGGCGCGGCGTGGCCGAGCGGCTCGATCGTTATCGGGCCTTCCCCCGCCTCGTGGGGGAGACCGGAGGCAAGGACTTCATCCTCGCGCACCCGAGCGCGGACCTCGACGCGCTCGCGGCCGCCATCCTGCGCGGAGGCTTCGAGTACCAGGGACAGAAGTGCTCGGCGGCCTCCCGCATCTACGTCCCACGCTCGCTGTGGCCGGCGCTGCGCGAGCGGCTCGCCGACGAGACGCCGAAGATGAAGGTCGGCGATCCGACCGACTTCTCCACCTTCGTCGGCGCCGTCATCGATCGCCGCGCCTTCGAACGCATCACCTCGTACCAGGCGCTCGCTGCCGCCAGCGCGACGATCCTCGTCGGAGGCGGGGCCCGCGACGAGGAGGGCTTCTTCGTCGATCCGACCGTGGCCGTCGTGGACGACCCCGGCCACCGTCTGCTCGCCGAGGAGATCTTCGGGCCCCTCGTCACCGTCTTCGTGTACGAGGACGAGCGCTGGGACGAGACCCTCGCGGTCGTCGACGGAACCTCCCCGTACGCCCTGACCGGCGCCGTGTTCTGCACCGACCGCGCTGCGCTCGCGCAGGCCGAGCGCGCCTTGCGGCACGCCGCGGGAAACTACTACGTGAACGACAAGCCCACCGGCGCGGTCGTCGGTCAGCAGCCCTTCGGAGGCGGTCGTGCGAGTGGCACGAACGACAAGGCCGGCGCCTTCTACAACCTGACCCGATGGATCTCGCCGCGATCGATCAAGGAGACGCTCACGCCGCCACGCGACTGGCGCTATCGGTTCCTCGAAGGCTGATCAACCGCCGAGGCGGCGCGCGAGCTCCAGCGTCAGGCTGACGAAGGACGACATCAGGTACGCGAAGGTCTCCTCGTCCTGGGTCCACTCCCGCCGTCCGCCCACGTGCTCGTGGCAGATCACGCCGACCATCGCGTTTCCGGTCCAGATCGGCACGTCCAGCATCGCGCCGATCCCGATCGGCTTCAGGTACCCCGGCGAGAAGCAGTCCGTACGCGGATCCGTGTGCGCGTCGTGGGCCGCGATCGTGCGCTGGGTCTGCAGCGCGCGGAAGTAGGACCCATAGTCGCGGGCGAAGAGCTCGGTGCCCTCGCTGTGGGAGGCCTCGCGACGCTGGTAGAGGTCGACGCAGCGGATCTTCGTGACCTCTTCGTCCACCCTCCAGATGCTCACCCGCTCGACGTCGAGGGCCTGGCTCGCAGCCTCGGTCACGCGTCGGAACGTGGAACGCTCGTCACCGAGTAGCAGCTCTCGCTGGCTCATCACCTCGAGGTAGGTCTGCTGATACCGGCGCAGGGCCGCCTCCGCGTGCTGGCCCGGCGAGTTCGGGCGCACCGCGAGGTGCTGTCCGCTCTCGTCGGTACGTCCGGCCGCCGCGCTGCCCGCGCCCGCTCGCTCGAACTGTCGCCGCACGACGTCGAGACCCGACTCGAGGCGCTCGATCAAGTCCGCGGTGTCCTGCGCGCTCGCCGCCTCGGTGGAGGTCGTTCGCGTGTGGACCGCGAGCGCGATCTTCGCGCGCAGTCCGCCGATGCGCTCCGCGTGATCGAAGAAGAGTGTCGCTTGCCGGCCCACGGATCGGAGCCTACCGAACTGCCCGGCGCTTCGCCAGCGTGTCCGCATCCGAGCAGGCTCGTGCAGGGGCCACGGAACGCTTCGCGCGCGGCGACGCACCGGCAGCCCTCATTCGTCGAAGTGGATGCGGCCCGCCAGGTGCAGCACCGCCGGGGGACCGGCTTCGGGGCCTTCGGGGTCGAAGCGTTCGATGAGGATCGCGCCCCGCACCGCCTCCGGCTCGAGGCGGGCCATGAGCAGGAGTGCTTCCCGCTCGTCTTCCGCGCGCACGATCCCGAGACGAAAGAATCCGCCGATCCCCGGCACACTCGCGGGGCCGCGCACGACGATCCGCACGCGTTGCCTCGGGCCCGAGGCCCCTTCGGGCGCGAGCACCCGCGCCGACTCGATCCCCGCCGTACCGCTCTCGACCGCGAGCTCGGCGGCCTCGCGCGCGGCCTCTCGGTGACCTGCGCGCGCCAGCGCACAGGCCCGTAGATCGGCGGTGAGCGCGGCCGCCACCTCGTCCATCCCGCCCACGTGGTGCACGAGGGCGATCGCGTCTTCGTGACGCCCGAGCGCGGCGAGCGCATCGATCGCGAGGCGGAGCGCGGGCAGCACGAAGGGCGCATCGCGCGCGTCCTCGAGGGCGACTTCGGCGTCGGCGAGCGCTTCGCCCCAGCGACCGAGCGCCGCGAGCGCGACGGCGCGGTTGTAGCGGACCGAGCCCGTCCACACGCCCGGCAACGCCAGCGCTTCGTCGTAGGCGGTCACCGCATCGTCCTTCCGCCCGAGCTCGTCGAGGACGTTCCCGCGCAGCTGCGCGAGCGTCCACTGCGGCGCGACCTTCGCCGCTTCGTCGAGGGTCACGACCGCGGCTTCCGGCTCGCCGCGCTCCCGCTGCACGAGGGCGAGGAGCTCGAAGCCCCCCGACCAGCCGAGGTCGAGGAGCGCGCGGGCCTTGCCCTCCGCGCCCGCATGATCCCCTCGCTCGAGCAGCGCGAAGCCCTCCGCATGCAGGCGCTTGACCTGTTCTTCTTTCGACGCGAACCACATCGCGGGGGACTCTGCGCAGCGCATCGAGACGCCGCAACCGCCCGCCTCGCTCCGTGCGAACGGGGCGCGGGAGTCCCTGCCCCACGCGGGCTCAGGCAGGCCCGCGCGCGAGCAGCGTCTCGACGCGCGCCGCGCTCGACACGAGCTCCAGCTTCTTGCGGAACTTCGGCTTGGCGCCCGAGCACACGAAGCCGCCGACCGCCTGTCCGTCGGCGCGGTAGCCGGCGAGATCGAACGCGAAGAGATCTTCGAGCACCACCTGCCCGTTCTCCGCGCGGCTCACCTCGGTGATGTGGGTGACCCGGCGTACCCCGTCGGCCATCGTTTCGTGCTGGAGCACGATGTCGATGCTCGCAGCGAGCTGCTTCTGGATCGCCCAGAGCGGCACGGCGAGACCCCGCGAGAGCAGCATGAGCTCGAGGCGCGACATCGCGTGGGTCGGTGAGCTCGCGTGCAGGACGCCCATCGACCCGTCGTGACCGCTCGTCATCGCGTGGATCATCTCGAAGGCCTCCTCGCCGCGGATCTCGCCCACGAGGATGCGGTTCGGGCGCATGCGGAGGCTGTTCTTGAGCAGATCCGAGAGCGGGATCGCGCCCGCGCCCTCGATGTTCGGCGGCTTGCACTCGAGGCGCACGCAGTGGGGCAGGTGCAGGTCGAGCTCGGCGGTGTCCTCGATCACGACCACCCGCTCGCCGCCGCCGATGTGGTTCGCGAGGATGCCGAGCGTCGTCGTCTTGCCGCTCCCGGTGCCGCCCGAGAAGACGAGGTTCAGCTTCGCCCGCACCGCGAGGACGAGCAGCTCCGCCATCCGCTCGGTCAGCGTGCCGCGCAGGACGAGGTCGGAGAGCGTCTTCACCGACTTGGTGAACTTGCGGATCGTGACGGTGCCACCCTGGAGCGAGACCGGCGGAATGCAGATGTTCACCCGCGAGCCGTCGTCCATCCGGAGGTCGACCATCGGTGAGCGCGCGGTCACGCCGCGTCCGACCGCGACGACGAGGTTGTCGATCAGGAGGTCGAGCTGCGCCGGGTGGAGGAAGACCCGCGGCACGAGCTCCATGCGCCCGCTCCGCTCGACGAAGACCTGATCGTGCCCGTTGATCATGATCTCGGTGACGCTCGGGTCTTCCATCAGCTTCTTGATCGGCAAGAGGCCGGGCTTCTCGATCATCCGCATCGCCCCGGAGTACCACACGGCCTCTCGGCGAGGGGCAGAAACACGAAGGCCGCGCCCCTCTCGGGACGCGGCCTCCGCTTGCTCAGCCGATCAGGGACTCAGAAGTCCATGCCGCCCGGGCCGTGGGAGTGTCCGCCGCCCGCGGGCGCCTTCTCCTCCTTCGGCTTCTCCGCGATCAGGGCCTCGGTGGTGAGCATGAGGCCCGCCACGGACGCCGAGTTCTGGAGCGCGGTGCGGACGACCTTCGTCGGGTCGATGACGCCGGCCTTGATCAGGTCCTCGTAGGAGTCGGTCGCGGCGTTGTAGCCGAAGCCTTCCTTGCCCTCGCGGACCTTGTGCACGACGATCGAGCCCTCGACGCCCGCGTTCGCCGCGATCTGGCGCAGGGGCTCCTCGATGGCGCGGCGGACGATCTGCACGCCCACCTTCTGCTCGTCCGCGACCTCGAGCTTGTCGAGGATGTTCTGGCTGCGGAGCAGCGCGACGCCGCCGCCGGGGACGATGCCCTCTTCCACCGCCGCACGGGTCGCGTGCAGGGCGTCCTCGACGCGCGCCTTCTTCTCCTTCATCTCGACCTCGGTCGCCGCGCCGACCTTCACGACGGCCACGCCGCCGGCGAGCTTCGCGAGGCGCTCCTGGAGCTTCTCGCGATCGTAGTCGCTCGTGGTCTCCTCGACCTGCTTGCGGATCTGGTCGCAGCGGCCCTTGATGTCCGCCTTCTTGCCCGCGCCCTCGACGATGGTGGTGTTCTCCTTGTCGATGCGGACGCGCTTGGCCTTGCCGAGGTCACTCATCGTGACGTTCTCGAGCTTGAGGCCGAGCTCCTCGGCGATGACCTGACCGCCGGTGAGGATCGAGATGTCCTTGAGCATCTCCTTGCGGCGGTCACCGAAGCCGGGCGCCTTCACGGCGGCGACGTTCAGCGTGCCACGGAGCTTGTTCACGACGAGCGTGGCGAGCGCCTCGCCCTCGATGTCCTCGGCGATGATGAGGAGCGGCTTCTGCTGGCGGGCGATCGCCTCGAGGACCGGGAGCAGGTCCTTCATGTTCGAGACCTTCTTCTCGCTGATGAGGATGTAGGGGTCCTCGAGCGAGACCTCCATGCGCTCCTGGTCCGTCACGAAGTACGGCGACAGGTAGCCACGGTCGAACTGCATGCCCTCGACGATGTCGAGCGTCGTCTCGAGGCCCTTGGCCTCCTCGACGGTGATGACGCCCTCGCGGCCGACCTTCTCCATCGCATCCGCGAGGATCTTGCCGATCGTCGCGTCGCCGTTCGCCGAGATGGTGCCGACCTGCGCGATCTCCTTCGGATCCTTGGTGGCCTTGCTGATCTTCTCGAGGCGGGCGATCACGGCGGCCACGGCCGCGTCGATGCCGCGCTTGATCTCCATCGGGTTGTGGCCCGCGGCGACCATCTTGCTGCCCTCGCGGTAGATCGCCTGGGCGAGCACGGTGGCGGTGGTGGTGCCGTCGCCGGCGACGTCAGAGGTCTTGCTGGCGACCTCGCGGACCATCTGCGCGCCCATGTTCTCGAACTTGTCGCTGAGCTCGATCTCCTTGGCGACGGTCACGCCGTCCTTGGTGACGGTCGGAGCGCCGAAGCTCTTCTCGATGACGACGTTCCGGCCCTTCGGGCCGAGGGTCACCTTGACGGCGTTCGCGAGGGTGTTGACGCCGGCGAGGATGTGATCGCGCGCGGACGTATCGTACAGAATTTCCTTGGCTGCCATGTTCTCTAGTCTCCTCAGTCAGTGAATCGTGTGGGGGGTCTGGGACGCG
>Ga0209972_10000786_pt1 | contig 30838 bp, 26 predicted proteins | sample NOAtaG_7_FD_187302 | JGI IMG/M metagenome (GOLD analysis project Ga0209972, IMG submission 187302) | Freshwater lake microbial communities from Lake Erie, under a cyanobacterial bloom - NOAA_Erie_Diel1S_2200h metaG (SPAdes) (version 2) | ecosystem: Environmental > Aquatic > Freshwater > Lake ...
GGGGGGCGGGGGGAGGCGGGGGGAGGCGGGGGGAGGCGGGGGAGGCCGTCACGGCGAAGCAATCCCGGCGGGTTGGCCCCGGGGCTGATCAGGCCGGATGCGGGCGGCGAAGATGGGGGAGACTGTCCCGGTCGGCGGGCAGAACAGGGCGGCCGTGCCCGGAAACCGGGGAGGACCCCGCGGCAGACAGGCCGGCGGCGGGCGAGGACCGAGTGGGGCCGGGTTCAGGCGGCGCGGGCGGCGAGCTGCTCGCGACGGACCGCGTCGACCACCGAGCACATCATCTCGGTGATGAACGCCTGATGACCGGGGTTGTGGGCGAACTCGAAGCACAGCCCGAGGTAGATGTGCTGGCCGGCATCCAGGTGGCTGTGCACGCGGCGGGCGACCAGACCCAGCGGGAAGGGCAGGCGGGGCCGAAGGTCGATCTCAAGCCAGAGGTAAGGCGTGCGCTCAGCGAGGCTGGAGTGCTCGTGGCCGACGATCAGGCCGAGACCGCCGCCGCCGAGATTCTGCATGACTGCGGTGAAGGCGGGACCGGCGGCGCCGGGCGGCAGCGGCGTGAACAGAGCAGCGGGCGAGGGACCGGGAGAGGTCGTCTGGCCGGGCGTCCAATCGGCGAAGCGATCGCGGAGGGCGTTCTCGGCGGCAACGGCCTGCGAGAGGTCGGAAAGCGGGCGTGCGGTGACCGCCGGCGGTCGGACCGAGGCCATCGAGACGCGGAAGAACTCGCGTCGGCTGCAGCGTTCAACCTTCTCGGGCAGGGCCAGCTCAACCGGTCCGGACTTGCCGGGCGCAGGGGCGTCGCTGACGGTGGTGGTGAACATCCAGCGGTTCTGACCGATGGTCATGGCGGCGACGAGCACCAGGCCTGCGGAAAGCGGCACCGGACGGCCGGCGGCGGTGGGCGCCTCGATGGTCATCGAGTGCTCGCCGATGCTCTGCAACTTGACGCGCCAGACCAGATCGGGGGCATTGTCGCCCGATGGGGAGCACGCGGGGACGGAGATTTCCAGACCGCCGCCTCGCTCGCAGATCTGCTCGAGGGACTTTCGCCAGTTTTCAGTACGTGAACGGTTTGCGGGCACGATGGGTTCCCTCAGATGAGCGACCAAGTCGCCTGCGGCACCCCGATGACGACACTGATTGGCCCGTCGCCCGGGGTCGGCCCCGACACTCACGCGGGGCACGTGGTCAGAGCATCGAGCGGCGGGACGATCGGCTGAAACTGCGCGAACGGCTTGACGGGTGCGGCTGGGCAATCTGCGCACCGTGCAGCCGGATGGGCAAGGTGCGCCGCGGGTGAAGGACCGATGCAATGAGCAGTTGCCGCTTTAGCGGACGCTGGGCGGGGGCGATGGCGGTTCTCGGGACGTTCCGCCGGAGGGGTCTGAAGCGGCGGCGGCCGGAGCGGCCGGGAAGGCTGCGGAGATGGGCGGGGTGGGGCGGGGCGGCGCCTGACGCAGCCGGGCTTCAAGAGCGGTGAGGTGGCCGTGGGCGACGGCCGGGGCCTCGGGAAGATCCGCACCCTGGAAGCGGATGCGGTAGTACAGGTCGGTCAGGGCGGTGATGTGGCGGGCGGTCTCGGGATCGAGATCGGGCAGCGAGCGGACGTGCAGCAGCGGCGGGAGTTGCTCGGGCTTGGCGATGCCGGCCCGCCCGAGCAGCAGGAGCATGCGGTCGTAGAAGCGGGTGCGGCGGAGGACCTCGGCGGGGACGCGGGCACGCCGGCTCTGGCCGCCGGCGAAGATTCGCCAGCGGGCGACGGCGAGCATCGTCAGGCGGTACAGCCCATACGCGCCGCCGATGAGCACGGCGGAGAGCATGGCGGTGCCGAGCAACTGCCCGGCCAGACCGTCGGGCAGACGGGAACGCAGGCCGTCGCGCACTTCGCGGATGCGGCGGCCGATGGCGCGAAGGTTGTCCGGATCGGTGGCGTCGGGCGTCCAGCCGATCAGCCGGCCGCGCGTGCCGGCGTCGAAGGACACGAAGCTCTCGGCCCAGCGGAACTCCAGCGCCTCGTAGAGTTGGCGGATGCGGGCGAGCAGGCCGTCGTTGTGGCGGCGGCTGCTCATCAGCCCGCCGGGGGGTGTGGGATCGAAGGCGGCCCAGATGCGGTCGGCCATGCGGACCTCGACCCAGGCGTGGGCGTCGGACTGGCGGACGGTGAACTGGCCGGCGATCTCGTTGTACTCGCCGGCGACATAGCCGGTGATGATGCGGGCTTCGATGCCGACGACCTGGCACATGGTGGCCAGGGCGGCGGCGAAGTACTCGCAGTGGCCCTGACGAGTCTGGAAGAGGAACATCTCCACCGGGTCCTGACCTCGGGCGGGGGCGAACATCTCCAGCGTGTAGCCGCAGCGAGAGCGGATCTCGGCCTGCAGGGCGAGCACGACGGCGCGGATGTCGTCGGCGGTCAGCGGGCGCGACGGACGGCCGCCGGAGAACGAGACATCGGGCAGGGCTGCGGAGGCGGTGGCCAGAGCGAGCTGCGCCACCTGGGCCGAGGCGGCCTGGCCGGCCTGCATGACAAGCTCGGGCCGCGAGGTCGCCGTCGGCTCGAGGGCGAGGGGATCGGAAATGACGCGGTAGGCCAGACGGGCTCCGGGCGGGGCGAGATTGCTGCCCCGACGAAGGATGCCGGTGAGCGGCTCGGTCTCGACCGCTGAGAGGCCGGGGCCGCCCATGCCCACCGAGCCGGCAAGTTCAACCGCGATGGGCCGGAAGACGGCGAACAGCGGGAGCTGGCTGGTGTCGGGCGCGCTGCGCAGAGAGATGATCTGCAGCAGCTTGCCGCGAACGGTCTCGTCGGGGCCGGGCGTGGCGCGGGCGTCCTCGCCGTCGGCCAGCCCGGGCGCGCCGGGGCGGATGACCGATCTCCACTGGGGATCCTGATTCTCGCCGGCGCGAAGGTTGAGGCTCTGGCCTCCGGACCGCTGCCAGAGGCCCTGCTGAGCGTCGTAGCGGTCCAGCACGGCGCCGCGAAGATAGAGCAGGCGGGGCAGAATGGTCGCGGGTGCGCCGGCGGGCGGCTCGGGCCATGGGCGGATGGTCACGTCCATGACGACTTCTGAGGACTGGCTGAGCAAGCCCGCGTTGCCCAGACGAATCTCCTCGGCGTAACCCACCGTGGCGCCCACGCGTGGACGGCCCCAGGCTCCGCCGCCCTGCACGAGGTTGCGGGGGATGAGCACGAAAGCGAAGATCGCCGAACAGAGGCTCAGGGCGACGGCGACGGCGGTGATGGCGGCCAGCCGGCGGCGCGAGCCTCGGGCCCGGCGGTCGCGCTCCAGCGGGGCGTCGGCGTCGGGCAGTTCCACGCCGGCCGGCGGCTCGTCAGGGGCGGCCAGATACAGGCGTTGGCGATCCGTCTGGCGTTCAAGGCCGGCATGCACCTGCCAGAGCACGGCGCACGAAATGGCCAGCGGGGTGTAGAGCAGCAGCGTCAGACCGAGGGCGAGTTGGGCCCCGGTGAGCACGGCGCCGATCATCACAAAGACGCTCAACCCGAGCATCTGCATCTCGTCGCGCATCCGGCGACGGTCGAGCATCTTGAGCATCAGCACGATGCCCAGAAAGTCGGTCAGCAGCGAGATGGCCTGATCGAGCTGGGCGATGGCCAGCAGCGGGTAGAACGCGGACAGAACGACCAGCGTGTTCAGCGCCCATCGCGGAAAGATGACCACCGGACGCTGGCTGACCATCCACGCCGAAAGCAGCGATACCGAGATGCCCAGCAGCAACAGCAGAAGCTTGGCGTCGGCGACGCAGAACGTCAGCAGGCCGGTGAAGGCCGTGACCAGCGTGAGCACCTTGTAGCGGGCGGAGGAGGTCATCCGCGAAGCCCCACGTTGCGCATGAACCGGCGGCCGGCCGTGGCCATGCGCGCGGCGACGCTGGGGAGCAGCCGCTCAGCCAGCGGGTCGCTGCGATCGGCGGTGATGCGGACGACGGTGTCGGCCGGGCCCGCCGGCGGCTGAACGCCCTGGCCTTCGCTCTGGCCCCGGGCCGGGGGCGGGCGGAGACGGGTGTGGTCGAGCATGGCCAGATCGGTCAGGGTTGCGGAGATGTGCCAGGCCCCGGCGCGGCTGGGCGTGCACAGGTCGGCCAGAGGCACGCACAGGCCGACGGCCCGGCCCTCTCGGGCCGCGTGCACAATGGTCGACGCGGCGACGGCGATGGCCCGCTCCACCGCGGCCGATGGATCGGTCGGCAGCAGTTCCAGCACCACCCACGTGCGGCGGGGCGAGCCGGAGGCGGACTGCTTGATGAGCAGTTGTCCGGTGCGGGAGGACCGCTTCCAGGCGATCAGCCGGGGGCTGTCGCCGGGGGTGTACTCGCGGAGGCTGTGCACTTCCTCACCGTCGCGGGCGCGGGCGCTGGGCCGCGAACCGGCCAGCGTGTCACCCCGCTGGCCGATGGGCAGCGGCGCCGGCGGCTGGTTCACCGGCGGGCGGATGACCACGGTGGCGGGCTGACGGAAGAACAGCGACTTGCGGATGATGCCGAAGGGGAAGGCCGTCTCCACGCGGTAGCCCAGCGTGCGGACGACGCCACGCTGCAGGGCCAGCGCCGACCCGGTGACCTCCACACTGCCCCGCCGGGGCACGTCGGGCACGAAGGCCTCGGGCGGGCGGTCGGCGGCGCCACGTTTGCTGAGCACACCCCGCAGCACGCCCCGTGCGCCGCGCGTCGTTCCTCCCCCGCTGCCGTCGGCCTCTGTGGAATCAACCGCCGCGGCATCGTGGGCATGAACGTCGGGCACTTCGATGATCGTCAACGCGAACGCGGGCATCAGCCGGCTGGCGTTGCGGACGACGTAGGTCATGTTCAACCGCTCGCCGGCGTGCACGTCGGTCGGGGCGCGGCGTTCAACTTTCACCGACATCATCATGATGCCGCTGAGCAGGCCGGAGACCAGCACCAGCGAGAGGGCCAGGCCGAAGAGCCAGAAGAGCAGGTTGTTCTGGCTGTTGAAGGCGCCGATGGCGATGAGCAGCGTGATACCGCTGTAGATGAGCAGAGGCGGATGCAGGTGGTATTGGCGGGAGGGTTGGGCCATGCGTGGTGGGAGCACGTACGAAGACGAGCGGGTCAGTTGGCGAAGTAGGCGGGGGCGTTCCCCGGCTTCCACTTGATGTTGCAGCCCAGGCTGGGCCGCTGGTCGGGGTTCACCGCCTTGCCGGCGAGCATGGCGGCGATGGCGGCGCGAAGGTCCTCCCCGGTGACCGGCACGGCCGGATAGCCCTTGCTGGGCGGGCGGCTGGCGTCCATCTGGCCCCGATAGACCAGCCGGCGGGCGCCGTTGAACAGATAGAAATCAGGCGTGCATGCGGCCTGATAGTCCTTGGCGACCTGCTGGGTCTGGTCGTAGAGATACGGGAAGGTGTAGCCGGCCTCGGCGGCCTCGCGGGTCATCAGCGCCGGCGCATCGTCGGGGTGGGCGTCCACGTCGTTGCTGGAGATGGCGACCACGCCCACGCCCAGGGCCTGGGTGTCCCGGCCGATGGTCGCCACCCCGGCGCGAACGTGCTTGACGAAGGGGCAGTGGTTGCACAGGAACATGACCAGCAGGCCCTTGGAAGTGGCGACGTCGGCCAGACGGACCGTCCGCCCGCTGACCGTGTCGGGCAAGGCGAAATCGGGCGCTGGTGTGCCCAGGGCGAGCATGGTTGAAGGGGTTCGGGCCATGGTGATATCCGGTGAGCGTGAATGATCGAAACCGAGGACCGATGGGCGGACGGCCGATGGCGGCGGCTACTGAATGGTGTAGCCGCCGACGCGGCAGAACTCGATGTGGCGATAGAGCAGGGGCTTGTTCTCGCCGGAGAAGAACTCAAAGGGGCTGGCATACACGCCGGGCTTGATCAGGCGGATGCGGCGACGGAAGGGCAGATCGATGATGGTGGCGACCTTGTGCGAGAGGGCGTCGTGCGAGGGCACGTCGTCAACGACGGCCTCCAGCGCGTCGGCCATGGCGGCGGCGTCGTCGTCGGTCACACGCTGGCCGAGCCTCGAGAAGTAGTTCATCGACCGCCAGGGCCGGGGCAGGCCGTCGGGCCAGGTGCGGTCACTCCAACCGACGGGCTCGAGCGTGCCGGCGGGCTTCCAGCCGGAGATGTAGGCGAACTTCATCAGCACCCCGTACTCGAGGTTGCTGTAGTCGACGGATCCGGACGGGTTGGCCAGCACTCGGGGCATGGGACGGACCACTTCCGACCCGCCGGCAGGGGTGTGTCGCCCGGCGGTGTGGCGGTCTGCAAGCCGCCAAGGGGCTACCTTAGACCCGCTTGTCTGTACGCCCCTATTCAGGGGTAGGTTCTGGCGACTGCCGTCAGCTTGCTCTGGGCTTGCCTGACGGTTGATCGCTGGAAAGGTCCTTTGCCGCTTGCCGCGCCAGGCGTCCGTCCGTTCGCTGCCATCTTCCCTGCCATCAGCACCCCCCCCACCCCCTCATGAGCACCCCCTCTCCTGACGCTTTGCCCTCGGCTTCGTCCCCCGCCTCCCCGGCAGGCCCCAGCGGTTCTGTGCCGCCTGCGGGCAAGAAGGGGATCCTGGACTGGATCGAGTGGGTGGGCAACAAGCTGCCCGAGCCGGCGCTGATCTTTGTGATCCTGGCGGCGGTGGTCATCGTGGTCAGCGCCATCGGCACGGCGGCCAAGTGGGAGATCCAGCCGCGGCGGCCGCAGCCGGTGATGGTGGAGAAGGTCGACGCCAGCGGGGCGGCGGTGCTGGACGCGGCCGGCAAGCCGGTGATGACGCCCAAGAAGAACGAGGATGGGAAGATCGTGACCGAGCTGGTGAACAGCGGGGCGCCGATCCAGCCCCGCAGCCTGCTGACCAGCGAGGGCGTGTACTGGATGTTCTCCAGCATGCTGCGGAACTTCACCACCACCCCGGCGCTGGGGCTGATCTTCGTCGCCATGCTGGGCATCGGCCTGGCGGAGAAGTTCGGGCTGTTCGGGGTGATGATGCGGGCGCTGGCGTTCATCACGCCCAAGAAACTGCTGACGCCGATGATCGTGCTGCTGGGGGCCAACAGCAGCGTGGCCAGCGACGCGGGGTACGTGATCCTGCCTCCGCTGGCGGCGGCGCTCTTCCTGGCCGTCGGACGGCACCCGATCGCCGGACTGGCGGCGGCGTTTGCCGGGGTGGCCGGCGGCTTCGGCGGCGGGTTCTTTCCCACCGGGGGCGACGGCGCGCTGACGGGCTTTGCGCAGGACGCGGCCCGCGTGATCGATCCCAACTACACGCTGACCATCCTGCACAACCAGTATTTCAAGGCCATCTCGGCGGTCGTGGTGATGCTGGGCGGGTGGCTGGTGACCGACCTGATCGTCGAACCCCGGCTGATGAAGCTGCGCAACCCGTCAAGCGACCCGGACATCCCCAAGGCCAGCACGATGGCGCTGACGGGGCTTGAGAAGAAGGGCCTGACGGCGGCGCTGGCGGCGATGGTGGTGGTGCTGGGCACGTTCACTGTGCTGATCTTCATTCCCGGGGCCCCGCTGCACGGGCAGGGCGTGCCCCGGCTGAACAACGACTTTGTGCCGACCTCCCAGCCCATCCGCGCCGTGAGCCCGACGGCTCTGGGTGACACCCCGGCGACGCAGGTTCTCTACCGGCCGGAGCCGGCCGAGGCGGGTCCGCCGCCGACCTACCCGACGGGCGCCGAGGCGGTGGTGATCGCCGGCAAGCCCCGCATGAGCGAGAGCCCAGGTGACCGGTGGTCGCACGTGATCGTGCCGATCATCTTCCTGACGTTCCTGATCCCCGGCATGGTGTACGGCATGGTGACCGGCACGCTGCGGAGCCAGAAGGACTTTGTCGAGGGGCTCTATCACGGCATCCGCACGCTGGTGCCGGTGCTGTGCATCGCCTTTTTCATGAGCCAGTTCGTGAACTACTTCGCGTACACCAGGCTGGACCGCATGCTGGCCTATGCCGGGGGCGGGCTGCTGGTGGAGGCGGATCTGCCGGTGCCGGTGCTGCTGGCCCTGTTCGTGCTGATCGTGGTCCTGGGCGACTTTGCCCTCTCGGGGATGCTCAGCAAGTTCGGCGTGATGGCCCCGATCTTCATCCCGATGTTCATGTTCGTGGGCATCAGCCCGGAACTGACCACCGCGGCCTACCGCATCGGGGACAGCGTGGTGAACATCATCACGCCGCTGAACAGTTACCTGCTGATCATCCTGGTGGTGCTGCAGAAGTACCAGAAGAACGCGGGACTGGGGAGCCTGATCAGCCTGATGCTGCCCTACAGCGTGCTGCTGTTTGTGATGTGGACAGGCTTCCTGCTGATCTGGTACGCCATGGGCTGGGACCTGGGCCCCGACGCCCCGCTGCACTTCAACCCCGCGGTGTGACGGCGGGGGGAGACTTCTCGCGGGGCCGCTGCTCGAGCTTGAACTTGCGGACGAGGGTCTCGAGTTGCTCGCTCTTGACCGACAGCTCGCTGCTGGCGGAAGCAGCCTGGCCGGCGGCGGCGCTGGCCTCGTCAGCGGCGGTGCGGACCCGCTCGATGCCGCGCGCGGCCTCCTCGGCGGCGGCGCTCTGCTCGCCAGCCGAAGCGGCGATGGAGCGGATGAGCGTGGCGACCTCGCCGGAACTGGAGACGATCTTGCGAATCTCCGAGCCGGCGCTGCGGGCCTTGTCCACACCGCTGCGGACCTGGTCAACACCGCCCCGGATCTGGGAGACGGCCTTGCCGGTTTCGCTGCGGATGGCGCCGATGGACTCGACGATCTCGCGGGTGGAGCTGGTGGTGCGCTCGGCGAGCTTGCGGACCTCGTCGGCGACGACCGCGAAGCCCCGCCCATGCTCGCCGGCACGGGCCGCCTCGATGGCGGCATTGAGCGCCAACAGATTGGTCTGGTCGGCGATGTCGTTGATGACCGCGATGACCTGACCGATCTGCTCGCCCCGGTGGCCGAGCTCGGTGACGATCTCAGCCGAGGTCTCAACGATCTGGCTGATGGAGTTCATGTCATCCACGGTTCGGGACACTGCGGCGTCACCCTCGGTGGCCGAGCGTCCGGCGGAGTCAGCCTTCTCGACGGCCTGCTCGGACCGCTGCGTCACCCCGGTGGCCGAGTGGGCCATCTCCTCGACGGCGGCGGCGGCCTGCGTGACCTGCTCGGCCTGAGAGCTCATGTTCTTGGCGATCTGCTCGCTGCTGGCGGCCACCTGGGTGGCAGCGGCGGCAACCTCTCCGGCGGCGCCGGAGACCATGGCCATGATGTCGTGGACCTTGACGATGAACTGGTCGGTGTAGCCGGCGAGCTGACCGATCTCGTCGCTCCGCTGCATGTTGACGCGCTTGGTCAGATCGCCCTCGCCGGTGGCGATGTCGCGGACGCGATCCACCAGCTTGGCCAGCGGGCGGCCCAGCAGGTTGCGAAGCAGGAAGATCAGGCCGCCGATGGACGCCACCAGAACAACGCCGGTGATGAGCAGACCCTGCTGCAGGAATCCGGCCACCTGGGCGTCAACCTTGGACAGCGGCACGGCCACCTCATAGGCACCGTGCATGTCGCCGATCTTCCAGCCCTCCATGCGGAAGCCCAGCACATCGGTGGTCATGCGTCCGCCCTTGCCGTCCGGACGGCCGTACACCGCCGGATCGCCGTGGCAGCGCATGCAACTGTCGCCGAGCATGATGGCCCGCATGTAGTGCAGGGTGTTGGTCTTCTCGTCCACGCGAGCGATCCAGTCCGGGCCCTTGGCGTCGACCTGCTTCTCCAGATCACCCAGCAGCGAGGCGCGGAAGCTGCCCGGCTCGGGCTCGTTCTTCTTGTTGCGGGCTTGGAACGCCGGCGTGTAGAACTGCAGATCCTCACGCTCGGCGGCCTTGCGGGCGGCCGTCCAGCCGGCCACCACCGGAATGGCCTTGAACAGCTTGAGATCCTCGGCCTTCTTGCCCGCCTTGATCTCCTCCTCGGCCTCCTTGGCCAGGGCAGCCATGTCCACGGCGCCCGAGGCGATCATGTCAGCGGTGTGGTTTTTCGCTTCGTCGGCCACCGCCGTGAATGCGGCGGCCCGCTCCACCATGGCGGCGTGCGCGTCTTCGGCGTAGGTGTGCAGGAAATTGGCGTAATTGACCCCCACGGCCACGCACATCACCACGACGGTGGCAATGACGATGCGGGTAGTCAGGCCCATGGTGGAGAACGCTTTGATCATGACTCGGCTCCGAAGAGGTCCAACACCGAGAAGCACGGCCGCGCAGGGGCGCGGCGCGACACTCGGCTGCCCGCAACATCGGCGAACCATGACAGTTCCTAAACGAAACTCGGTACTGCGGTGCGGGTTTTCCCACGTCCGGTTGCAGGCGCACCGATTCACCCCCGGATCGAGTCAGTCGATCGCGCAGAGCCTGCGCGAGATCACCCGTACACGCCGCCCGACTGTCACAGTTCAATCCGGCGTCCGGATGAAACACCCTGCGGGCGGACCGTCGCGGGCGGGCCGGTCAGGCCTTGAGGGCCTTCCACGCCTTGAGCGTGCGATCGCGGGCCCGGGCGTGGTCGACGATGGGCGGCGGATAGCCGAGCCTGGCCCGCAGCAGCGGCGGCGGATCGTGGATGTCCTTGCTCGACACCTTGGCCAGTTCCGGCACCCACGTGCGGATGAACTCGCCGTCGGGATCGAACTTCTCGCTCTGGGTGGTGGGGTTGAAGATCCGGAAGTAGGGCGCCGCGTCGGTTCCGGTGCCGGCGGACCACTGCCATCCGCCGTTGTTGGCGCTCAGATCACCGTCGATCAGGCAGCGCATGAAATGACGCTCGCCAAGCCGCCAGTCCAGCAGCAGGTCCTTGGTGAAGAACATCGCGGTGATCATCCGCAGGCGGTTGTGCATCCAGCCGGTGGCCAGCAACTGCCGCTGAGCGGCGTCCACGATCGGAAAGCCGGTGCGGCCCTCCTGCCAGGCCTTGAGGTGGGCGGGGTTGTCCTCCCACTTGAGCCTCGCGGTTTCGGGCTTGAACGGACGGTGCATGCACACACGCGGGAAGTGGGCCAGCACGTGCTTGTAGAACTCCCGCCAGATCAACTCGCTCATCCACGTGGCGGCGCCCTGTTGTCCGCCGTCGGCCGATCCGCCGTTGGCATGCTGGGCCATGGCCATCGCCGTGCGCGGGGAGAGCGAGCCGACGGTGAGATACGGCGAGAGCGCGCTGGTGCCCGAGACCGCCGGAAGGTCGCGACGGGCCTTGTAGTCCATCAGGCCCTTGGCGCAGAACGCCTCCAGCCGCTTGAGCGCCGCCGCCTCGCCCGCCGGCCACAGACCCATATCAATGTCCGTGCTGAAGCCCTTGATCCGCTCGGGCGGCGGCTCGGACGTGACGGGCAGCGGCTTCTGACGGGCCGGCGCCGGGAGCGGCGCAAGCTCGGCCTGACGCGCACCCCACTGCGCCAGCCAGGCACGCTTGAAGGGCGTGAACACCGTGTAGGGCTTGCCCGCCTGCGTCATCACCTCCCCCGGCGGCAGCATCACCGCCCCGTGATGGGCCACGACGCTCAGCCCCGCCGCCTGCGCCAGGGTCGTCAGCCGCTCGTCACGACGTTGCTCGTTGACCTCGTACTCGCGGCAGAAATGCACCGAGGAGGCGCCGGCGTCGCGGGCGGCCTTGAGCACCGCTTCGGGCACCTCGGCGGCGGTTGCGGCGTGCCGCACCAGCAGCGGAATATTCAGCTTGGCCAGAGCGGCGGAGAGTTCCCGCACGGCGGCCAGAGCGAAAAGCACCTTGGCCGGTGCGGCGTCGTGCGCCTGCCACTCGCCGGGTGACACCACAAACAATCCGACCACACCGGTTCGCAGATGGGCCTGAGCGGCACGGAACAGCGCCGGATTGTCATGCACCCGCAGGTCGTTGCGAAACCACACCAATCCGCGATCAGCCATGGCTCATGCTCCCGGCGGCCGAGCTGGGCCGCCACAAAAACACCACCGGGCCGGCTCGCTTGTGCGCCCGGCCCGGTGCTGAGACGGCCTGAATGGCTTCCCACCTCGGAATGAGCCCAACCCTGTGCGTCCCGCACGCCGCAGGGCCCAAGCCGCCTCAACCTTCTTCCGCATCAGGGCCTCGCGGCGGTCAGCATCCCCACCACCTCTGACCGCATCAGGCTCTCTTCGCGGAAACATCCACGCACGGCCGTCGTCATCATCGACGAACCTTGCTTGCCCACTCCCCGCATCTTCATACACAGGTGCTCGGCCTCGACGATCACCATCACTCCCTGCGGCCCCAGATGCTGCATGATGGCGTCGGCAATCTGATTGGTCAGCCGCTCCTGCACCTGCGGGCGGCGGGCGAACACATCGACGGTGCGGGCCAGTTTGCTCAGCCCCACCACCTGCTGACCATCCGGCCGATAGGCAATGTGCGCCTTGCCGTAAAACGGAAGCAGATGGTGCTCGCAGACGGTGTAGAACTCGATGTTCCTGCACATCACCAGGTCGTCGGTCTCCTCGCGGAACACCCGCCCGAGATGCTGGCTGGCATCCTCACGCAAGCCGCCGAAGATCTGTGAATAGGCCTTGGCGACCCGACGGGGGGTATCGGCCAGCCCTTCGCGGTCTGGATCCTCACCAATGGCCAGAAGGATCTCACGAACAGCCCGCTCAATCCGGGGAGAATCAAAGGCGGGACGATCCGGACCGAACCGGGAGGAGGCGGACGCCGGCTCAGCGATCCATGCCGCCTCCGCAGCGGCGGAGACCGCAGGTTGACCCTGAACAGCACAGCACGGCGAGCAGGAATCCGGGCGAGCGATCATGGCAGGAACCCTTGGTCTGGAACTGGGAGAACCCCGAAAAACGTGCAAAACGTTCACTCGGTGTCTCCGTCTGACGAACAGTATCGCATAGAGGTTCGCGAAATCAGGTCGAAAATCCGATTCTTTCTGGCAGTTGCCAGACATCTAGTGGAAAGCACAGCTTCCAGAAACGTCCAAAATGACAAATTCGTTCACCGGATTTCGGATACACTCCGTTCAGGATGGGATCGGCCGATGCCGCGCCCCTTGCTCGGCAGCCGGTCTGCAGCGCGACCGCAGCTCAGCCTCCGCCGATGCCGACGGCTGAGGGCTGCAGCGGCTGGGCCGAAGCCCGCCGATGTTGCTGCTGGGCGACTGCGGAGGCTGGTCGCCAACGCTCAGGCCCCTGCCGGCTGACCGCCGCGGCCTCGGCTTAGCTCCCAGTGACCTTGACACCGGTTGGCTGTGCTTTGCGTTTGTCCGCATCCGCCAACCTTCCCGCGTTCGACACCCCTTCCACTGCTGGTGCACCATGGCCCGCCCGATCACTCCCAAGATGCTCGCCCGCGCCATCGGCGTGAGCGAATCCTCGCTCAAGCGGTGGTCGGACGAGGGCCGGCTGTCGGCGCAGCGAACCGTGGGCGGACACCGGCGAATCGCGCTTGCCGAGGCCATTCGGTTCATCCGTTCGATCGGCGCGACCGTGGTCCGTCCGGACCTGCTCGGTCTGACCGATCTGGTCGCCCTGCCGCCTGACTGGCCGACGCGGGTCAGCCCCGACGACGTTCGCAAGGCCTTCCATGACGCACTGGAGAACGGCCGGGCCCAGGAAGTCCGGGCCATGGTGCAGTCGCTGTATCTGGGCGGATGGGCCCCGGCCAGCATCTTCGACGGACCGATGCGCGAGGCCATGGTGGAGATCGGCACGCTGTATCTGCACGCCGAGTGGGGCATCGTCGTTGAGCACCGCGCCACCGATATCTGCATCCAGGCCGTCAACCAACTCAGGCTGCTCTCCCCGGCACGCGACACCGCAGCGCCGGTGGCGGTGGGCTCGGCCGCCGAGCATGATCCCTATCTGCTCCCCTCGCTGATGGCGGCGGCGGTGCTTGGCGACTGCGGCTTTGTGGATGTGAACCTCGGCTCGATCACGCCCCCGGCGGTGCTGCTCAATGCGGCGCGGCACTACAAGGCCAAACTGGTGTGGATCTCGGTCAGCACGGCGCCCGACGAGCGGCGGCTGATCAACGACCTGAACAATCTGGCCACATGTCTGAAGGAACAAGGCGGGCATCTGGTCATTGGCGGTCGTGCCGCGTCGGGCATCCCGCCGGCGCAGTTGCCCGATGTGGCCATCGCCCGATCCATGGCGGAACTGGCCGCGTTCGGTCGCGGGGTGATGGCGTCACTGAAGCCGGCGGGCAGCGAGGACCGCCCGCCTGATCTGCGGGAATCGCGGGCCTGAGCATGTCCAGTGGACGGCCCGGAATCGGGGACCGCTGCCGGTGGGCCGGCTCTCCAGCGGATACCTAACATGACCCCGTCTGTGCAGGTGAGCGTTCCGCCCTGAGGCGGCACGGGCCTGTGCGTGTGAGCATGCGAGGTTTGCCGCTGTGAGAATCGCTCCGGAAGGCTGGGTTGTGATCGTGCCGTTCGCCCTGGTGTGCCTGGTTCTGCCGGGCCTGGCCGGGCTTGTTTCGCCCTGGCTGGCGGGGGTGCTGGGGCTGCCGGCCCTGCTGCTGATCTTCTGGGCGTTGTGGTTCTTCCGCGACCCGCACCGCGAGCCGCCCGCCGGCACCGGCCCGGACGTGGTGATCAGCCCGGCGGACGGCAAGGTCCTCAAGGTGGACATGGCCCCGCTGCCCAAGGAACTGCGGACCGGCGACGCCGACAACCAGCCCCTGCCCCGCGTGAGCATCTTCCTGAACCTGCTCAACGTGCACGTCAACCGCACGCCGGTGGCCGGCAAGATCGAGAAGATCGTCTACACCCCCGGCAAGTTCTTCAACGCCTCGCTGGACAAAGCCAGCGAGTTCAACGAACGCTCCGCGGTGCTGATGAGCGATCCGGCCGGCCGCAAGGTGGCCTTCTCGCAGATCGCCGGGCTGGTGGCCCGCCGCATCGTCAACCACCTTCGCGAAGGCCAGAGCGTGCAGCGGGCCGAGCGTTTCGGGCTGATCCGCTTCGGCTCGCGGGCGGAGATCTACTTCCCGCCCGGCAGCCAGATCAGCGTCAAGCCGGGGGACATCACGGTGGCGGGGGTGAGCACGCTGGGCACGCTGCCGCCGGCGCGCTGAGTCATTGCCGCATCGCCAAGGGGAGCCCATGGCCCGACGCAGGATTGATGCCGAGTCCATCCCGTTCCGCAAGCTCATCCCCAACCTGATGACCGCCGGGGCGCTCTGCGCCGGCATCGCCAGCTTCCACTTCTCAATCACCGGGCAGTTCGACAAGGCCATGGGGTGCATCGCCGCGAGTTTCGTGCTTGACGGCCTGGACGGGCGTGCCGCCCGCTTCCTTCGCGTCACCAGCCGGTTCGGCGAGGTGATCGACTCGATCTCGGACTTCACGGCCTTCGGCGTCGCCCCAGCCTTCCTGCTGTACCAGTGGCAGTTGCAGAAGGACGCCGGCGTGCTGGGCCTGCTGGCGGTGGCGTTGTACGCCCTGTGCGCCGCCATCCGGCTGGCCCGCTTCACCGTGCAGGCCCGCAAGCAGAAGCTCGGCGGCCCCCCGGGCAAGTTCTTCCAGGGCCTGCCCGCTCCGGCGGCGGCCGGGGCAGCGCTGGTGCCGCCCATGCTCGCCCTCTCCGAGACCGTCGCCTGGAAAACGCCCGCCTATCTCACCGCAATCTATACGCTCATGCTCGCGGCCTTCATGGTCAGCCGGTTGCCGATGATCTCGGTCAAGGGCATGCGGATCAGCCGCAAACTGGTGGTGCCGCTGATGCTCTTTGCCGGCGTGCTGACCATCGGCCTGGTGCGTGACGGCTGGCTGACGCTCTCGGCGCTGGCGACGCTGTACCTGCTGTCGTTCCCGGCCGGCTGGGTGCTGCACGCCCGGAGCAAGAACAAGCCGGCCCCGCCCGCCGACGGCGGCCCGGATGCGACCGGCACCGCCGGCCAGCCGCCGGCGGTCAAGCCCTAATCGCTCCGCGCAGGCAGGCCCTAATCGCTCCGCTCCTTCACGCCTCCAAAAACAAACAGGCCCCGCGGCAAGTTGCCGAGGGGCCTGGGTGATTCTGCAACCTGTATCGATGCCCGTCACCGCACGACGGGCACGCGGCAGACTCAGTTGGTCTCGCCGACGGCCCACCGCCAGAAGGCCTTGACCGTGCCGGAGGAGCCGATCACGTCCTTGACCTTCTTGGTCTCGTCCTTGATGAAGGGCTGCTCGAGCAGGGCCACTTCCTCGAAGAACTTGCGCATGCCGCCCTCGACCATCTTCTCGGCGATCTCCTTGGGCTTGCCGCTGTCCATGGCCTGCTCGATGCGGAAGGTGCGCTCCTTCTGCACGATCTCGGCGGGGATGTCGTTGGCCGACACGCCCTTGGGCGTGGGAACCTTGGCGACGATGTGCATGCCGATGTCGCGGAGGAGGTCCTGCGAGATGCCGCCCTCGGCCTGGATGAGCACGCCGGTCTTGCCGTCGTGGTGCACGTAGCTGCCGAAGACGGTGCCGGGCCCGCCGGCGACGTGGGCGGCGCGGGCCAGCGAGATGGTCTCGCCGGTCTTGATCCGCAGGTCGTCGATCAGCGCCTGCTGCTCCGCATTGGCCGTGAAGGCGCCGGCGGGCTGCTTGAGGCCCATCTCGGTGACCTTGCGGCACATGGCAATGAACTCGTCGTTCTTGGCGGTGAAGTCGGTGTTGGCGCGGTGCTCAGTGATCACGGCCGAGGACGGGCCGATCTTCACCTCGACGCGGCCCTCGCCGGCGGGGCGGTCGGACTTGGAGTCCAGCTTGCCCTTCATGGCCTTGCGGAGAATGTTCTCCGCCTTGTCAAAGTCGCCGCCGGCCTCGACCAGCGCCTTCTTGCACTCCATCATCGACAGCCCCGTCTTGTTGCGGAGCTTCATCACCACATCGGCCTTGATTTCCACGCCTGATCTCCTGCGGGCACGCCCGGAGGACGCGCCGTACTGGTTCTGTTGTTCATCGCCACACCGGGGCACCGGCACGCTGGCACCGACAGCCCCGGCCCCCGGCCCGGCCCGCACGCGCGAGCCCACCGGGGAACGCCCCGCCCCTGCCACCCCCATCTGGTCGCCTTGCGGAGGCGACGCCGATCAGGCCTTGGGGGCGCTGGCCAGCATCTGGGCCGCGACATCGCCGCCCTCAGCGGCCGGAGCGTCGTCAGCACGGAACTGCGAACGGCTGGAACGACGCGGACGGTCCCCGCCCTCGCCGCCGGCCGGGCCGGAAGCCGCGGCTTCCTTGGTCGCCCGCATCTGCTTGCCGTCGGTCACGGCCAGGCACAACTCGCGGATCACCACGTCGATCGACCGCATGGAGTCGTCGTTGCCGGGGATGGCGATGTCGGCCAGGTCCGGGTCGCCGTCGGTGTCGACCAGGCAGACCGTCGGGATACCCAGCTTCTTCGCCTCCTTGAGGGCGTTGAGCTCGCGGCGGACGTCGATGACGACCAGCACGCCGGGCAGCTTGTCCATGTTGCGGATGCCTTCCAGGTTCCGCTTGATCTTCTTGAGCTCGCGACGCAACTGGCTCTCCATCTTCTTGGAGTAGGAGGCGAAGCCGCCGGAGTTCTCGATGCTCTCGAGCTCTTCCATGCGCTTCAGCCGGCTGCGGATGGTGCGGAAGTTGGTGAACGTGCCACCCAGCCACCGCTCGATCACGTAGTGCTGCTTCACGTCGCCCACGCGCTGCTGCAGCACGCCCCGGGCCTGACGCTTGGTGCCCACGAAGCAGACGTCCTTGCCGTCGGCCACCACGCGGGTGATGAACTTCTTGGCCAGCAAGAGACCCTTGATGGTCTCCTTGATGTCGATGATGTGGATGCCGTTGCGCTTGCCGAAGATGTACGGGGCCATCTTCGGGTTCCAACCCGCGGCACGCTGGCCGAAGTGGATGCCGGCTTCGATGAGATCGTGGACCAGTTGGCTTGCCATGTGAACCTCGCTGTCAGCGACTCCGGGCCGGAGATCCGTTCAGAGCCGTCCGCCATCAGGCGAAGGCTCCGTCCTGGCCCCTTGGGGCGCTTCGGTGGGATGAGCGGGCCGACCGTCGGACGCGTCGTGCGTCACGCGGAAGGGGGCCGATCATCAGAAAAAAGTTGACCGGGGACACCGGGCCACAGGGCCCGACACGACCGATCCACCCCGGCGGAAAACGGACCGCTCCGCTGGGACAGGAGTATAGCGGGCGTTCCGGCTCGCCTGTTGAGTCGGCGTGGTCTTCAAGTCCAAACTTTATCCAAACATATAAGACCCTGCTCCGCCCGGAGGCTCCAAACAAACGCCTCCTGGCTCCAGAGGCGGGTAACCTCCCCACTGCCATGGCCTCCTCCTCCCAGACTGTTTCCGCTGCCGCCGCCGGCCCGGTGAAGCTCGGGCCGGCCTTCTCAGCGCGGAACTCGCTTCTGCAGGCCCGCCGGGCGCTCGACGAACTGCTGAGCGGGCCCGCGGTCGTTGCCGGTGTAGACCACCTGATCACCACCGCGACGGCCACCCTGCGGGCCGGGGGCACGCTGCTGTGCTGCGGCAACGGCGGCTCGGCTTGCGATGCGATGCACTTTGTCGAAGAGCTCACCGGCCGCTTCCGGGGCGACCGCCCGCCCATCCCCGCCCTGGCCTGCAGCGACGTGGGGCACATCACCTGCACCGCCAACGACTACGGCTTTGAGGAGGTCTTCTCGCGGTGGGTCACCGCTCTGGGTCGCCCGGGGGACCTGCTGATCGTGCTCTCCACCAGCGGCAACTCGCCCAACGTGGTTCGGGCGGTTGAGGCGGCGCACGCCAAGGGAATGAAGACCGCAGCGCTGCTGGGCAAATCCGGCGGCCAACTGGCAGGCCGCTGCACCGTGGAGGTGGTGGTACCGGGGGCCACCGCCGACCGCATTCAAGAGCTGCACATGCTCATCCTGCACACCGTGGTCGAGGGCATTGAGGTGGGTCTGGGCTACGCCCCGCCGCCATCCGCCTGACCTCCCGGCCCACTTCGCCGGCCTCCCCCATCGCCAGTCTGCCCCGTACGCTCTTCCCACACATGTCCAGCACCGCCGCCCCCGCCGCCTCCGCTTCTCCGGCACACCTGCCGACTCTGGCCAACTGCCCGGCCATACCCGCTGCGAGCATTGCGCTGGATGTTGTGGATCTGGATGCCTCGTGCCGGTTCTACCAGGCCCTCGGCTTCGCCGCGGTGGCGTGCGAGCGGCCCGGCCTGCGGATGGAGTCGCGCCTGCTCACCTCGCCGTGGTTCCCGTCGCTCGGTCTGCACCTGCGGGCCGGGTTCGGCAAGCGGGTCGGCGGCAGCCAGCCCGGAGGTTTGCTCCGCATCAGCCTGAAGGTCGACGACCTGCCGGGCATGGTGGCCCGGCTGGGCACGCAGGTCCGCTGGCTGCCAAACCCTGCCGCGGTTCCGACCGTCACCCCCGAAACCGGGGCGGTGATGTTCCTGGACCCCAGCGGCTACATGATCGAGCTGGCCACCCGGCCCGCCGGTCTGCTGTGAGCCGGCGGCTCCGGCGGTGGTCAGCCTGCCGACCGACTGCGGCGCGTCCACTGCCGGCTCCCACCGGCCAATCCCCAACCACGCCCCCCGCACGCCCACCAACCGATTTGTTGCCAACTTCGGCCCCCGCCTTGACGGCCGACCGCCCGTGGGCGTTCAATACGACTTCCCCGGCAGGTTCCCGAGCGATCGACGAACCTGCCGGTTCATCCCGACCGGTCAGCCCGGCCGCCGCCCTTCGCGGCACGCTCAGGCCGACCGATCGTTTCAGGTCGGGTGAAGGACGGGTCCTTGCGGACGCCGACCACTCACCCGCCGGTCGATGCATGACGCGCAAGCGTTGCGAATCGACTGATAGATCGAACGGAACTTTGGACCGCCTTTCTTGCTCTGCGTGCTCTTGTCCTGATGCTGTTGCAGATTCCAAGCTTGCGCTTCTCCCGTCGAGGGTTTCCGGCACCGTCGTCCGCCCGCGTTGGCGACTCGGTTTCCCGGCGACGCTGTGCTGACAACGGGATGGGGCGCCGGCCCCCGAGCCGCCCGGCAACCCCGACCGCCCACAACGGTCCGGGCGAAGGTGTTCCTCCGTTCGACCTGACCTGATTCGATCGATCGTGCATGCGCGTGTCAAGAGCACGCCGTTGCCGCCCGTGCATCGTCACCCCAGCAGCGGGTGAGCGTTGCGCGGAAGCGGAACGGACGGCCGCCGGGCCCACCGGGCGATAGACGCCCTTTGCCCCGGAGCCGCGCCATGCCCACCCTCCTGCTTGCCCAGATTGACCTGCTCTCCGGCGCCCTCGGCCTGGCGGCGGGGGTGGTGATCACGGTGCCCCTGGTGCTGCTCGGGCTCAAGACCGTGCGTGGACAGACCATCGCTTCGGCCAAGGCCGAGGCCCAGCGGCTGGTGGATCAGGCCAAACAGCAGGCCGGGGCGGCCACCCAGCGGGCCGAACTGGACTCGGAAAGGAAACTGCTGGAACGCCGGGAGAAGTTCGAGGCCGACCTGAACCAGCAGCGCGAGAAGATGCGGGCCGACGAGCAGCGGCTGAGCAAGCGTGAGGAACTGCTGGACCGCAAGCTTGAGTCGGTGACCAGCAAGGAGGAGTCGCTGGTCAAGCAGAGCGAGTCGCTCAAGACCCGCGAGGCGGCGGTAGCCCGCACGCAGACCGAACTGGAGCAGACGCTGGCGGAGCAGAAGCAGCGGCTTTTGAACCTCACCGGCATGTCGCTGGAGGACGCGCGGGCGCTGCTGCTGCAGCGGGTGGAGGAGGAGTCCCGGCACGACATGGCCAAGGTGGTCCGCAAGGTGGTCGACGAGGCCGAGTCGCACGCCAAGGAGAAGGCCCGCGAGATCACGCTGATGGCCATTCAGCGGTATGCCACCGAGCACACCGCCGAGAGCACGGTGCGGGCGGTGCCGATCCCCTCGGATGACATGAAGGGCCGCATCATCGGTCGCGAGGGCCGGAACATCCGCGCCATCGAGAAGGCCACCGGGGTGGACATCATCGTCGACGACACGCCGGGTGTGATCGTGGTCTCGTGCTTTGACAAGGTTCGCCAGGCGGTGGCGGTAGAGTCGCTGCAGCGGCTGATCGCCGACGGCCGGATGCACCCCTCGCGGATCGAGGAGGTGGTGGAGAAGACCCGCTCGGAGATCGGCGAGCGGATCATCAAGTACGGCAAGGACGCGGTGCTGGAGGTGAACCTGCGGGGCGTGCACCCGAAGGTCTCTGAAGCGATGGGCAAGCTGTTCTACCGCACCAGCTACGGTCAGAACGTGCTGCGGCACTCCGTCGAGGTGGCCTTCATCTGCCAGCTCATCGCCGACCAGCTCGGTCTGGACGGCACGCTGGCGCGTCGCTGCGGCTTCCTGCACGACATCGGCAAGGCCATGGACCAGGAGCAGGAGGGCACGCACCCCCGCATCGGCATGGACTTCGCCCGGCAGTACGGCGAGCGTGAGCCGGTACTCAACGCCATCGGCGGGCACCACGGCGATATCCCGTCCACCAGCTTCTACACGCCCATCGTCATGGCGGCCGACGCGGTCTCCTCCGCCCGGCCCGGCGCCCGTCGCGAAAGCCTGGAGAAGTACATCCAGCGGCTGGAGCAACTGCAGGACATCGCTCTCGGCCAGCAGGGCGTGACCGAGGCGTACGCCATTCAGGCCGGCCGCGAGGTCCGTGTCATGGTCGACGCCCGCAAGGTCTCTGACGACGAGGCCCTGGTCATCGCGCAGAGCATCGCCCGAAAGGTCTCCGATGAGATGACCTTTCCGGGCGAAATCCGCGTGACGGTGCTGCGCGAGACCCGCGCGGTCGAGATCGCCCGCTGACCGGCCCCGCCGCCGAACTTCTAGCGCCCGGCCATTTCACCCCGCATCTGCGCGGCAACATCCCAGGGGCCGCCGCAGCGTGTGCGTGGAACGCAGGCTCACCGCCCGGCGGCGTCTTCGGAGATTCGTCGATAGCTCCACCCCAGCGACCGGTCCATCACCGACACGCCCGGGCGGCTCCGCAAGCTCACCGCCAGCGCATCCATCGCCAACCGCTCCTGCCGACGCTGCACCAGCCGGCGAAGTTCGCCGTCCACCTGACTGCGTGCCACGCCGTCGGCGGGCATCCTCGCCTCCAGCAGGGCCAGTGCGGAACTGTCGGCGGCGCCCGCTGTGCCCGGCAGGCGAATCACCGCGCTGAGTTGCCCCTCGCTCAGCCCCGCCACCGCCTCGCGAAGGGCTGCGGGGTACGCGCTGTCGGCCGGGCTGAGCGATTCAATCAGCCCGCCGGCCGCTCCTGACGCATCAGTCGACCGCTCCAGCGCCAACTCGGCGAACCGCCACCGCCGAACCGCCGGCTCGGCCTTCTCCAATTCCGCACGCAGCCTGGCTGCTTCCTGCGCTGTGTCGGTGGTGATCAGCCGCAGCCGCAGCCGTTCGCCGTGACGCACCGCATAGGCCATGTCCACCATCGCCTGCTCCACCACCACCTGCCCCCGGGCCGTCACCAGTTTGCGCAACGCCGCGTTGCGGCGAAGCAAAGAGGCGAACCGCTGCTCGCCCAGTCCGCGTTGCGACCGCAGTCGCTCGACGGCGTTCTCTCCGCCCCCCACGCGGGCCACCGATTCCTCCAGCAACGCCCTCTCCGCCGCCACATCAGCCTCACTTACGCTCAGGCCTTGCTGCTTGAGCGCATCGGCCAGCCGCACATCCAGCACCAGATCCGCCAGAGCCTCGCCCCCGGCCAGTTCCAGCATCGCCGGGCGGAGGTCCTCAAGGGTGACCTGGGTGCTGTCGACGATCGCCAGCACGCCCGCCGCCCCCGGCTGCTGCGCCAAGGCCGCGGGGACGCCGGACATGTCACGCCCGGCCTGCCCGGCCAGCCAGCCCGCCGTCGCCGCCAGCAGGCCGATGGTCACCGCTGTCGCACGCCGCCGCCTCACGCGTTACCGCCCATCTCATCGTCAGCCACGCGCGTCGCTCTGGCCGCCTCCACCGCCTCGGCCACCGTCGGGTACATCATCAAGTGCCGGTCCATCTTCATCGCACGCAAAGCCATCGTCGCCTGGTCGCCCAGCCTCGCCACCGTCACCGAAACACTGTTCGCCTCGGCCCGCTGCCTGAAGGCCAGCAGCACCGCGATGCCGATGCTGGAAATGAAGCTCACGTGCTCAAAGTCCAGCACCACAAAGCCGGGCAACGGCTGACCATCCAGCACGCCGCTCAGTTCGCGGTCCAGTTCGTTGGCGCAGGACAGGTCAATGCTGCCCCGCGGGCTGATCAGTTCCCCCTCGCCGACGCTTGTCCGCCGGATCTCCACGCTGGCCATCGGTGCACTCCACGGTTGACCCGAGCAACGGCTCCGTCGCGCGGCAACCGCCGGAGTTTAACCACACCTTGCGTCAGCCACCGGCCCCACCCCCCCTACCCCCTACCCCCTACCCCCGACCGTCCACCCCCCGACCTCCCAGACCCGCTCACCCTACCCACTGCTGCTGGGCGGCGCGGGCCGCATGCCGCGCCACCAAGGCCTCCTGCTCCGCCCGCCGCTGCGCGGCCTTCTCCTGCGCGGTCATGGCGAACAGCCGGGCCTGCTCCCGCAGCACCGCTGCGGACTCCGCCTCCCGCCGCTCCTCCTCCTCGCGTCGCTGCCGCCGGGCCTCCTCCGCCGCCCGTTCTGCCTCGCGTTTTTCGCGTTCCTCGCGGGCCTTGGCCGACGCCTTGACCGACTCGTCCACGACCCGGCCCAACGTCTCGCTGGCCTGTGCCTGCACCACCGCGGTCATCACGCGGGCAAAGGCGTTCGTGTTCTCTACCGGCTGGTTCATGGAGCGACCCGGATTGGCGGCGGACGCCCGACGTCCGATCACCGTCTTCTGTGCGGATCGGCGGGCTCCGCCGGGCACTTGGGGCCCCCGGGCACCCGGGCATCGCAGGGCGGTCCGGGCGTGCGGGCGACACCGTTTGCGCGGGCGCAGGGGCGCAACACTTGCCGACCTGCGTTCACGACCAGTTCTGCCAGCAAGGCCCCGCACCATGACCACGCTGTTCGATCCGTTGCCCCTCCGCTCCCTGATGCTCCGCAACCGCATCGGGGTCTCGCCGATGTGCATGTACAGCGCCACCGACGGACTGGTGAACGACTGGCACCTGGTGCACCTGGGCCGATTCGCCACCGGCGGCGCCGGCCTGGTGATCGCCGAGGCCACCGCCGTGCAGGCCGTCGGACGCATCACCCCGTCGTGCGCCGGCATCTGGAGCGACGAGCACATCGCCCCGTGGGCACGCGTCACCGAGTTCATCTCTCGCCATGGCGCCGTGCCGACGCTGCAACTGGCGCACGCGGGCCGCAAGGCCGCCACGCCCGAGCCGTGGGCCACCGGCCCCCGGGGCACGCTGCCGCCGGACCGGCGGGGCTGGCAGCCGGTGGGCCCGTCGGCGGTGCCGTTTGACGCCCCGAACTTCGCCACCCCGACGGAGCTGACCGTTTCGCAGATCGCCGAACTCGCCGAGGACTTCATCGCCGCCGCCGGCCGGGCAGCGCAGGCCGGCTTCGGCATGATCGAACTGCACGCGGCGCACGGCTATCTGCTGCACAGCTTCCACTCGCCCATTTCCAACCGCCGCACCGATCAGTACGGCGGCGCACTTGAGAACCGCGTGCGGCTGCTGCGCTCGGTCGTTCAGCGGCTGCGCACCCCCGGCTCGCCCTGGCCGCAGGACCGCCCCATCGCCGTGCGCATCAGCGCGGTCGATGACGTCGAAGGCGGCTGGTCGCTGGAGGACTCGGTGCAACTGGCCCGCTGGCTGAAGGCCGACGGCGTGGATCTGGTCGACTGCTCATCCGGCGGCATCTCGATGCAGAACGGCACTGTCCGCACCCCGCGCGAGCCGGGATATCAGGTGCCCTACGCCGCGCGGGTGCGGGCCGAAGCGGGCATCGCCACCGCCGCCGTCGGCGGCATCACCCAGCCGGCCCAGGCGCAGGCCATCATCGCCGAGGGCAAGGCCGACGTGACGCTGCTGGCCCGCGAGATGCTTCGCGACCCCTTCTGGCCGGTGCACGCAGCCGCGGCCCTAGGCGTGCCGGGCGCGGTGCGGCTGCCGAACCAGTACGACTACTGGATCGGTCCGCCGAAGTCTGCCTGATCGCCTCGGGTGACGACCCGGCTACCAACTGGTTACGACTTGGCCGAGCCGCCGGCCAGTTCCTTGCGCCGCCGCTTGAGTTCCGCGTCGATGAACGGCTGGATGTTGCCCGCCAGCACGCGGTCCACGTCGCCGTCTTCGTGCCCGGTGCGGTGGTCCTTCACGCGGCTGTCATACACCACATACGAGCGGATCTGGGTGCCCCAGCCCTGCTCAAGGGCGCCGCCCTTGGCCGCGTGGATCTCGCGCTCGCGCTTCTCTTCGGCCATCTGCTCGAGCTTGGCCTGGATGATGCGAAGGCACTGGGCCCGGTTCTGCGGCTGGTCGCGGTAGGTGTTGGCCACCACGGTGATGCCCGTGGGCTTGTGGGTCATGCGGATGGCCGTCGCCACCTTGTTGACGTTCTGCCCGCCGGGGCCGCTGGCCCGCACGAACGGCTGCACGTCCAGGTCGCGGTCGGGAATCTCGACCTTCACGTCTTCAAACTCGGGCGTCACTTCCACGCTGGCGAAGCTGGTCTGCCGCTTGCCCTGCGCGTTGAACGGCGAGACCCGCGCCAGCCGGTGCGTGCCACGCTCGCACTTGAGGTACCCGAATGCGTACGGACCCTTGACGTGCAGCGTCACCGAGTCGATGCCCACCTCGGCGCCGAAGCCGCGTTCGACCTCTTCGATCTCAAAGCCGGCCTTCTCCAGATAATTCAGGTACATCCGGAAGAGCATCTCGGCCCAGTCGTTGGCCTCGGTGCCGCCGTCGCCGGCGGAGATGGTCACAAAGCAGTTCCGCGGATCGTGCTTGCCGCTCATCAGGCTGCGCAGTTCGATGCGGTCGATCTGCTGGGCCAGCTTGTAGAGGATCTCGTCGCACTCGCCCAGCAGTTCCTTGTCGGGCATGCCCGGCGGGCCGGCCTCCTTGGCCATGTCGAACGCCGCCCGCGCCTCCTCCAACTGGGCGGTGAACTTCTCGATGGGTTCCATCTGGTTGGCCAGCACCTTCAGGTCGGACACCACCTTGTTGGCGGCAGTCTGATTGGTCCAGAAGTCCCCCGCCTCCATCTTGGCCTTCAGCTCATTGCGAAGGGCGGCCTTGGCGGGCCAGTTAAAGAGAGTCGCGGATCGTCAAAATCCGCGCCTCAAAGTCGGCGATCACGGGTTGATGGGCGTCGTAATGCATTGAAGATGAGGATAGAACCACCACCCTCGCCTTTCCCGTCCACGGTCCGAACGGCGTTCCCACCCCCCCGTCCACCCACCCCCCCCCGTCCGCCCACCCCGCGTCCCCCCACCATCCGCCCACCCCCGCACCGCCGACTGACCCGCGCAACGCATCCGCAGCCGGGCCTGCCGTCGTACCGTTGATCGTGAACGCCGCCGTCCTCAGCACGCTGCCGGGGCTGATGCTGGCCGCAACGCCCGCAGCCACCCCAGCCGTGCAGGGCGCGCAGGCCGGGCGCGATGCCGCGGTGCGGCTGGCCGCCATCACCCAGGTGGTGCTGATCGGCATGGCCGGACTGGTGCTGCTGGCGGTCACCGCGTGGGTCATCCTCACGCTGATCAAGCACCGCTGGGGCATGCAGCCCCCGGGGGTCTCGCCCACCAGCATCGCGCAGCTCGGCGGGCGGGGCCGGCACGTTCGCAAGAACAACCCCTGGCAGGAGGCGGGCCGCCGCCTGCAGGTTGAACCCCGCCCCCCCGGCACCAACCTGGGCCAAGCGCTCGACGACATGCCCGACGACCCCAGCCGGGGCTGACCCCCCCACCAACCGCCCGCGCCGCCCACCCCCACCACCATGAACGGCCACCGCCCCATCGCGCTGATAACCGGCTCCATCCGTCCCGGGCGCGTCGGCCTGGCCACCGCCGAGGTCTTCGCCGCCGCCGGCTTTGATCTGGTGCTTACCTACCAAGGCCGCCCGCGACCGCAGGATGACCCCGCCAAGGTCGCCGCCCGCGCCGCCATCGCGCGGGCCTCGGGCGGTTCGGCAACCTGCATCATCGGCGCCCTGGAACTGGCCGATCCGGCCCAGGCGCAGGACCTGGCCCGCCAACTCGTCGCCGACCTGCCCCGGCTGGACGTGCTGGTGCACAACGCGTCGGTCTATCAGCCCACCCCTTTGAACGACCTCGGGGCCGAAACGCTGCACCGGCACATGAACGTCAACGCGTTCTCACCCATCCTCATCAGCCGCACGCTGGCCCCGCGTCTGGCCGCCAGCCCGCAGCCGGGGGGCGGCGCCATCATCACCCTGTGCGACATCCACGCCATGGGCGAACTGGGCCAGCCCCGCACCGGCTTTGCCGCCTATGGCCTGAGCAAGGCCGCCCTGCTGGAGGGCACGCTGGTGCTGGCCCGCGAACTGGCCCCGCGCGTGCGTGTCAACGCCGTCGCCCCCGGCGTGGTGGCCTTCCCGCCCGACGGCCCCGAGGCCGACCCGGCCATGCAGGCCCGCTACCTCTCGCGCGTGCCGCTGAGCCGCGCCGGCATCGTGCAGGAGGCCGCCGAGGCGGTCCACTGGCTGGCCTGCAAGGCGACCTACTGCGCCGGGCAGGTGCTCAAGGTCGACGGCGGCCGCGCCATCACCTGAGCAGCGACCCGCCCGCCGCTGTGTTTCAGAAAAAGTCGATCATGAACGGCGCCGGCCCCGCGAAGGCCGCGCCCAGCCGGGCCACGTCCGCGTCCTCGCCGCCCACCAGGCCGATGGCCCTGAGCTGCGCCGGCGAGGCCAGCCCGCTGTAGATCGAGGCCAGCGCGTTGATTGTCAGGCACACCGACCGCTCTGCGGCCGACGCCCCGCCCGCGGGCCGGATCTCGCCGCGCCCGTCGGCCACCTCCAGCGTCCAGCGGCCGGCGTTCTCCGGCAGCACCTTGTCGGCGATCTCCACGTGCACCTTCACGCTCACGCCCGGTGCAAAGCCCCGCGCCGCGATGGCGCTCGGCAGGTGCACGATCCGAAGCATCCAGTAGTCCTTGAACTCAAAGGCCAGCCGCTGCTGCTCCAGCAGCAGCACCAGCGGGTGCCAGGGCCCGCCGGGCAGCAGCACCCGCTCGCCCATGGAGGCAAAGTCGTGCAGGAAGGCCCAGATCGCCCGTGCCCCCTCCGCGGCCGTGAAGGCCACGTCGTGCAGCGTCAGGTCCATCTTGCCCGACGGCGTCCGCCCCTGGCTGAGCGCCACCGCCGCCTGCGGCGCCCCGCCCTCGCGCTCGCTCCACACGTACATCACCGCCTGCTTGTCGCGCATGCTCCACACCCGGCTCCAGATCAGCCCGTTGCGCTCCAGCGGGCCGTTGTGGGCCGCGGCATACTGGCGATACAGCGGCTCGAGCGCCACCCGCTCCTCCGCCGGCAGACCTGAGTCATGCGAAATCCCGCTCGCCGACCCGACAGACTCACGCCGCGCGGCACGCAATTCACCCCGAACAGGTGGATCGCAGGTCCGACCACCACGGGGTCCCCGCCACGCTGGCCGTTCTCCAAAGGCACGATGACCACCCGTCTCGGTCCACCCCTTCCCCCAAAGCAAACCGCCCCGGTCGGCCTCACGCAGCGGCGCGAGCCAGACAGGGGCGGGTGAATGCGAACCAGATCGTGCCGGGCAGAGCCGAACTCAACCCTGCTTCATCTTCTCGGCCTTCTTGCGGGCGTCGTCCAGCGTGCCGACGTACATAAATGCACCCTCGGGCAGGTCGTCGCCCTCGCCGTTGCACAGCCGCTCGAACGAGTCGAGCGTCTCATCCAGGCTGGTGGTGACGCCGGGGAAGCCGGTGAAGACTTCGGCGACGTAGAACGGCTGGGAGAGGAAGCGCTCGATCTTGCGGGCGCGGGACACGGTCAGCTTGTCCTCTTCGCTCAGTTCGTCCACACCCAGAATGGCGATGATGTCCTGCAGGTCCTTGTACCGCTGCAGGATGGTCTGCACGCGACGCGACACGCGGTAGTGCCGCTCGCCGATGATGCCCGGGTCCAGGATGCGGCTGGTCGAGGCCAGCGGGTCCACGGCGGGGTAGATGCCCTTCTCGGCGATGCCACGCGCCAGAACGACGAACGCGTCCAGGTGGCTGAAGGCCGTCGCCGGGGCCGGGTCGGTCAGGTCGTCGGCCGGCACGTAGATGGCCTGCACCGAGGTGATGGCGCCCTTGGCCGTCGAGGTGATCCGCTCCTGCAGCTCACCCATTTCCGTGCTCAGCGTCGGCTGGTAACCCACGGCCGAGGGCATACGGCCCAGCAGCGCGGACACCTCCGAACCGGCCTGCGTGAAGCGGAAGATGTTGTCCACGAACATCAGGGTTTCCTTGCCCGACGCGTCGCGGAACTCTTCGGCCATGGTCAGGCCCGAGAGGGCCACCCGCAGACGCGAGCCTGGCGGCTCGTTCATCTGACCGAACACCATGGCCACCTTGTCGATAACGTGGCTCTTCTTGCCCGAGGCGTCGAAGTACTCCGCCTCCTTCATTTCGCGCCACAGGTCGTTGCCCTCACGCGTCCGCTCGCCCACGCCGGCGAACACCGAGTAGCCGCCGAAGTTACGGGCCACGCGGGCGATCATCTCCTGGATGATCACGGTCTTGCCCACGCCGGCGCCGCCGAACAGGCCGATCTTGCCGCCGCGGACGAAGGGGCACAGCAGGTCGATGACCTTGATGCCCGTGGGGAGGATTTCGGTCTTGGGGTTCAGCTCGCTGAACTCCGGCGGAGCCTTGTGGATCGGCGACGTCTTGGTCGCGTGCACCGGGCCGCCGTTGTCAATCGGCTGGCCCAGCAGGTTGAACACCCGGCCCAGCACACCCTCGCCCACCGGCACAGAGACCGGCCCGCCAGTATCGGTGCAGCCCATGCCGCGGCGAAGGCCGTCGGTCGAGCCGAGGGCCACGGCGCGGACGCGGCCGCCGCCCAGGTGCTGCTGCACCTCACCGGTGAGTTCCAGATGGCCCACCGGGGTGTCAGCGCTGATCTTCAGCGCGTTGTAGATCGCCGGAAGCTTGTCATCCGGGAACTGAGCGTCGAACGTGGAGCCGATGACCTGCGTGATGGTGCCGTTGGTGGCCATGTGCCGAGCTTCCTTAACGTGCCTGCGGTGCTCACCCCGCCCCGCCGGTGCCCTTCAACCCGGTCCCGGATTTGAAGGGGCCAAGGATAGCCGCACGCCGCACGCCCGCGAGCAGCAGCCATCCAATTTGACACCTTACAACTACCGACAACGCTTCATTCCGCCAGCGGCAGCGTCCACGTTTCAAAGGCCTCATCACGCTCCCAGCCCATCGCCGCATACAGCGTCTGGGCCGCCTGATTGTCGCATCCGGTGGACAACACCAGTTGCCCCGCCCCCTCCGCCTTGGCAAACCCCGCCGCCGCCCGCAGCAGCATCCGAGCCACCCCCAGCCGCCGGGCCGAGGCGTCCACGAACAGGTCGTTGAGAATCCAGTCCCGCTGCAGGCGGATGCTCGAGAACGTCGGGTACAACTGCGTGAAGCCCACCCCTTCCGCCCGGGGCCCAAAGCCCCGCATCGCCACCAGCACCACGCTCTCGTCGCTCAGCACCCGCTGGTTGAGGAACCGTGCCGCCGCCTGGGGGTCAGACGGCTGGCCGTAGAACGACCGATAAGCATCAAACAGGGGGACCACCAGCGGAATGTCCCCCGCCCCGGCCCGCACCACTCGCACATCGCCACTCATGCCCGCAGCGTAGCGACCAGGCCTTCCACCTCCGCTCTTTGCCCGGGAGCCTTCCTCTACCCCCCCCCCCCCCTTCC
>Ga0209972_10000790_pt1 | contig 30759 bp, 17 predicted proteins | sample NOAtaG_7_FD_187302 | JGI IMG/M metagenome (GOLD analysis project Ga0209972, IMG submission 187302) | Freshwater lake microbial communities from Lake Erie, under a cyanobacterial bloom - NOAA_Erie_Diel1S_2200h metaG (SPAdes) (version 2) | ecosystem: Environmental > Aquatic > Freshwater > Lake ...
GAGCTCGGCGCGATCGTCCTCGCCCCGATCCTGTACGGGGTCACGTCGCTCGGGCTCTGGCTGCTCGTCGAGGCGCGAAGCCGCTCGGTCGCGCACCTCGTCGACGACCACCGGCGCCGCCTCCTCGCGCGCCTCGAGCCCCCGCGCGTCGCGCCCGCTCCGACCGCGCCGTCCGAGCCCGCGCCGTCCGAGCCCGCGCTGCCTTCCGGATCCTCCGACAGCCCGCCGTGAGCGCGCTGCTCAGCCCCGAGTTCCTCGCCCGCCTCGCGCGGCTGAAGCTCGCGGTCCGTCGGCGCTTCGCTGGCAGCGCTGCTGGCCTCCGCCGCTCGAGCCGTCGCGGCGCCTCCGCGGAGTTCGCCGAGCACCGCCCATACGCGCCGGGCGACGACGTGCGCCGCATCGACTGGAACGCCTACGCGCGGCTCGAGGAGCTCGTGCTGCGCCTCTACGTCGCGGAGCAGGACGTCGCGGTCCACCTGCTCCTCGACACCTCCCGCTCGATGTCCCTCGGCACGCCGCCCAAGGTCGAGACCGCCAAGCGCCTCGCCGCTGCGCTCGGCTACGTCGCCCTCTCGGGCAGCGACCGCGTCTCGGTGCTGACCTTCGGCGCCGGTCTCTCGCAGGCCTTCGCGCCGCAGCGGGGCAAGAAGCAGATCGGGACCCTGCTCCGGCAGCTCGAGGGTCTCTGCGCCGACGGATCCGGCACCGACCTCGCGAGCTCCATCGAGCTCTTCCTGTCGCGGCGGCCGCAGCCCGGCGTCGTGATCGTCCTGTCCGACTTCCTCGACCCCGCGGGCTTCGCGCGGCCGCTCGACCGCCTCGTCGCCTCGAAATTCGAGCCCGTCCTGTTGCAGGTGCTCGACCGCGAGGAGCTCGCGCCGAGCCCCGGAGGCGACCTCGTCCTCGAGGACGTCGAGCGCGGCGAGCAGATCGAGGTGACGCTCGACGAGGCCGCGATCCGCGCGTATCGGGCGCGCCTCGCGGCGTTCTTCGAGTCCCTCGCCGACTGGGCCAAGAAGCGCGGCGCGCACTACGGCCGGGTCAGCTCCGATGCGGAGCTCGAGGTCGCCCTGCTCGCCTACCTGCGCGGCCAGAGCACAGCCGGGGCCCCTGCCCCATGAGCCTGCTCGAGCCCCTCTCGCTCGCATGGCTCGGCCTGCTCGTGCCGCTCGTGGCGCTCTACGTGCTCAAGCGCCGTCGCACCCCGCGGCCCGTCGGCTCCACGATGCTCTGGGCCCTCGCGCAGCGCGATCTGCGGGCCGAGCGCCCGTGGCAGCGCCTCGTCCCGCACGTCTCGCTGCTCCTTCAAGCGCTGGCCCTGATGCTCGGCGCGCTCGCGCTCGCCCGCCCGGCGGGGCTCGGGCACGTGCCGGCCGGAGCACGGGTCTTCGCGGTGCTCGACACCTCCGCGTCCATGGCGGCCGAGGACGACGAAGGGCGCCGCATCGATGGCGCGCGCGCCGCGCTCCGGGCGCTCGCCCGCACCCTGCCGCCCGGCGGGGAGCTCGGCATCGTCGAGGGGGCCGGCGAGCCGAGCGTGATCGTCCCGCCGAGCTCCGACCTCGTTCGCCTCGAGGCCGCGATCGATCGGCTCGACGTCCGCGGAGGTCGTGCCGCGCTCGAGGAGGCGGCGGCCCTCGCGGGCGAGCGACTCGCCGGCGCGCCCGCCGGCTCGCGCATCGTCGTCATCACCGACGCCGCGTTCGCGGGGACGGTGCGGCTGCCGGGCGCCGTGCCGATCGAGGTCGTCCGCGTCGGGGCGGACCGGCCTCCGGCGAACGACGCGATCCTCGCGGTGGACGCCCGCGCGAATCCCGGCGAGGGCACGCCGGATCGGGTCGAGATCTTCGCCCGCCTCGAGCGCTTCGGCGGCGAGGCTGGAGACGTGTTCGTGAGCGCGGAGGTCGAGGGCGAGGTGCGGGCCTCGCGCCGCGTGACGCTGACGCCGGGCGTGCCGTCGAGCGCGCTCCTGACCGCCGACCTGCCGCCCGACGACGCGGGGCAGGCGCCCTTCGTCACCCTCCGGATCCGGCGCGCGGACGACCGGCCCGATGCCCTCGCGCTCGACGACGTGGCGGTCGTGCCGAGCCCCGCTTCGCGCCGGCTGCCAATCTTCCTGGTCGGGGCCGTGCCCGAGAGCGTGCGCCGGGTGCTGCTCACCGATCCCGACGCCGAGCTCTTCGCCCTCTCGGCCGAGGCGCTCGCCGAGCGCTCGCCCTCCGAGCCGGCGCTCGACGGGCTCTTCGTGCTGGCGGGGGCGAGCCCCGAGACGGCACCAACCGGGGACGTGCTCGTCATCGCGCCGGACGGACCGCTCTTCGGTGTCGAGCTGCCGGCGCCGGTCCTCCGTCCGCGCGTGATGACCTGGGACGAGGCCGACCCGCGCCTGCGCTTCACCAGCTTCGCGGCGCTGCACGTCGCCTCGCTACGGCCCCTGTCGCTCGCGGCCTACACGCCCCTCGTCACCACCGACGCAGGCCCGGCGATCGCGAGCACGAGCCGGCCCGACGGGACGATCACCGTGGTCGGCTTCGACCCCGACCTCAGCGACTGGCCTCGGCAAGCGGGCTTCGTGATCTTCTTCCGCAACCTCCTCGAGGGCAGCCGCGGCCGCCGCGCCGCCGGGGGCATCGCGCCCGGACGGATCGGCGAGGCGCTCCGAGTTCCGGCGCCGGAGGGCGCGGAGGTCGTCGCGACCGCGCCCGACGGATCGATGCACCGTTCCCTCGCCCGCGGCGGCATCGCCATCGTCGATGTGCCCGCGCTGCCCGGCGCGATCCCGGTCGAGCTGGCGGGCGGGGTGCGGCGCTTCGCCCTGCGCAACCTGCTCGATGCGGAAGAGAGCGATCTCCGCGCGCGCGCCGAGCTCGTCGTCGACGACGGCGCTGGGACGGCGCTGGCCGCGCGCGAGGCCGAGGAGCCGAGCGAGGCCTGGCCCTGGCTGGCGCTCGGCCTGCTGGTCGTGCTCGCGCTCGAGACGCTGTGGGCGACGCGCCGGGGAGCGACGGCGTGACCCTGCGCCTGGCCGCGCCGCTGCTGCTCCTCGTGGGGCTGCCGCTCGCGCTTCTGGTGCTGCTCCGCGTGCGGGCGCTGCCGAGCACCCTCGTGGCTACCCGGAGGCGGCTCGTGCAGGGGCTCCTCGTGCTCGCCGCGCTGGCCGCTGCGCTCGCGGTGGCCCGCCTCGAGCGAGGCACCGCGCTCGACCGCGTCGCGATCGTCTTCGCAGTCGACCGAAGCCGCTCGGTCGAGCGCGCGGGCAGCGACGGCGCCGAGGCGTCTCTGGCGCGCGTCCGCGGCAGCCTCGACGGAATGCGCTCCGACGACCTCGCAGGGCTCGTGGCCTTCGGCGCCGAGAGCGCGACCGAGGTGCTGCCGCAGCCCATGCCGGACTTCACGACCCTCCGCGCGTCGATCCCCCGCGACGGGACCGACATCGGGGGCGCGATCCGGCGCTCGCTCGCCGAGCTGCCCGAGGGCTACGCGGGGCGCATCGTCCTCATCTCCGATGGGGTCGAGACCGACGGAGATGCGCTGCTGGCGGCGCAGCTCGCCGCGGGCCGCGGCGTGCCCATCGACGTCCTGCCGGTCGAGCGTGCCCCCGCCCCCGAGATCGCGGTCGAGCGCGTGCAGGTGCCTCCGCTCGCCGACCCGGGCGAGCCCATCGAGATCCGGGCGGTGACGCGCGCGAGCGTCGAGGCCGAGGTCCGCGTGCGGGTGCTCCGCGACGGCGTGCCGATCGCCGAGGCCGACACGCGCCTTGCCGCGGGGACCGACGTGCTGACGCTGCGCGAGCTCGCGCCCGCGCCCGGGGTGCACCGCTACGACGTCCTCGTCGAGCCCCTCGACGCCGCGCTCGACGCCGCCTCCGAGAACAACGAGGGCGGCGCGTTCGTGCGGGTGAGCGGCGCTTCGCGGGCGCTCGTGGTGAGCGAGCGGCCCGACGAAGCCGCGGCCCTCGCCGCGTCACTCACCCGCGCCGGTCTCGAGGTGAGCTCGGTCGGCCCGGCGGGCATGCCCATCGATCTCGCGGAGATGGCGGGGCTGGACCTGATCGTGCTCAGCGATCTCGACGCCCGGCAGCTCGCCGAGTCGCAGATGGAGGCCCTCCGCGCCTACGTCCGCGATCTCGGTGGCGGTCTGCTGATGCTCGGCGTGCGGGACGCGTTCGGCCTCGGAGGCTACGCCTCGACCCCGGTCGAAGAGGCCCTGCCCGCGACCTTCGATCTGCGGCGACGCCGGGACCGCGCGTCGCTCGCGATGGTGATCGCGATCGATCGGAGCGGATCGATGTCGGTGGAGGTCAGCCCGGGCGTGATGAAGCTCGACCTCGCCAACGAAGCGGCGGCCCGCTCGGCCGCGCTGCTCGCTCCGCAGGACCGCATCGCGGTCGCGCACGTCGACACCGGCGTGACCTGGACCGTGCCGATGACGGTCGTCGAGCAGCCCGAGGCCATCGCGGGCCGGGTCCGCCGCGCCGGACCGGGCGGCGGCGGGATCTTCGTCGATGTCGCGCTCGAGGCGGCCTACCGGGCGCTCGCCGCGGAGCCCACGCAGCTGCGGCATTTCCTCCTCTTCAGCGACGGCTCGGACTCCGAGCAGATGGTCGAGTCGCGGCGGCTCGTCGCGGGCGCGCTCCGGGAACACGGCATCACCACCAGCGTCGTCTCGATGGGCGCGGGGCCCGACTCGCCCGAGCTCGAGACGCTCTCGCGGATCGGCGGCGGACGCTTCTACGTGGTCGACGACCTGCGCGAGCTGCCGCGGATCTTCACCCAGGAGACGGTCGAGGCGAGCCGCGCTGCCGTGGTCGAGGAGGCCTTCGTCCCGATCCGCGGAAACCCGTCGCCGGTGACCGATGGAATCGACCTCGAGGGGGCTCCGGCGCTCGGCGGCTACGTGGTCGTCAACGCCCGGCCGCGGGCCAGCGTCCTGCTCGCCGCGAGCGAGGAGGATCCACTGCTGCTCACCTGGCAGTTCGGCGTGGGCCGTTCGGCTGTGTTCGCCTCCGACGCGGGCGCGTCGTTCGGCCGCCCGTGGCTCGGCTGGAGCGGCCGCGACGCGCTCTTCGGGCAGCTCGGCCGCTTCCTCTCGCGCGCCCCCGCGAGCGCCGACGCCGAGCTCTTCGTCGCGACCAGCGGCGGCACCGGCCGCGTCCGCGTCGAGGCGCTCGATGCGGACGGGCGTTTTCGCAACGACCTCGATCTCGCTGCCGTCGTGTCGGGGCCCGACGGCAGCGCGACGACGGTGCCGGTCGCGCAGACCGGGCCGGGCCGCTACGAGGCGCGCTTCGACGCCTCCGTGCCCGGTCCGTACCTCGTCACCGTGCGGGAGCTCGACGCGGACGGCACCGGGGCCCTCGTCGGGAGCGTGGGCGTCGTGCGCGCCCGCGGCGACGAGCTCCGCGGCGAGGGCACGAACCGCGAGCTGCTCGCGCGCATCGCCGGGGTGAGCGGCGGCGAGGTCCGCAGCGAGCTCGGCGCGCTCTTCCGCGAACGGCCCGCGCCGGTGTGGGCGTGGTCGCCGCTCTGGCGCCCGCTCGTGCTCGCCTCGGTCCTCATGCTGCTCGCGAGCGTCGCGGCGCGCCGGCTCGTGACGCCCCGATGGCTCGCCGAGCGCCTCCGCGGACGGGTTCCGGCGCAGGCCTCGTCCGGTGCTCCGGTGCGCGACGTACCGCCGCGCACGGTCGGCTCCGCGCCGGCTCCGGAACTCCCGGCTGCCGCGTCTTCTCCGGGCGTCCCGCCGGCTGCGCCGCCGCCCGGCGGCGCAGCGGATGCCCCGCCTCCTCCCGCCGATTCCCCGCCTCGGCCTGCTGCGTCGCCGCCGCCGGCCTCCCTCGCGGAGAGCCTGCTCGCCCGCCGCCGAGGCCGGAAGCGTTGAGGTCCGCGCGTTCTCCCCGCGCCGCGTCCGCCCTCAGGTGACCGGCGCGGGGTAGCCCTTCTCCACGATGATCTTCGCGAAGGTGTCCTTGTCGATGGCCTTGGCGAGCGCGGCGTCGGGCGAGATGTCGCCGCGCTCGAGCGCGATCGCGAGCGCCGCGTCCATCATCTGCATTCCCTGACCACCGCCGCCCTGCATGAGGTTCGGGATCTGGAAGATCTTGTTCTCGCGGATCAGCGAGGCGAGCGCGGTCGACCCGATCAGGATCTCGTGGACGGCGAGCCGTCCCGAGCCGTCCTTCTTCTTGAGGAGCTGCTGGGCGACGATGCCCATCAGGCTCTCGGCCAGCATGCCGCGGACCTGCGGCTGCTCGTCGGCGGGGAACGCGTTGATGATCCGGTCGATCGTGGAAGGCGCGCTGTTGGTGTGCACCGTCGCGAAGACGAGGATGCCGAAGCTCGCGAGCTGCAGCGCGAGCTTCATCGTCTCGTTCGTCCGCAGCTCGCCGATGAGGATGACGTTCGGATCCTCGCGGCCGGCGCTGCGGATCGCGTGGGCGAAGCTCGATGCGTGGGGGCCGACCTCGCGGTGGGTCACGGCGCAGCGCAGCGGCTGATGCACGAACTCCACCGGGTCCTCGATGGTGAGGATGTGTCCGTCCCGCGTGCGGTTGATGTGGTGGATCATCGCCGCGAGGGTCGTCGACTTGCCCGAGCCGGTCGGCCCGGTGACGAGCACGAGCCCCGAGCGCCGCTCGGCCAGGCGGCGGATCACGTCCGGGCAGCCGAGTTCGTCGAGGGTGAGGATCTTCGTGGGGATCGTGCGGAAGACCGCGCCCAGGCCGGTCGTCTTGTAGAAGTAGTTCGCGCGAAAGCGCGCCTTGTCGCCGAAGGAGTAGGCGAAGTCGAGATCGAGCGTCTCGGTGATGGTCCGCTTCTGCTCGGGCGAGGTGATCTCGAAGAGCAGCGACTCCATCTCCTCGGTGGTCACCGGGGCCTCGCGCAGCGGCTCGAGGTCGCCGCGCGCGCGGATCAGCGGCGGGTAGCCGACGCCGAGGTGCAGATCAGATCCCTTCTTGTCGAGGAGCTGCTGGAAGAGCGCGTCGATGCGGGCCATCGGTCAGCCTTTCTTTCCGCCGAAGACGTTGCCGAAGAGCCCCCGCGCGCCGCCGGTCGGCTCGGGGGCGGCCGGGGTCTCGGGCGCGTCCTTCCGCTCGACCGCGGCGGTCACCTCATCCGGCGAGTCCGCCACCTCGCGGGCCGACTCGAGCGAGGTGACCCCGTTCTTGACGAGGTCGACGAGCGAGTCGTCGAGCCGGATGATGCCGAGGCCCTTGCCGCGCTGCTGCAGGCTCGGGATCTGGAACGTCTTGCCGTCGCGGATGAGGTTCCAGAGGGGCACCATGCCAGGGAGCAACTCGACCGCGACCGCCATCCCCTGACCGTCGAGGCGCGGCACGAGGCGCTGGCTCACCACGAGCCTCAGGCCGCCCGCGAGCGTCATCCGCACCTGCGGCTGATCGCCCGGCGGGAAGAGATCGATGAGCCGATCGATCGTCTTGGCGGCGCTCGGCGTGTTCATCGTGCCGATGACGAGGTGTCCGGTCTCGGAGGCCGAGAGCGCGATGCGGACGGTCTCGGTGTCCCGCAGCTCGCCGACCACGATCACGTCCGGGTCTTCCCGCAGCGATCCCTTCAGCGCCGCATGGAACGAGCGCGTATGCGAGCCGACCTCGCGCTGGCTCATCATCGCGCGCTTGCGCTCGTGCACGTACTCCACCGGATCCTCGACGGTGATCACGTGGTGCGTGGTCTCGGAGTTGATGAGGTCGACGAGCGCCGCGAGCGTGGTCGTCTTGCCGTGCCCGGTCGGGCCGGTGATCACGACGAGACCCTGGTGGTGCTCCATCACCTTGCGGAGATCCGGCGGCAGGCCGAGCGACTCGATCGTCGGCGTCGTGCGCGGGATGAGCCGGAACACCGCCTTCAGTCCGGTGCGCTGCCGGCCGAGGTTCACGCGGCTGCGTCCGGCGCCGGGCGACTCGAAGGAGAAGTCGACTGCGCCGTTGGCCGTGAGGTCGGGCCGGAGCCGCGCCGGCACGATCGGCAGCACGAGCCGCTCGACCTCGGCCGCGCTGAGCAGCTCGCCCATCGGCCGCAGCGCTCCGGCGACACGGGCGAGCGGTGGCCGTTCGGCGACGATGTGTACGTCCGAGGCGCCGCGCGCCCGGAGGCCCTCGAGCAGCGTGTCGATCGAGTCGGCGACCAGCGGGGTCTCGACCGCCTGGATCCGCATGAAGGGTGCCGGGCCTCGGGCCGGGGGCGCGGCGGGGGACGGTGCCGCGGCCGGGGGTGCCACGGCCGGCGGGGATGCCTTCGCTGCGGGCGTGGCGACCGGGGCGGGAGCGCCCCGCGGAGCCGGCGCGACGATCGCCGCGGGCGTCGCCGGTGGCGCCGGAGCCACGGGGGCCGCCCGCGGAGCGCCGAGCTCGGGCCCGAGCGCGATCGCGTCCGGACGCGCGGCGGGCCGCCGGCCCGGCACCGAGGCGAGGGTGAGCTCGAGGCCCCTCGTCGCGCTGGCCCCCGCCAGCACCACCGCCACGGTCCAGGTCTGCGGACCCTCGATGCGCACCGCGACCTCCACCGCCGTGCCCTCCGGCGAGGTGTAGCTGAAGCGGGCCTCGTCGCTGCGGCGCAGCGCCACGAAGGTCTCGGGTGGCGCGGCCTCCTGCACGAGCCGGAGCACCGTCGCGTGGTCGAGCGGCTTGGACGAGCGCTGCTCTTGACCGTCGTCGAAGACGAAGGCCACCGGCTGGTCCGAGCCGACCCGCATCGAGCGGGCGGCCTGACGCACGAGGTGGGGCACGTAGAAGTCGATGACCCGCATGGGCCCCGAGACTACCGAGGCGCGGGCGCGCAGGGAACGGACTTCGTGCGCGTGCGGCCCCGCGCGCCGCCGCGCGCCCTCAGTCCCGGCGCGGCGCGTCCGGGATGGCTCCCGCGTCCCGGCGATCCTCGAGGAGCAGGCAACCGCTGGCGAGGAGCGCGCACGCTACGAGCCAACCCGCGAGCACGAGCGGTCTCATGGGCACCCCCATCGGTAGGCGCGGCCGACGCCATCGCTGCGGCCGGCCGCGGTCAGCAGGATCGCGGAGGATCCGCCCGTGCTCGGCCCGGCGGCGATGCTCGGAGCGAAGTTGGCGAAGCTCGCCGTCTCGACGCTCCCGCCGACGACCGCGGGCGGTGCGCCCACGCGCTCGCGGACCTCGCCGAAGCGCCAGCTCGAGGTCGTCGCCATCGAGCCGAGCAGCGCCGAGACGAACCAGCGTCCCCCCGCGTGCGTCACCGAGATCGGCTCGGCGGGCGGATCGGGGGGCGCCCCGGTGAACACGGTGACCGTGTCCTGCAGGGTCAGCGTGGCGCCCGTCACGTTCACGCTCCGGAGCACCACCCTGTCGCCGCTCACCGGGTTCTCGTGGTACGCGATCGCGAGCCGGGAAGCGGAGCCGGGCGCCACCCCGAACGCGATGGCCGGGGCCCGCTGCGGGTTCGCCGTCCCGAAGCTGATCGCCGCCACGCTTTCCCGCGAGCCGCTCATGAGCAGGCCCGCGACCGTCACGTCGTCGGTCGCGTTCACGAACGCCGCGAACGCCCGGGTCCCGGTGCTCTCGACCGTCACGTCGAAGGTGCTCCGCGCCGCGGCGGCGACCTCGAACGGCGCCGCGCCGCCCGACAGCGAGGGGAAGGTGCGGCGGATCGCCATGAGGCGGCCCAGGTTGGCGTCGTAGTACACGAGCAGCGCCGCCGACGCCGTCGCGACGACCTGCACCCGGCCGTAGAACGAATCGGACACGCCGACGTTCACTCCGGTCGCGGCGCCGAGCGTCTCGGGGACGTTCGCAAGGTAGAAGTTCGAGCGGTCGTGCCATCCGAGCGCGATGCGGCCGTCCACCGGCCACGCGTCGAAGTCGTCGGTCGCGGTGGGGGTCAGCACGACCTCGCCGCCGAGCGGCGCGCCCGCCGCGTCGAAGCGCTGGCCGACGAGGCCCGCGCCGATCCGGTGCGTGATCACCGCGAAGCTCGTGGTCGTCCGGATCACGACCGTGCGCCCGCTCGTCGTGCCGAGTTCACGGCGGGGACCGAAGCCGCCGAGTCCCTCGTCGACGAGCTCGTCGCAGTCCTGATCGGTGCCGTCGCAGACCTCCACCGGCGGGACGCATGCGTCGCCCACCGGCAGCGCGCACGCGCTGGTGCAGGTCCCGGTGCCTGCCGTGCCGCAGCCCGTCGTGCACGTCGCCACCGCGCCGCGCACGCACGCGAAGTCCTCGTCGGCCATCGGCGCGTCGCAGTCGTTGTCGAGTCCGTCGCAGGCCTCGGCGTTGCCCGGAAAGCGCAGCGGGTCGCCGTCGTCGCAGTCGTCGCCGGCCGCGACGTAGCCGCGCGGCGCGGAGCACGCGGACTGCGTCACCGCGGGGTCGCCGTGCCCGTCGTCGTCCATGTCCGCGTAGAAGATGGCGCCCGTGCAGGCGTCCACGCCTCCGTCCCGGAGCTCGGGTCCGCCGTCGGCCGCGGCGTCCACCGGGCCCGGGGGCGCGTCCACGCCAGCATCGAACGCGACGCAGCCGCCGCTCGCCGCGACCGTGCCCGGGGGACAGGCCGAGGTGCTCGGGCAGCCGCCGAGCAGCGCGACGACCAACAGCCCGAGCGACGGACGCACGTCGGCGCTCCGGCCATCGACCCGTGCGCCCGCAGGTGCCGGAGCGCGCGCGACGACGGCCGCCCGCGCGGCGCCCGGTGACCCGCTGCGCATCACTCGATCGCCAGCACGAGCACACCGACGAGCGCGAGGCCGACCGCGGCCCCGAGCTGCGCGCCGCCCGCGATCAGCGCGCCGTCCCCGGCGCCCGGCCCGACGTAGCCCGCGCAGGGCGGCCCGGAGCTCCCCACGCACGCTCCGCTGCGCGCGTTCCAGTCCGCGCCGAGGCCCAGGGCCACGCCACCGCCGAGGGCCGCTGCGCCGGCGAGCCCGAAGAGCACGCCCGCCGCCACGGTGTCGTCGCCCCGCGGCGCCGCGCCCAGGGTCGCTTCGAGCGCCACGGTCTCGCCCGCCCGCGCCTCGATCTCGCGGGCGAAGGGGGCACGCCCGCCGAGCGAAGCCTCGACCCGGTGCGGACCCGGCGTCACGCGGCCCTCGTAGGGCACGACCCCGACCTCCCGGCCGTCGATCCGGACGATCGCCCCCGACGTGCCGCCGACCCGCACCCAGGGCTCGGCGCCGCGCTCTCTCGCGCTCCGCGCTTCGGCGAGCGCGAGCGCCGCGACCGTGCTGACCACCCGGCCGTCCACCGACTCGTCGCCGACGTACTGTCCGCTCGCATCGACGATGGACACGACCACGCTCCCGATGCCCTCGGCGCGCTCGTCGCCGAAGAGCGTCAGCGTCACCAGCATGTCGAGCGCGCGGCTGGTGCGCTCCTCGCGCAGGCACTCGAGCTCGGCGCAGTCGTCCCGTCGCGGCACGCCGCTGTCGTCGAGCGCGTAGCCCGCCTCGCGCAGCCGCGCCTCGAGCGCCTCCATCGAGTCGATCCAGGCCCGCGCCTCGGCGCCTGTGGTGCCTCCGACCGCGAGCACCGCGACCCGGGGCGGATCCTGAGCGCGCCCGAGCGAAGGGACGAGCAGGGCGGCGAGCATCGCGAGGCAAGCGCGCATGGCGCGCGCACGATGGCAGACCCGGTGGTGGCGTTCCAGTTCGTGCACGGTCCTCCGCCGCCGCTCACCAGGTGCCTTCGACGCGGAGGGCCGCGTGCTCTGGGCCGAGGTCCATCGACGCGCCGGTGCTCGAGCGCGTTCCGGTCGCGAGGCGCACCAGGTGCACGAGCGGCACGCTCAGGAGCGCCGCGGCGCCCGCGAGCCACAGGGCGCCGGTCGGCCCGGTGTCGTAGCGTGTGCTGGGCGTCGCCAGCGCGCGCGGTCGACCGTTGCCTTCGAGCGCGAGCGCCGCGGGGATCACGCCGAGCAGCCCCACACCGCCGGTCACCCAGGACCACCACGGCACCTCGCCCGACGCCTCCGGAAGCCAGAGCGGGAGCGCGGCCGTCCAGACCGCTGCGCCCGCGATGCCGAGGCCGTAGACCGCGCCGAGCAGGGTCGAGCGCTCCGCCTGCCAGCCCCGCCAGGTCGGGGACGTCGCCGGGTCGGCCACGGCGATCGTCTGCAGGCCGAGATCGTAGGCCCGGGCGTAGGCGCCCCAGCCCGCCGCGTAGGACAGCGCCCCGACCCCGGCGAGCAGCGCGCCCGCGACGACCGCGCCCGCGTCGTCGCCGCCGGTCGGTGCCCCGCCGCGGGCTGCAACCTCGAGGATTCCCTCGGGCCAGGGCGCGATCGCGCGCGCCTCGGCTCCGCTCAGATCGACGCTCTCGCCGTCGAGCAGGGCGCTCGCCGCGCGGAGCAGCGTCGAGCCGCCGAGCGCGCCCGGATCGACGATCACACTTGCGATCACGCGGCGCGCGGCGACGTCGAGCCGGTCCAGGCGCAGCCCGCGCGGCTCCTCGCTCGCGAGCACGATCGTCGCGACCTCGAGCAGGCCGGCGACGGTGAGCGCGTCCTCGACCCGGTGCCGCCGCGCGGCGTCCTCGGTGGGGTGCTCGAGCCGCACGTCGGCCTCGACTCCGGACCGCGTCACGAGGGCCGCATCGAAGCGCGGATCGAAGCGGAGCGTGCGGTCTTCGGCGCCGAGCACCACCCGGTGCACGCGGCGCCGGGGCATCCCCTCGCACACGAACTCGACGCGGTGCACGCCCGGGACGATGCCCTCGATCGGGGCGGGTGCGACCGCGCGCCGTCGACCATCCAGGCGCAGCTCGCAGCCCGACGGCACGCCCGCGCAGGTGAGCGCATAGGTGGGCCGGCGGGCCAGCTCGTCGTCGATGGAGCGCAGCATCTCGGCGACCGGCGGCGCGACGGTGAGCGGATTCACCGTGAGGTCGGGGTGCAGCTCGCGGCACTGTGCCAGGAGCTGCCGGGCCTCCTCGCGCTCGCGCAGCTGGATGTGCAGCCACGCCTCGGCGATGCAGGCGGCGAAGAGGCCCTCGGCCACCTCGTTCTGCTCCGCGAGGTCGGCGCTGAGGCCCTCGGACAGGGCGCGGATCCGGTCCACCTCGGTCCGCGCGGCCTCCCGCTGCCGCAGGGCGGCGTGCTCCTCGAGCGAGGTCACGGCGGCCCGCAGCTCCTCGATTCGATCGGACTCGATCACCCCCGGCTCGGTGGAGTGCACGTCGTCGATGCGGAGCGCCACCTCGGCCTCCGTCGCAACCGCGAGGCCGGTACCGGCGAGCGCCTCGGCGAGCGCCGCGCGCGCCGATCGCGCCGCGGGGCCCGGGGCCCCGGTTCCGGCCCCGACGACCGCCCACCGTTCCTGCGCGCGCACGGGCGCAGCGCACAGCACGAGCAGTGAGGTGAGGACGAAGACGCGCATCCGAGCCGCGCCGACCCCGGCGCCGCGGCGCGCGGTCTAGCGCCGCTCCTGCTCCGTGGCCACGCCGCCCCGGCGCGCTCGGCCGAGAACGATGTCAGCGTCGACCATCGACGGCATGATCCCACCCCTTCACGGAGGTCTCCATGCTTCGGCTTCGCACGGCTCTCGTCCCCTCGATCGTCTTCGTGCTCTCCGGCTGTCCGGCGCCGGGCCCGGCCAGCCTCGACGAGGCCCCCGCCCGCTTCGCGTCGTCGTTCTGCGCGCTCTACGAGCGGTGCGGCAACCCCGTCGCGCTGCGGAGCCTCTTCGACGGCCGACCCTGCGAGGACGCGTTCGGCGCGCTGGCCGAGGACACCGTCTTCGCGCGTGCAGAGGAGGCCGTCGCCCGCGGCACGGTCATCTACCGCCCCGAGCAGTTCGAGGCGTGCCTCGCCGAGCTCGACGCCGGCGGATGCGATCCGAGCGCGGGCGGCGGCTGCACGGAGGCCTTCGAGGGGACCGTCGCCGACGGCGGCGACTGCGTGTGGAGCGAGGAGTGCGTGAGCAACCGCTGCGTCAGCGCCGAGGGGGTCTGCCCGGGCCGCTGCGCTCCGTTCACGCCCGAAGGCGGCGCCTGCGTCGCGTTCGACGAGTGCGGCGCGGGGCTCGCGTGCGTCGCGGGCACCTGCACCCGCATCCTCCTGTCCGCCGAGGGCGAGCCCTGCGACCCTTCGACCGGCCGCTCCTGTGCAGGCATCGACCTCGAGTGCCAGGGCGTCACGCCCGACGCGGCAGGCACGTGCGTGAACTGGCGGACCGCGTTCGCCGGCGCCCTCGGCAGCCCGTGCGCACCGGCCGACGGCGACTACTGCGATCCGGGCCTCTCGTGCGCGTTCGACATGGCGGCGGGCGGCTTCACCTGCCAGGCCTCGGTCGCCGCCGGGGCGGCCTGCACCGTCGCGGTGCCCGAGCTGTGTCCCGCGGGGCAGTACTGCGCGGCGGAGGGGGTGAGCGGGACCTGCGCGGCGCTGCCCGCGGCGGGGGCTGCCTGCACCCGCACCGGCCTCTGCGCGCCGGGCCTCCGGTGCTCCGGTTCCCTCTGCGCGGCGCCCGCCCGCATCGGGGACGCCTGCACCGCCGACGCGCAGTGCCTCAGCAACGCCTGCGACGGCGGGGTCTGCGCGATCCCGGAGTGCTGAGCGGAGCCCCGCGGGGCTCCGCCTGCGGGGCTCGGAGCAGGGCGAGGCGAGCAGAAGGAGCGACCGCAGGTCCTCCTCCTTCGCGCCCTACCGGCGGCCGCGGAGCCGCTCGACCAGGCCGCGCAGCCCGAGCATGCGCGTCGGACCCTCGCCGCTCGCCGGCGGCGCGACCTCCGTCGAGCCCGCCCACGGCCCCGGGTGCACTTCGGTCGCCGTCTCCTCGGTCCCATCGCGGAGCTCGGGCAGTGTCAGCGAGAGCAGCGTGTCGTCGTGGTTCGCGACCCGCTGCAGGATGGTCCGGAGTCGCTGCACCTCCTCCGCGGCCTCGCGCACCACGAAGGCGCCGAGTTCCTGCGCGCTCACCCGCTCCGGGGAGGCGGCGCGCAGCAGCTCGGCGAACGTCACCGCGTCCTGCAGCCGCCGGCTCGGGTCCCGCTCGAGCGCCGCGAGGGCCACGTCGCCGATCGCGCGCGGCACCCCCGGCGCCTTCGTGCTCGGGTGCACGACCGGGCTGCCGACGAGGCGCGCGTGCAGCTCGAGCAGGCTCCCGCCCTTGTAGAGCCGCTCTCCCGCCAGCATCTCCCAGAGCACGATGCCCAGGGAAAACACGTCCGAGCGCCCGTCGAGGGGCCGCGCCTGGGCCTGCTCGGGCGACAGGTAGCCGAGCTTGCCCTTCACCTGCCCGGTCCGGGTGCGGACGCTGCGCTGCGCGGCCCGCGCGACCCCGAAGTCTGCGACCCGGACCCGCCCATCGACGTCGAGGAGCACGTTCTGGGGCGAGACGTCGCGGTGCACGATCTGGAGCAGCTCTCCGCGGGCGTCGCGGGCGCAGTGGGCGTCGTGCAGACCGAGCGCGGCCTGGGCGGCGATCTCGGCCGCGATGCGCGGCGCGATCGCGACCCGCGCCATGAGCTTGCTGAGGGGCGTGCCCACGACGAGGGGCATCACGTAGTACGGCACGCCTCCGTCGCTCCCGACGTCGAGGATCTCGACGCAGTGCGCGCTGTTCACCTGGAAGGCCAGGCGGGCCTCGTCGAGGAACATCCGGTGGAAGTCCCGGTCGTCGAGGTCGGCACGGGGCTGCTTCAGCGCGACGGGCTTGCCCCGCGCGCCGGCCTTCCGCGCCACGTAGACGTGCGCCATGCCGCCCGAGGCGATGCGGCCCCCGATCTCGTAGGGGCCGACGCGGCGCGGCGTCTCCTCGGCCTGGTCGCGGGTGCTCACCGCCCTCCATCGTGCCCGAGTGTCCCGCCGAAGTCATGCCGGGGCGCGCCCGGCCCGCCGCCACGGTCACTCGCGGTCGAACTCCTCGACGCCGAGCAGCCCGCCGCGCGATGGCGGAGGCGGACCCGGCGGAGCGAGCGGGGGCGGCTCCGTGACGGCTGCGGCCTCGTCGGTCCGAGGGCGCTCCTCGCGCCGCGTGCGCCGGATGGGGAGGGGTGCCTCGGTCGCCGCCGCCTCGGTCGCCGTGCCGGCGTCGGGCTGCGCCCGCGTTGCCGCGGGCTCGGCGGACTCGGCGGGCTCGGCATCGACCGCCGCGCCAGCACGCGGGCCGCTCGGGCTTGCGCGCTCCGTCTCCGCGCGCGTCACGGCGGGCTCGACCGACGGGCCCGCACGGCCCAGCCACCACGCCGCTCCGCCCACCGCAAGCACAGCGCCTGCGAGCCACCACGCCGTACGCGCGCGCGGCGGTCGCGCAGGTGGGCGCTCGGGCGCTGCGGGCGGAGCGGAGAGGCGGCGCTGCAGATCCTGCTCGAGGGCCGCGAGCGGCGCCCCGCCGCGGGCGCGGACGAACGCCGCGACGTCCGCCGGCCTCGCCACGAGCCCGTGGGCCCGCGCGATCCCTTCGAGCTCGGCGGCGACCTCGGCGGCGCTCGCGATGCGTGCGTCGAGGTCGCGCTCGAGCATCCGCGCGACGAGCGCCGCGAGCGCTGCCGGGACCTCGGGGCGCGCCTCCGCGAGCGAGGGGATCGGCTGGTGCACGAGCTTCTCCACCAGGGCGAGCGGGTTGTCGGCGTCGAAGAGCCGGCTTGCTGCGATCGTCTCCCAGGCCACGATGCCGAGGGAGAAGACGTCGCTGCGTGCGTCGAGCGGCTGGCCCCCGAGCTGCTCCGGCGAGGCGTAGCCGAGCTTGCCCTTCAGCTCGCCGCTCTCGGTGCCCGAGGCGCGCGCGATCGCCCGCGCCACGCCGAAATCGGAGAGCCGCGCCCGCCCGTCGACGCCGACGAGCAGGTTGTGCGGGGACACGTCGCGGTGCACGAGCCCGAGCGGCGTTCCGTCGGCGGCGCGGGCCGCGTGCGCGTCGCTCAGGCCCCGCGCGGCCTGGGCCAGCACCGCGAGCGCGACGGGCAGAGGCGGGGGCTCGGGCGCCGCGTCCGAGAGCTGCCGCAGCGAGGCGCCGAGCACGAGGTCGAGCACCTGGTAGAGCCCGGCCTCCGGGTCGCGTCCGAGGTCCAGCGTGCCGACGACGTGCGCACTCTCGATCCGGGACGACAGACGCGCCTCGTCGGCGAACATCTTCTCGAAGCGCGGATCCCGCGACAGGTGCGGGAGCATCACCTTCACCGCGACGAGCTTCGCGAAGTCGGCCTCGCCCCGCACCCGCGCCGCGTACACGCTCGCCATCCCGCCCGCCCCGAGGGGGCCGAGGATCTCGTAGCGTCCGAGGACGTCGCCCGGGCGAAGCACGGTCCGACTGTGGCACGGCAACGGCAGCTTCGGGCGGGCCGCGTCGACCTCTTCGGTCAGAACACCACGAAGCTGCCCGGCGCGAGGTTGCCCACGAAGCCCGGCTCGCTCGGCGCCGGAGTCCCCGCGACGACGACCCCGACCACGACGGCGCCGATCACCAGCACGCCGGCTCCGACCCCGAGGGCGATCCACGGCGCCGGGTCGGAGGCTGCGGGGGCCGTCGCGGGCGCCTCCACGACGAAGCGGGGCAGGGGACAGGCGACGCGCAGCTCGAGATCGCGCCGCGCGCCGGCCGAGAGCGTGACGTCGGCGCGTGCGCACTCGAGGCGCTCGGGTGCCGAGGCGTCCTCGGGGCTCGCCCCATCCGGCGCGCGGACGGGTCGCTCCACCGTCACCGAGTGCGGGCCCGGGTCGACCGGGAGGTCGAGCCCCAGGCTCGCCCGCTCGAGCGGCTCCCCGTCGAGGCGCAGCTCGTCCTGCCGCTCGAGGCCGACCACCACCACCGAGAGGTGGGCGAGCGCCGGCGTGAGGCGTGCGGCGGCAGCGCGGGCCGCATCGCCGTGCGCGGCGAGCAGGCGCGCGTCGGCGGTGGCGAGGAAGCGCCGGTAGGCGTTCAGCGCGGTCACGAGCCGCCCGGCACGCTCGGCGACGGCGCCGAGGTTCATCAGCGTCGCCGCCCTCGGCGCGAGCTCGTAGCTCCGCTCGAAGGCCTCGAGCGCCGCCTCGAAGCGTTCGGCTTCGGCCGCCTCGATGCCTGCCTCGTAGAGGTCCCGCGCCGCGGCGGCGGCCGAGGCCGACGTCTCGCTCCCCTGGGCGCGCGCGATCCCCACCGGGGCCGCGAGGAGCCACGCGAGCAGGCACGCGATCCGGATCACGGGCAGTCCTCCGGCACGAGCTCCTGGCTCTGCACCGCGCCCCACGCGACCGGCGCGGAGCTCGAGAAGGGCAGGGCCAGGCTCAGCGCATCGCAGGGGGTGCTCGGTCCCGGCGAGGGCACGCTGCTCCGCAGATCGAGGGAGCGACCGACGAGCAGGTTGAACGCCGCGAGGAACATGTCCACGACCGGGCTCGCGCCCGCGCAGATCCCGAGATCGTCGAGGTAGGCGAGGATGTCGGCGCGCGCCCAGCGGCCGATCAGCACCGCGCTCTCGATGCGCTCGCCATCCTCGGAGATCTGCGCGACCAGGCTCGCGCCGGTGAGCCGGATCCGGAGCACGCCGGTGCCCCCCGAGAGCGCGCGCGCCGCGAGGTCGATGGGGCCCCGGTCGGGGAGCGCCACGACGAGGGTGCGACCCGACACGTACGCCGCGTCGTCGCGCAGCAGCGGGATCGTCGTGGGAGGTCCGGTGAAGTAGGTCGCCGAGGGGTACGCCGTGTCGGTCCCGTCCCAGGCCGGTGGCGGCAGGCCGTTGCGGAACGCGAGGCCCTCGGCCGGGAGCGAGGTGCCCGCGGGCAGGACGTCCACCGCGAAGGCGAGGGTGACGTCGACGAGCCCGTCGTCGGCCTCGCCGTTCCACCCCTCGATGCGCAAGAGCGGGGTCGCGCTGCCGCTGCGTACGACCTCGCGCACGCTGGTCTCGTAGGTCGGATAGAACGCGATGATCGCCGTCGAAGCGGCGCTCCCGAGCGTGTTGTCGATGCCCCCGGTGCCGTCCGGTGGCGGCAGCCCGCCTCCGCTCGAGCACTCGACCGACGGGCTCGCCGCGAGCGGATCGGTGCAGCGTCCGTCGAGGTCGTAGCCGTATGCGGCCCAGAGCGCGCCCGGCTGGTCGAGCACCGGGTCGAGCAGCGCGAACGCGCGCGTCCGGCCGTCGTCGCCGCCATCGCCGCAGGTCGGGCGCGCCGGCGGCCGCCGCAGCGTGCAGCCAGCAGGCTCTCCGGCGAGGCCCGCGTCGGCCTCGCAGGACGCGGCGTCGGGCGCATCGAAGCCCGGCGCGTCGGCGGCGTCGGGCAGCGGCACATCCGGCACGGGGGGCGCATCCGTCCCGGCATCCCGCGGCCCCGGCAGCTCGCCGGTGTAAGGCGGCAGGGTGGAGGGGTCGACGTCCGGCGGGACGCATGCGCCTTCGCGGCACGTGCGATCCGCCTCGCATGCGGGCGCGTCGAGGCAGTCCGCGTCGAGCTCGACGACGAGGAGCCGGCGCTCGTTCGGCACGAACCGGGTACGGACCTCCCGGCGCAGGCGGACCGAACCCGCGCGGCTGCCGACGAGGCGGAGGGTCACCGCCCCGTCGGTCCGCCCGCCCGGGCGCAGGCCGAACGTCACCGGCCAGCCCCGCTCCCGCGACAGCTCCACGCCGGTATCGAGCGCCCGCCGGGTCTCGCCCTCGACCTCCACCTCGAGGCGGTCGAGCCCGAAGGGCACCGGGATGCTCGACCGGATCACGACGACGAGCTCGGTCGGCACGCTGGTGCATCCGAGCGCGCTGGCCACGAGGAGGCCCACCACTCCGATCCGCAGCGCGCGCAGCACGGCCCAAACGGTACCACGGCCAGGCGCGGGGCCGCCGCATCCCGTTCGAGCTCGGCCCGCGGCGCCGTGCGCTCGGCGAGCCGTCCGCTCCCGCGCGGCCGCGCGGTCCGCGTTCGCGCGCCCCCGTCCCGGCGGCCCGGCTTGCCCCGGGTGCCGCAGTTGACGCCCCCGTTCGCGCGTGGTCCATCCCGCCCGTCGCGGAACAACTTGCCTCTCGTCCGCCCTCCTGCCCCGAAGGTCCCCATGCGTCCCACCCAGCTCGCCATCGCCTCCTTCCTCCTCCTCGGAGCCGGCTGCTCGTCGACGGCCTCCATGCCCGTGCGCTCGCCCGCCGCGTCGAGCCCGGAGGGCTCGACTGCCGGCGAGACGGCCGCGGAGTCCTCGGGCACCGCTTCGCCCGTCGGCCCGACCCTGACCGACGTCGGCGCGCCCGCGCTCGCCGCGGCGACGACCCCGCGCGAGGCGCAGACCGGAGACGCCGCCACGCGCTGCGCCCGGATCGCGGGCCTCTGCCTCGAGGACGTGGACCGCATGATGCGGTTCCTCGGCGCGACCGCCGAGCAGTCGCGCGCCGCCGTCGATGGGCTGCGTCCCGCCTACGGCGCCGGCTTCGTCGACCGGTGCGCCACCGCGACCCCCGAGATGCTCACCTGCGTGGAGACGGCCGAGAACGCCCTCACCGGCCTCGCCCGCTGCGGGTTCAACCGCGGTCGGACCCCCTCCGATGCGCTGATCCTCGGAGACACCCCCGGCTTCGAGGTGCGGTGGGCGCCCGACGAGCGTGCGGTGACCGACGCGCCCGGTGCCGACGCGCTCCGCGCCGCGATGGTCGGCTCCTGGTCCCACCGCGACCGGGGGACGTGGACGTTCACCGCCGAGGGCCGCGCGACCCTCACGCAGACCGTCGCCGGCGCGCCAGTCGTCGGTGCGTACCAGTTCACCGCCACGAACCGCGCGCGCATCGTCTCCGACCCGATCGGCTTCTGGTCCGCGGTCGTCGACGGCGACGTGCTGTACCTGCATGGCACCGCGGGCGGCGCCGGGTACTCGGTGGCGCAGCCCATCGACGAGGACGGCTGGACGATCGCGATCAACAATGGCTTCTGGGCGATCCGGGATCTCCGCGGCACCCCGCGCTGCACCGGGTTCAGCTGGTGGGGGCAGCCGGTGCAGACCGCCGAGTGCGTGTGGGAGGGCGAGGGGGAGGCCCGTCGACTGCGGATCATGGCCGGATTCGGCCACGACCTCCTCAGCGGCGAAGCGGCGGCGCCCTCTCCGGTGCGCCTTCGGGAAATGTCCGACCACCTCGTGGGGAACAACGACTCCCATTTCTTCCGCCGCGTGCCCTGAGCGCGACGTCGCGGGGCGGCCAGGCGCCGCGCAGCGCCCGCGGCCTGCCCCGAGCCGCGCGCGCGGTCCGCGGGCGCCACGCCTCCCGAAGACGGTGCTGCAGGTCACCGGCGCCGGGAGGCCGACTGCGCTCACCGCAGGCCGCAGGCCGTGTCCCGACGCATCAGATCCTGGCTCACCACCGGAGGAACCTCGGTGCCCTCGAGCCAAGGGCCGAGCACGTCGAAGAGCCGCACCGGCCCCGGGGCCGAGGCCGGGGTGATCGTCGTGTCGTAGACCTCCTCGTCGACGTGGAGGGTGTCGTGGTCGAAGCAGGCCGGACCGAAGATCCCGGGCGCCTGGGTCATCTCGCTGCCCTCCTCGGAGGTCGCGGACCGGCCGGGCATCATGAGCATCTCGCGGGCGAGCACGACGGCGAAGGTGCGGGGCACGCCGTCGACGAGGTCGAAGGGCCCGAGCTCGGGGTCGGCCAGGCCGAGGTCGTCGTAGACGCGCGAGACGAGCGAGTCGAGCAGCGCCATACGGAAGAAGAACGGGGTCGTGAGGTGGTGGCGGAGCACGTGCGTCCCGTCGAGGCAGATCTCGGGGTTGCCCCGGGCCTCGTGGTAGGCGACGCAGCTCGCGTCGCGGGCCAGCTCCGCGTTCAGGTCGAGGGCGGCGTTGGCGTCGAGGAACTCCTCGTAGGTGTCGACGCCGGACGCGGCGGCGACGAAGTTCGTGTAGTCGAGGCGGGCGAGCTCGGGGCCGGTGACGGCGTCGATGAGCCCGCGCACCTCGGGGCCCGGTCCGCCGACGTGGGCGGCGCGCAGGCCCGCGGCGATCGCGTCGAGGTGGGTGATGACCCCGGTACCGCCGGCGGAGTCGCCGGCGATGAGCACGGACTCCGCCTCGTCGAGATCCGGCATCGTCACCGGGGTGCCGTTGAGGGTGTAGACCAGCGCCGGCACGCCGTCCTGGCGCAGGGTCGCGATATCGGCCTCGAGGATCCGAGCGCCGAGGAAGTGCGCCACGTAGGTCACCTCTTCGCCGGTGGTCGGGTGCGTCGTCGTCAGCTCGACGCCGCGCATCTGCCCGCCCCACTCGTCGGAGCTGCAGTAGATGAGCTGGACGTGGTTGTAGTCCTCGATCGGGTTGGCCCGCGCCCCGTCGCGGCGGTGGATGCCCTCACCGACGCGGCCCCGCCGGCCGCCGGCGGACATGTTGTTCGCATCGAAGCCCTGGCGGATGTCGGTGAAGGCGCAAGGGTTGCCGGCGGAGCAGCCGCACCAGCGGGCCGCGCAGAGCGCGGCGTCGCCGCAGGTGCCGCCGCCCCGCAGGGTGATCGCCCAGCGGTTGCGGTTCGCCTCGCCGCGGTAGGGCCGGTAGTAGAGCACCGCCGCCGTGCCGTCGTTGCAGAGGGCGTCGGGGAAGCGGCCGGTGTCGATCTGGTGCAGCTCGAGCTGGTCCCGCTCGCCGGCTCCGAAGATGCCCGTGGGCTCGGCGCAATCGAGGACCTCGCGGATGTTCGCCTCGGCGGACATCCCGGCGTCCGCGCGCGGCGCGTCGCGGTCCGGCCCGGCGTCCCGCTCGCCATCGCCGCCTCGCCCGCCCCCGCAGCCAGCGAGCAGGCCGAAGCCGACGAGAAAGGAAAGGTGCAGACGCGCGCAGTCACGAAGCAGCATGGCCGCAGGGTGCCAAAGAGCTCGCCGGCGATCCACATCTTGTCGGGCGGTGACCCCGCCGGAAGCGCGCGTTCGGAGGGGCCAGGGTCGCTGCCCCAGGGCAAGGCGGTGTCCAGCGACCCGCCGCGCGGGAGCCCGACCGCCCAGCTCGGCTACCGATTCTTCTTCTGACCTGCCGCGCCGCCCTCGCGGCTCCTCCCCGGCTGCGCCTCGCGCGCAGATCGCCGCGCGAGGCGCGGTGCGAGGAACCCGGTGCGGGCGGCCCGGGTGCAGCCCGCGTGGGCCGAAATGGCTCTGCACGCGGCCGAAGCGGTGGCGCTCGGCGGCGTGCCGCGGCTCGCGGGCGGCTGCTAAGGTCGCTCTCCGCGTCGATGGCGCGGCGCTCTCGCTCCCGGGGTCCCATGCACCGCCTCCCGTCTCCGCTCCGCGCCCTCCTCGTCCTCGCTCCCTTTCTCCTCGTGCCGCGGGCCTCCGCCCAGGCGGCCGGGAGCCCCTTCGAGGCGCGGCTGCGCACGCTCGAGGCCGAGGTCGTCGCCGAGGGACGCAGCCCGAGCGCCTACGTTCCGCTCCTCGAGCTGTGGCGCGCCTACGGTGACGTGCCGCCCGCGAGCAGCCTCGCTGCGCTCGAGCGCCTCGCCGGGGAGCGCCGGCTCTCCGCCCCTCTCCGCGCCTACGCCGCGCAGCTCCGCGCCCGCGCGCTGCTCCGCATCGGCGATCTCGCCGCCTCGCGGCGCGCCATCGAGGAGCTCGGCTACGTGCGGACCTTCCGCGTCGTCGGACCCTTCGACAACGAGGGCGAGCGGGGCTTCGCGACCGAGTACGACCCCGAGCGTTTGCGGATGGCGCCGGTCGATCTCGACGCGCGCTTCGAGGGCACCGAGCGCCCGGTGGGCTGGCGCACGTACCCCGACGTCGGGCACTTCGGCTACGTGTCCTTCGACGCGGTGCACCGCCCCGACGTGCACGCGTGCAGCTACGCCGAGACCTTCGTGCGGAGCGAGCGCGCGCAGCCGCTGAGCCTGTGGCTCGGCGCGGGCGGGGCGGTCGCCGCGTGGTGGAACGGCACCGAGGTCCTTCGCGACGACCACTACCGCCAGCCCGATCCCGACCGGCACGTCGCGATGGTCGGCGCGCACGCCGGCCTCAACCGCCTCCTCGTGAAGGTCTGCGTCGAGGAGTCGACCTGGGGCTTCTACGCCCGCTTCGGGGACGCGACCGGCGCGCCGGCGCGCGGGCTCACCTACAGCCTCGAGGGCAGCGCCGACGCCGTCCGCCCGGGCCACGGCGTGCCGCGCCTGCCCGCCGCGCCGGCCGCGCCGCTCGCCGCCCTCGAGGCCGCAGCGGCCGGCGAGGCGCCGAGCGCGCAGGCCCTCGAGGACCTCGCCCGCTTCCTCACCCTCACCGGCGCCGACGATCCCGACGAGCACCGCGCCGCCGAGCTCGCAGAGCGTGCCGCGACCACCGAGCCGAGCGCGTTCCGCTGGACCCTGGCCGCGAGCTACGCGACCTCGCGCGGCGATGCGAGCGTGGCGGTCGACCGGGCCGCGGTCCTCGCGCCCGACGAGCCCGCCGTGCTCCTCGCCCGCGCCCGCCTCGCGCTCACCGGCCCGAGCCCCGACACCGCGCTCGCCCTCCTCGACCGCATCCCGTCGAGCGCGGTCGAGAGCCTCGAGGCGGCCGTGCTGCGCGCCGAGCTGCTCTCGACGATGGGCCTGCCCGAGACCGCGCGGAGCGTCGTCGACGCGGCGGCCGCCCGCGCGCCCGGGACGAGCCGGTGGGCGGCGCTCCGCGCGCGCATGGCCGAAGAGGTCGGGGATCGGGACGCCGCCATCGCCCGCTTCACCGAGGCCCTCGCCATCCGCTTCGACGACGCGTCGAGCCGCAACGCCTTGATCGGCGATGCCATCACCCGCGGCGACGTCGGCGCGGCGCTCACCGGGATCGAGCAGCTCCTCGCGCTCGGCGACGATCACACGCGCTTTTTTCTCCGCGCCGCCGAGCTCTACGACGCGCTCGACCGCGCCGACGAGGAGATGGGCGCCTTCCGGCATGCCACCGATCTCGCGCCCGAGGACGCCGACGTGCGCGTCGCGTACGGCCGCGCCCTTCTCCGCCGCGGCGAGACCGGGCTCGCGACCGAGGCCCTCCGCGAGGCGCTCGACCTGCGCCCCACGGACGTCGCGACCCGCGAGCTCATCGAGGGGCTCGAGCCGGCGGAGCGTCGCGACGAGGCGTGGGCAGTCCCGGCCGAGGAGCTGCTCGCGCGGCTCGCCCCCGAGAGCGGCTACCCGGTGCGCTTCCTCGAGCAGCTCACCGTCAACACCGTCTTCGAGAGCGGCCTCGGCTCGAACTTCCGTCAGGTCGCGGTGCAGATCGTGAACGACGAGGGCGCGCGCGACTGGCGAACCTACTCGATCGTGTACGACCCCGACGTGCAGCGCGTCACCGTGCGCGCCGCGCGGGTGTACCGGGATGGCCGCATCCTCGAGGCCAACGACAGCTTCGAGCAGCAGCTCGGCGAGCCGTGGTCGCGCATCTACTACGACACGCGCGCCCTCGTCGTGGTGTTTCCCGACCTGAGCCCCGGCGACGTCGTCGAGGTGCAGTACCGGATCGACGACGTCGCGGAGCGCAACCAGTTCGACGACTACTACGGCGACCTGACCTACCTCGCGACCGACGCGCCCATCGCCCGCGTCGACTACGTCCTCTCGCGCCCCGCCTCGCGCACGTTCTACTTCAACGAGCCGTCCCTCTCCTCGCTCGTGCACGACACGCGGGACGAGGAGGGCGTCCGCATCGACCACTTCCACGCCGAGGACGTCGGGCCGCTGACGAACGAGCCCGATGTGCCCGGGCTCACCGAGATCGCGCCCTACCTGCATGTGTCCACCTACCGCACCTGGGAGGACGTCGGCCGGTGGTGGTGGGGCCTCGTGCACGATCAGCTCTACGCCGACGAGAGCCTGCGGCGCACCGTGCACGGGCTCGTCGATGGCGTGACGGACGTGCGCGAGCGCGTCCGCCGCATCTACCGCTGGGTCATCGAGAACACCCGCTACGTGGGCCTCGAGTTCGGCATCCACGGCTTCTTGCCCTACCGCGTGCCGCAGATCGTCCAGCGCGGCTTCGGCGACTGCAAGGACAAGGCCTCCCTCATCTACACGATGCTGCGCGAGGCGGGCATCGACGCGCGGCTCGTGCTGCTGCGCACCCGCCACAACGGCGCCATCTCCGATCTGCCCGCGTCCCTCGCGGTCTTCGATCACGCCATCGCCTACGTCCCCGAGCTCGACCTCTTCCTCGACGGGACCGCGGAGTTCTCCGGCATCGAGGACTTCCCCGCGATGGATCAGGGCGTCACCGCGCTCCTCGTCGGGCCGGACGCCGCGGGCAACGTCACCGCCGAGCTGCGCCGCACCCCCGTGCTGCCGCCCGAGCGCAACCACCACGAGCGCACCCTCACCATCGACCTCGTGACGGACGGCAGCGCGCGCTTGGAGGCGAGCGAGCTCATCCGTGGGCCCACCGCGCCCTGGTTCCGCTCGCAATTCCAGGCCGAGGGCACCCGTGAGGACCGGCTCGAGTCCTGGTTCCGCTCCCTCGTCCCCGGCGTCGACGTCTCGCGCTTCGCCTTCGAGCACCTCGACGACTTCGATGCGCCCGTCACCTTCACCTTCGAAGGCAGCGCGCCCCAGCTCGCGGTCCGCGACGCCGAAGGCCTGCGCATCGCGCCGAGCGTGCTCACCGATCTCACCCGCTCCATCGCGCGCCTCGAGGCCCGCGAGAACACGCTCGATCTCGGCACACCCGAGAGCTACCTCGAGGACCGCACGCTGCGCTTGCCCGCGGGGATGCGCGTGCTCGACCTCCCTGCCGGCGGTGAGGCGCGGAGCGCCTTCGGACACGTGCTCGTGCGGGTGACCGCCGAGGGGCGCGAGGTGCGCGCCCACACCGAACTCACCATCGCCGTCGACACCGTGTCCGCCGCCGACTACCCCGCGTTCCGCGCCTGGGTCACCCAAGCCGATGCCCTGCTCCGGCAGCGGATCGTCCTCGCCGGAGGTGCGCGATGACCCCCTCGACCGAACCCCGGAGCCGCACCGTGCGCATCGCCCTCTGCCTCGCCCTCTCTCTCGCCTCGTTCGCCGGCTGCGGCGGCACGCCCCGCGCCGGACGTGCGGGCGCCAGCATCGACGAGCTGCGGCGACGCGCCGCGTCGTCTCCGAGCGATCCCGCCGCGCAGCGGGCCCTCGCCGAGGCCGAGCTGCTCCTCGACGGCGGTGATCCCAGCGCGCAGCGCGCCGCGATCGATCGCGCGCTCGCGCTCGCTCCGGACGATCTCGGCCTGCACTTTCTCTCCGCGCTCGAGCACGACACGCACGGCGCGCTCTCGGCCGCGCTCGACGAACACCTCTACGTGCTCGGTCACGCCGCTGGCGCCGCGCATCCGCTCGCGCACGAGCTCGCCGAGGTCTCCGCGGCTGCCATCGCCGACTACGACGACACCGTCCCCGACTACGTCGCGCGGGTGAGCGCGGTCCTCGAGCCCGCGCTCGCGGACGCCGGGGCTGCAGAGACCCGCGGACTCGGGCCCGCGGCCTTCCTCGCGGCCAGCTCCGTCCTCGTGGACTTCGCGTACCGCCGCGGGGACATGGAAGCCGTCCGCGCCCGCACCGCCCGCATGGGCTGCCTGACCTCGGCGCGGGTCGCCGGCCCCTTCGGTCCGCGCGCGCTCGCTGGCTTCGACCGTGATCTGCCTCCCGATGCCGACGCGCAGCTCGCCGACCGCTACGACCTCGGCGCGGGCCGCGGGGAGCGTGCGACCCGCAGCGTCGAGGCCCGCGGTTGCGTGCTGGCGCTCGGCGGTGGACCCGTCTCGGGCGCAGGCTCGACGTTCGTCGAGGGCGAACTCTCGGTCCCCTCCGCGGGCACCTACGTGCTGCGCCTCGAGACCCCGAACACCGCGCGGATCACCCTCGACGGGGGCGCGCCCATCGTCATCGATCGCCGCCGCGAGCACCGGCCGCGGGCGACCTACCACGTGCTCTCGCTCTCCGCGGGCACGCACCGTGTGCGCCTCGAGATCGCGACGCGCCACCCGAACCCGGTCGCGCTGCTCTCGCTCGCGGCCGGCACGGACCACGTGAACCAGGCCGTCGATCCCGCCGCGGGTCTGCTCGAGCACTACGTCGCCGCGACCCTCGCCGCCGCGCGCGGGGATTGGATCGGCGCCCGCGAGCTGCTCGGCAGCGCCGCGAACGGCGAGGACGCTGCAGTCCCGATGCTGGTGCTCGCGAGCGCCATCGCGGTGAACGATCCGACCCTGGGCAGCACCCTCGGACCCGACGAGGTCCGCCGCCTCAGCGGCATGGCGATCGAGCGGGACCCGCGCGCTTGGTACGCCTTCTATTCGCGCGCGAGCCTCGAGTTCTCGGGGGGGCGCGCGCCCGAGGCGACCCAGCTCTTGCGCCGGGGCACGGCTGCCTTCCCCGAGCTGGTGCTCTTCCCCACCACGCTCATCCAGGCGCTCCGCGCGCAGGGCTTCGACGAACTCGCGGACGCGGCGCTCGCCGAGGCCAGCGAAGCGCACCCCCATGCGTGCCGGCTGGTTCGTGCGCGCCTCGACGCCGCGGTGCAGCGCGGGCGCAGCCGTGAGGCTGGCGAGCTCGTCGAGCGCCTCGTCGCGTGCGATGCGCGCACCGACGCCCGCTACCAGCACCTCGTGCGCCAGCGCCGCTGGGACGAGGCGGCCACGGAGCTCGCGCGCCTCGCCACGCTCGAGCCCGGCTCGAGCCGCTTCACCGTGGCGGACGCCGAACTCGGCCTCGCCCGCGCCCGCGGCGACGCCGCGCGTGCGATGGCCCTGCTCACCGAGATCGAGACGCTGCAGCCCCGCAGCGATACGGTCGCGCTGATGCGTGTCGACCGCCTCCTCGCGGCGGGCGATCGGGACGGGGCGCGCACCCACCTCGAGGCCACGCTCGACCGCGAGCCCGCCGCGATGATCGCCCTGCGCCGGCTCCGCCGCAGCGTCTTCGGCGCCGGCGAGCTCGAGGCCTACCGCCTCGACGGAGCGGAGGTCATCCGCCGCTTCGAGGCCTCCGGGCACACCTACGACGCCCCCCGCGTGCTCGTGCTCGACTACACCGTCACGCGTCTCTTCGCCGACGGTTCGATCCTCGAGCTCACCCACAACATCCTACGCGAGCAGAGCGACGAGGCCGCCGAGGAGGACGGCCAGTTCGCCCCGCCCGAGGACGCCCAGCTCCTCACGCTGCGCACGATCAACGCGGACGGCACCCGGGTCGAGCCGGACGCGATCGACGGCCTCGAGCACATCGAGATGCCCTCGGTCGAGCCGGGGGACTACGTGGAGTTCGAGTACGTCCGTGCGATTCCCCCGAGCGACACCTACGAGGGTGGCGCGGTCGGCTCGCGCTTCTACTTCCAGAACTACGAGACGCCCTTCGACTGGAGCTCGCTCACCCTCGTCGCGCCCGCCGATCTCGAGATCGTCGTGGACCCGCGCGGAGCAGCCCCGAGCACCGAGACCCGCACCGAGGGCGCGCTCCGCGTCTACCAGTGGCAGGTCCGCGAGAGCCTGCCCGCCACCCCCGAGCCGGGCGCCGTCTCGCCCCGCGAGATCTTTCCCTCCATCGCCTGGGGCAGCCGCGCGAGCTGGGCGCAGTACGTCGCGACGGTGAGCGACCTGCTCCTCGACCGCGACATCCGCGACCCGCTCGCCGAGCGCCTCGCCCGCGAGCTCGCGGGCGCCGGCACCGAGGCGCAGCGCCTCGCGCGCCTCTACGACTGGGTGATGAGCGACGTCGAGGAGTCGAACGACCTCTTCGGTCAGGGGGCGACGATGGCGCTCACCCGCACCGGGAGCCGCTCGCGGGTGCTGCGCTACCTCGCCGGCCTCGCGGGGATCGAGACCGAGCTCGTCATGGTCCGCGAATTCGACGACGACCCGGCCCCAGCCCTGCTCCCCGACGACGAGACCTACGCACAGCTCCTCCTGCGCGTCGGGCGCGGCGCGGGCGAGCGGTGGATCAGCACCGCGCAGCGCGGTGCGGGCTGCGGCGTGCTGCCTCCGCTCGTGCGCGGCATGGACGGCATCGTCCTGACGGGTGCAGACACCGGCGCTGCGGTGCGCGTGGCCGACTCCGAGGGCGAGACCCGCACGGTCGCGGTCGAGGTGTGGATCGAGGCCGCGGGCGGCGCGCGCTTCGAGGTCTCCGAGACCTTCCGCGGCGCGGACGCCGCGACCTGGCGGAGCCAGCTCGAGAGCGTGCCCGCGGCCGAGCTCGAGGACCTCTTCGATCAGGGTTACGTGTCGCGCCTCTTGCCCGGCGCCCACACCACCCGCGTCGAGATCCTCGGCCGCGAGGAGCCCGGCAGCGATCTCGAGCTGCGCTACGAGTTCGAGGTCGACGAGCTCGGCCGCGAAGTGCGCGGCGTGCGTCTCGTGCCCGGCCTCTTCCCCACGTTGCTCACTCCGTCCTACGCGCGGCTGGCCGCCCGCACCACCGGGCAGGTGATCGAGGACGACCTCGCCATCGACGTCGTCGTCGTGATCCACGGCCCGACCGGCGCGACCGTGGGCACGCTGCCCGAGGCCGCGCGCATCGAGGGGCCCTCCGGGGCGAGCGCCACCTGGGAGGCCTTCGCGTTGCCGGGCGGGGTGCGGGTCGAGCGGCACGTGCGGGTCCCCCGCATGCGCGTCGCTGCCGAGGCCTACCCCGCGCTCGCGTCGTTCTGCCGGGACGTCGACGAGCTCGAGGGATTCGAGCTCCGCTTCGAAGACTGACGCCCGGCCTCGGACCCGGCCCGGGAGGTCCTCGGGCCAGGTCCGCGTGCCGGGCGCGTGGCGGTGCTCAGAGCGAGGCGGCGAGCCGCTCGAGGTAGGTCACCGCCCAGGCCCGTTGCTCGCTCGGCAGGCCGTGCGCGCACACCGTCGCGAGGCGGACGCGGTGCAGGACGTCGACGATGTCGCCCATCGTCGCGATGTCCGGAAGGCAGGGCAACTCCCGCTCGAGCTGACGCTTGGCGG
>Ga0209972_10000791_pt1 | contig 30692 bp, 18 predicted proteins | sample NOAtaG_7_FD_187302 | JGI IMG/M metagenome (GOLD analysis project Ga0209972, IMG submission 187302) | Freshwater lake microbial communities from Lake Erie, under a cyanobacterial bloom - NOAA_Erie_Diel1S_2200h metaG (SPAdes) (version 2) | ecosystem: Environmental > Aquatic > Freshwater > Lake ...
GCGAACTGCTGCACCTCCTTGCGGACGGAGAGCAGCTTGAAGGCGGTGCTGGTGAGGATCCCGGGCAGCCCCTCGATGGCCTCGAGTGGCTTCTCGAGCGCGCGCGCGGCGCCGTCGATGAGGCGCTTGGTGACCGCTGCCGGGACGCCGGGCAGCGAGCGCTGGATGTCGACCGGCGAGCCGAAGGTGATCAGCGAGGCGATGCCCGCGGTGCCGCGGAAGGCCGCGACCTGGTAGGCGAACATGCCGCCCTGCGAGTAGCCGGCGAGGTGAAGACCGGGCTTGCCCGTCGCGCGAAGAATGTGATCGATCGACTCGGAGACGGCGTCGACGTGATCGTCGAGCGTCCGCTCCATGCCGCCCTCGGAGCGCTCGGGCGCCCCGAAGTCGACGAGCCAGACGTCGATGCCTGCGGCGCCGAGCATCTGCACCGCCGAGAGCTCGGGCGCGATGTCGTAGACCTCGCTCGTCACCATGAGCGGCGGAACGAGGAGCACCGGGCTGAGGCGCGGATCCGCCTCCCCCGCGGTGTGGTAACGGCGGAGCGCGTGGATGCGGCCCTTCTGCGGCACCTCGTAGGGCGCCGCGTAGGGCGCGCCGAGCCGGCCGAGGCGCATCAGCTCGAGGGCGTTCTCGGCGCCGGCGCTGAGGCGCCGCAAGGATTTGCCGATGCCGCCCCGAGGGCGGCGTTTCTGCGGGGTCTCGCTCACCCGCGGAGTGTAGACGACGGCGGGCTGCGGTGGCGCGTGCCGCGTGGAAGCTGCTCACAGCCGAGGCGTGACCGGTCCCGGCTCGGGCGTCGCGCCGACGAGGTCGGCGGCGCAGGCGAACGCATACAGCTCGGGCCAGCCGCGCTCGAGGCCACGCATCGGCCGGCGTCTGAGGGCCCGGAGCGCGTCGAGGTGCCTTGCCCGTGCAGGCTCCACTTCGGGCATCGCGTATGCGGCGAGCAGGCGCGCCTGGCGTGCGATCCCCAGCTCGTTCGGCCCGCCGAGCGCGCTCAGCGCCTCGAGCTCGGCGAGGTCGGGGCGACCGAGACGCGCCGCGAGGAAGGCCCGCGCGGCCCGGGCCTGCGGGCTCGAATCACGCTCGATCCGGGCCACGAAGCGCGCTGCCCCGTCGAGATCGCCGAGCTGCGTGCGGGCCAGCGCCTGGGCCGCGTAGAGCGTGGCGCGGTGCCGGCGGAGCGAGAAGACCTGCAGCCAGCCGCTGCGCTCGAGGTCGTCGAGGAGCGCGAGGGCGTGCTCGGTCTGGCCCGAATGCATCCGCGCGTTCGCCAGCGCGCTGAGCAGGAGGGCCCGCCCCGCGCCCAGCCGATCGACGAGCGCGGCCGCGAACTCCTCGAGCCGCGCCCGCGCGCGCTCGGGGCGGCCTGCGTAGATCTCGTCCCGCGAAAGCACGAGCGCCCGGCGCAGCTCGGGGAGCATCGCGATGCCGCGCGCACGGCGCCACGCCATCGGCGCCCCGACCACGATCGCGACGAGACCGAAGATCAGCGTCCCGCAGAGGGCCCACAGCGGCGGCCCGGGCAGCTGGAACAGGAGCGGAAGCGCCGCGAGGTAGAGCAATGCGGGCAGGATCGTGACGAGCCGACGTCGGAGATCGTCGGACGCATCGGGCATCTGCTCGAAGGGCGCGAGGGCGACGCCTCGGCCCCTCGTCCCGACCGGCAGCGCCCCCCTCGCCTCCTCCGAAGGCCCCATCTCACTCGGCGGGCGCAGGCGCCTCCGCCGGCGCGCTCGGCAGACCCGGCAAGCCGTGCTCGATCGCCTCGACGTCGCGGTAGCGCTCGAAGAGCTCGGTCATCCGGGTACGGAGCGGCAGCTCGTGTCCGCGCACGAAGACCCGGCGGGCGACCGTCGTGGTCTCGAAGGGATCGCCGCTCCACAGCACGACGGAGGCGAGCTTGCCCGCGGCGAGCGTGCCGTAGTCGGTCTGCCCGAACGCCGCCGCCGGGCGCGAGGTGACGGCCGCGAGCGCGGCCTGCCAGGGCATCCCGGCGCGCACCGCGTTGCCGGCCTCCTGCCGCAGGATGTTCAGGTTCCACGCCCCCGGCGTCATGAGGCTCACGTTCACGCCGGCGGCCTCGAGGAGGGCCGCGTTGTCGTAGCGCGAGCGCAGCGTGGAGAAGGTCGTGGGCAGGTCCACCATGGCCCGCACGATCACCGGGACCCGCGCGGCGGCGATCTCGCCGGCCACCACCCAGCCCTCCTCGACCCCGGCGAGGACGACGTCGACGTCGTAGGTCTCGGCGAGCTCGAGGACGCGCAGGATGTCGTCGGCGCGCGAGACCCGGACGACGAGGCGGAGATCCCCGTCGAGCATCGCCGCCGTGCGCTCGAGATCGGCCCGCGACACAGCCGAGTCGGGAAAGGCGCCACGGTCGTAGCCGGCACGGGAGCGCGCGTAGAGACGCGCTTCGTCGAAGAGCGTGCGAATCCGGAGGAACGCGGCCGGCCGCGCGCCGTGCTCGGCGCCGAAGCCCTCGTCGTCGAGGCTCACGTGGTAGCCGAGCAGCGGTACGCGGACCGCCTCGGTGATGGTCCGCCCGAAGAGGTCGGCCCAGCAGCTGGTGCCGGGCACGAGCCCGCCCTGCGGGACGCTCACCACCGAGGTGACGCCGGCCGCACGGGCGACCGGCAAGAGCACGCTGAGCGGGTTGTACCCGTCGCGGGTCGAGAAGGCCGCGCGGATGGCGTCCGCCTCGCCCTCGGGCGCGGCGTCCATGGTGGAGGCCTCGAGCTCGATCTCGACGACGCCCACCGGCGTCATGGTCGCGACGAGCCCCGGCGTCGCGACGAGCCCCGTGCCGTCGACGACGGTCGCGCCCGCGGGCGCGGCGCCGCCGGCGGTCACGCTGACGAGGCGCTCGCCGCGCATCACGACGGTCGCATCGGAGACGGTGGTGCGGCCGTCGCCGACGTGCGCCGTGAGGTGGGTGATGGCGGTGACCGTGTCCTGCGCGGAGGCGGCCATCGGCACGAGCCACGCGAGCAGCAACGAGACCAGAGCGCGGCTCATCGCGCACCTCCCGCCGTGCCGTCGGCGAGGCCGGGATCGAGCCCGAGCTCGAAGTCGCTCCGGTGACCGACGCCATCCCGTGCCCGATCGTGCTCGAGCACGCCGTCCACGTACACGAGGTCCGCGTTCGCGTAGACCGAGAAGGGATGGTGCGACCACACCACGACATCCGCCATCTTGCCGGCTTCGAGCGAGCCGGTGCGGTCGTCGATGCCGAGCGTCCAGGCCGGGTGGATGGTGATCCACTGCAGCGCCTGCTCGTCGGTGAGCGCGATGCCGGCCTCGCGGCCTGCGGTCAGCGCCTTGCCCGCCTCCTGGTTGAGGCGCTGGATCAGCATCGGGTCGTCGGAGTGCACGACCGCACGCGCGCCGGCCTCCGTGAGCAGCGCGACGTTCTCCGGGATGGCGTCGAAGGCTTCGGCCTTGAAGCCCCACCAATCCGCCCACGTCGAGACCGAGATCTCCTCGGCCGCGAGCACGTCGCGGATCTTGTAGGCCTCGACCGCGTGGTGGAAGCTGCGGATGCGGAAGCCGAACTCGCGGCTCACCTCGATCATCCGGATCATCTCGTCGGCGCGGTAGCAGTGCATCTGCACGAGCACGCGGCCCTCCATCGCACCGAGCAAGAGCTCGTGGCCGAAGTCGCGGGCCGGCGGCACCGGAGCGGGGCCCGGATCCTCGGGCGCCTCCTCGCCCTCCTCTTCGGCCTCGACCGCCGCGATGGTGGTCGTCTCGCCGCGCCCTGCGGCGGCGTCGATCGCGTCCATCGTCGCGGACTGGTGGCGCTCCCAGAGTTCCTCGTCGATGGCCCAGGTCCGGTAGTGCTCCTGCCACTCCGCCCAGGCCAGGCCGTATTCGATCGCCTCCTGGAACGCGCGCCGGTAACCGGCGACGTTGCCCATGCGGGTCGAGGGCTCCGCGTCGCGCTCTCCGTACACGCGCTTGGGGTTCTCGCCGCAGGCCATCTTCATGGTGGAGGGCGCGGCGGGGAAGATCATCTCGCTCGCGCTGATGCCGAGGTGGAGCTTGAAGGTCTCGGCCGCGCCGCCGATGAGGTTCGCCGAGCCGGGCAGCACCTGGATCGTGGTGATGCCGGACGCGAGCGCCCGGCCGAGCGCGGCGTCCTGGGGCCAGAACGAGTCGATGGCGCGGACGTGGGCCGTGACGGGACTGGTCGCTTCGTTTCCGTCCGCGTGGGCCGCGAGGTCGGGCACGCCGTAGACGCCCATGTGCGAGTGTGTGTCGATGATCCCCGGGGTGACGAAGCGACCGGTGGTGTCGATGACCGTCGCGCCCTCGGGAATCGCGACCTCGCCCTCCGCGCCGACCGCGACGAGCACACCGTCCTCGAAGACGACGACCCCACGCTCGTAGGTGGTGCCGGTCGCGGTCATCACCGTGCCGCCGACCAGCGCCGTGAGCGGCGTATCGAGGGCCGGCATCGTCTCGCCCCCGGCCATCCAGGGCAGCATCGGCAAAGGCGGGTTCGGATCGGCGTCGGCGCTCGAGCGGACGTCGGGGCGGCTTGCGCCGCAACCGACCGAGACGAGCGCGAGCGCGCAGAGGACAGAGTGGCGCATGGAGGTTCTCCGGGAGGCCGCGACGATAGCCGCGCGCCGCCCCGGATGTCACCCACTCGGGCGCGCGCTCAGTTCGTTCTGGATTTCAGGCGGTAGCGCAGCGGGTGTTCGTTCGTTCCGGGCTCCGCGGCGACGATCTCCACCCGGCCCTCCTCGGCGAGCGCGGTGAGCACCATCTGAACGTCGCCAGTCTGGAGGCGCCCGAGCCGCAGCCCATCCCGCACCTCCGCCACGGTCGCCGACTCTCGCTGGCTCAGCTGCTCGAGGATCTGCGAACCGAGGGCGTCGCGGCGATGGCGTGCGAAGCGCGCGAAGACGAGCGCGCCGAACGCGGCTCCGGCGACGGGGACGAGGATGTCGAGCAGGTGATCCACGCGGCGAAGCGTAACAGAGCGCGCCGGCGGTAAGCGCGGCTCAGCGCCGCCGGCGCCAGAGGAGGACCAGCCCGAAGGCCGCCGCGGCGAACGCAGGCCATCCCGGGCTCCGGGCGCCCACGCGGCAGCCGCACGCGCCGCCCGAGAAGCCGCCGAGCTGCCCGCCATCGGGACGCACCGAGGCATCCTCGGTGCGGGGGCCCGCGTCGGCCACGGCACCGGCATCGAGCGCACCCGCATCCCGGTCCGCGCCCGCGTCGCCCGGTCCTGCATCGACGCCGACGCCGCCGTCGGGCCCGTCTTCGGTGGGGTCGAGGTAGTTCGGGACGCCGTCGCCGTCGAGATCGCCGGTGCCCTCGAGCTCGTCGCCGGTCTGTGCTCCGTCGGCGTCGGTGTCGCGCCAGTTCACGTCTCCGTCGCCGTCGACGTCGTCGCCGAACGCATCCGCGTCCCGACGCTCGACGAGCGTGGGGATCGTGTCGTCGTCGTCGTCGGGGTCGACGTGATCGTCGAATCCGTCGCCGTCGGTGTCGCGGGTCACGCCCTCGGGCGCCTCTTCGGCGGTGGGGATCGAGTCGCCGTCGTCGTCGACGTCGAGGTGATCGAAGTCCCGGTCTCCATCCGTGTCCCGGCGCATTCCCATCGGCGCCTCGTCGCGGGTCGGCACGCCATCGCCGTCGTCGTCCGCATCGAGGTAGTCCGGGCGTCCGTCGCCGTCGGTGTCGGAGCAGGCCTCGGGCGTCGTGCACTCGAGCGCGGTGTCGATGCCGTCGCCGTCGTCGTCCGGATCGTCGAAGTCCGGGCTCCCGTCCATGTCGGTGTCGCGGCACGGCGACGCGGGGCACTCCTCCCCGTCGAGCAGGCCGTCGCCATCGGTGTCGCGGAGGGCGGGATCGATGTTGAACGCCCCCGCATCGGTGGCGGTGTTGCCGGCCTCGTCGGTCGCGGTCGCGACCACCGCGTGCATCCCAGGCGCGATGTCGGCCGGAGCGCGCAGCGACCAGGTCCCATCGGCTCCCACCGTCGCGGTGCCGATCGGCGTCCCGTCCACCGCCACCTCGACGCTCGCACCCGGCTCACCGGTCCCGCGGAACGTGGGCCTCGGACCGCCGATCGTCGCGCCGTCGGGCGGCGCCGTGATCGCCACCGCGGTCGACGTATCGATCACGAAGGTGCTGCCGTCCGTCGCGACCCCGCCCGCCGCATCGGTGGCGACCGCGCGCGCCGCGTGCGGTCCCTCGGAGAGCGGATCCGCGGGCGTCACCGACCAGCGCCCGTCGGGCGCTGCCGTCGCCGAACCGACGAGCACGCCATCGACGTACACCTCGACGCTCGCGCCCGGGCTCGCGGTGCCCGAGAGGGTCGGCGTCGTGTCGTTCGTCGCGCTGCCGTCGGCCGGCGCGAGGATGACGATCGACGGCGCCGAGGCCAGCACGGTGAAGCCGTGCGTGTCGCTCGCCGTGCGGCCCGAGCCGCCGGTCGTGGTCGCGGTCACGCTGTGATCGCCCTCGGCGAGCGGCACCGTCACGTCGATCGACCAGAAGCCGCGGGCGTCCGCGACGACCGTGCCGAGCGTGGTGCCGTCCACTGCGACCCGCACCGCCGCGCCCGGATCGCTCGTGCCCGAGATCGTCGGCGTCGTGTCCCGGGTGCTCGACCCGTCGACCGGGTCGACGATGTCGACCTCGGGCGCGCCCGCATCGACCGTGAACGAGCCGGCGTCGGTCGCGACGTTGCCCGAGGCGTCGGTGGCCTCGACCGCGACGGTGTGGCGTCCGTCGGCGAGATCGGCCGGCACGCGGATCGACCAGTTGCCGTCCGCGTCGGTGAGCGCCGTCCCGATGACCGCGCCGTCGACGGTGATCTCGACGAGGTTGCCCGGTTCGCTGGTGCCCGAGAGGGCCGGACGGGGCGTCCCGACGGTCGAGCCGTCGGCCGGCAGCCGCAGGTCGACGACCGTGGAGGCGTCGATGACGAACGCGCTCGTGTCGGTGGCGGTGACGCCCGCGGGCGAGACGCTCGTCGCGAGCACCGCGTGGGGGCCCTCGGCGAGCGGGGAGGACGGCGTGACGGACCACGATCCATGGGGCGCCACGACCGCGCTCCCGACGACGACACCGTCGACCTCGACGGTGACCGTCGCCCCCGGCCGCCCCGTCCCGCCGATCGTCGGCGTGGTGTCGAGCACCGTCGCGCCGTCCGCGGGCACGTCGATCGACACGGCGTTCTGCGTGTCGACGGTCCAGGCGTGGCTCGCCGGGGTCGGATCGACGTTGCCCGCGGCGTCCCGCGCGCGAACCGCGAGCGTGTGGGGTCCGTCGGCCAGCGCCGCGGTGCTGAACGTCGCCGGGCAGGCCACGAACGCGCCGCCGTCGAGCGAACACTCGAAGGTCACGCCCGCCTCCGGGGAGGAGAACGTGAAGTCTCCGGTCGCGTCCGCCGTGAGGCTCGGCGGGGCCGAGGTGATGGAGGTGTCGGGCACGGACGCATCGATCGTCCACGCGTAGGTGGCCGGGCTCGGGTCGGTGAGACCGGCGGGGCTCACCGCGCGCACCGCGAGCGTGTGCGGACCATCGAGGAGCGGCGTGGTGGCGAAGGTCGCGCTGCACGCGGCGAAGGGGCCGCCGTCGACCGAGCACTCGAAGGTCGACCCCGGAAGGGTCGAGGCGAACGTGAAGTCGGCGGTCGGATCGGAGCTTGGATTGGGCGGCGAGGTCACGATCGAGGTGTCGGGAGGCGCCGTCGCGACGACGGTGGTGGAGGTCGTGCTCGTCACCGACACGCGGGTGAGGCTGTTCAGAAACGCGAGCGTGGCGGCGTGGTCGTAGCTGCCCTCGGCGGGAACGGTGATGGTCATGGAGACCGAGCCGGTGGCGCCGGGCGCGAGGTTCCCGAGGCTCCAGACGACGTCGCCGCCCGAGGGTGCGCCCCCCGCGGTGGCCGAGACGAGCGTCGCGCCGGCCGGCAGGGTCGTGCGCAGGCTCGCCGCGTCCGCCCAGCCAGCACCACCGTTCGTCCACGCGAACGTCACCGTGTAGGTGCGCGTCGCGCTGAAGGCCGGCGACGATGCGGTGGCGGTGATGGAGGCGGAGCCCGCGGCCGAGGCGCAGTCGGACTCGAAGAGCGAGTCGAGCAGGAGGCGCACGCCGTTCGTCGAGGGGTTCGACGAGATTGGGGTCGCGACCGAGTAGTTGTGACCGCCGAGGTAGGTGACCTGGCCGTTGTTCTCGTTGCCATCGAGCCGGGCGGTGGCCCAGAGCACGTCGTCGCCGGCGTCGTCGATGAGCACCCGCGTGTAAGGGTGGAACGCGCCGCCGACGAGCGGCTCGATGGACTGGATCGATCCCCCATCGGGCTGCAGCGCTCCGTCGAACTGATTGAAGGGCGAGTCGGCGAAGGAGATGGTGAGGGGCGTCGAGACGCTGGGCTCGTCACTGCGGATGCCGGTCGTGGTGAGGAAGCGCCCGGAGGTCGCGTTCTCGAAGGTGAGCGCCGCCTCGCACTCCATGAAGGCGTGGACCGACCGCGAGCTGTCGAGCCAGGCCCGCACCTCGCCGACGACGCCGTTCAGCGCGGTGCCGCCGAAGCCGCCGGCCGGCGTGTCCCAGTGCATCGAGGTGACGTGGCAGAACGCCGGGCTGCCGTCCGCGCGGAACAGCGCGCCGTCGGTGTTCGAGGTCGTCGTCGGGCCGGTCAACTCGGCGACGCTGAGCACGTCGGGCGAGGTCGCCGACCAGACGTTGCCGGCCGAGTCGCGGATGCCCGCGGCGTTGAGATCGGCGAAGGCGATGTCCTCGTTGCCGTCCTCGAAGACCGCGATGCGCGGCGCGGCGGTGAGGGTGCGGGAGATGTCGGCGGAGAAGGTGCCGGTCACGTCGTGCACCACCGTCACGGTGTCGGAGGCGAGCCACGCATCGATCACCGGCAGGGCGGCCTCGCGGTCCGCGCCGCTCACGACGAAGCCGCCGCCCCGGTACACGATGCCCGCGCCCACGGGGATCGCAGCGCTGGTCTCGCGGTTCACCACGGTGGCCGGCGCGGTGACGGTGAAATCGACGTCGCCTGCGCTCTTGCCGGTGAGGATCGTCCAGTGCACCGGCACGCCGGCGCGGAGCAGCCCATGCACGAGGCCGAACGCACGCAAGGTCCCGCGGTCCTGGAAGGCCGTGGACATCGGGATGATCAGCGAGCCGGTCGGAAAGCTCTGGACGAGTCCCTCGGTCTCGGCCTCCACCGCGTCCGCTTCGGGGACGCCGCACGAACCCAGCATCAAGGACGCGGACAGCAGGCCCGCGAGCCAGGAGACCGAAGGAAGACGACGAGCCAGGAACGACGGGGCCATGGCGCGTAGACAACCCGACGCGGCCGGCGGGGTCAAGGCACCATGGCAGCGGGTGCCGCCGCCCCAGGTGCGCGCGTTGGGCACGAGGACGTGCAGCCGATCATCCACGCGGACGTAGGAAGGAACGCGCGCAGGCTGCCGTCGCGTTCGAGCGGGCACGAGCGCCGCCCGCTGGTAGCCTCCGCGGCCATGAGCGACCCCAAGCACCACGAGGCCACCGCCGCCGTGCACGCCGGCGAGCGACGCGCGCGCCCCGAGCACGCGCTGGCCGAGCCGATCGTCCAGACCGCGACCTACACCTTCGACGACACCGCCGACCTCGTCCGCTACATGGAGGGACACGACGAGGACCGCGAGGAGTACGGCCGCTACGGCAACCCCACCGTGCGGACCTTCGAGCGGAAGGTCGCCGGCCTCGAGGGCGTCGACGACGCAGTCGCCTTCGCCTCGGGCATGGCGGCGGTCACCACGACCATCCTCGCCCTCGTGAAGAGCGGCTCGCACGTCGTCCTCTTCTCCGACTGCTACCGCCGCACCCGGCAGTTCGTGACCGGCTTCCTCGATCGCTTCGGCGTGACGAGCACGCTCGTGCCCTCGGGCGACATCGAGGCGCTCGAGGCGGCGCTGCGGCCCGAGACGCGGCTCGTCATCAGCGAGGCGCCGACGAACCCCTACAACGACGTCGTCGACGTCCGGCGGATCGCCGCGCTGTGCAAGCCGCGGCGCATCCGAACGCTGATCGACTCGACCTTCGCGACGCCCATCCACTTCCAGCCGGCGCGGCACGGGATCGACCTCGTCCTGCACTCCGCGACGAAGTACCTCGGCGGCCACAACGACGTGCTCGGCGGGGTCGTCGCGGGCCCCTCGCACCTCGTCTCCTTGGTGCGGGATCTGCGGCACGTGCTCGGCGGCGTGCTCGATCCGCACGCGGCCTACCTGCTCCTGCGCGGCACCAAGACCCTCTCGGTGCGGGTGAAGCAGCAGAGCGCGACCGCCCTCGCACTCGCCAAGGCCCTCGAGGGGCACCCGCGGGTCCGCCGGGTGCACTACGCCGGTCTGCCCTCCCACCGGCACCACGCCGTCGCACGCGAGCTGATGAGCGGCTTCGGTGCGGTCGTCACCTTCGCGCTCGACGCGGACCTCGCCGGCGTATCCCGCTTCGTCGACGCGCTGCGGATCCCCCGCATCGCGCCGAGCCTCGGCGGCGTCGAATCGCTCGTCGAGCAGCCGGCGCTGATGAGCTACTTCGAGATGCCCAGCGAGGACCGGGCGAAGATCGGCATCACCGACGATCTCGTGCGCTACGCGGTGGGCATCGAGGACGAGGCCGATCTCATCGCCGACGTGCTGCGCGCGCTCGAGACGAGCCGCGGCTGAACCCGCATTCAGCCGGGACGCCGGGCACGCACCCACCACAGCGTGCTGTTGCGCGGGCCGACCTCGCGCACCTCGTCGACCACGAAGCCCGCGGCCTCGATCTTCGGCACCGCGTCCCGCGCGACGTCGCGGCGCCGGTGCTCGAGGCGCGCCGTGCCCCGCTGCGCCCGAGCGATCTGCGCTGGCGTACGGAGCAGGCCGAAGGGCGCGTCGTCGACGACGAAGAGGGACCCGCCCGGCCGGAGCGCCGCGAAGAGCCGCCTGAGCGCGTCGGGCACGCGCTCGAAGTGCTGGTAGCTGCGCAGCACGACGACGTGATCGAAGGCCGCGGCGTCCTCGACGTCCTCGGCCCGGCCGATCCGCCAGCGCGCGCCCGGCACGTCCAGCGTCGCGAGCCGTGCGGCGTCGGGGTCGATGCCGGTCCAGCGCGCTCCCCCCAGCACCGCCGCGCGCACCGCCTCGGCGTACGGCAGCTCCCCGCAGCCTACGTCGAGCACGTCGCCGCGCAGCGACGCGACGTGGGCGCGTACCACCGCCTCGTCGGCCTCGAACACGCTGCGGCCCGCCTCGTCGGGCGGCTGCACCTCCCAGAGGCCGGTGCAGCGCGGCTTGTCGGGGCAGGGATCGCACACCGCCATGCGCCGGAGCTTGCGCAGATCCTTCGCGAAATCATCGGGCGCGCTCTTGGGCCCGGAGACGTCGACGTAGAGCTGCTCGTGCGTGTTCTTCGTCTCGCGCAGCTCGAGATCGTGAAAGTCTCGGCCGCCCGCCCAGTAACGACCGAGGCGGGCTCCGTTCTTCACGAAGACGTGGCGGCCGCGGTCCCAGGCGGTGATGCCCTCGGCCCGCACCGGACAGCCCTCGACCGTGAGCGGCTCGGTGAGATCGGCGCGCACCAGCGCCTCGAAGCCATGATCGTAGGAGTTGCCGGTCTCGCGATCGCGTACCGGCCTCAGCGCCGCGCTGCCGAAGGCCTCGAGGTAGCCGGTGTAGAGACCGGGGCACGCGCCGCGCAGCGAGCAGCCACGGCAGGTCTCCTCGGGCTGGGTCTTGTTGTCGTCGTCGACGGGGAAGAAGTCGGGCTCGCCGACCTCGATCATCGTCGCGAAGCGGTGGGTCCGCAGATCGTCGTAGGCGTGCTCCCAGCCGGGCAGAAGGCACAGCGGCACCCCGCCGTGCAGGAGACGCGGCCCCTGCCCTCCCCGCTCCGCGATCCGCCGCTTGCCGTGCTCGAGCGCCGCGAGCACGCGCTCTGCCACCTCCTCGATCTTCGGCATGAGGTGATCGAAGAGCCGGTCCCCGCCGCCCTTCGGCTCGACCATCGAGAGCTTCACCTTCGCATCGGCATACGGCAGGCATGCCTCGACGAGCTCGTTCAGATGCCGGACGTTGTGCTTCGTGATGACGCAATTGACGGTGAGGTCGATGCCCTTGCCGCTGAGGTTGCGGAGCGCCCCGAAGGTCTCGTCGAACGCGTCCGAGCGGACCATGAGGTTGTGGACCTTCGCGCTGCCCCCGTGGAGCGACAGGTAGACGTATCTCAAGCGCCGCTCGAGCAGCTTCTCGACGACGTCGGGATAGCTCAGGACGCGGCCGTTCGTGACGAGGCCGAAGTCCATGTCGAGGCGCGCGACGTGCTCGGCCCAGCGGTAGAGCTCGGGGCGGATGGTCGGCTCGCCGCCGCTCAGCACCACCATCCCATGCCCGAGCTGCTTGGCGCGCTCGATCTTGGCATGCACCTCCGCCGCTTCGGCGTCGATGTGGCGCACGTCGAGCGTGTGGCAGAAGGTGCAGTGGTCGTTGCACCCGTAGCCGACCTTGATGAGCGCCTTCACCGACGGTCGGCGCGACGGCGTCCGACGAGCAGGCCGAGCGCAGCGGCGACGAGGCCGAGGGCCGCGAGCGATCCACCGTGCGCGCTGCCGCGGCGGAGGGCCGAGCAGCCGCCGCTGGTCTGCGGCCGGAGGCACGCGCTCGCCGCGCCGGCCGGCTGGCACGCGAAGCCCTCCGGGCAGGTGAGCGCGTCGCAGATGATCGTGCAGCCGAGCGGCGTGCAGATGCCCGAGCGGCACTCCTCGTTGGTCATGCACGCGTCACCGAGGCCGGCGCCGGGCCGAAGGCAGACGTCCCCGGCCGAGCTCGCCGTGCACGCGAAGCCATCGGGGCAGCTGCCCTCGGAGCCATCGCACGCGCCCGCACAGACCCCTTCGACGCAGGCCGCGCTCGCGTCGCGGCAGTCGTCCGGCGTCGAACACGGGCCGCCCGTCGGGGCGAGCTCGCCGAGGAGGCACGTGCCCGCGCCGTCGCGGCTCGAGCAGCGGTAGCCGAGGGGGCACGGCGTGCTCGCATCACAGAACTCGGTGCAGTACTCGCCGGGGTCCGCGCAGCGGCCGCTGAGGCACTCGTCGTCGGCCATGCACGGCGAGCCGAAGGCACGCGGCCCCGAGGCGAGCTCGGGCGGCACGCAGGCGCCGCGCCCATCGCCGCCGGGCACGAGATCGCAGACGAGCGTCGGGTCGCCGCAGAAGATCCCGCCATCGGGACAACACGGCGCGGCGCACACGCTGCCCGAGCGCAGGGGGGCACAGTAGCCGGAGGCGCACTCTCCATCGCTCGTGCACGGCGCGCCGGTCGCACCTGCTCCCGGCGCCCCCGGTGCGCAGAGGCCGGAGCCGCAGCCGTTGACCCGGCAGTACAGGCCGGCCGGGCAGTCGCGTGGCGCATCGATGAAGCAGGTGCCGGTACAGATGCGGGTGCCATCCCCGAGGTCCTCGCAGGTGCTCCGCAGGCACTCCGAGGAGTCGGTGCAGGGCGAGCCGATCGGCGCGCAGCCGAGGCCGTCGTCGATGGTGCCGTCGCAGTCGTCGTCGATCCCGTTGCAGGTCTCGCCCGTCGGCTCGCAAGGCGGCACGAACGCGAGGGCGTCGGTGATGAGGGACCGGAACGCCGCCGTGCGGACGAAGACGGAGGGGAAGCGCGTCTCGCAGCGGCCGAACCCGTAGCTGGTGATGCCGGTGACCCGGCCCGCAGGGTCGAAGATCGGACCGCCCGAGTCGCCCTGGCACGTGCCCGAGCTGCCGAGCGCGCTCAGCTGGCGGGTGCCGACCATGTCGATCCGCGTCTCGCCCCGGTACTTCACGCCGGCCGAGTCCGGATCGACCGTGCTCGTGCGGCCGAAGCCCACGATCGTCGCGGCCTCGCCGCGGACGGGGCCCGAGGTCGCGACCTCGCGCGGCGTCACCGTGATCCGATCGCGGAGCAAGAGCACCGCGATGTCGTAGCCGTTCTCGACGTCGGCGTTCACGTCGCTGCCAGGCGTGGTGCGGACCTCGGCGACGTAGTGCACCTCGCTGACGCCGCCAGGGCTGTTGAGGTCATCCCCGACGAGCACGAAGAACTCGCTCGGCGCGACGGCGCGGTACCCGGTCGCGGTCTCCTCGAACACGCAATGCTTGGCGGTGAGGATCGCGTACGGACCGATCACCGTACCCGAGCAGAGCCCGCCCGCGCTCGCGCCGCTCATCCAGTAGACCGCGACGACCTCGGGGTAGCCGGTCTCGCGCACGCCGTTGATGATCGGCGCGCGGGAGACTTCGACCTCGGAGGGCGCACAGCCGAACGAGCACACGGCGGACAGGAGCAAGGCGAGACGACGCATGGGGCCTCCGGCGAGAGGACCCTGAGGATACCTCCTTCGCTGGCTGTCATGGCGGCCCACGCGGGCTCGGACTCCGCCGAAGCTCAGCCGCCGCCCTGGATCACGCGAAAGCGCGCCCGCCGCTGTTTTGCTTCTTCGTCGCTGCTCGGCGCGGGCGCGGGCGACGGGGTGGGCTTCTTCGAGGCACGTCGACGGGGCTTGGGCGCTGGGGCGGGCGACTCGACGGGCACCAACGTGGGTCGGTCGTGGACATCCCGCGAGGCCGGACCGGCGGCACCGAACGCGATGGCCGGATCGAGCTCGTGCGGCGGCAACTGGCTCTCGATGACCATGCCCCGGCCGGTGGCGCGGTCGAGCACGACGTAGATGGCGCCCCAGCCGAACTGGCAGCGCGCCTCGATGCCCTGGAACGCGAGGGTGACGCCGAGCCCCTCGGGGCCGTGCTCGAGCGCGAGCGGCCAGCTCGGATCGAGGTCGATGACGAGGCGCGCCTGCCAGCGCTCGCGCACGTGCTCGGGGACGGTGACGTCGGCACGCCGCGCATCGACCTGGATCCGCGGCGTGTGCCCGGCGGCGAACACGTCCTCGATCGCCTGGGCGATCGGATGCAGCGAGGGCTTCTTCTTCCGGCTCATGCGCGAGGTCCGAGGTGTGTCACGACGCGAGCCCGGCCTCCAGCGTCCGGGCCAGCGATTCGACCTGCGCCCGGCGGAACTCCGGAGCGAAGAGCATCGGCAAGTGGGTCCGGGGAATGGTGGGGAGATCCTGGCCGAGGCGCGCGATGCTCTCGGCCTGGACCCGCTCCCGGGTGGCGCGCGTGCGGCCCGCGAGCGCGAGGCCGTGCACAGGCGCGCCGGGAGGCGTGCGCTCGGCGAGCCGCGCCACGACCTCGCGATCGGCGGCAGAGAAGAGCCGCGGCAGGACCTGGTTCACGACGAGGTGGGCGACCGGCAGCGCGAGCTCGCCCGTGAGCGTGCGGTGCAGCTCGATCGTCTCGTTCACTGGCATGTCCTCCGCGAGCGTGACGAGCACGCAGCCCGAGCGCGAAGGATCGCGGAAGAGCGCGACCGCGTCCTCGGCCTCGCGCCGGAGCAGGCCGGGCGGCGCGACGTCGGTGATGACCTTCGGCACCCGCAGCATCTCGAGGCCGTGACCGGTGGCGGGCGCATCGACGATGACGAGGTCGTAGCGGCGCCGGCCGTCCTCGAGCCGATCCTTGGTGTGGAAGTACGCCTTGCCGAGCATCGACCAGGCCTCGATGCCCGGTGTGCCGCGGAGCACCGCCGACACCATCGAGTTCTCGAAGACGGCCTTGTAGAGGGTCCGCGATCGCAGGACCATGAGGCCGTACTCCTCGAGCGCGGCGCGCGGGATCATGTTCACCGCGTCGAGGCGGGCGAGGATGGGCTGGTTCTCCGCTCCGACCGGCGCGACCTCGAGCAGGTGCGAGAGGCGTTCCTTCGCGTTGCACATCGCGAGCAGCACCCGCTTGCCGCGCCCTGCGGCCGCCAGCGCGAGCGCCGCGGCCGTCGTGGTCTTCCCCACGCCGCCCTTGCCGACGACGAAGAGAAAGCGGAGATCGAGGATCGACGTCATCGACGGCGAGGGTCTATCAAGCCCCGCTGGTTCCGTCGACCCTCGCGCTCACTCCGTGGTGCCTTCGTCGGCCTCCGCGGAGGCGGTGATCCCCCCGCGCGCACGGGCCGCCTCGTACATCGCCTCGAGCCGGTCCTCGGCGATCCAGCCGACGAAGCGATCCACGACGCGGCCGTCGGCGCCGAGCATGTAGAACGCGGGCACGGCGTCGAAGGGTCCGAGATCGCTGGTGCCCTGCTGGATCGTGTCGCCAGGCTCCCAGAGCACCGCGTAGGGCGGCTCGAAGGTCTCGTCGTAGAGGCGTGCGAAGGTCTCCGCGTCCGGCTGGGCGACGACCGCGAGCACGACGGTGTCGAGGTGCGCGCGGGCGAAGGTCGAGAGGACCCGGATCGCTGCTTGGGACACGCCGTCGTAGGTCGTCACGACCGCGACGAGGCAGGGCGCGCCGCGCTGATCCTCGAGGGCGACGAGCTCCCCTCCGACCGTGCGGAGCGCGAGCTCGACCGGATCGCCGGGGCGCCGCGCGTGCGAGGTCCCGATCCCCTCGAGGGCCGGCGCGCCGCAGCCGCACGAGGACACCGCGGCGGCCGCGAGCGCCGCAGCACGAAGGACCACGGAGTGCCCGCCCGAGCGCCTCGGTGTCGTTGCTCTGACCACGCCTGCTCGACGCCTCGAAGGGGCTCGTACATTCCTCGGCCCGTGGCGGCAAGACGACGAACGCGGCGGCCCGGCGACCCGGCCCTCGGTCCGCACCTCGAGGCGCTCGTGCGCTCGACCGACGCTGCCGCGCGCCGCGAGCTCGATCCGGTCGGCTTCGTCCATCGCTACGCGCGGGACGAGGACCGCGAGGTGGTCGGCCTCGTCGCAGCGCTGCTCGCGTTCGGCAACGTGGTCGTCATCCGGCGTGCCGTCGCGACCGTCCTCGACCGCCTCGGTCCCTCGCCCGCGGCGCAGCTCGACGCGAGCACCGAGGAAGGCCTCCGGGAGCGGCTGCGCGGCTTCGTGCATCGCGTGTGGCGCGGGGACGATGTGGCCCGCCTGCTCGCGAACGCGGCCGCCCTGCGGCGGACGCACGGCTCGCTCGGTGCAGCGCTCGCGTCGATGCGGCGCGCGGCCCCGAGCTTCCTCGACGCGGTCGCTTCGTTCGCCGAGGCGCTGCGCGGTCCGAACCCCGGGCGCGGCCTCGCGCACCTCGTCCCCGACCCACGCAAGGGGAGCGCGAGCAAGCGGCTCTTCCTCTACCTGCGCTGGATGATCCGCCGCGCCGACGGCGTCGACCTCGGCATCTTCGCCGGCCTCGACCCGGCGGAGCTGATCATCCCCGTCGACACGCACGTGCAACGCATCGCGCGCAACCTTCGCCTCACGCGCCGCAAGGATGCGTCGCTCCGCACCGCACGCGAGATCACCGAGGCGCTCGCGGTGATCGACCCCGCCGACCCGGTGCGCTTCGACTTCGCGCTCTGCCACCTCGGGATCTCCAAGGACTGTCCGTCACGGCGCGACGAGCAGAAGTGCGCCCGCTGCGTCGTGCGGACGGTGTGCCGCCACTGGAACCGACCGGATCAGTAGAGGCAGCAGCGGAAGCCGGTGTTCTCCAGCGCCGAGGTGTCCACCCCGACGGTGAAGTCGAACTCGCACGCGCGCCCCGACTCGATCGTGTAGTACGAGCCGCCGCGGACCTCGTGGATCCCGCTGCCGACCGGGGTGAAGGTCCACTCCCGGACGTTGCCGGACAGGTCGTAGGCGTCGGTCGCGCCCCACTCGGCGAAGCAGGCGGGGAACGCCGCCGACGCGGTGTTGAAGAGGCAGTCCTGATCCCCCGACGCCATCGGGTCACAGTCGTACTCCATCCCGTTGCAGCGGGTGGGCGAGCTGCTCGAGCACGCCGTCGAGTACGACCAGTCGCAGGAACCAGACGGCCCCTCGCAAGCGGTCTCCCAGTCGGCCGCGTCACAGAGGCGCCAGCCGCTCGAACCGGTGCAGGAACCGCTCGCGTTGAGGGCGCAGCACGCCGCCTCGGCCTCGGCCCACGTCACCGTGGTCCACGGCACCACGTTCGGCCGCGCGCACGCCACGGTCTCGGCCAAGCCGGGCGAGCTCGCCGTCGCGTCCGCCCGCGAGGCCTCGTAGGCCATCACCCGCACGGTGCCGCCGCCAGCACGCGGCACGGTGACGGTGGGGATGGCGCTCGCCGGGATGGCATCGTCGATCCGGCCGTTGCAGTCGTCGTCCAGGTTGTTGCAGGTCTCGGGCGAGCCTGCGCCGGGGCTCGTCACCGAGCAGACCGCGTTCGTCCCGTCGGCGAGGCAGACGAAGTTCCCGGTGCGGCGGCACACGCCGGTGCCCACCGAGCAGGCCAGGCCCGCTCCGGTCGTCGGGTTGATCCCCGCGAAGGGCTCGTCGATCCCGCCGTCGCAGTCGTTGTCGAGCCCATCGCAGCGGGTCTCGGTCGCCTGGAAGCTCGGCGGATAGCTGCACACCCAGCCCGCCGCGCCGCCGCAGCTCGCCGAGGTGCCGTTGCAGACGCCGTTCGGGTTGCAGAAACTCGACGGCGGCGTGAGGCCCTCGTCGGTGCGGGTGTCGCAGTCGTCGTCGGCCCCGTTGCAGGCCTCGGCGCCGCGGACGGTGCAGGCGTACTCGCAGCCGTTCGCGGTGACACCGTCGGCGTTCACGAACCCAGGCAGGCAGCCGCCGATGCGGCACGCGCCACCGCTGCACGCGCTCGCGGCGTTCGCGAGGGCGCAGCGGCGACCGCACATCCCGCAGTTGTTCACGTCGGTCGAGAGGCTGAAGGCCTCGTCGGTCGCGCCGTCGCAGTCGTCGTCGGTCAGGTTGCAGGACTCGGTGACCGGGCCCGTGCCGCCGGTGCAGACGAGCGCGCCGCCGGCGCAGGTGAGCGCGCCCGCCTCGCACGCGCCGGTCGTCACGCCGCACGCCGCGCCGCCGCCTGGGTTGCCCTCGTCGACCCGTCCGTCGCAGTCGTCGTCGACGCCGTCGCAGACCTCGGGGATCGCGCTCACGCCGCCCGTGCAGGTGAGCGAACCGCCGGTGCACACCTGCACCCCCGGGGTGCAGCGGCCGACGTCGGTGCCGCAGAGCGCGCCGGCCTCGGGGTTGCCGTCGTCGATCGTGCCGTCGCAGTCGTCGTCGATGCCGTTGCAGAGCTCGGCGACGGGCCCGACGCTACCCGAGCAGATCAGCGCCCCACGCGTGCACGTCCGAACGCCGAGCGCGCATGCGCCGATGTCGAGGCCGCAGCGGGTGCCACCTTCCGGGTTGCCGTCGTCGATCGTCCCGTCGCAGTCGTCGTCGAGGTTGTTGCAGGTCTCGGGGACCGGGCCGGTGCCGCCGGTGCACACGAGCACTCCGCCGCTGCAGACCTCGCGACCGACCTCGCACAGCCCGGTGCTCGTGCCGCACACGCGCCCGCTCTCGGGGTTGCCCTCGTCGATGGTCCCGTCGCAGTCGTCGTCGGCGCCGTTGCAGCGCTCGGCGGTCGGGACGATCTCGCCCTCGCAGATCACGCGGCCACGGTCGCAGCGGGTCGTGCCTGCGACGCACGCTCCTTCGTCGCTGCCGCAGGTCGCGCCGCCGCCCGGGTCGCCCTCGTCGGCTGCGCCGTCGCAGTCGTCGTCCCGCGCGTTGCAGCTCTCGCCCCCCGACGGGTCGAGGTTGCACGCATACTCGCAGCCGTTCGTGGGCCGCATGTCGATGTCGTAGAAGCCGAGGTCACACGCCGACAGGACGCAGGTGCCCGCTTCGCATGTCGCGACCGAGCGAGGAAACCCGCAGACGTTGCCGCATCGACCACAGTTGTTCGCGTCGGTGCCGAGCGCGACGTCCTCGTCCACCGAGAAGTCGCAGTCGTCGTCGGAGAGGTTGCACAGGCTGTCGTCGGTGGCGGTCGGCAGGCAGCGGTACTCGCAGCCGGTCGCCGGGTCCATGTCGCGGTCCAGCCAGCCCACGTCGCAGCCGGTGAGGGTGCACATCCCGTCCGCGCACTCCGGGAAGGCGTGGATGGGCGCGCAGCGCTGGCCGCAGCCGCCGCAGTTCTCGAGGTCCCGCGAGATGTCGATCCCCTCGTCCACGGGCCCGTCGCAGTCGTCGTCGAAGCCGTTGCAGAGTTCGTCGTCGAGACAGCCGTCGGGGCGCTCGGGCGGGACGTCGGCCGGCAAGCCCGCGTCGCGTCCTGCGTCCGGCCCGCCATCGCGGCCGGCGTCCACGGGCGCATCGACGGCCGCGTCGTCACAGGTGAGACAGTAGGGCTCCACGGTGCAGCCGGTCACGAGGACGGCGAGCGCGCACGCGACCACGATCCTGCGACGGCTCACGACGCACCTCCACCCGCGTTCGCGCTGCGGCGTCTGCGCCGGCGCCCGAGGGCGCAGAGCAGCAGGGCGACGAGGCCCGTCGCGACCGCGCCTGGCGGCGTTGCGGCCCCTGCGCGGCACATGCATCCACCTGCGCCGAGCACGCGGGTTTCGGGGTCCCTCACCCCACCGTCGAAGGCGGAAGCGTCACGGCCCGCCGTCCCCGCGTCACGGATGCCCCCGTCGGGCAGCACCTCGGGCCGCACGCACTCCGCCTCCACGCAGCGCTCGCCGTCCGGGCAGGTGAGACCCTCGCACGGCGGACGCACGCACGTCCCGGTGAGGGGGTCGCACACGTCGAGGCTCGGGCAGGTCACGCCCGCACACATCGGCCGGATGCACGTGCCAGCCTCGGGATCGCAGATCTCGATTCCGGTGCAGCGCACCCCGTCGCAACGGTCCTCGACACACACTCCGCGCCGGCACGTCTCCCCGCCCGGGCAGACGACCCCGCCGCAGCTCGGCTCACACAGGCCATCGCGGCACGCCTCGTCGGCCGCGCATCCGGCCTCGAGGCATGGGTCGGGCTCGCACTCGAGGGTCGTGCGGTTGCAGACCTCGCCCTCGGCGCAGCCGAGGCCGCGGCAGTTGTTCTCGACGCACACCCCGTCGAAGGGCTCGCAGACCGTCGGCGCGCTGCAGACGATGCCCTCGCAGGGGAAGGTGCAGGCGATCCCGTCGCACTCGCAGGGCGGGACCCCAGGCACGTCGGGCGCGCAGAACACCCTTCCGTCGCGCTCGATCGTGTCCGCCGCGCAGTCCTCCTCGCTGCAGCGCGGCGCCTCGCAGAAGCAGCCGTCCGGCCCCTCGACCGGGATTCGGCCGCTCGGGCAGGGCCCGAACTCGATCGTTGGATCGCAGGGCAGCACGCACTGGCAGTTGCGGCACGAGCTGCCACCCGGGCAGAACGCCATCTCGTCGACCGCGCCGTCGCAGTCGTCATCCTCGCAGTTGCACACGTCGGTCGGCGCGCGCGGGACCTCGCCGACGCAGATCTCGCGACCGCTCACGCACTGAATGCGGCCCGCGACGCACGCGCCCTCGGTCGTGCCGCACACATCGCCGAGCGGGATGCTCTCGTCGACCGGTCCGTCGCAGTCGTCGTCGAGGCCGTTGCAGTCCTCGGTGGCCGGCCCAACCCCGCCGCGGCAGGCGAGCGCGCCACCGACGCACTCGAGGCGTCCCGGCGTGCACTCGCCGGTGTCGGTCCCGCAGGGGGCACCGACCGGGATCCCGTCGTCGACGACGCCATCACAGTCATCGTCGAGGCTGTTGCAGACCTCGTCGGTCGGCTCGGTCCCGCCGACGCAGACGATCGCGCCCATGCGGCACGCCTCGATGCCGGGGGCGCACTCGCCGACGTCACTGCCGCACGCCGATCCACCACCGGGGTTGCCCTCGTCGACGAGGCCGTCGCAGTCGTTGTCTCGGTCGTCGCAGCGCTCCGTCGCGGGCGAGGAGCCGCCTACGCAGACGATCGCGCCCATGCGGCAGGTCTCGATGCCGGGCGCGCACTCGCCCACGCTCGCGTCGCCGCAGCTCGCGCCGCCGCCGGGGTTGCCCTCGTCGACGACTCCATCGCAGTCGTCGTCGAGGTCGTTGCAGACCTCCGCCGCAGGCAGCGTATCGCCCACGCAGTCGATGGCGCCCATCCGGCACTCGGTGAGACCGGGGCTGCACTCGCCCTCGCTTGTCCCGCAGGCCACGCCGCCGCCGGGGTTGCCCTCGTCGGTACGGGTGTCGCAGTCGTCGTCGCTGCCGTTGCAGACCTCGCTGCTCGGAGAGCGGTCACCGGTGCAGGTCATCATGCCCATCACGCAGCGCAGGACACCCGCGCCGCACGCGCCGCACACACCGGCCGTCGGCACCTCCTCGTCGGTGCGCCCGTCGCAGTCGTCGTCGACGGCGTTGCAGGACTCGGGGCTCGCCGAAGTGCCGCCCACGCAGACCTGCGCGCCGCCGAGGCATTGGAAGGCCCCAGGGGTGCACGCCCCGATGTCCGTGCCGCAGGGGCCTGCGCCCGGCGCTCCGTCGTCGACCGTGCCATCGCAGTCGTCGTCGATCGCGTTGCAGATCTCGCTGCTCGGCCCGATCGCGCCGACGCACGCCCCGAAGGCCCCGGCGGTGCATGTCTCGAGCCCGGGCAGGCAGGCGCCGATGCTCGATCCGCAGGTGCGGATCAGGCCATCGACGACCCCGTCACAATCGTCGTCGAGGTTGTTGCAGCTCTCGGCCGCCGCGCGCACGCCGGAGCACGGACCGAAGACGCCGGCGACACAGGTCTCGACCCCGATCGTGCAGACCCCGACGTCGGTGCCGCAGGCCCGGGTCACGCCCTCGTCGATGCGGCTGTCGCAGTCGTCGTCGGCGGCGTTGCAGGTCTCGGGCATCGGCGTGCAGCCGGCACAGACCCCGCCCTCGTCCCGCAGGCCGTCGCAGTCGTCGTCGAGGCCGTTGCAGGTCTCGACCGGCTCGGGACCGCACACGCCACACCGGTTGCGAACGCCCTCGTCGACGAGGCCGTTGCAGTTGTCGTCCGCGCCGTCGCAGACGGTCTCGCCCGGGTCGGTGCAGAGCGTCGGGTCCGCCACACCGCCAGGCCGGTTGCAGTAGCGGGTGAAGCCCTCGTCGACGAGCAGGTCGCAGTCGTCGTCGTCCCCGTTGCACGCCTCGACACGGATGGCGTCGTTGACGATGTCGGCGATGGCCGCCGAGAGCTCCACCGAGTCGTCGGCGAAGATCGCCGAGCCCGTGCCGCCCGCCGCCGCGATCGCGTTGAGTTGGGGCGTGGCGGCCGCGCCGGTCGCGAAGCCGATCACGCTCGTCGGGTATCCCGCCGCGGAGAGCGCCGCAGCGGCGGTGGTCGGGCTGCCGCCGCAGGTCTCGATGCCGTCGGTCAGGAGGATGACCCGGTAGGGCCGGCACGCCGAGGCGGTGTCGGCGCCGCGCACGGTGTCGAGGTAGGCGAGCGCATCCGAGAGCGAACCAGCGAGCGGCGTGGTGCCGGTGCCGCGCAGCTCGATGTCGAGCCCGGGCGGTGCGGTGCCGGCGTAGTTGTCGTCCCCGTCCATCCACTCGAGCAGGTCGTACTCGTTCTCGGGGGAGAAGCCGACCACGAGATCGGCACCGGCGAAGCCGCCGCTGCACGGCGAGGCGCCCGCCCCCTGCCAGCTGCCCGACGAGGCCGAGGCGTTCAGGCCGGGGCAGCTGAAGTTCGTCTCCCGCTGGTGGAAGCGCATGAGCCCGAACTCCACGTCGCCGTACCCGGCGACGACGTCCGCCACGCCGCGCCGTGCGCGGAAGATCCGGCTGTCGTCGGCCACGCCATTGCCGCAGCCGGTGGCGCTGCACGTCGCGCACGCCACGTCCCCGCCCGCGCAGGCGAGCGAACCATCGCCGCCGGTGAAGGTGTCAGCGCAGACGTTCCAGTTCATCGAGCCCGAGGTGTCGAACACGAGCAGGATGCGCGAGCGGACGTCGCTCGCGGGGACGATGAAGTTCGCCTCGCTGTTGTCGTTCTCCGCGTGGCAGCCCGGGTCGTTGGTGCCTTCGGCGCCGAAGTCGATGCGGCCGTCGCCGTCGTTGTCGATCCCGTCCGAGCAGGCGCGGCGCTGCAGTTCGGTGCGGTCGCTCGCCGAGGTGCAGCCCGGGTCGGCAGGGAAGTCCACGAGCCCGTCACCGTCGTCGTCGACGCCGTTGCCGCAGGCAGGCGTGCCCGCCTCGGTCGTGTCGTCGGGGCCCGAGCACTCGGGATCGGCGGGGAAGTCGCGCAGGCCGTCGCCGTCGTTGTCGAGGCCGTCCGCACACTGCGGGTTGGCCTCGTTGTTGTCGCCGGCGTTCGCGCAGCCGGGATCGGCGGGGAAGTCGACGAGACCGTCGCCGTCGTTGTCGAGGCCGTCCGCGCAGGGCGGCACGTAGGTCACGTAGCAGGGCGTCGAGAGCTCCGACTCGAGCTCTCCGGACGCCTGCGCCGTCGCGCGCACCTCGAGGCCGCCGTACGTCGCGCCGAAGGAGGCCGCGTGGCCGCTCGCCGCGAAGCGGCCGGAGGACACGGTCCCGGTCGCACGCTGGATGAGGTTGAAGTAGGCGCGGACGTTCGTCCCGTTCGCCTCGCTGGAACTTCCGGGGACCGTCGCGCTGGCGCTGCTGAGCGGGCAGTCGAGCACCGGCGGCACCGAGCGCACCGCGCCGACGGGCACGGTCAGCTCCCGGGGGAAGTACGTCTCGAACGCGCCGCCGAAGGCCATCGTGGCCGCCCAGACGCGGAAGTCGACGTCGTAGAGCCCGGTCGAGGTGCCCGCGGGCGGGATCACCGTGCCACTCACCGCGAAGGATCCGCCGGGCGGCAGGCTGAGCCCGAGCCCGTGGAACTCCGGGCTGTTCGTCGCACAACTCGCCGAGCAGGAGAAGGTCGCGCCGTTGATCGTGATCGTGCTGCCCGCCCGCCACGTCGCGCTGGGCATGACGACGTGCAGTTCGTCGAGGCTCACGTCGCCCGAGCCGTCGTTGCGCAGCGTACCGCTGAACGCGTAGGCCGAACCCGCGGAGGCGAACGTGGTCGTGGGGCTGCTGGTGGGGTCGACAGCGAGTCGCACCACCGGGACCGCCCGGATGAGGCTCACCGCCTGCGCGCCGAACCCGCCGGGCAGCTCGGTGGACACGTAGCGGGCCCGCATGACGTTCGTGACCTGGCCGCCGCCGCCCGCGGTGAAGGTCGCGTCGAACGCGTAGTCCTCGCCCGGATCGAGCGTGCCGAGCGTCCAGCGGATGCAATCGAGGCCGTCGCCCTCGCAGTTCGAGACGAACGCGGGCGTGTAGGTGGGCGCGCCGGTCGCCGAGCCGAAGACGTACGCGACGCGGGTCGAGTCGTACTTCATCGTCACGGTGACGTTCGTCTGCGGCAGGGTCGAGAGGTTCGAGCCGCGCAGCGTGTAGCGCATCGGCTCGCCGCCGGTGACGAGCTGGTCGTCGACCTCGAGCTCGAACTGGTTGTTGAGGAAGACGCAGCCCGGCGAGCCCAGGTGCAGGCCCCACAGGTTGTCGCGGGCCCGGCCGGTATCGGAGCGGGCCGAGGTGTCGCCGCCGAACATCTCCGCGCAGTTCGCGTCGCGGCCGAGGAGCGTGTCGAGCGGCGTGCCGAGCACGCGCACCGCGATCTCCACGAAGCCGGGCTCGCCCGCGCGGGCCTCGCCGGTCGCCGCCCGGATCGCCCGCGCCCCGGTGACGGGGTTCAGCGGCGTGACGTCGAAGCCCGACGCGGAGGCGTCGGCGATGGTGCGGCGCATCGTGCCGGTGCCGGTCGCCGCGGTCCCGTTCGCGACCAGCGCGCCGGGCGTGCGGATGCGGTTCCACGGGCCCACGACGTCGTCGAAGCGGATCGTCGGCGCCGAGCCGGAGGACGTGCTCGTGAAGCGGTAGCCGGTGAGCGCGCCGGCGACCGGCGAGCCGTAGCCGAAGGGCGTGTTGCCGAGCCCGTTGTTGCCCGTCGGATTGCCGCTCGAGTTCGACTGCCCGTAGGAGCGGACCATCAGGTAGTCCCAGGCGTTGTGGACGAAGAACGGCGCGCTCGTCGAGAGGATCGGCGCGATGCTCGCGACCGAGGTCGGCTCGTCGCCTGCGGCGGTCATGTTGGTGCCGTTCGACAGGGTGATGAACGCGGCCGCCGGGTTGCGCGCAAGCGCCGCGTCGGTGGCGTAGAAGAAGCCCGTGTCGCCGTAGAGGCCCGAGATCGTCCCGTCCGCGAGGTTCCGGGTGCCGCCGGCGCAGAGCGGGAAGTCCGCGCCCCCGACGCCCGCGCCGGTCGTGCACGGCACCGCGTTGAAGCCGCCGCACGAGCGCGCGCACCCGTCGTTCGCGAGGCCCGGGTAGTTCGGCCGGATGGTGAGGCCGTTCGCGTCGGTGAAGCGGATGCCGACCAGCTCGGTGTTGTTGGGCAGGTACTCGGTGAGGTAGCCCGCGAGGCCGCGGATCTGCTGATCGGGCAGCGGGAAGTAGCTCATCCGAAAGAGGATCACGTCGCCGGCGGCGATCCGGACGTCGCTCGAGCTGCCGCCCGACGAGGTCCCGGACTCGGGATCGATCACCGCGATGGTCGCGGCGGGCAGCGTCTTGGCGACGAGGATCAGCCCCACGCCGTCTCCGCGCGCGTGGCTCGCGAGGAGTACGAACGCGGCGAACGCGCCGAGCGGCGAGAGGACACGGACCCATGGGAGAGAGGGACGGCTCGTCAAGATGGACTCCAGCGCGGGGTGCCATGGGTCCCTAAGCACCGCGGCCGGCTGGGCCTCGGACCGCTGGCCGCCCCGAACGCTCGCCCCCCGACGGCGCGCGAGCCGGTCCGCGCATCCCGCTTCCCGCCGTCCACCGCCTTTGGTAGCCTGCGTGCCCCGCCGAGCGAACCGGAGCCACCGCGTGAGTGCCCGCCACCTCCTCCTCGACAGCCCTTCCCTCGGCCGCAAGGCCCACATCTGGTGCTTCGGCCACATGGGCCGGCCCCTCGTCGTCTTCCCGTCCAACGCCGGCGTCGCCCACGAGTGGCAGCGGAGCGGCATGATCGACGCGCTCGGGCCACTGCTCCGCGACGGACGCATCAAGATCTACTGCCCCGAGACGAACGTCTCCCGCTCGTTCAGCGGCCAGGGCCCGCTCGAGGAGCGCGTCGGCCAGCTCCGGGCCTACGAGCGCTTCGTGCTCGAGACCCTCGTGCCCTTCATCGAGGAGGACTGCCGCACGCGGCAGATCCCCATCACGGCGAGCGGCTGCAGCGTCGGGGCGCTCTACAGCTCGCTCTTCGTCCTCAAGCACCCCGAGACCTTTCAGCGTGCGCTGTGCCTCTCCGGCCGCTACCGCGCGAGCAAGTTCTTCGGCTACCCCGACCACCCCGACGTCTACTTCAACGACCCGCTCGCCTTCGTGCCGAACCTGCACGGCGACGCGCTCGCGCGGGTGCGCTCGAACGCCCACCTGACCATCGTGGTCGGACGGGGCGCCCACGAGCACGGCTGCATCCCCGAGACCGCCGAGATGGGCCGCTGGCTCCACGACAAGGGCATCCCGCACCACGTCGCGTTCTGGGGCGCCGACAGCGCGCACACCTACCCGTGGTGGCAGCGGCAGGCGTTCCACTACCTGCGGCAGATGTTCTGAGCGCCGCGCGCGGACCGAGGAGAGCCACGATGCGATGCCCCCGATGTCGGATCGCGCTGGTGGTCCGCGAGCTCGATCGCGAGGGCGGCTACCGCGCGAACGTGACGGTGCGCTCCCACCTCGAGTGTCCGCAGTGCGGCCTCGCCGCCGTGAGCGGTGCGAACGTCGAGTACGACCCGCGGCTGCCGCCGACCCCGCTCCGGCGCACGCCGCTCGTTCGCGAGCGGCTCCCGGCCCCGCTCCCCTGCCTCGGATGCGCCCTGCAGCTCACCTCGCTGCGGCTCGAGTGGCACGCGCGCGAGGTGGTCATCGAAGCCTGCGAGCGCTGCGACACGGTGTTCCTCGACCGCGGCGAGCTCGACGCGATCGCCGGGATGCTCGCCGCGAGCGCACCGCTCCGCACCACCGATCTCGCGCAGCGCGCCCCGAAGACGCCGCTCGAGGAGGACGACATCGCCGCGATGAAGCCGCCCTTCGAGCGCTGGCTGCGCCGCCTCGGCCTACGCGGAGGCGGCGACCCGACGGACCGCTGAGCAAAGCCCCTCGGTTTTCGATACGCTCCTCGGCCGCGCCGTGCACCTCGACATCCCCACCATCCTCGTCCTGCAGGTGCTCGCGAGCCTCATGTCGGCGCTCGTGCTCGGCGCGAGCCTGCTCGGGACGCCCGGGCCTGGCGGGCGCGAAGCGACGGCGGCGATGGCGGGGCTCGTCCCCGCGTTCCTCCTCTACATGCTGCGCGGACGGATCCCGGAGAGCTTCTCGATCATCGCGGGCAACCTGCTCTTCTGGGGGGTCGCCATCCTGATCCTTCGCGCAAACACCCGCTTCGCCTCGGACCGAGCACCAGCCCGCTGGCCCTTCGTGCTCGTGCTCGTGGTGACCCCCGGCTTCGCCTACCTCGCGACGAGCGGCGCTTGGTACGGGCTGCGGGTGCTCATCACCTCGGCCGTGCTCCTCGTCCTCATCTCGGCGAGCGGGTGGGAGCTCGCCCGCGAAGGCGGTCTCACGAAGGAGCCGTGGCGCCGCTTCGCCTTCGCCCTGCTGACGCTCACCTCGCTCGGCTTTGCGGCCCGGATCGCTCTCGTGCTGCCCGACTGGCACATCGAGGCGGCGCCGCTGGCCCCCACTGCCGAGACGATGCTCGCCTTCATCCCCGGACTGCTGCTCGCCCAAGGCTTCGGCCCCGCCTTCTTGCTCATGCAGCGCGAGCGCAGCGCCGCGCTCGCCCGGGAGCTCGCCACCACCGACGTGCTGACCGGCTGCCTGAACCGCCGGGCCCTCGAGGAGCGGGCCACGATCGAGCTCGCCCACGCCGCGCGCAAGAAGCGCCCCATCGCCCTCGCCGTCGTCGACCTCGATCACTTCAAGAAGGTCAACGACACCTACGGACACGCGATCGGCGACGTGCTCCTCACCTGCGCCGGCCGCGTGCTCCGGCAGAGCGTGCGCCCCGGCGACGTCGTCGCCCGCTACGGCGGCGAGGAGTTCTGCATCCTCTTCCGCGAGGCCGACGCCAAGCAGGCCAAGGCCGCCTCCGAGCGGCTCTGCAACGCCCTCCGGGCCGCGTCGATCGACGCGAACGGCACGCCCCTCTCGCCCCGCGCCAGCATCGGCGTCGCCGCCCTCGACCCGAACGCCGAAGGCGGCTGGCAGGCCCTCTTCCGCCGCGCCGACGAGGCGCTCTACCGCTCCAAGCGCGGCGGCCGCGATCGCGTCTCGCTCCACGGCTTCGACGACGTCCCCGCCCAAGCCGCCGGACCGGTCGAGCAAGTTCCGAACTGAACACGTCCCCAGAGGGATTCGAACCCTCGTAGCCACCGTGAAAGGGTGGAGTCCTGGGCCTCTAGACGATGGGGACGGGTGAAACGAGAAAGGGGGCCGAGCTCTTGGGCCGTGAGGGGATCGAACCCTCGACCTACGGGTTAAAAGCCCGCTGCTCTACCGACTGAGCTAACGGCCCGGAAGCGAGGGGGCGAGGGGTAGCGTTCGGGCGCGGAGGGGTCAAGCCCGCTCAGGGCATGCGGCGGGCGATGAGGACGGTGACGTCGTCGGGCAGGCCGCCTGCCTCGAGCCAGAGCGGATCGAGCACGCGCACGGGATCGCTTGGATGGGCGTCGACGAGGGCGAGGACCTCGAAGGGGGCGGCGTACTTCCAGAGGCCGTCGGTGGCGGCGACGAGCACGTCGGGAAGCGGGGCGTGGAGGTTCACCACGGTCGCGGCGCCGGTGCCGACGAGGGGCCGGCGGGTGACGTTCGCGGTGCCCTCGTGCCAGCCCTGCGCGTCGCGCCACCAGAGCTCGGTGTCGCCCACGCCCGCCCCCGCGAGGCCCTCCGGGCCGAGGAAGAAGGCGAGCGCGGTGGCCTGCCCGCCGTGGCCCGCGGCGAGGGCGTCGTCGACCGCGACGATGCGGTCGCCGAGGCCGTCAGGCCCGCCGGCGGCTGCCTCGGCGAGGCCCTGCACGACCGCCTCGGCCGCCTCGAGCCCGTGCCCCGAGCTGCCGGCGCCATCGGAGAGCACGGCAAAGAAGCCGTCCGCGCGAGGCCGCACCACGCAGCGATCTTGGTCGTCGCGGCCTGCGGCGCGGACCACGTTCACGATGTAGCGGTGCGTCCCGACGGACACCGCATGCTGCTCGGTCCCCTTCGGCCCGGGGAACTGGTGAAAGCGCTCCATCAGGCCGAGCCCTACCCGCTCCGCCGCCGTCGGGCCAGCGCCTCGCTCGTGGCCCTCGGCGAGCCGGGAGCGTCGCACCCTTCCCGAACGCTGGCCCTCGGCGGTCCGGGAGGGTCGCGCCCTTCCCGAACGCTGGCCCTCGGCAGTCCGGGAGGGTCGCGCCCTTCTCGAACGCTGGCCCTCGGCGATCCGGAAGGGTCGCGCCCTCCCCGAACGCTGGCCCTCGGCGGACCGGAAGGGTCGCGCCCTCCCCGAACGCTGGCCCTCGGCGGACCGGAAGGGTCGCGCCCTCCCCGAACGCTGGCCCTCGGCGGTCCGGGAGGTTCGCGCCCTTCCCGAACGCTGGCCCTCGGCACTCGGGCAGGAAGCCCCCCCGCCTGGCCGACGCCGAACCTGGGCGGACCGCCGACCGCTGCCGCAGACCGCTGCCGCAGACCGCTGCCGTCGCTACTCCCCCCGCGTCCCCTCAGCGCATCGTCACGAGCTCCTCGGCCGCGGTGGGGTGCAGGCCGAGGGTGCGGTCGAGCTGGGCCTTGGTGGCGCCGCAG
>Ga0209972_10000793_pt1 | contig 30603 bp, 21 predicted proteins | sample NOAtaG_7_FD_187302 | JGI IMG/M metagenome (GOLD analysis project Ga0209972, IMG submission 187302) | Freshwater lake microbial communities from Lake Erie, under a cyanobacterial bloom - NOAA_Erie_Diel1S_2200h metaG (SPAdes) (version 2) | ecosystem: Environmental > Aquatic > Freshwater > Lake ...
TTTGCAAGTAAGTAGGCAGCGTAAAGACTTTGCGGTAAAGACTGCAAGGTGCGTAGTGAGGTCTAACGACCTGATTGCCTATGAAGATTTGCAAGTGCGGAATATGGTCAAAAATCATAAATTGGCTAAGTCTATTTCAGATGCAAGCTGGTCAATGTTTCGTCAATGGGTTGAGTATTTTGGCAAGGTATTTGGCAAGGTCACTGTTGCAGTGCCACCACAATATACGAGCCAGAATTGCTCAAACTGCGGTAAGCAAGTTGTCAAAACTTTGAGTCAGCGTACTCATCACTGTGGGCATTGTGGCACTGTATTAGACCGTGACCACAATGCGGCTCTGAATATTTTAGCTATTGGTCTAAATAGGGTAGGGCATACCCAAATTCACGCCTGTGGAGAGTTCGACCTCTGCCAAGTAGATGTAAGTCTATCTGGTAAGTTGTCTCGCTGAATCAGGAATCCCCGTCACTTCAGTGCGGGGAGTGTCAATCAGACCGTGGCGGCAATACGTCTGGAAATTTTGCTGACAAAATCAAGGAAGAAGCGATCGCTTTGGAGTGATTTGAAAGTCTTTTGACATAAATTTTGTAAAGTACTGCTTGCATCACAATTTGCAATGGTGCTTTCGGGTTGTTGTTCTAGATATTCCACAAAGCTCATACCGCCGATATGGGTCAAGTATGCCGACGTCACCGCCTGCATCGAGCCACCGATTGCATAGGTAATCGCATTGACTTTAAAGCAAGCGGCAATCGCTGAAGTCGCAATCTCGATGCAACCAAGTTGTAATAATTGCTGTGTGATCGTGGCTGCCAATTGTTGCGCTTGTTTCAAATTTAAGGTTCGATCATAGATTTTGGCGATATCAAGCAACATTTGTGTATTAATCGCAGTTCCTGCCAATAAATCAAGGGCAGGAATCGGATTTGCAAAAACTGTAGTCGCTGCCAGAATTTGGTAACGATTAATAATCGTATGGGCATCTTGGCGACGCTCCTGATTAATCGTGCCATTAATTTCCTGTAGCAAGTTTTGGATCTGGAGATGGGTATTTTGAATCAGCAAATCTTCCCACTCATTAGACAAAATCATTTCAATCCGTTCTTTCAAAGTTGCCACTTCAGGTGGTACATTCTCCCACCATTCTTGCGTTGCCTTATGACTTGCCTCAGCTTCAGGGTTAGCATACTGACGGACTTTAATGGGACTAGGATTGGCGGCTATAGCCACAATGTCATTAATCGCTAAAAATTTCTGTGTACGCGCCTTGAGTTGATTCATTACATATTCGCGATCGCTGGGCAAATATAAATCAGTTTTATTAAAGGCAAGAATGACACGCTTACCTGAACTCACAAGGCGATCTAGTTCGCAGTATTCGGTATTAGTCAAATCCCCTGCGGTGACAAATACCATCAGATCAGCATTTTGAGCCAGTTTGATTGACTCTAGCTCACGTTGCTGACCCATCTCACCCATTTCCTGAATCCCTGATGTATCTATTAAGGAAACTTGCCGCTTAATCTTTTCGGTATGAATGGGGGTAATGCCCACAGGCGAAAAATCAATACCTTGATAGCTGTACTCTTCGCGTGTGAGTGTTGTGCCAATGGTTGCTGCCGTTTGACCTGCCTTGCGTCCCAATAAGGCATTAATCACTGAGGTTTTTCCTGCGGATCCTGTCCCGAAAACGACAATCCGAAAGTTATTTTTTTGTAAATTACTAGTAATTTGCTGTGCTTGTTCGTATAGAGCTTCACGTTTACTGATATCGGCAATTTTGGCGATCGACTTTTGGGCTTGTTGCAATTCTTTAAATAAAAAACTGCGATCAGTGATCGTTGGTTGCTCAATGACCGTTGCAAAACTTTGGCGCACATTCACAAACAGCAATGTCCCGCCGACCATTAGGGTACTGATGCTTAGTAAGTGCCAATCATGTTCCAGTGAAAACAGCGCATTAGCGATCGCGGCAACACTGACTATTCCTAGACCGATCAACCAATTTTTACGAGACAAGACCATGTGCAAGTTCAGCATTCACAACGTACTCTTCTACTGTTTCACTACAAGCGTCTGATGACAATAAATGATTCTAGGTGATTTTTAAACAACTTTCGTTTTTTTTGCGCTTCGGGCTGTGCAGTAAAATAAAGAACCGAATTTTTATGGTTCGGTCAATCTGTACTACAAAAATTCGGTTCTTTATAAACTAAACACATGCTCAACGGAACAAATATATTTTTGATTGGAATGATGGGTGCTGGCAAAAGTACCATCGGTAAGCTACTTGCACAAAAAGTACATTACAGCTTTGTGGATACCGACGCACTCATTGAGCAATGTGCAGGTAAATCAATTCCCGAAATCTTTGCCAATGAGGGGGAAGATGGTTTTCGGGATCTTGAACAGCAGATTCTCTCGCAAGTATCCGCTTATACTCGTTTAGTGATTGCCACAGGTGGCGGTATCGTCATGCGATCGCTGAATTGGTCACATTTGCATGACGGCATAGTTGTATGGATCGATGTACCCGTAGAAGTTTTGTATGATCGCCTCAAGACTGAATCTGAACAACGACCCCTATTGCAAACAAAAGATCCTTTCCAACGCCTCAATAATCTCTATGAGCAAAGGCGCGATCGCTATGCCCAAGCTGACATCTCGATTATGGTTAATGCCGATGAAACTCCCGAAGCCGTTAGTGATCGGCTTTTTGACATGATCTTGAATCGCATTGAGCCAGATCGACTCAAGCTCGATCATTAATTGAATTGATACTAAGGTTGTGTCTTTAAGTGTCGTCTTGATCCTCTGAGTTTGCGATCTCAATCTGATGAATGCTAATATAGCTTTTTCAGTTTGACTAAAAGCGGCTTTGCGTAGTCTAAAAGCAAGAACTATGCAAGTGGAACAAGAGCGATTGGATTAACATCAAGACTCTTAAAGTTGGGACTAACCGAAAATCTTAGTGCTGATATGACACAATCATCCCCTTCTCGCATACTATCCATAGACTCCCACGCGACGATTGATGTGATTGCAGAGAGTGAATTTCCACCTGCCAAGCACAGCAAACCTGCCCCAACTTCGTCTTTTCAAGAAAACTCTGAGCCTTCTAGTGCTTTGGTTGTGAGCACTAGCGGCAATTTTGCCTCAGTGTTAGCGCCATTGACTCCCGAAAAGTTTAGCCAAGTCGTCAACGATGTTGAGCAACGTCTACGGATTGTCAATCAAACCCTCGGAATGCTCAATACCAATTTTGATGTGATCCTTGACGAGATGCTCCAAGCAATTCGCGGCAAAGTTGGTGAATTGCTCTCAGCTGATCGCACCACTATTTTTCTACTTGATTCCGACAAAAATCAACTCTGGACAAATGTACCCAGTGAAGACGGTAAAAGTATTGAAATTCGTATTTCTACGGAGCCGACCAGCATTGCGGGCGAGGTAGCCACCTATCGCAAAACTGTTAACATTCCCTTCGATTTTTTTGATGATCCGCGATCTTCTCAAGCAAAGAAACAATTTGAGCGCACAGGCTATCGCACCTATTCTATGCTGGCGATGCCCCTCTTGAACGATAATGATCAGCTAGTAGCTGTAGTTCAATTAATCAATAAATTACGGATTAGTGATTCCTCAATTCCCATTGAAAAGCGTGTCGATAAAGTCGGCTTTACGGAAGAAGATCAGGCTCTATTTGCTCAATTTGTGCCATCAATGCGCCTCATTTTAGAAAGCTCCCAGGCTTTTTATTCTGCGGCTCAAAAACAAAGGGCTGCTGATGCCTTGATGAAAGCTGCCATGTCTCTGGGACAAAGCTTGGATCTAGAGACAACCCTAAAAAAGGTGATGGATGAAGCCAAGCTCTTGATGAATGCTGATCGCAGTACCCTATGGCTGATTGATCGTGATCGCAATGATCTCTGGACACAGATTGTTAACCACGATGGGACAACAAAAGAATTGCGTGTACCCATGGGAATAGGCTATGTGGGGCGCGTGGCAATTACAGGGGAAGTATTGAATATTCCCTTTGACCTATATGAACACCCCGATGCAGATAACTCCAAAAAATTTGACCAAGCTAACGGTTATCGCACCTGTAGCTTACTGTGTATGCCAATTTTTAATTTCAATAAAGAGTTGATTGGGGTCACGCAGCTAGTTAACAAATTACAGCGTGGTGATTTCCCAGAATATGATCCTATCACTTGGCCCGTAGCCCCCGATCTCTTTAAGGCAAGCTTTAATAATAACGATGAAGAATTTATGAAAGTCTTTAACGTGCAAGCTGGGGTAGCTCTAGAAAACGCTAAGCTATTTGCTAAGGTGAAGCAGGAGCAGCAAATGCAAAAGGACATTTTGCGAAGTCTGTCTGATGGCGTGATCTCAACTGATAAGCATGGCAAAATTATTGCTGCTAACGAACGCGCCTATGAATTACTGGGTGTGGGTAATACTTCCCTTGAAGGGCGATCAGTTTATGAACTAATTGACATTGAGACCGCCAACTTTACTAAATGGTTTGAAAATAGCTTGGCAGGCAATGACGATAAATCGCGGAAACAATATTATCCTGACCAAACTCTCCGCTCTACTGACGGTGAGCAGCACAGCATTAATATCTCCATTAATACTATGTCCGAGGGGGATGAGGGAGGAAGTGTCCGTGGGGCGCTGGTGGTAATGGAAGACATCAGCCAAGAGAAGAGGCTCAAAAGTACGATGTATCGCTATATGACCCAAGAATTAGCAGAACAGCTCTTAGCAGGTGGTGATGCCAAGATGGGAGGCGAACATAAAGAAGTTTCTGTACTTTTTTCTGATATTCGTAGTTACACTACAATCACGGAATCCCTCGCCGCCGAAGATGTGGTGTTAATGCTTAATGAGTATTTTGAAACCATGGTGGAAGCAGTCTTTAACTACAAAGGTACGCTCGACAAGTATATCGGTGATGCGATCATGGCGGTATTTGGTTCACCTTTGCCGATTCCTGATCACGCTTGGATGGCGGTACAAACTGCGATCGATATGCGTCATCGCCTCAAAGAATTTAATGTCAAGCGTATTGAGAAACTAAAGCCCAAAACCCTAAAAGAGATTGATATGGCAACGATCAAAATTGGCATCGGAATTAACTCTGACACAGTGATCAGTGGCAATATCGGCTCCACCAGACGGATGGAATTTACGGCGATTGGTGATGGTGTGAACCTTGGATCGAGACTGGAGGGAGCTAGTAAGCAATATGGTACAGATGCGATTATTAGTGAATCTACTTATAAACTTTGTGGCGATCGCATCTGGGTACGTGAACTGGATCGCATTCAAGTCAAGGGCAAAAATCAACCTGTGAATGTTTACGAGTTAATCGGTCTAAAGTCCGATCCGCTCAGTGAAAATCAAACTCGCATTATCGAGCATTACCATGCAGGACGTAAGTATTATCTGACGCGCAAGTTTAGTAAAGCTATAGCTGAATTTGCTGAAGTCCTAGAACTCGATAAGGACAACAAAGCAGCCAATATTCACATCACCCGTTGTCAGCATTTCTTGCTGAATGCTCCTGAAGATAATTGGGACGGAGTCTGGAAACTGACGGAGAAATAAAGTAATGGTAAAAAGTAATCAAAAGTTTGTAGTTATATTCATCGCTTTTTTCCTCTTCGGGGGGGTGGCACTTGTCGGCTACTTTCTCTTGCAACCAAAGACAGACAATTCCCCTTTAACCCCAATCAGCAAAGTATCTCCAACACCTAAGTCGGAACAAGATTCAAAAGCGCAATCTTTTGTGAATAGTGGTAATGATAAGGTGATGAAAAAAGATTACAAAGGTGCGATCGCAGACTGGAGTGATTCCATTCGTCTGAACCCTGAATATTTTCGTTATTACCAGAAGTATGAGATTGCCCAGAAGGAAAAAGCAGGTGATCCAGTCGTTGCTGATTACAAACAAGCTATTAGCATCAAATTGGATGATGCCAAAGCCTACTGCGATCGCGGCTTAGTTAAGTACACCCTAGGAGATCGTCAGGGAGCACTCGAAGACTGGAGTGAATCGATTCGACTTAAGCCTGATTTTTCGCTTGCCTACTTCAACCGAGGAATCGTGAGATATGTTTCAGGCAATATGAAAGATGCGATCGCGGATTATAACGAAGCAATCAAAATTGATCGTAATTGGGGAGGTAGAGGTATTGCTGCTGCTTACTACAATCGCGGAATTGCCAAGTCAATCTTAAGAGATAAGGAAGGGGAAAAAGCAGATTTAAAGAAAGCTGCCGAACTTTTTAAGCAACAAGGCAATAGTGAACATTACAAAATGGTAGTCAAAGCACTTGAGAAATAAATCACAAGATAGGAGTGATGGTGCTTCGCACCGTCACTCCTATTTGCTATAGGATACTATAGAAGACTAGGCAAACATTTAACCATTATTATTGCCCACTACCATCAAGTATACTTACTCAGGCAAAAGTGTGTGCAAGCATTAGACCCACAAGAACTATATCCGTTTTTACTTGACCAGTTTCAACTACAGGCGATCACAGCATTGCAAGCGGGTAAGTCGGTTGTTGTTTGTGCACCCACTGGTTCAGGAAAAACCCTCATCGGTGAGTATGCCATTCATGCAGCCTTAGCTGATAATCGCCGCGTTTTTTATACCACTCCCCTCAAGGCACTCTCAAATCAGAAATTACGGGATTTTCGTCAACAGTTTGGTGATGACAAGGTGGGACTCCTAACAGGCGATCTGTCTGTCAATCGTGATGCGCCAATTTTGGTAATGACCACGGAGATTTTTCGGAATATGCTCTATGGTACTCCCATAGGTGAAGTGGGAACATCACTTACGGGGGTGGAAGTGGTAGTTCTCGATGAATGTCACTACATGAATGATCGCCAAAGAGGAACAGTTTGGGAAGAATCCATCGTCTATTGTCCTGCCGAAGTCCAGTTGGTAGCTCTCTCAGCAACCGTAGCCAATAGCCAGCAATTAACCGATTGGCTAAACAAAGTTCATGGTAAAACTGAATTAATCTATTCCGATTTTCGTCCCGTTCCTCTCCAACATTCTTTCTGCAATAGCAAAGGTTTTTTCCCACTATTAGATAGTTCCAATAGCAAGATTAATCCGAGACTCAAACCTCTTACTAACAAGCCTCCAACTAAGGAAGAACGCCATAAAATTGTTCCCTCGATAGTGACAGTTGTTTCGCATTTACGGCAGCGTGACATGTTGCCTGCAATTTACTTTATATTTAGTCGTCGTGGTTGTGATAAATCGATTACGGAATTGGGCAATGTCTCCCTTGTCAACGCTGAAGAGTCTCTACGTCTAAAGCCACAAATTGATGCTTTTATTGCTACCAATCCCGATATTGGCAAACCTTTGCATATTGATGCTCTCTATCGTGGTATTGCCGCTCATCATGCAGGAATTTTACCCGCATGGAAAGGATTTGTTGAGGAACTGTTTCAACAGGGACTGATTAAAGTTGTCTTTGCGACAGAGACTTTGGCGGCGGGAATTAATATGCCAGCTCGTACAACGGTGATCTCTAGTATCTCTAAGCGCACGGATCGCGGACATCGCTTACTAACTGCCTCAGAATTTCTACAAATGGCTGGTAGAGCAGGACGCAGAGGCATGGATGAAGTGGGCTATGTTGTTACTGTGCAAACACCCTTTGAGGGAGCCAAAGAAGCTGCCCATCTTGCCACCTCCAACGCTGATCCTCTGATTAGTCAGTTTGCACCGAGCTATGGCATGGTGATGAATCTCTTGCAAACCCATTCCCTTGATCAAGCGAGAGATCTGGTAGAACGCAGTTTTGGACAATATCTTGCGGATCTCAATCTAGCTCCACAAATCCAGAATTTAGAAGCAGTAATTGAACAAATTGCGAAGCTAGAGAAGGATTTAGCCGTTGTCGATCTAAAACAATTGGAAGCCTATGATAAGATGCGCGATCGCCTCCGTGAGGAAAAGCGCTTGCTCAAGCTTCTTGCCCAACAAGCTGAAGAAACACGTTTACATGACTTAGCTTCCTATGCGCCCTATTTATTATCAGGTTCACCATTGACCATTCGTACAAATAAGGGCTTGATTGTCCATACAGTGCTAGCTGCAAAGGTACAAGGCTCTGGACAGTTCCCTTGGTTTGTCTGTCTTGGTCGGGACAATCGCTGGTATGTCGCAGGCTATAAAGATATTGTCTTAGTCGGAAGTGATTTATTGCTAGATGGCGATATCGAATATCCTGCCAAGTTGACATTGCGTCTTGGACAATCCATTGATGGCGACGAAACCAGCTTGGCGATCGCGCAAACCATTACCACTTTGCCACCGCCAGATTTAGCTCCTGAAGTCCTGCAACAACAGGCAAGAGTGGTGGCGATCGAATCGGAAATGGAGCGCCATCCTGTTGCTAAGATGAGCGATCGCGGTTCTATCTTCAAAAAAGTCAATCGTCTCGAACAGTTACAACGCCAGATTGAATTTCAGCAGAAGGTGGTTGATGATCGCCGTCAAAGACATTGGCAGGAGTTTATGAGTCTAGTTAATATTCTCCAAATCTATGGTTGCCTCCAAGAAACCCAGCCCACCGATGTTGGTCAAGTCGTGGCAGCACTACGCGGTGAAAATGAACTTTGGCTAGCCTGTGCCTTACTCTCAGGAGAACTAGACAATCTTGCGCCACACCACCTTGCTACTGTCTGCGCGGCGATCGTCAGTGAAAATAGCCGACCTGATAACTGGATTAAGTTTGGTTTATCACCAACAGTTGAGGATGCCCTTGATGGTTTACGTGAACGTCGTCGTGAGTTAACTCAAGTCCAGCGTCGTCATTTAGTGGATATTCCTGCATGGCTCGATTATGAATTAACAGGACTTGTTGAGCAATGGGCTTTGGGAATTGAATGGGTGGAGCTATGTCAAAATACTAATCTTGATGAAGGTGATATTGTCCGCTTGATGAGGCGCACCATTGACTTACTCTATCAAATCCCCCACGTTCCCCACTTGACAACGAAAATGTATCAATCCGCTAAGCAAGCTGCTCAACTCATTGACCGATTCCCTGTGAATGAGGTGATTTGAGATGACTGCTTGTGAGAAAGTCAGATGTAGAAGATGCTCCAACAGCGTTTACCTGAGACTCTACTAATGCTCTCGTTGATAAATAATGTCCAACCAAAGTTATCTTGCTTAGACTTCGCTCAACTGACGTTGGCTGAGAGGAGTCTAAGCCACAGGTACTTTAATTAATCGCAAGTTCCTAAAGACCTTTTGGCTACAATCCCTCCCGAATATCACACCTTAGAGGAAAAAACTAAATAATAAATGCTAAAAAGACTTCAGTTCGACAAAGCTGAAAATGTTAGGACTTACGCAATATCACTGTAATAAATTACTGGCTGAAAGCTTAAACCAGTTAAAATGGTTTGATTGCAGACGTTCTAGAACCCGCTTTAGCTGACTTTAGCTTTGAGCCAAGAACTTGAGTTCTTGGCTATTTTACGTAAGTCCTAACTTACCTAGGCATTTACTGTTTCTATAGTACGGTAGAGCTTCGCGCCAACATTGCGTAACTTCTCTTCAATGCGATCATATCCGCGATCAAGGTGATGCAGTCCCATAACTTTAGTTTCACCATCAGCAGCTAGTCCTGCAATAACCAATGCTGCCGATGCGCGTAAATCCGTTGCCATCACGGGAGCACCTGATAATTGAGGTACACCTGTTACTACCGCCACATTATTCTTGAGGCGAATATTTGCACCCATGCGATTGAGTTCTGCAACGTGCTGCAAGCGATTTTCAAACACAGTTTCAGTAACTACGCCGTTACCTTCACAAATAGTCAGCAAAGCCATGAACTGGGCTTGCATATCCGTGGGAAACCCAGGGTAAGGCAGCGTTTCAATGTCAACGGCTCGATAGCGATCGCCACCAATAACGGTGATTTTATCGGGGGCATCAATCTGCACGGTCACACCAATATCTTGCAATTTAGAAATCGCAGCCGTGAGGTGCGCGGGAACTACTGGTGACATTGATAGGGTCGATCTCGTAATGGCGGCGGCAACCATGAAAGTTGCGGCTTCAATGCGATCGGGAATAGCGGTGAAGTCAGCAAAATGGAGCCTATCGACACCATCAATGATGATGGTATTTGTACCAGCACCATGAATTTTGGCTCCCATTGCAATGCAAAGATCCGCCAAATCGATCACTTCAGGTTCTTGGGCAGCATTTTCAATAATCGTTTGACCTTCAGCTAATGTTGCCGCCATCATCAAGGTTTCCGTCGCACCAACACTGGGGCAATCGAGATAAATTTTCGTACCTTGCAAACGTCCATTACGGCTCTTGGCATGGGCAATCACGATGCCATGCTCAATTTGGACATCTGCCCCCAAAGCTTGTAAACCACGAACATGCAATTCAACTGGACGTGCCCCGATCGCACAACCTCCGGGGAGAGGCATTTTTGCTGAACCTAATCTAGCAAGTAATGAGCCTAGGGCAAAGAAACTCGCCCGCATTTTGCTAACCAATTCATAGGGCGCAGAGTTGGTGGTCAGGTTGCTAGTGTCGAGATCGAGGACTTCATCTGTGCGAGAAATTTTGACACCGAGGGTTTCTAGGATGTCGCTCATTCGCTCTACATCAGCGAGTTTAGGGACATTGCGAATGCGGCAGCCTTCGGATGATAAGAGTGTACCTGCCATGAGGGCAAGGATCGAGTTTTTTGCACCGCTAATGGGGACATGACCAGATAAAGGGGCTTTACCGATGATGCGGAGGACTGGGGCGTTGGGTTCAATTTGTGGCATTTGCGAAAGTTCGAGCGTGGTTGATGCTAATGGCTCAATAATTTGTGAAACTGTGCCGAGATCCATCGTCGGTTGCATAGGCTGTAATGTTGGCTGTAGAGTGCTTGTACCTGCATTGGTTAAATGGTTTGTAGAAATGATCGCCTTATCCTCCTCACATCAGAATTAACGTGGCTAAGAGTTTAGCGGAGTATATCCGATAAACTGTTAACTTTTGTACAGTAAGTGTATTTACTCATTATTAGTGATCAAGCCGTATATGGCTATAGCTGTTGATAATTAGCTTTTAGCTTTTATAGCGGTTTTCAAATGAGTACACACTCATTTGAAAACAAAAAATCAGTCCCATTAAGAGTTTTGAGTTTTCATTTTGCCGTAGGCAAAATGAAAACCGCTATAGCTTTTGAGAAGGGGGCTATGATGTCATCGGTTTGCAAATTTAGCAATACGGTTGTTCTATGAAACCCTATCAACACATTCCTATTGCCGATTGTAATGAGCCACTTGTTGCACTCTCCTCTGATCTCAACTCAGGTATCATAACAATCGATCCGCATCCATATATGTCTTTAGGCGCACCATATGGCGATCGCTCTCCTTTTTTTGTTCGCCAAGGAATTTTAGAAAAATTACAAAAATCCCAAGCCTATTTGCAAATCCTTCGCCCCAATTGGAAAATTGCTATTTTTGATGCCTATCGTCCGATTTCTGTGCAGCAGTTTATGGTGGACTATAGCTTTTCTCAGTTAGTGGCAAGTAAAGGCTTAGAAATAGATTCGCTTACTGAAGATCAAAAAATTTCACTTAATGCCGAAGTAATGAAGTTTTGGGCAATTCCTAGTCATGATCCGAAAACTCCTCCTCCTCACAGCACAGGTGCAGCGATCGATGTAACTTTGTTTGATTCTGAGCTTCTAGAAGTAAATATGGGTTCACCGATTGATGAAATTAGTGATCGCTCTTTACCAGATTACTTTGCTAATTCCATCGATGAGCAAGATATGGAGTTTCATGGCGATCGCCAATTATTAAACGAAGTAATGACCCATAGCGGATTTGTGCGACATCCAAATGAATGGTGGCATTTCTCCTATGGCGATCAAATGTGGGCATGGATTAGTCATGAGAAAATCGCTATTTATGGAGGATTTACATAACTGGGCATTAATAATAGTTACGAATTGTGGCAGGTTTAGAGAAGCCCACATCAGCCTCAGTTACTCTCGAAGGAAAAGTGATCCATTTGCGATTGCGCTAACCTTTTACCTAAGAGCAACCCAGCAATAATCGCTGATGTTGCCGATTATTGCAGAATCTTAGTATTTCTCGATTAAATAATCTTCGTAAATTACACTAGTGTTATCACCACCACCCTATATACAGCGCTTTGCGCTTACTCAAAACCCAGAAATATTTTGAAAGTGGTGCTTTGCGCCACTTTCAAAATATTTCTGTACTACTCAAAGCCTCAATAGGCTGTAAGTTAATGGTAGTGCTGCAAAGTAATTTTTTTAGTAATTGTGTTGCAGGCGCGAAGCGCCTGCAACACAATTAAATTGCATGACTACCAAGTTAACTATCAAATTTTTCCTGATATATAGTGCTTTTCACGCAAACGAGGAAACAACACTGTACTTCACAAGATTGGGAAACACTATAAATTGAAATTGATGTAAATATAGATCTTGCAATACCTATGTCTCAACCTACGATTGAATCAGTTTTACAAGAAAAGCGCTTATTTCAGCCATCGGCTGAGTTCTCACAAGCTGCTCATATTAAAAGCTTAGAAGAATATAAACAAATATATGACCGTGCTGCCGCCGATCCTGCTGCCTTTTGGGCAGATCTTGCGGATAAAGAATTACATTGGTTTGAGAAATGGAACACCGTTCTCGATTGGCAGCCCCCATCGGTGAAATGGTTTGATGGCGGCAAAATTAATATTTCCTATAACTGCCTCGATCGCCACTTGACGACTTGGCGAAAAAATAAGGCTGCGTTAATTTGGGAAGGGGAAAACGGAGATTCACGGACACTCACCTATGCTCAACTACATCGGGAAGTATGCCAGTTTGCCAATGCGCTCAAGCAACTAGGAATCCAAAAAGGTGATCGCGTGGGCATTTATATGCCGATGATTCCTGAAGCAGCGATCGCCATGCTTGCCTGTGCCAGAATCGGTGCAGTGCATGGGGTGGTTTTTGGCGGATTCAGTGCCGAAGCTTTGCGCGATCGCCTCGTTGATGCTGAGGCAAAATTAGTGATTACTGCGGATGGGGGCTGGCGTAAGGATGTAATCGTGCCGTTAAAAGATCAAGTGGATAAGGCGATCGCGAATGGCGCAGTTCCTTCTGTCACCGATGTATTAGTCGTGAAGCGCACAGGTCAGAATATCCACATGAGCGCAGGTCGCGATCATTGGTGGCATGACCTCCAGCAAGGCGTTTCCGCAAAATGCGAAGCCGAACCCATGGAAAGCGAAGATATGCTTTTCGTTCTCTACACTTCGGGCAGTACAGGTAAACCCAAGGGAGTTGTGCATACCACCGCAGGCTATAACCTTTATAGCCACATGACTACTAAATGGATTTTTGATCTTAAGGATACGGATGTCTATTGGTGTACTGCTGATGTGGGATGGATTACAGGGCATAGTTACATTGTTTATGGACCTCTCTCCAATGGAGCTACGACCTTAATGTATGAAGGTGCACCCAGAGCCTCTAATCTCGGCTGTTTCTGGGATGTGATTGAGAAGTATCAGGTCACAATTTTCTATACCGCACCGACTGCGATTCGTTCCTTTATCAAAATGGGCGAACATCATCCGAATACTCGCGATTTAACTTCTCTTCGTCTATTGGGAACGGTCGGTGAACCGATTAATCCTGAAGCTTGGATGTGGTATCACCGCGTCATTGGGGGGGGGCGTTGCCCAATTGTCGATACATGGTGGCAAACGGAAACGGGTGGTATTATGATTACTGCATTACCTGGGGCAATTCCTACGAAGCCAGGCTCAGCAACTCTACCATTCCCTGGAATTATTCCCGATATTGTTGATTTAGAAGGTGATCCAGCAGAATCTAATCAAGGTGGTTATCTCATCCTGCGTCATCCTTGGCCGGGGATGATGAGAACGGTATACGGCGATCCTGATCGCTTCCGTAAGAGCTATTGGGAGCATATTCCACCGAAGGATGGTAAATATGTTTACTTTGCGGGGGATGGCGCTCGCAAGGATGAGGATGGCTATTACTGGGTAATGGGTCGTGTCGATGATGTGATCAACGTTGCAGGACATCGTTTAGGCACAATGGAAATTGAATCAGCTCTAGTTTCCCATCCTGCGGTGGCAGAAGCGGCTGTAGTTGGTAAACCAGATGAAGTCAAGGGTGAGGATATCTTTGCCTTTGTGATTCTTGAAGGTGATCGTCAACCTAGTGATGAACTTGCTAAGGAATTGAAGAAACACGTTGTTGCAGAAATTGGTGCGATCGCACGTCCCAGTGAGATTCGCTTTGCGGAGGCTTTGCCTAAAACTCGATCGGGCAAAATTATGCGGCGTTTATTGCGATCGCTAGCCTCTGGTCAAGAAATCACTAGCGACACTTCCACTTTAGAAGATCGTTCGATTTTAGATAAATTGCGTGAGGGCGCATAAATCAAACAAATAAGGTTCTCAATTTCATTGAGAACCTTATTTGTCAAAATTTTAGGACTTACGCATTGGGTAGATGTGGTGCGGGCTTTGCCCGCACCACATCTACCCAATGCGTAATAAATTCGTTCGGTTTGCGTAAGTCCTAAATTTTATGAAAAAAAGTTTATGACTCTTCTGTAATTTGTAAACGAATAGTGCGCCCTGATTGATCATTCCCAATTTGCACCGCAATATTATGACTAGCAAGGGAATCCAGAGAATTGAGTAAATCAATTAAATTAGGAGTACTTGCACCTGCTTCTACATATAGTTGATCGGCGGACATTGCTACACGCTTCCATGTGCTGTATAGTTTGGCGATCGCCTGTTCCAGTTGTGAGGATTGGCTAACGAGATCCGATGCAAGCTTAAGACATCCGATGCGGAGAGCTTCTTCGAGAGCAAGATCGATATTTACAGAACGTTGGGCAATTGCTTGGACTTGACTAGTATTCGATAGATACTTAGTCAGCCTTTGAGCATCAGCCGTGACGAGTTTGATATTGTCCAGATCGGAGCCATCCGCGATCGCCTGTTTGATTGGCGCTTGATACGCTTCAGGTAATTTATCGATTTCACGCACCAATGGAGCCACATAGCGCGTGGGAATTGTATGGGCAGCAACCTTCTCTTTTAAATCATCGGGAAGATGATCGGAACTCATGGCAGTCCATTCATCAGAAAGTTGGCGCACCTCGCGACGGGTAATCTTTTCGCCATTGCGAGCCGCATCGACTATTAATTGCTGTATTTCAGGAGAAGCTTGGGAAGTTTCTACAAAAGCACGTTTACTAAACTGACGAATATCATCGGCATCTAACTGACCATCCGCCATGAGGGTATCCGCACTATTCGCTAGTTGAATCCATGAATAGGCTTGAGATTTACTGATTTCGCGCTCTTGTAACCATTTTAAGAAACCCATGCCACGACCTTCACCATTCGTCTTTTCGCGATCGCGCACAGTTCGTAAAATTCTGCCACGCCAAATATCTGTTTGTAAATCAAAGCGATCGCATACCTGCCATGCTTGATCAACTTCTGCGAGAAATTGTCCCTCCGCTAAACCTTCATCGTGGGGATCAGGTAAGGACAGCGAAAAATCTGTGGGATCGATATTGGTTAAAGATGCATTAGTAATAGATTCGATAGAAGGAGATTCAAGCACAGATTCACTAACAGACACGGGCAACCTTATAAATTGAGTATAAATTGAGTATCGGCGGAAATAAGTTTTGATGTAAGACATCAAAGCGATCCTCATTTTATAGCAATCCTCAATGATTGATGAAAGAGTATCCCCTCGAAATTGCCCCCTCATAAATCAGCATTTTTAGCGAACTTGGAAATTGATGAATAGACAGCTTAAAAAAGTAAGTTGAGCAGTTAGTAAAAACATATAGATAACGGCGCGTTTTTGAAAAATCGTTAAGATTAAGCCGATTGCTTTGAGATCGATTGTCGGACCAAACACAAGAAAGGCTAGCAACGAGCCACCTGTAAAAGTTGACGCAAAGGACAGGGCAAAAAATGCATCCACCGTTGAGCAAATAGAGACGATCGCAGCCAAAATCATCATGGACACAATCGAACTAATTGGTCCCTGCCCCAAATTGAGAATAATATCGCGGGGAACCCATACCTGAATGATCGCCGCAATCGCACTACCAAATACCAAAATCGCCCCTAATTCGCGCATTTCGGCAAGCGTATTGTCTAACAATAGATTTAGGCGATCAGGCAAAGATTTCGTAATAATTTGATTACTTTCAGTGTTATAGCCTGACAAATCTAAAGGCTGGCTACGATCTTCTCCTAAAAAAAATGTTCCCGTAGGCACGACACCCGCTTTGACCTTAGGAGCAGGCAAGGCGATCGCTATATTTTTCTTTAAAATCGGACGTAAATCTTTTTGAGTACTAAATATCATAGATATGATTACTGCATTAGCGAGGGATAAAACTACCCGTAGTACCACAATTTCAGGTTGATCGCGAAAGGCAGTCCAAGTCGCCCAAATTACCACAGGATTAATCGTCGGAGCTGCCAGCAAAAAACTCACTGCCACCGAAATTGGCGCACCCTGCGAAATTAATCGTCTTGCCACAGGTACATTGCCACATTCACATACAGGAAACATAAATCCTAGTAAACTCCCAGCCAACGATCCTAGAAAAGGATTTTTGGGCAAAATCATAATAAGCTTGCGTTCATCTACAAATATTAATAAAGCTCCAGAAAGTAGAACTCCCATCATCAAAAAGGGAATTGCTTCAACAAGGAGGCTTAAGAATAAAGTAAATGCGCTTAAAAGTTGGTTCATAAATTAGCTACTAGAATTATTTCAGTGTTGCAGACTCTGTTCGCAAAATGTAATGTTAAATATAGCTAACCTTTGGCTTAATTAATGGGTAATGGGACTGAACAACATAATTAATGGGACAGCCGATATGAATGCTCAAGAACCAACTGAAATACCCAAAATCCCGTCTAATTCAAAATTTACGCCACCAAAACTTGAAGACTATCGGATTCCTGTATCTCCTGGGTATGCATTCTCCGACAATCATCATATCCAGTCTGCTCCTGAATTAGGAGGAGGGGCAGCAGTTTTAGCTGAATTTGATGCAGCTGTGCGTTCTGATCATTTTTCGATCGCCTTGCAAAAAATCATTCGCTGTCGTGAAAATGTTGTGCCTGCCTTGCTAGATCGATTAGAAAGTAACGAAGTTCCCATCTCCCAAAAAGCCGCGATCGCTTTAGGTTATTTGCGATCGCCTTTAGCAATAGCCCCACTCATCGAAGCCACTAAAGATCCGAATCGAAAAATAATTTGGCAGGCAGCCTCGGCTCTAAGCTGGATTGGTAGTGCTGAAGCCATTAATGCCTTAATCAGTTTATTAAGTCACCCATCGATCCAAGTCCAAGCAGCCGTAGCCAAAGCTTTGGGGCGAGCAAGCCTACCTGCAGTATCACCCTTAGTAGATGCTCTCAAATATAGCGATGACATTGTCAAAGTCCATGCAGCCCACTCACTAGGACAGATTAACTCACCCCTAGCAGTTACTACCCTGATCGAAGCTCTCAAACATGGCAGTAAGTATGTCAGGGTTGAAGCAGCTTGGGCACTAGGACAGATTAAATCACCGCTATCAGCTCATCCCCTCGCTAGCCTTTTAACCGAAAATGATATCAGTGTGCAATCGCAAGCTGTTCAAGCCCTAAAAAGTATTGGTGTTCCGGCGATCGCGCCTGTTGCTCAAATGCTTAAAAATCCTTCTAGTCATACCCGCAGTGTCGCCGCTCGTACTCTAGGACAAATTGGCATGGAGGAAGTAGTGCCACTGCTAGCTCAAGTGCTGAAGGAAGACGATTATGCCTATGTTCGTTGTGATGCAGCATCCGCATTAGGGGAAATTGGTACACATGATGCCGTATTTTATCTTTCGCAATTCCTCAAGGATTGTGATCTCTCTGTACGTAAAGCTGTAGAGAAAGCCTTAATTTATATCAATTCCCCTGAAGTACTGGAAATTCTCCATAACCATAGGCATACGATTATGATACCTAACTATACCGTGTCAAACCTAAGGCCCATTGGCAATCAATTAGACTTTACGACGATTCATGATTGATTTAGGCAAAAGTACATCTCATCTCTCTCACCAGTTTGTGGAAGTGCACCCCGAAGGGGTGGGCTTCCATAAACTATAGAACTTTTTAAACAAGTGCTATTCCCACCGAAGGTGGGAAAATGCTATACTTCACTAGAAAGTTAGCATTTATATCGACAAAATTCATGCCTATTCAAGTCTATGGCATTCCTAGTTGTGGAACTTGCAAAAAAGCGATCGCTTGGCTAGAAGATCAAGGCATTGCCTATGAATTTATAAATACTAAAGACTATCCACCATCTAGAACCACGATTGCAGAATGGGTGAATGTTTTAGGAGAAAGAGCGATGAGAAATACCTCAGGGCAGTCTTACCGTGCCCTGAATTCTGCAAAGGAAACATGGACACATATTCAATGGATTGAAGTCTATGCCAAGGATGCCATGCTTCTAAAACGTCCTTTATTTGTCAAAGATGGTAAAGCGATTGCGGTAGGATTTAGAAACTCTGAAAATCTTAAACAAAAACTAATATAGCAGTCCTAAATGAGATGTAAGTGGCTTCGACTTCGCTCAGCCACCTATAAACAATAGCTGAGCGAAGTCGAAGCCATTGATTTCTAAAACTGATTTAGGATTGCTATATCTAACTAAATAATTGCTGTGCAGAGCATAGCAATTATTTAGTTAACGCGAGTTCGGGATAATTTGAAACAGACTTTGAGAGAGGGTTTGCTACGCAAACCCTCTCTCAAAGTCTAAAAGTAAAAGCCTTGCTTAGCAAGGCTTTTACTTTTAGACTTTGAAAATTTGCCAGCTTAAACCGAACTGACGTTAATTAGATATTTATGCTTTCATTCTAAAGAGTGATAGTAATTCTAAAGTAGCTCAACTTAATATTGAACATATCCTAAATTAGAGATTATGTATGAATCAAAGACTTAAGCGTTGGGAATCCCCACGCAGCGAAGGTCGTAACGACAAAGGTAAAGGTGGTTCAGCACGCCAGCGCCAAAAAAGAAAACAATTTCAGATGTTGCGAAACAAATTAAAATCACACAAAAAAGGAGATAGCGCTAGCGCTATCTCCTTTTTTTGTATTAATTCACCTAAGCGTGGCTATACTTGGGCGAATCTTCAAACATCTATCGGATTTTGTAGTTAAGGCTATGAAGTATAGTTTCATTCCAAAACATTAGTCTTACTTACTATTTATAAGTACCAACTGCTACTTGTTGAGCAAAATCTACATCACCAACCTCATGAAAATCAGTCTCACCAAAAATAGCTGTCTCAAACTTGTAATGCTTAAACTCAAGAATGTTACCCGAATGATCAGCTAAGAAAAAAGTTCGATGCTCTAAGGGGGTATCAACAAAGCGAACTTTAGGCTTTTGATAAAATTTCAATCGCTTATCATGTACTTTTTCTAATAAAGCCATCCAGTTACTTTCAGAATAGAACACTAAGCCGAAATGACGAGGATAAATTCCACGTTGTACTTCGAGTGATTCGTGAACAACGTGCGCTACCAACTGGTGTCCGTACAAACTCATGATCAGTGAGTCATTTGACTCGCGCCCCGCAAGACAGCCCAATCCGTCAATATAAAAAGCCTTGGTGCTTGGAATATCTTTTACTGGGAATGCGAGATGAAAGAGGATCTTAGTCATGGTGCAGTATTTTCTAGCATAAGTTTGGTGCGCTTGAGCTTATCAGGAACGTCAATAGGATATTTTCCTGTAAAGCAAGCTGTGCAAAAATGCGTGGTATCAATTTGTGTCGCTGTTAACATTGCGTCGTGACTAAGATACGCAAGCGTATCAACCTCAATCTGTTTAGCGATCGCTTCTACGGAATTATGTGAAGCAATCAAATGATCTTGGGAGTCCGTATCAATACCATAAAAACAAGGGTGAGTAACGGGCGGTGAAGAAATACGCATATGTACTTCAGTCGCACCAGCCTCACGCAATGCTCTAACTATTTTACGACTCGTCGTTCCCCTTACGATCGAATCATCGATTACAATTACACGCTTATCTTGCAAAACATCGCGTAATGTATTCAGCTTCATCCGAATCCCAGACTCACGCATAGCTTGTGTCGGCTGAATAAAAGTACGCCCCACATAGCGATTTTTAATTAGTCCTTCTGCGTAAGGGATCCCTGACTCGCGGGAAAAGCCGATCGCCGCAGGTATACCCGAATCAGGCACACCAATAACAATATCAGCCTCGACAAAATTTTCCTTAGCAAGCTCTCGTCCAATTCGCATTCTATAGCTGTAGAGACTTTCTTCATGCATGACGCTATCAGGTCTTGCAAAGTAGATCATCTCAAATACACAAAGCTTTGGCTTCGATTCTTCCCATTGCACTGATTGAATACCATTTGCCATCGTAATAATTACTAGTTCTCCTGGTTGCACTTCACGGACATACTCAGCACCGATAATATCTAGACCACAGGTCTCTGAAGATAATACATAGGAACCATCAGGAGTTTTGCCAATTACTAAGGGACGCACACCATAGGCATCTCGCACACCAGCGATCGCATTCGGCATTGCCATTACTAAGCTAAAAGCGCCATAACATCGACGCAAAGCTACAACGATTGCGGCTTGCCAATCTTTGCCATCTTCCACCGCCTCACCCACTGCAAAAGCAATCCCTTCAGAATCAGTAGTTGATTCGAGGGCATGACCTTGCGCTGAGAGTTCAGCACGTAATTCTGTGGCGTTTACCAAGTTGCCGTTATGGGCAAGCGAAAAATCACCAAGTCGGGTATTGATCACAATCGGCTGAGCATTGCACACCTTACTGGAACCTGTAGTTGAATAGCGATTATGCCCGATTGCTAAAGCCCCTTTAAGCTGTGACAAAACTGTTTCGTTAAAAACTTGGGATACTAACCCCATTGCTTTATGGGTGTTTGTTGTACCGCGATCATCATAAACAGTAATACCTGCGGACTCCTGACCACGATGTTGCAAAGCATACAGTCCAAAATATATAAGTTTAGCAACATCCCCTTCTGCCGCTAATACTCCAAAGACACCACAGGCTTCTTGTGGCTTGTCTTCACCTTCAGGTTCAGGAGATAGATTATCAAGAACATTAGAATTTATAAGGTCTTTAGGCATCTCATCAGCAAAAACAGAATGGGCAGAAGAGTCTGGCAACATAGCAGTTATACGCAATACTTTAGGTTGGGTAGAAGAGAAAAGCCCATCCTAAAGATCGTACCAGTGTTAAGCATTTCTTAACCAAAATCAGTAAATGAATTACCTTAAAACTTATTTCAAAATCAACAAGTCAGAGTTTTGTATTAAATTGAAGTTTAACTGAATTACACTGTAGTAGTCTTAGAGGTATTCAAAATTCTAACTGAATTTACCTTGAAATATTAAGAGGAATGAAGCAATAATGAATGCTAATGAGTTAGATGCTGTTTTACAGAGAGACTACGAAGTCGATATTAGTAAGTATTTTAAGAAAGGCTGGGCAACACTTCAGCCATGTTTTGGTCCCATGGTGGGCTTTTTCTTAGTAATTTTTTTGATTAATGTAGTCTTAGCTAGCATTCCTGTCGTAGGAAAAATCGCTTCTGGAGTAATCAATGCACCTCTGAGTGCTGGCTCTACCTTTGTTGTATTGGCTATCTTGAGGGGACAGTCATTTGAGTTTAAAGACTTTTTTAAAGGGCTGAGCAATAAGTATTTCTTACAGTTATTTCTAATCTCTCTAGTAGGCGGATTGCTGACTATTGTTGGCGTTTTGTTCTTTTTGATTCCTGGAATTTATTTATTTGTTAGCTATGTGTTTGCAGTGCCGTTTGCTGTTGATTGGGATTTAGAATTCTTTCAGGCTTTAGAGGCAAGTCGTAAGTTGGTTTCGAGACAATGGCTACAAGTATTTGTCCTACTCATATTGATTGGGTTAATGAATATTTTAGGATTGCTTTTACTAGGCGTGGGCATTTTTGTGACTGCGCCCCTGAGTATCTGCATTATCGTTTGTTTGTATAACGATATTGCTGGCAATACACTCAATAGTGCAACAGAAGAAGCATAATTATCGGCGCTAAAGCAAACTATTTACTAACGAGATCAAGCGGCAAAAGTCATTAATCCCGTTTTATAGCTATAAACCCAGAGGAGAGTTACGTTGCAACTCTCCTCTGGGTTTTGGTTTTGTCATAACATATCATTTGCTACTGCTATATTTTTGATGGAAGTAAAGCGAATCAAGAGCCATAATTTGATCTTATGAAAACTTAATATGACTCATTTAGTCTTCTTATAGGTTTGGTGACAGTCTGACCTGTAAACTTAGTTACGAGGTTGTGTAGTAAGTCACAACTAAACTTAATTTGGTTTTCTGCTTCTAGAAAATTTCTAGAATGTAGCAAAAAAATTAATAGTTGTAAAATTTAGATAAATATAGGGATTCCTACGCATGGATAATACAATCAGCCTTGAGATTATTGAGGTCGTTGAACAGGCTGCGATCGCCTCAGCTAAGTGGATGGGATTGGGTAAAAAAGATGAAGCCGATGAGGCGGCAGTTGAAGCAATGCGTGAGCGCATGAACAAAATTCATATGCGTGGACGCATCGTTATTGGTGAAGGTGAGCGCGACGAAGCACCAATGCTATATATCGGTGAAGAAGTTGGTGTTTGCACACAACCAAATGCTGCTGAATTTTGCACAATTGAAGAATTACAAGAAATTGATATTGCTGTTGACCCTTGTGAAGGTACAAACCTAGTTGCTTATGGTCAAAATGGTTCAATGGCAGTTTTGGCAATTTCTGAGCGTAATGGTTTGTTCCGCGCTCCTGATTTCTATATGGACAAATTAGCTGCACCTCCTGCAGCTAAGGGGCATGTAGATATCCGCAAAACCCCTACTGAAAATTTAAAGATCCTGTCTGAATGTTTGAACCGTGCGATCGAAGAATTGGTCGTAGTTGTGATGGATCGTCCTCGTCATAAAGGCTTAATTTCGGAAATTCGTGCTGCGGGTGCACGTGTCCGATTGATCAGTGATGGTGACGTATCTGCGGCAATTTGCTGTGGTTTCGCTGGTACAAACATCCATGCGCTGATGGGTATTGGTGCAGCTCCTGAAGGAGTGATCTCTGCTGCCGCAATGCGTTGCTTGGGTGGTCACTTTCAAGGTCGTCTGATTTATGACCCAGCCGAAGTTAATACCCCTGAAAGTGCTAAGTGGACTCGTGAAGGTAACTTGGCTCGCCTCAAGGAAATGGGTATCGAAGATGGTGATAAAGTCTATAATGCCCACGAATTGGCTTGCGGTAAGGATGTACTATTCGCTGGTTGTGGTATCACCCCTGGTACTTTGATGGATGGTGTCCGCTTCTTTGGTGGTGGCTGCCGTACTCAATCTTTGGTGATCTCTACTCAATCTAAGACTGCTCGTTTCGTTGACACCATTCACTTGACTGGCAAAAGTCCTAAGACCATTAACTTGCGCTAATTGCTAACGATACTTCTAGTAATCCTAATGGCTAAGAGAGAGTATATTCGTTCGATCCTTGCTCTCTCACATAGCCTGTCCCTGTCAATATTGGTAGTTCTGCAAAGTAATTTTTTTAGTAATTGTGTTGCGGGCGCAAAGCGCCCGCAACACAATTACATAGTATGACTACCTCAATATTAAATTCGGTAATTTAACCTTACTACAAGGGGCTTAAGCCCCTTGTTTTTATGTGTACGTTACAGAACATTAAGGAGTAATAAGTACCTACTACAGTGGTAGCTATCTCCTGATAAGCTCTACCAATAAGATAATTATTTCTAGTCCAATTCCTAAATAAGAAACGCATTTACGATATGAATATTGCAGTTGTTGGCTTGAGTCACAAAACGGCGACTGTGGAAGTAAGAGAAAAGTTGAGTATTCCAGAGGATCGTATGGAAGCTGCGATCGCTCAACTCATGAGCTATCCGAATATCGAAGAAGCTGCAATTTTAAGCACCTGTAACCGCTTAGAGTTGTATGTAGTCACCAGCGAAGCCGAAGGTGGCATTCGCGAAATTATGCAGTTTCTTGCGGAATTTAGCCAACTACCTCTACAGTTCCTCCGTCGCTATCTGTTTATTCTGCTCCGTCAAGATGCAGTGACTCACCTGATGCGGGTTGCTTCAGGCCTAGACAGTCTCGTGCTTGGTGAAGGACAAATTCTAGCCCAAGTCAAAAATACCCATCGTCTTGCCCAGCAATATAACGGTGCAGGTCGCATTCTCAACCAACTTTTTAAACAAGCTCTTTCGGCTGGTAAACGAGTCCGCACGGAAACTGAAATTGGTACGGGTGCAGTGTCGATTAGTTCGGCAGCCGTAGAGCTTGCTCAAATTAAGCTGCAAGATCTATCGGATAAGCACACTACGATCATCGGTGCTGGCAAAATGTCGCGCCTATTGGTCAAGCATTTAATTTCTAAGGGCGCACAAAAAATTGCGATTGTCAATCGCTCCCGTGCCCGAGCTGAGGCAATGCTGAAGGAATTTGAAGCTAGTGGCGCTCAGTTTGATATTCATCCGCTAGAGCAGATGTTTGACTGTGTGGCAGTTTCTGACTTGGTGTTTACCAGTACGGCATCTACTGAGGTGATTATTAGCCGCAAGCATCTTGAAGAAATTTCTCCCAACCATATTGGCTTAACCCTCGTTGATATTTCTGTCCCCCGCAACATCAGTGCTGATGTCAACGAGTTGCCCAATACCAAGGCTTACAATGTGGATGATCTCCAAGCTGTAGTTGCCGAGAATCAAGAAAGCCGCCGCCAAATGGCAATGCAAGCGGAGATTTTACTCGAAGGTTGTGTTGCTGAGTTTGATATGTGGTGGCGATCGCTGGAAACAGTCCCCACGATCAGCAAGCTCCGTCAAAAAATGGAAATCATCCGCGAGCAGGAGATGGAGAAGGCTCTATCTCGTCTCGGTAATGATTTTGCAGATAAGCATCAGGATGTGATCGAGAGCATGACTCGCGGCATCATCAATAAAATCTTGCATGATCCGATGGTGCAGCTTCGCGCCCAGCAAGATATCGAGTCCCGCCGCCGTGCGATGCAAATGTTACAAGTCCTCTTTGATTTAGATTCACCGTCTAGTCAATTAAAAGAAGGTTAACAGAAATTAAAAAAGCCGTTTATGGACGGCTTTTTTAATTTCTGAAATTTGTTATACATAGTAAAGTCTGAACTAAAGGATAGGCTATGGCATTTTTAATCAAAAAACTGTACGCAAAATCGTTAAACAACCTAAAAATATTGTTAGGTTAGTCAAATCAAAATCCCCCAATCTGACTACTCTTGTAGTTATTCGTAATCTACTAGATTCCTCGAAACCTAGAAGGAAATATACAGAGCCGTCCTATGAAGGCGCACATATTTTTATCAATCAAAAACGTCATGGTGTTAGGTATCAGCATCATGGTATCTACATTGGAGATAGCCAAGTAATCCATTTTCTGAATGATAAAAAAGGAGTATGCGAAACTAGTTTAGAACAATTTTGTAGGATGTCTAAAAATAAGCGTTATGGTCTCATTCATAGCAATTGTAAAGAATCACGAGATAAGGTGGTAAGACAAGCCAAAAAAGTTATAAAAGATCAAGATTTTAAGTACAACTTAGCATTTGAAAATTGCGAACATTTTGCTAATTACTGCCGTAGTGGAAAAAAGGTCTTTAGAATCTAATCGTAAGCTGTACTAGAGTAAGTGTATCTTGATCGATGGCGAATACTCGTGAATACGAGAGTTTTAGACAGGGATAAGCTTACCTACTAAAAGAATGATTGTGTTTGGGGCATCCGCTAAAGTAAACTTTTGTAAAAGCATTTAATAACCTCAAGATTTGGTAATTGCTGTGAGTTAGCACATATCAAATTCATTAAAACTATTAAAAAAAACAAAGGTGAAGCTATGCCTGCAACTAAACCAAGTGGATTTGCTCAAGGTTCGAGTCAGTCGAAGAAGAAGAAAAAGGCTCCTAATAAACATCAGATTGCAGCCAGTAAGTATGATGAGATGAAAGAGAATGGATTGCCTGAGTTCAATATTTACATTCGCATTAAGGGAAAAGAATGGGTTCCTGCGGGTTCGATGGCAGTAGAAAGAAGTAATCTGATTAGTCGTGCTATTTTCCAGCAAGAGGATGCTTTGCTTAAGGGCGCAATTCGACTCTATCCAATTCTACGGAAGTATAACGAAAATCTTGAGTATGGCTATCGTCTCAAGGAATTTCCCGATGAAGAAATTACTGTTGCCGTACTTCCTGAACCTACCATTGGTGATAAGTTGAATTATGCTTTCACGAAGGCTAAACAGTATTTTAATAGCATAACAAAGAAGCCAGATAGTAAATAGAAGCAAAATCCCAAGAACTGTGGTGCACGCTGTGCGCCACAGTTCTTGGGATTCTCGATAGGGCTGTTTTCAGTTTCATTGCTTGTGCCAAAGACAAGATTAGGACTTACGCAAACCGAACGAATTTCTTAGGATTGAGGTAGATGTGGTGCGGGCGAATCCCGCACCACATCTACCCAATGCGTAAGTCCTAAAGATAATCTGCGGATGGGATATAAGGGTTACATTGGCGAAAATCTTTTAATAAGGCATAATTATCTGTGTTACCTCACCTCTAGCAAACTCTTGCAAAAGTTATGGCAAACAAATTGGCGATCGCTATAGCTGCATTTTTATATTTTGGTATTAGCGTAGCAGCCTATGGTGATACCAAAATGGCACGGCGAGCTAGGGACATCGAAATCGATCGCCAAGTGATCGAAAGTAGCCCTGTATTGCGCCGTTGGCTAGAGAATCCACCCAATCTTTTAGATGATATTTACAATGTGCCGAGCTTTGATAAAAAACTGAAGCTAGGCATTACATCACGGAATAACTCACTGGGGATTGAAGCGGGGTTTGAAGACTTATTTGTGGGGCAATCGCCTTTAACTGTAAATGGTAGCTATCAGACCGAATTTAGCGGTCGCGAAAGTGAGCTACAGGCAAATTTCCGCTACTATCTTTTGCCCCTAGGTTCCTATTGGAATGTCGCGCCCATAGTTGGTTATCGTCAGTTCAATCAACTTGATCGTCCGCAAATTTCAGGGCTAGATGTGGGCTTGCAGGGGGTTTTAGTATTGTCGCCCCATAGCTCTGACTTGCGGATGAGCCATACCTTTACCTCTCCTAGTGGCAATCTGGAGATGAGTACCACGACACTTTCCACTAGCTATGCAATTACGAATAATTTACGGCTTGGTACAAAGGTTGAATGGCGGCGATCGCCTTTAATTTATGACAGCCGAGTTGGTTTTTTATTAGAGCTAGCACTTTAAGAACTAAATAGTTTGTTGCTTTTCAACAACCTGTTTTTTAATTAGGACTTACGCATTGGGTAGATGTGGTGCGGGCGAAGCCCGCACCACATCTACCTCAATCCTAAGAAATTCGTTCGGTTTGCGTAAGTCCTATTAATGCAATTTTGCGGCAGGATAATCGGTTAATAATTGGCGTTGCGTGAGTAGATCGATCGCGGTAACTAATAACTCGCGCTTTTCACTGATGCTAAATAAAACCTTGAGGCGATCATAGTCGGGCTGACCGAGAGGATCGAGCATGGCGATCGCCTGTGGAATACCTTCCCCATTAATATCAGCTTGTAAGGGTTGAAAATTCTCTTTCTCCATTTGGTTAAATTGCATCACGATGCGATCGCCATCAAAGCTAATCTCGGCAAAACCTTTAGGACAACTTTCGAGTTCGCCAATGGTGAGAGCAATTTCGGATTGATCGGGTTGTGTAGCTCTGAGTACTAACTCGATAGGGCGACGGGTGGGATAGATCTGACCACGCCGAAATAGAGGCTGATATTGCCATTGTTTTGTAATCCGATTCCAATAGCGAATTGCATAGGAATGGAAGAGATAGTCCTGCACACTCATGCCCTGACTGAGCAGTAAGGCTCCATGCGCGATCGCTTCAAAGGGTTTGTGACTATAGACTTTACCCATCGTGAAGTAGGATTCCACAAAAGTCCGTACTGAGGGAATGAGCGTACAACCACCGACTAAGAGAATATGCTTGATATCACCTTTAAGGATTCCTTTATTAAAAGCACGGTTAATTAATTCATTGATCGCTAATTGCAGAATTCGATAAAAACCTTTGCGATTGAGTAACTGTTCTAGCTGTTGGCGAGTATAGCTAATCTCAACTGCTGATTGGGTATTGACATCGAAAAATATTGCGGAAGCTGTTTCTGTCTCTGAAAGCTGGATTTTAATTTTTTCCATTAATAATTTCAGAATACTCGAATTTCTTAATCCATGACAATTATCAATATCTTCGCGACTATCTAAATAATCCTGAACTAGCCACTGATCAATATCTTCACCACCCAGGGTATAGCCAGTTTTGGCGATCGCTTCAGCTTTATGTTCTGTCCATTGACTCCGATTGACCCCAATCTGGTCACCCCATTTCACCACATTGTCACTCTTAGGCAAGCGCACCAGTGATAGGTCCAAAGTTCCACCCCCAAAATCAATCACTAGTACCAAGGCACTAGGGGCGATCGCCTCATAGCCCAGTGCAGCCGCCGTTGGCTCATCGATAATCCGAATGCGAGGCGCTTCTAAAGTCGGTAAATTGGAAGCAAATATTTCTACACTACATTCTTCTAACCAGCGTAAATATTTCTCATAAGCTTGGACAGGAGCTGTCAAAATTACTTCCGATGGAAAGATTTGTTGTGATCGCAATTTATTGAGCAGTTCTCTCAAAAAATGATTACCCACCCATTCTGGTGTGACTTTGACTTCATCAATTCTAGGGCTATAGCCAACATTTGCCACCAATCGGCGCTTGATTTGATTAAACAATCGTAGCTGAGGATAATCTTTCCCCCTATCGATTACATATTGTCCAATATCGACAATTTCCTCCTGAGCATTCTGCACATAGAGCAGTGATGGCACAAGTGCTTTTAAAGGGGCTGGACGATTAAGGCTTTCAAAATTTAAGGTTTCAGGTTGATTAGTGGCAATATTCCATCGAGCAATTACTGTATTACTGCTACCAAAATCAATGGCGATCGCATTCATAAATATTCCTTGTGCGAGAAAATGGATTGATAGCACTGATTACTAGTTGCTTCTCGATGGATGCTACTATAGTGATTTTCAAATGAGTGTGTACTCATTTGAAAACAAAAAATCAGTCCCAGTAAGAGTTTTGAGTTTTCATTTTGCCTACGGCAAAATGAAAACCGCTATAGGTGCAAAATATAAAACTTTGAAAACTGAGTTTATGGAACTGACTTAATATTATCTAAGGTTTTACGGGCGCGTTTGACATAACCTTTGGCTGTTTCGTATGGTAAGTCGAGGTCGATCGCGATCGCTTTCAAGCTTTCGCCCAGTTCGCGACGGGCTAAGATTGTTGCCCAGATAGTAGCCGTGTTTTGAGCGCGATCGCCGCCTTGTCTTTTTTTTGTTTGGAGAAATAGCTCCGTTAACTCAGCTATTCTCTTAACTAAATGTTCTTGGATTGGAGTTGTTGTAATTGCTTCTTGTTCATTCTTCCCATTTCCGACTTCATTCTTCCCAATTAGCCTGGTTTGTCCAAGTCCAAAGGTGGTTTTATGCCCTGTGCCGCAATAATTAGCGAGTTTAATTAAAGCTGAGAGCAACCTTTCAAAATCAGAATTACGAGAGGCTTTGAGATCGATCGAAAACTCGACAGTACCAGTAAAGCCAGTCACATAGCCCTGTTTAGCAACAGCAACTTTAGTGCAGTTAAGATCGTAGTTAGTTATGTAAACTACCTTTTCAATCCATTCCAAAAACTCCTCTTGAGGAAAGGCTTCGGGAGCGAAGTCATTCCAGCGACGGAGATAACTATGGAAAATATTGATGGGAATGGGCAAGGGTAAATGGTGATTTTTGCTGCGAAAGCAAGTAGGGGTTAGGAAAGTGAGTATAAATCTGGGAGCTAGATTTGATGAAGATGACCAGAGACTATTGTAGGTAGTAGGTGGTTGATTAATGTTAATCTGCTCGATCGCAAAGTTTCCTTTGTAAAGGTTAATAGTCTCTGGATGATTAATGTACCAAGTGTGTAACCATGCACATAGAGTCTTGGATAGGGCGGAGATTGTCCAAGTATAGGTACTATTTGCTGTAGCAAGGAATGTATTGGCGATAGGTTCGAGGTTGCCATTGAGAGGAGATATAACAAAAGCTTTTTCGGATTGTCCGTCATGGAGATATGCAGAAAGTTGTGGATCGCTGTCGCGGACTTGATGGAGAAACCATGCATGGAGTGCGGTGGTGTAGTTGTGAGATAATTCAATGTCGGCGATCGCTCTTAAGGTCAGAGTGATG
>Ga0209972_10000797_pt1 | contig 30548 bp, 24 predicted proteins | sample NOAtaG_7_FD_187302 | JGI IMG/M metagenome (GOLD analysis project Ga0209972, IMG submission 187302) | Freshwater lake microbial communities from Lake Erie, under a cyanobacterial bloom - NOAA_Erie_Diel1S_2200h metaG (SPAdes) (version 2) | ecosystem: Environmental > Aquatic > Freshwater > Lake ...
CGCCAAAGCGGCAAGTTTACCGCAAATTGTTTGTGGAACTGCGAGGCGGGAGTACTTTGAACGGAGTCCGGGGACGGGCCGCGGGTGGCCGCCCAACCATCGAGGAGATCGACCCAAATGAAGAGCAGAACCGGAGCGTTGAGCCTGACCGTTGGACTGTGCCTGTCCGCCGTGGTTGGTGCGAGCGCGCTGGCCGATGGCCCGCAGTCCGTCGCCCGCCAGTGGAACGACACGATGCTGAACTCGATCAAGAAGGATCGCGTTCGTCCGCCTGTGCAGGCGCGCAACCTGTTCCACGCCTCGGTCGCGATGTACGACGCGTGGGCCGCGTACGACCCGAACGCCCGCGGCTACTTCTTCACCGAGAAGATCGCCGCGAACGACATCGAGGCCGCGCGCCGCGAGTCGGTCTCGTACGCCGCGTACCGCATCATGAAGCACCGCTTCGCGACGAGCCCGAACATCGCGCTCATCAATCCGATCCTCGATGCGCGCATGGCCGCGCTCGGATACCCGACGAATGTGACCACCACCGTCGGCAACACGCCCGCTGCTGTCGGCAACCGCATCGCGGCGCAGCTGATCGCGTGGGCGCTCACCGACAACTCGCGCGAGCAGTTCGACCACGCGACCGCGGCGGGAACCTATCCCGATGTGAACTCGCCGCTCGTCGTCGCGCTGCCGTTCAATCCGACGGTCACCAACCCGAGCCGCTACCAGCCGCTCTCGCTGACCTTCTTCGTCGACCAGAACGGCAATGTCATCCCCGGCGGCTTCCCGCCCAAGCTCGCACCCTACTGGGGCTTCGTGCGCCCGTACGGCATGCTGGCGAGCGACATGGATCCGAACCGCGGCGGCGTGTACTTCAATCCGCCCGAGTGCCCGATGCTCAACGGCTTCGACGACGCAACCTTCCGCGACGGCCATGAGCAGGTCGTCATCAAGAGCTCATGGCTGACGCCCGACGACGGCGTGATGAAGGACATCTCGCCACTCTCGATGGGCAACAATCCGCTCGGCGCCGATACGAACCCGGGCCGCACCATCAATCCCGTGACCGGTCAGCCCTATCAGGCGAATGTCGTCAAGCGCGGCGACTGGGCTCGCTGCCTCGCCGAGTTCTGGGCCGACGGCCCGAGCTCGACCACGCCTCCGGGCCACTGGAACGAGATCGCGAGCCATGTCGTCGAGCATCCGGCGTTCGAGCGCCGCATGGGCGGCACCGGCCCCGAGCTCGACCCGCTCGAGTGGGATGTGAAGATGTATGTCGCGCTGAACGGCGCGCTGCACGACGCGGCGATCTGCGCGTGGGGCGTCAAGGGCTACTACGACGCCATGCGCCCGATCGGCGCGATCCGCTACCTCGTGCAGAACGGCCAGTGCAGCGACCCTGCGCAGCCGTCGTTCAACCCGAACGGCATCCACCTCGTGCCGGGCGTCATCGAACTGATCACGACCGCGACGACCGCCCCCGGCGAGCGTCACGAGGACCTCGCGGGCTACGAGGGACAGATCGCCGTCAAGAGCTGGCCCGGTTCGCCGGCCGACCCCAACAACGAGTACACGGGCGTGAAGTGGATGCTCGGCGGAAGCTGGGTGCCGTACCAGCGCCCGACCTTCGTGTCGCCGCCGTTCGCGGGCTATGTCTCGGGCCACTCGACCTACAGCCGCGCCGGCGCCGAGACCCTCAAGCGCCTCACGGGCACCGAGTACTTCCCGGGCGGCATGGGCGTCTACACCTGCGTGCAGAACCAGTTCCTCGTCTTCGAGGACGGCCCGAGCGAGACCTTCGACTTCGAGTGGGCGACCTACTACGACGCGGCCGACAACTCCGGCCAGTCGCGCATCCTCGGCGGCATCCATCCGTACTTCGACGACTATCCGGGCCGCGTGCTCGGGTCGCAGGCGGCGGGCCGCGCGTTCGAGCGCTCGACGACGCTATTCGCTCCGCTGCCGCCGTGCGATGCGGACTTCGACGACAACGGCTCGGTCGGCGCCGAAGACCTTGCGGCGCTCCTCGCAGGCTGGGGCGGGCTCGACCTCACCTTCGACCTCGACGCGGACGGAGCCATCGGCGCAAGCGACCTCGCCGCGCTGCTTGCGTCGTGGGGCCAGTGCCCGCAGTGACCGGATCCTGAAGTTCGGACGACAATCGTCTCCTGGCCGCGCGCGGGGTGTCCCTCTGCGCGCGGCCGGCCTTTTGGCGCCGACCGCGGCCGTTCAGCGCGCTGCGGCGACGGCGGTCGCACGGTTCGACGCCATGTTCTCCGAAGCGATGTCGAACAGCACCCGTCCGTCGACCACGGTCATCGTGGCGCGGCCGCGCACCTTCCAGCCGTGGAACGGGCAGTTGCGGCTCTTCGAGGCGAACGCGTTCGCGTCGATGGTCCATTCGAGGTTCGGGTCGATCACCGTCACATCGCCCCGCGAACCCTCGCGGAGGGTGCCGAGTCCGAGCGCATCGAGTCCGCAGAGCTCGGCCGGCGTGCGCGTCATGAGCTCGATCATGCGCGGCCATCCGATCACGCCGTCCTCGACGAGCGCCTTCGCGTAGAGCGGGAGCGCGCAGTCGAGGCCGATGATGCCGAACGGGGCGCTCGCGAAGTCGCGCGCCTTCTCGGCGACGGTGTGCGGGGCGTGGTCGGTCGCGAGCACATCGATGGTGCCGTCGGCGATGGCGGCCTTCAGTTCAGCGATGTCGCGCTTGGTGCGGAGCGGCGGGTTCATCTTCGCCTGCGTGTCGTAGCCGTCGCAGGCCTCGTCGGTGAGGAGCAGGTGGTGCGGGCTCGCCTCGCCCGAGCAGCGGATTCCCTCGGCGCGCGCGCGGCGCAGGATCGCCGCGCTTCCGCCCGAGGAGAGGTGCTGCGCGTGGTAGCGCGCGCCGATCGGCTTGTTGAGCCGCACATCGCGCTCGACGATGATCTCCTCGGCCTCGCGCGGCCACGGCAGGAGCCCGAGCCGCGTTGCGGTGGGGCCCTCGTTCATCGCGCCGCCCTCGCTCAACTGGTGGTCCTGGCAGTGCTGCATGAACGCCTTGCCGAGCGAATGGCAGACCTCGAGCACGCGCCGCATCATCGCGGGATTCATGATGCATTCTCCGTCGTCGGAGAACGCGACCGCGCCGGCGGCGGCCATCGAGTGCATCGGCGCGAGCTGCTCGCCCTTCCGTCCGACCGTGGCGGCGCCGACGACGAAGACGCGGGCGCTCGCCGCCTCGTGCGCCGCCTGCTGCACGAAGCGCACGGTCGGGGCCGTGTCGATCGCGGGATTCGTGTTCGGCATGCAGCAGACGGTCGTGAAGCCGCCGGCGACCGCGGAGGCGGTTCCGGTCTTCACGGTTTCCTTCGCCTCGCCACCCGGCTCGCGCAGATGGACATGCGGATCGATCAGTCCTGGCGCGACGATCTTGCCGCCGCAGTCGACCACGCGCGCGCCGGAAGGCGGGTCGATCGTGCGGCCCACCGCGACCTTCGCGACGCGGCCGTTGACGACGAGCACATCGCCTTCGCCGTCGATCTGCTGTGCGGCGTCGATGATGCGCCCGCCGCGGAAGAGGATCGCGCCTCCGCTCATTGCTTCTGCTCCGCGCCGGCGGCGGGAGCGGGCGTCATGCTCGTGTCGACAGCGGGCACTTCCTGCTCGGCCGGGAGGAGCTCCGGCGCCTTCTCGAGGCCGCCCGGCGGCAGGACGACCGCCTCGGCGATGAACAGGACGCGCGTCTTCGGCTCGGTGATCGCGTCGATCTCGGCCTGCGACTTGCCCGCGTCCATCGCGAGGTGCTTGAGGAACTCGACCGAGTGCTCTTCCTTGATCGCGAAGCCGACGGCGTGCACGAGGCGGCCCTTGGCGTTGCGCGGGATGAAGAAGGCGTGGTCCTTGTTCATCACCAGCACCGTCGCGCCCTGGTCGTCACCGATCTCGAGCCAGCAGCCCATCGTCTGGCAGACACCCTCGACGGTGCCGCTCAGCACCACGCGGCGGTCGGTGCCCACGAAGTCGGCGACCTGCGAGGCGGAGATCTCGGGGTCGACATCGCGCTGGGTGGCGACGAGCGAACCGAAGACGCTCCAGCCTTGGGAGGCGTCGTACTGGGCTCTGGTGGGGTGGTGGCAGCCGGCGAGGCCCGCAAGGATCGCGGCGAGCAGGGCGGTGGCGGTGGCGGGGCGACGGATTCGGAGGTCCATGGCGGCGATGATAGGAAATCGCGCCCAAGGCGGCGTGCGGCAAAAAGCACAGCGCCCGACGATCGTCGGGCGCTGCGAGTACGGGTTTCAGGCTTGGTCGGAAGGGGCCGCGAACGGCACGCCAGATCGATCAATCCTGAATCGTTGGGATTCAGCCCTTCGGGCATCAACCCGCTTTCAACCCTTGGTGGCGGGGCACTTCGAGGCGCAGCCCGACTTGGTCGAGCAGTCGCTCTTGCCGCTGACGGCGCCGGGCGCCGACTTGGCAGCCGAGCACTCGGACTTCGCCGAGCAGTCAGCCTTCGTGCCGCAGCTCTTCTCGCCGACGGCGCCGGGAGCGGCCTTCGCAGCCGAGCACTCGCTCTTGGCAGCGCAGCAGCCGCTCTTCTTCTCGCCGACGGCGCCCGGGGCAGCCTTGTCCTTGCAGGTGCTGTTGCACTTACCGCAGCAATCAGCGCTCTTGGTGCCGACGGCGCCCGGAGCGGTGGTGTTCTGCGTGGAAGCGCAAGCGCCGAGGAAGGCGAAAGCCGTGAGGGCAGCGAGGGTAGCGATGGTCTTCATGTGAGGAGTCTCCTTACTGTTGTGCCAAGATGCGCGTGTCGGGTCCAGGTATCGAAAGATGGTCTGGCCAGACGCTGGTTCGTACTCCCGCGACACGCGGGCTGAGGATGGCTCGTCGGACCTCCCGGCGGGCCATGACCGAAGATCTCAGGGATCGGCACGAACGCCCCTGAACCTTCGGACAGAGCGAGTGTACCGCACGATCCGCCTCCGGTTGAGGTCCGATCACGCGGATTTCGCACAGGTGTGCGACCGCAGACAGCCTACATTGGGGACAGCGTGAACGAGCACCCGCACCATGGCACCGAGAACGAGGGCGAGGGCCCGCGCGACGCCGCTGAGACGCGGGCGGAGCGGCTTGGACGCCTCGCGCAGAAGGCGCGCATGCTCCCCGATGTGCCCGGCGTCTATCTGATGAAGGATGCGGCGGGAACGGTCCTGTATGTGGGCAAGGCCTCGGTCTTGCCGCAGCGGGTGGCCAGCTACTTCCAGCCGTCGGCCGATCTCGGACCCCGCAAGCAGCCCATGCTCGATGTGGTCGAGGACTTCGACTTCATCCCGTGCGAAGGCGAATGGGAGGCGCTCCTGATGGAGGCGCGCCTTGTGAAGGACATCCATCCGCCGTTCAACGACAGGCTGCAGGACGACAAGACATTCCCGTACCTCGCGGTGACGATGCGGGACGACTTCCCCGGCGTGTTCATCACGCGCGAACCGGCGAACGAGCGCTTCAAGGGTGCCCGCATCTACGGTCCGTTCGTGTCCGTCGGCGCCCTCCGGCATGCGATGCAGCTCTTGCAGCGCGTGTTCAAGTACCGAACCTGCGAGCTCGAGATCGTCGACGGCGATCCGAAGAACCGGCTCTTCCGTCCATGCCTGCTCGCGGCGATCAACCAGTGCACCGCACCGTGCGCGGCACGCATCTCCAAGGACGAGTACCGCGCCGACATCGAGCGCTTCATCCGCTTCCTCGGCTCGAAGCGCAGCGCGATGCTGCGGGAGATGCGCGAGGAGATGGAGTCCGCGAGCGCGCGTCTCGAGTTCGAGCGTGCGGCGGTGCTGCGCGACCAGATCAAGGCGATCGAGAAGCTCGACGAGCGCGAGACGCGCGGAGACGAGGCGGAGTTCGACTGGCAGCCCGAGGCGACCGGGTTCGTGCAGGATCCGATGGCCGGCGTGCGAAGCCTGATGCGCGCGCTCGGCGCGGAGCACCCGATCCGCTGCATGGAGGCGATCGACATCGCGCACCTGCGCGGTGGCGAGACGGTCGCGTCGAAGGTGTGCTTCATCGACGGAAGGCCCTTCAAGGAGGGCTACCGCCGCTACAAGATCACGAGCGTCACGAACGACGACTACAGCGCGATGCGCGAGGTCGTCAGCCGCCGCTACCGAGAGGCGGGCGACGGGCACGAGCTCTACCCGGACCTCATCCTGATCGACGGCGGCATCGGCCAGCTGCGCGCGGCGCTCGAGGCGTTCGCGCAGCAGCGCGTGCAGCCGCCGCGCGTCATCTCGCTCGCGAAGAAGGAAGAGCTCATCTACACGACCGAGCGGGACGAGCCGATCCGCCTCGGCCGCGAACATCTCGGGCTTCGGCTCTGCCAGGCGATCCGCGACGAGGCGCACCGCTTCGCGCAGCACTACCACCATCTTCTGCGCGAGAAGAGCCTGCTTGGCGAGACGGCGTCGAAGGTGCGCCGGAAGCGCGTGATCAAGAAGCTCGAGAGCGAACGCGACCGCGCGGCCGGCGGCGGAGATGCCGATATCGGCGATGCCGGTGCTGGGGATCTCGGCGCGCCCGACGCATAGGTGGCGCGCGGCATGCTCGCGGTGGATCGCGATCGTGCGCTGTGTGCAGATGCAACGGCCCGGCGTCGCGGAGCGGAGCGACTTCGCATCAAAGCAGACACGATGAGGTGACGATCACGGTCTGAAGACGAAGAGCCCCCCCGAACGGGGAGGCGTGAATCTGCGTGTACCACCTCTGAGGACAAGCCCACTCTTTGTACCGATTTGGGGGACAGGTACGGGGAGCGCGCGACGAAAACTGTACTTTGAGAGAACGAAGGGCGAGTCGCGCGAAGTGTCTGCACTGCGTGCGCGCGGGTCGTGCTCGGGAGGCCTGCCGGATGGAAGAAAGGCTTGTTGACATCCGCGACGCGTCTGCGATGGAGACGCTCTTCGACGAGCTTGCGATGGCGGCGTGGGAACTCCTCCGGCGCCGGGACAAGCCGACCTCCGCGGCCGAGGTCGCGCGCGTCACCCATCTCGAGTTCGCCCTTGCGCAACGGAAGCTCGACCTCCTGCACCAGCACGGGCTGGCCGAGGTGTTGCCCGCGAAGGCGAAGCGCCCGACGCCGACCTACAGGGCGACCTGCAAGCGAATCGGCATCGTGCTGCGCGCCAACGACAAGGAGGACTACGCGCTGTGGGACAGCTACGGCGTGCGGATCCGCGAAGCAGCCGACAAGCTTGCCCGCAAGCAGCTGTCGCTCGAGGACTCGACGGAAGCCGAGCGGCCGCGCGCCTTCTATGTGATGCCGCTGCAGCTCTCCGCGAACGAGATGAAGGAACTACGGCACAGGCTCGACGAACTGACGGCGTTCCTGCGCATGCTGCAGGAGCGCCACTCGGGCGAGCGCGGGGCGGACGACTTCGCGTGCAACTACCGATTCGAGATGCAGCTGCAGCCGCTTGCCGAGCCCGTGCTTCCGCAGCCCGTCGTCGTGATGCGGCTCATCGACCGCGAACCATCGTGCGGACTCGAGCGAGTCGATCCCATGACCCGTCTCTCGCAGCGCGAGCGCCAGGTCGCGCAGGCGATCGTGCGCGGGCGTTCCCGCAGCGAAACCGCCGACGAACTCAGCCTTCGGCCAGGCACGATCGCCACGCTCACCAAGCGGATCTACCGCAAGCTCGGGATCTCGAACAGGCTCGAGCTCGCGCGGTGCTTCAGCCAGCCGGGCACGGCCTCCGACGCAACGCTGCCGATCTGAGATTCAGGCCTCGAGAATGACTCAGACCTCGAGAATGACTCAGACCTCGAGAATGACTCAGACCTCGAGCATCACGCCGGGCTCGGAATCGGACCGCCCAGTTCCGTGCCGGGCTGGTCGTCCGCGGGCTTGAGGCCGATCGCGGGCTTCGCGCGCGCGTTCTCCTCGGCGAGCAGGTCGGCCACCGTCGGCTTGCCGATCGATTCGCCGCGCATGAGGCGGTCGACATCGTCGCGCAGGAGCGTCTCGTACTTGAGCAGCGCCTCGGCCACCGCGACGACCTTGTCCCAGTGGTCGGTGAGCATCTGCTGCGCGTGCGAGTAGGCCTCGTCGATGATCCGACGGGTCTCTTCGTCGATGATCCGCGCCGTCTCGGGCGAGTAGTCCTTCTCGGGGAGGTAGACCTCGCGCGAGTCGCTGCCGGCGTAGTTCACGAAGCCGAGGCGGTCGGACATGCCCCACTGGAGGATCATCGCGCGCGAATACTGCGTCGCCATCTTGATGTCCATCGAGGCGCCCGAACTCGTGTCGCCGGTCTTCTTCTCCTCGGCGATGCGGCCGCCGCAGAGGACGCGCAGCGTCGCGAGGACATGCTTGCGGCCGAAGCCGTAGCGGTCCTTCTCGGGCAGCGAGAAGGTCGCGCCCATCGCCTGTCCGCGAGGAATGATCGTCACCTTGTGGAGCGGATCGGCGTGCTCGAGCAGCACCTGGAGCACCGCGTGGCCCGCCTCGTGGTAGGCGGTCGCGACGCGCTCCTGCTGCTCGATCTTGCGGCTCTTGTTCGCGCGGCCCCAACGGACCTTGTCGCGGGCCTCCTCGAGGTCGGCGAGCTCGACGAAGTCCTTGTCGGCCATCGTGGCGATGATCGCCGCCTCGTTGATCAGCGCCGCGAGATCGGCGCCAGAGAACATCGGGGTGCCGCGGGCGACGCGCTCGAGGTCGACATCGGGCGCGAGCTTCACCTTCTTGGCATGCACCGAGAGGATCTGGCGGCGGCCGACGAGGTCGGGGAGGTTGACGGCGACCTGGCGGTCGAAACGGCCCGGGCGGGTGAGCGCCGGGTCGAGCACATCGGGACGGTTCGTGGAGGCGATCACGATCACCTGCGTGTTCGCATCGAAGCCGTCCATCTCGACGAGGATCGCGTTCAGCGTCTGCTCGCGCTCGTCATGGCCGCCCGAACTGAAGCCGCCACCGCGGCGACGGCCGACCGCGTCGATCTCGTCGAGGAAGATGATGCACGGCGAGTTCTCCTTCGCCTGCTTGAAGAGGTCGCGCACGCGGCTTGCGCCCACGCCGACGAACATCTCGACGAAATCGGAGCCCGAGATCGAGAAGAAGGGGACATCCGCCTCGCCGGCGATCGCCTTGGCGAGCAGCGTCTTGCCGCAGCCCGGAGGGCCGGAGAGCAGCACGCCGCGGGGAATGCGGCCACCGAGGCGGGAGAATCGCTTGGGGTTCTTGAGGAACTCGACGATCTCCTGCACTTCTTCCTTCGCCTCGTCGACGCCTGCGACATCGCCGAAGGTGACCTTGACCTGCTCCTTCGTCTGCATGCGGTGCTTGCTCTTGCCGAAGCTGCCGAGCATGCCGCCGGGGCCGCCGCCCGCGCCGCGCATCGAGCGCGCGATGAACCAGATGACGCCGATGATGAGGATGACTGGCAGGAGGTTCGCGAGGATGATCGGCCAGTACGACGGCTCGACGACCTTGAAGTCGTAGCCCGCCGACTCGATGTCCTTGCGGTAGTAGTCCTGGTCGGGAATGACGACCACGAACACCGGCTGCGCGTTCTTCTCGCTCCAGCCCGCGGTGTTCGGCTTCACCTTCGCGGTGACCCGGCTTCCCTCGATGACGATCGACTCGGCCTCGATGCTCTTCGACTTCACCAGGTTGACGAAGTCGCTCCACTTGACTTCCTTCTGTCCGCCGAAGGGCGAGCTGAAGGCCATGATGAGGAGCGCGAAGATGAACGCCGCAAGCACCCAGCCGAAGACCTGCCGGCCGCCGCGGTTGGGCGGAAGCTGCGGTTGGTTCGGTCCGCCCGGCTGGTTGCCTCCACTGTTGCCTCCGGGGCGGTTGCCGCCGTCGGAATCGGACATCGCCACGCGGATCAGGTCGCGCGAGGCGGGGGCGGTGGAGTTGGACGGGCGGGGCGTTTGGTGCATTCGGTGGACTCTCTGCCGCTCGGGGCCAGCCATTCTAGACACTTGCCCGTGGACGACCGACAAATCCATCGTCGGCAATCGCAACATGCGTGCGTGACCAGAACTCGTCAGGTTCGGTCGAATTTCGGCGGAAACGCGGATTGGGTTTCACGCTGCGATGCAAACGGCCGCGCGCGGGCTACCAGTTCGACTGCATCGCGCCGACGAGGTCGCGTGCGAGCGACTCGACCGCCGCGAAACGGCCCAGTTCAAGCGGTTCACGCGCGGGATACGAGGGCACGAAGAGCGCGGTCGACTCGACTCCCTCGCGGGCGACGATGCGCTCGCCGCTACGGAGGTCGACCCACTCGAAGTCGGCGCGGATCCGCACCATCATCTCGTTGGCGAGGCCGGTCGCGGGATCCTTCGAGAGTTCGACGAGATCGACCGCGGTGATGGTGCCGCGGAGGATCGTGTCGGCCGCGACCTCGGACATGACCTTGTACGGCGTCGAGCGCTCGACCTCGGTGACGAGCGCGTGGGCGAGGTCCGTCTCGAAGTTCCGCATGTAGCTCTGGTTGCGGAAGATCGGCAGCGCCACGCTGCGGTACTTGGTCGGATAGGGGCTGGAGGCCGCGTAGCCCTGGTTCGGCGACGATGCGCAGCCGGCGGCGAGCGCCCCGGCGAGCGCCCCGACGAGGCACGCCGCGGCGGCAAGCACGAACTGCGGACGGAAACGCGCGGGGCGCATCACTTCGCGCCCTCCTTCACGGCGGCCACGGGTGCGGCGGGGGGCTCGGGAATCTCGGGAGCCGACGGCATCTCGTCCCACTCCACCTTCAGCAGCGCCTTGCGCAGCGCGCGGTAGTCGGGCGCGTTCTTGACGACGCTTTCGGGCAGCTGCTCGAGGATGTCCGGGACGATGCGCAGCGCCTCGAGCGTCGCGATCGAGGTGGGGTGGCGCTGGACGAGGCGGCGGATCGACTGCTCGGCCGAGATCGGGTCGTTCACCTCGAGGTACCACGACGCGGTCGACAGGAACTTCGCGGCCTCGGATTCCTCGATGCGGCTGAGGATCGCGGTGGCGCCGATCTGCTGCGCGAGGCCGGGCTGCAGCGCCTGCAGCGATCGGAGCTTCGCGCGCGCCTCGAGCAGGCCGCTCGCGTCGTACTCGGGACCACGGAAACCCGCGATGTAGGCGTAGATCAGCCGCATCCGCGCCTTGGTGACCTGCGCGCTGCGCGGGTAGTTCTCGATGAAGAGGCGGTACGACTCCGCCGCCATCATCATCTCGCGCCGGTTGAAGTAGAAGTCGGACAGCTCCATGCCCGCCCGCTCGGCGAGCTCGCTGCCCGGCAGGCGCTCCTGGATGCGGATCAGGAGTTCCTGCGCCTCTTCGCTCGCGTCGAGGATGCGGACGGTTCCGAAGAAGCGCTTCTTCAGGCCCTTCGCGTAGGAGGTCGCGATCTCGAGCTCGCGCTCGAGCGTCGGGATGAAGACCTCGCTTCCGGCGTAGCGCCGCGCGATCTCCTCGTAGTCGAACAGGGCCTCGTACTCGTCGCCCTCGGCGAGGGTCGCGTCGCCGCGGATGAGCAGCGCGTCGGGGCGGTAGCGCGAGAGCGGGTAGCGCTCGATGAACGCGTTCGCGAGGTTCTTGGCGCGCGAGGCCTCGCCGTTGAGGAGCGCGCGGCGCGCGGCGAGCAGCTGGGCTTCCTCGCTGGCCGGGTCGATGTCGGCGACCTTCTTCCACCGGTCGAGCGAATCCAGGGTGTACTGCTCGGCCTGCGCGAAGCCGAGCGAGGTCGCACCGAGGGCGATGCAGGTCGCTGCAAGGAAAGTGAAGGGCCGACGCGGCATGGGGCCGATGGTACGCGCGAACCGCCGCGGCCTCAAACGGCGCTTGGTGGCGAACATCGTGGGTGCAATCCATGCGAGTCGCGCTGGTCTACAACCCCATCTCCGGCTCCGGCCGCTCGGAAGGCGTCGCGCGGGCGATCGCGCGCGAGTTCACGGGGCGCGGCTGGAACAGTCTGCTCGTCCCGACCGAGCGTTCGGATCCCTCGTCGTGGCTCGCGCCGGCGCTCGTCGGCGCGGACGCGGTGGTGGTCGCCGGCGGGGACGGTGCGATCCGCCTCGTCTCGGATCACGCCGCCCGGGCCGGGGTCCCGCTCTGGCACGCGCCCTGCGGCACGGAGAATCTCTTCGCCCGGGCGTTCGGCATGACGAACGACCCCGCTGCGATCGCGCGCGCGGTCGAGTCGCGGCGGACGCGCGCGATCGACCTCGCCGATGCCGATGGCGTTCCCTTCGCGATCATGGCCTCGATCGGCTTCGACGCGGATGTGGTGCACGCGTTGGCCGCGATGCGGCGCGGCGGGATCTCGCACTGGAGCTACGCAGCGCCCATCGTGCGCACCCTGCGGTCGTGGCGTCCGGGCGAACTCGGCTGGGAGATCGACGGCGAGCGGGAATCGCTCGGCCGCGGCATGGTGGTGGTGGGCAATCTGAGGCACTATGGGGCTCGCCTGAACCCCGCGGCGGACGCCGTCGACGACGACGGGCTCCTCGACGCGGTGTTCATTCCCGCCGATTCCGCCGCCGCGCTCGCCCCATGGATCCCGCTCCTGTGGACCGGCCTCCACCGCAGGCATCCGCTGCTGCGGGAGCGGCGGGGGGCTTCGGTCGTGCTGGACTCCTCGGCCCCGGCGCTCGTTCAGATCGACGGCGACCCCGCGCCACTCGGGGCGGTCTCGCGCGTCGCCATCGCGGTCAGGCCCGGGGCGCTTGCGGTGCTGCGGCCGTTTTGACCCGTCCGGACGGCCTTCTCGGCCGCGCCCGCAGGACCGTTGTGACCCGCGCGCGGCGAAACCCTCAAGACGCGCCCCCGGCGGGACGATGTTCCCACCACGAACCCTCGGTCACCGAACCGGGGGACGCGTCGTGGATCGCCCGTCTGGGATCGCTTGTTGAGGGCCGTGCGGCCTTCATTCGTGGTCCGGGCAGGCGAGCGTGGGTCAGGGAGGTCGAACGCCATGGCTGACAAGAAGGAATCGAAGTCCGAGGGTGACGGTGCCGAGGCCCCGAAGAAGTCGGGCGGCCTGAAGTTCATCATCATCGTGGTCCTCCTGCTGGCCATCGAGGGCGGCGTGCTGTTCTTCCTCTTCGCGCGCGGCGGGCCGAAGCAGGTCGAGGCGGCGGAGCCCGTCGTGGTGGCCAATCCCGAGGACGAGAAGCTCGTCGAGCTGCTCGTGCTCGACGACCGGCTGGTCAACGACCGCACCGGCATCAGCTACCTGTACGAAACCGAGATCTATGTCAAGGTCCGCAAGAAGGACGAGACCTGGGTCAAGGACGAGATCGAGCGCAGCAAGAACGAGATCCGCGCGAAGGTCGGCGGCATCTGGCGCACGGCCGAGCCGACGCACTTCCAGGAGCCGCTCTTCGAGACCCTGACGCGCCGCGTCGAGACGGTGCTCCGCGAGCGCTTCGACCACAAGTCGACCGACGGCAAGTCGGTGGTCGACCGATGCGTGCTCGTGGTCGGAACCGGCATCCGCATCAACCGCTGACCCCGGCCTTCCATACGAAATGATCGCGCGCCGCAGCGTCCCTGCGGCGCGCGTCTTTTTGTCCGCCGCCGGTGCGCGGCGGGGTATCCGCGAGGCGCGCAGGAACTGCGCGTGAAAGGCCAACGCTGCCGCGGCGATTCTCTGCAGGCGCAAGCCTTGCGCAGCCGATCAACGACCGTCGCGCGTTCTCGGAAGGTAGGACGCCTTCCCGCGCGACGCTCAGGAAGCGCAGGCGGAGCCTGCCAAGAGCCCTGAACATGCCTGAACCAAACGAAACACCAGCTGCCGATGGCGCCCCCGGAACGGGTCCCGCCCCGATGGGGCTTCCCGATTTCAGCCGCCCGATGCCGCACTCGACCGATGCGAGCGGGATCGGCGTCCTCGGCGATGTGTCGCTCCAGGTCCGCATCGAGCTCGGCCGCACCAAGATGCTCGTCGAGGATGTGCTCAAGCTCAACGCCGACTCGGTGGTCGAGCTCGACAAGGCCGCAGGCGACCCGGTCGACATCTATGTCAACGGACGCCGCATCGCGCGCGGCGAGGTCCTCGTGCTCAACGAGAACTTCTGCGTGCGCGTGAGCGAGATCCTCGAGCCGTACGACGCGGCGGGATGAGTTTCGCGCAGGAAGTGCGAGCCATCGCCGCAAGTCGGGGGATTCGGACGCAAGACGCGAAAGAACCAGAGACGGCGAGTGATGTTTGAGGAGCCCCCGCGCGCGTCCGCAGCGCGGGAACGAGGCACGCGGACGACCTCGGGCGGAGCCCGGGGACAACAAGCCAGGATGGCGCATGCAGAACCAAAGCACGGATCCGTGTCTCCGCACCCGGCGTTGCCGGACCGCGATCACCGCTCTTCTCCTGGCGCTCGTCTCGGCGCCGGCCCACGCACAGCAGGCGGCGCAGCAGCCGCGAGCCGCGCGCACCACGCAAGGTGGCGCGCCGGTTCCCAATGCTCCGGTCGACGCCACTGCGCCAGTCACGGCGCCAGCCGACCCGACTCCCACGAAGATCGGCACGGGTGGCGTGGTCGAGCTCACCTCGCTTGACCCGGCCGAAGCGCCGCAGCGCGATTCCGTCGTGATCCCGACCGAACTCGAGCCGGGAGCCGCGATCCCGCCGACCAAGCGTGCGGCGCCCGCGGGCCGTCCGCTGGGCAAGCCGGCGGCGCAGGACCCTGCGACCGCTGCGACCCAGTCGGAGAACGCGCGTTCGCTCGCAGCCGGAGCCGAGGGCGAGGGCGCCTTCATGGGCCAGGTGGTTCCGACGGCGCTTGCGCTCGCCGGAACGATCGCGCTGATCTTCGTCACGCGCTCCCTCCTCAAGCGCTTCGGCAACCGTCTCGGCGGCGGCAAGCGCCCCTCCGGCGTGGTCGAGGTCCTGGCTCGGTATCCGTTCGCGCGCGGCCACCACATCGTGCTGATCAAGGTCGGCCGCCGCGTCCTGGTGACGCACCAGAGCGCCCAGGGCATCCAGACGCTCAGCGAGTTCACCTCGCAGGCCGATGTCGCCGACCTCATCGCCCGCTGCGAGGCCGGCTCGCGCGGAACCGACCAGTTCACCTTCGACTCGCTCCTGCGCAACTCCGACCGCGAGTTCGACGCGCCCTCGGCGCGCGAGCGCGGCGTCGTGCAGAAGCCGCAGCGCGCCGACACGCGCTCGGGCCTTCCCGCCTCGGTGCGTGGCGCCGAGATCGAGACGATCGACCTGACCCGCCGCCGAGGTGCGATGCGATGATGGTCCTGCTTGCGCAAGCGGTGCCGGCGCTCGAGTCGCTCAACCCGATCGGCGTGGTCGAGGAGGCGAGCAAGAGCGTGCCTGGATTCGAGGGCGGCCTGAGCGCCGCGCTCAACATCCTGCTCCTCCTCACGGTCCTGACCGTCGCACCGTCGATCCTGATCCTCTGCACCTGCTTTACCCGCATGGTGGTCGTGCTCGGCCTCCTGCGCCAGGCGCTCGGCACCCAGACGCTGCCGCCGTCGCAGGTCATCGTCGGACTGTCGGTGCTCCTCAGCGCCGTCGCGATGGGCCCGACCTTCTCGCGCATGTGGGACGAGGGGCTCGGCCCGTACGCGCGCGGCGAGCAGAAGGACCAGCTCGTCGCGTGGGAGGGCGCCAAGAAGCCGCTGCGCGAGTTCATGATCGCGCAGATCGAGGCCACCGGCAATGTGCCGACGGTGCTGATGATCCTCGAGCACCGCGGCGTCGATGTCTCCGAGCCGGACCAGCTGACCTGGGAGCGCGATGTCGACCTCCTCACGCTGATCCCGTCGTTCGTCATCTCCGAGCTCAAGACCTCGTTCCTCATCGGGTTCCGCATCTACCTGCCGTTCCTCGTGATCGACATGGTGATCTCGAGCCTGCTCGTCTCGATGGGCATGATGATGCTGCCGCCGGTCCTGGTGTCGCTCCCGTTCAAGTTGCTGCTCTTCGTGCTCGTCGACGGCTGGTCGCTCGTCGTCGGGTCGCTGCTCAGCGGAGTCATGGCTCCGCTCGGAGGTACATGATGGATCTCGAGGCAATCGATGTCGTGCGCGACGCCTTCATGCTGATGCTCCTCATCAGCGCCCCGATCCTCGTGGTCGGCCTCGTGGTCGGCCTCGTGGTGAGCGTGATGCAGGCCGTGACGCAGATCCAGGAGCAGACGCTCGTGTTCGTGCCCAAGATCATCGCGATGGTCGGCGTGACGATCGCGATGATCTCGTGGATCACCGTGAAGATGATGGAGTTCTCCGCGGAGATGTTCTCCTGGTCGCCCGTGACGGGCTCCTGATCCGGCCTCCGTGGTCCGCTGCGATGAACTCGATCGAAGTCCTTTCCCTGCACCTGACGCCGGCACTGATGGTGCTGTCGCGGGTCTCCGGCATGGCGGTGCAGGGGCCGCTCCTCTCGTCGTCGGCGATCCCGATGCGGATCAAGGCGATGCTGGTCGTGGCGCTCGGGCTTGCGATCTACCCGACGGTCTCGTCGAACGCGATGCTTCCCACGACCGTCACGCTCGCGATGACGGCGGGGCTCATGATCCTCGAGTTCGGGATCGGCGTCTTCATCGGCTTCATGGCGTCGATGCCGCTGTACGCGGCGCAGTTCGGCGGCCTCTCGATGGGCCAGCAGATCGGCCTTGGCTTCGCCCGGTTCTACAACCCCGCGCTCGGCGACGAGTCCGATTCGCTCGAGCAGATCTTCTTCTTCCTCGCGCTTGCGATCTTCCTTGCGCTCGGCGGGCTCGAGTCGATGGTGTCGTCGGTCGTGTCGAGCTTCGCGGTCCTGCCGGCGACGGCGATCCCCGGGATCCTGCTCGGCCAGACCACCACATCGCCCCTCGGGATCTTCACCGGCGCGCTGAGCGCGGCGTTCGAGCTCGGGCTCCGCGTGGCGATGCCGCTGCTGGCGATCGTCTGCCTCGAGACGGTGGTGATGGGCTATCTCTCGCGAAGCGTTCCGCAGCTCAACATCATGTCGATCGGATTCCCGCTCCGCATCATCTTCGGCCTCGCGGTGATCGTGGCGTCGCTTGCGGCGATCGACGAGGCGCTCGTCGACGGCACGGTGGGCGCGCTCGAGGCGCTGCTCGTCGCGACCCAGGGCGAAGGCGGGGCCACGCCATGAAACTTCGACTTCCGCACGCCGACCGCATGAGGAGGAGCCATGGCTGACGACATGGGCGAACGCACCGAGGACGCGACGCCGAAGAAGCTCCGCGAGGCGCGCGAGGAGGGCAACATCGCCCGCTCGCAGGATGCCGCCAGCGCGATCCTGCTGCTCGGCGCCGTCCTCGTCCTGTCCGCCACGATCAAGCCGTTCCTCGGCTCGCTCGCGTCGATGCTCGAGAAGTCGCTCGTCGGCGACCACCTCGCGAGCGGCATCCGGCCCGAGGAGGTCGTCGAGACGCTCGTGCCGCCGTTCATCGAGGCGTTCCTCGCGGGCGTGCCGCTGATCCTCGGCGCGACGCTCATCGGCGTGCTCGCGCACCTCTGGCAGGTGGGCTTCATGGTTTCGAACAAGGTCCTCGAGCCCAAGTTCGAACGCCTCAATCCGGTGAGCGGTTTCGGCCGCATCTTCGGGATGCAGGGCGTCATCAAGACCGCCATGGACATCCTCAAGGTGGTCGTGGTCGGCTGGATCGCCTGGAGCCTCGCGACTGGCATCCTGCCGCAGATCGTCGCGCTTCCCGAGGTCGGGCTCCTGCGCGGGTTCGAGGAGATCGGCTCGATGGGACTCACGCTTGCCATGCAGGCCGGCGCCGCACTCATCGTCCTCGGCATCGTCGACTACGCGGTGCAGCGCTTCAAGCACCAGCGCGACCTGCGGATGACCAAGCAGCAGGTCAAGGAAGAGTTCAAGGAGTCCGATGGCGATCCCGAGGTGAAGCAGCGGCGCATGAAGATCGCGCGGCAGCTCGCCACGCAGCGGCTCCAGACCGCGGTGCCGAAGGCGGATGTCATCGTGACCAACCCCGAGCACATCTCGGTGGCGATCCAGTACGACGCGGCGACGATGGCGGCGCCGAAGATCGTGGCGATGGGCGCCGACGAGATCGCGTTCCGCATCAGGCAGATCGCGATGAAGCACGACATCCCGATCGTGGAGCGCAAGCCGCTGGCGCGCGCGCTCTACGCGAAGGCGAAGGTGGGGCAGGAGATTCCGGCGGACCACTTCAAGGCCGTGGCGGAGATCCTGGCCTATGTGTACCGGCTGAAGGGCAAGGCCGTGGCGTGATGTCCGGCCGCGGGCAGGCGGCGTGACCGAGGGACGGCGGTGACCGGAGCATGAGGCCCCGAGGCATGAGGCCCCGGAGCGAAGGAAGGCGACGAAGCGATGGCAGACGCGACCACAACCCAGGCCCAAGGCATCCCGAAGGTCTTTCACCTCATCGCGAAGTACCGGCACCTCATCGTGCCGCTCTCGTTCCTCGGCCTCATCGGCGTGCTCGTGGTGCCGCTGCCGTCGGCGGTGCTCGACCTCCTGATCTGCCTCAACATCGCGATCGCCGCCATCGTGCTGATGACGACGATCTACATGCGGAAGCCGCTTGATTTCAGCGTGTTTCCCGCGCTTCTCCTCGCCACGACCCTGTTCCGCCTCGTGCTGAACGTGGCCACGACCCGCCTGATCCTGTCGATCGAGTCGAAGGACCCCGCGACCGCATCGACCGCAGCGGGCCATGTCATCCAGGCGTTCGCCAACTTCGTCGCAGGCTCGAACGCGATCGTCGGAACGATCATCTTCATCATCCTCGTGATCGTGCAGTTCGTCGTGATCACGAAGGGCGCCACGCGCATGTCGGAAGTCGCCGCCCGGTTCACCCTCGACGCGATGCCCGGCAAGCAGATGGCGATCGACGCCGACCTTTCGGCCGGCATCATCAACGACAAGGAGGCGAGGGCGCGGCGCGAGGAGATCTCGCGCGAGGCCGACTTCTACGGCGCGATGGACGGCGCCTCGAAGTTCGTGCGCGGCGACGCCATCGCCGGCATCATCATCACGATCATCAACATCATCGGCGGTTTCGCCATCGCGAAGTTCCAGCTCGACTGGAGCGCGTCGGACGCGATGAAGACCTTCATGCTGCTCGCGATCGGCGACGGTCTTGCGTCGCAGCTGCCGGCGTTCCTCGTGGCGATCGCCGCGGGCCTCATCGTCGCCCGCGCCGGCGGCGGCAAGACGGTCGGCGAGGAGATCCCCGCCCAGCTGTCGTCGCAGCCCTGGGCGATGTACCTCATCGCGGGCTTCCTGTTCCTCCTCGGCTTCACGCCGCTTCCGACCATCCCGCTCTTCGGGGCGGCGATCGTCCTGGCGGGCACCGCGTACGCCATGCAGTGGCAGAAGAAGCGCGAGGCGTCGAACGAGGTGGTGCGGGCCCGCGAGGAGGCGATGGCCAAGCCGCCCGAACAGCCCAAGGTCGAGGAACTGCTGGCGGTCGACACCCTCGAGCTCGAGGTCGGCTACGGACTCGTCGCCCTGGTCGACACCCAGCGCGGCGGCGACCTCCTCGAGCGGATCTCGGGCATCCGCCGCCACCTGGCGGTCGAGCTTGGCCTCGTGATGCCCGCGGTGCGCATCCGCGACAACATGCAGCTCGAGCCGAACGAGTACCGCGTCAAGATCCGCGGCGCCTCGATCGCGTCCGGCACGGTCTACCCGACGCTCCTGATGGCGATGGACTCTGGCCTCGCCCACGGGCAGCTCGACGGGTTCCGCACCAAGGAGCCCGCCTTCGGCCTCGAGGCGATCTGGATCGAGCGCGGCCTCAAGGAGAAGGCGGAGGGCTCGAACTGGACGGTCGTCGACGCGACGAGCGTGCTGGCGACCCACATGAGCGAACTCGTGAAGCGCCACGCCGACGAGCTGCTGACCCGCGAGGAGGTCACGAACCTCATCGCCCAGCTCAAGCAGAAGACGCCGAAGCTGGTCGAGGACCTGATCCCGAACCTCGTGAAGCCAAGCGACCTTCAGAAGATCCTGCAGGCGCTGCTGCGCGAGCGCGTCGCCATCCGCGACCTCGAGACCATCGTCGAGACCCTGGCCGAGTGGATCCCGCACACCAAGGACCACGATGTGCTGGTCGAGTATGTGCGCAACGGCCTGCGCCGCGCGATCTGCTCGCACTACAGCGAGGTCGACGACCGCGGCCGATCGCGCCTGCGCTGCGTCACCATGGATCCGGCGCTCGAGGACACGATCGCCGGCTACATCGACCGCAGTCCCGCCGGGACGACCTTCTCGATCCCGCCGGCGCTCGCCAACCGCATCGCCCGCGCGGTGGCGGAGACGGCGCAGCCGCTCGCCGAGGCTGGCCGGAAGGTGGTCGTCCTCGCGTCGCCATCGGTCCGCGCCCAGGTGCGTCAGATTCTCGAGCCGCACATTGCGGATGTGGCCGTCCTCGGGTACAACGAGGTCGTCCGTGGGACCGATGTGGAGAGTGTCGGGCTCGTGCAGTTGACGGCGAATGCAGGTGAACCCTCATTCGCAGGTGCTGCCTGAGGCGCGCGCCCGAAACGAACCCCGCTTCCCGGGCGTTTTCCGTTGACGGCGTCTCCGCGAGGGTTCGCCTTCCATGGGCAGGAGCGTGCGTGCTAGGAGGGCACCCGTGACACAGACTGCGAATCAACAGCCGAACCGACAGAGCGCAGGACGCCCTTCACAGAGTTCCGGCCCCCTCAAGCTGAAGACCTACCGCGCCTGGACGATGTCCGAGGCGTTGGCGAGCGTGAAGCAGGATCTCGGCCACGACGCGGTCATCCTGCACACCCGCACATTCGAGCGCGGCGGCATCTTCGGCTTCGGCCGCAAGACCGTTGTCGAGCTGACCGCGGCGCGCGCGTCGGACATGCCGTCCGAGCCTGCGGTGTCGGAGCGGACTCCAGCAGCCGCGCAGCGTGCACCCTCAGCAGCCGCGCAGCGTGCACCCTCTGCAGCCGCGCAGCGTGCACCCGTCCTCGAGCCGCGCGAGAGCCTCCGCCTGTCGGCGGCCGCGCGCGCATACGGGTCAGCTGCGACGCCGTCGGCGCAGGTGAGCGCGGCCGATGCGTCGAGGGACCTCGATCCACCGATGAATCTCGAGGCCGAGCGCGAGAAGACGCGTCGGCTCGCGCAGGCGATGGCCATCCAACTCGAGAAGCAGGCATCCGCCCGCGAGGCGGCCACGCAGAACGAGCGGGCGACCGCGCAGTCGAGCGCAAGGGAGACGCGGGCGGCCACGAGTGCGCCGACCCCTGCGGCGACCAACGCAGCGACCCCTCTAGCCCCGGCTTCGGCGCCGGCGTCGCCGGCCGCGCGCGTTCCCACCCATCCGCTTCCGCAGGCTGAGCCGGTGGCGCAGCGCTTCGTGCTCGTGGCGCAGCCCGCTTCGACGGGCGGCAAGCCGAGCGCGCCCGTGCAGAACGCGGTCGTGCAACTCGTCTCCGGCACACCGAAGCCGACGCCGGCCGCAAGCACCGCTCCGGCGCCGCAGGCCGCCGCGAGGCCCGCGCCTGCCGCGCAGCCTCGCGCGGAGGCCGTCGCCGGCTTCGCTCCGATCGAGTTCATGCCGACGCAGCCTGACTCCGCCGCGCCCGCCATCTCGATCGCCGCGCCGCTCTCCACGGCGGACCGATCGCAGCCGCAGGTGCGGCCCGAGACGCGACCGTCCGCGCAACCTGACAACGAACTCAACGCCATCTCCGACTTTGTTGGCCGCGTGCTCGAGGGCCGCGCTGCGACACCGGCGATCGTCGAGCCCAAGCCGGTCGCCGCCCCGAGCCGGACGCCGGCGTCGGCGCCGATTCCGGCGGCAGCTCCAAGGCAAGCGGTCGGACTGCACGCGCCGGCGGAGCGCGCCGAAGCGCTCTCGCGACCTGAAGTACTCGAGCGGGCGTATGCGCGCCTGATCGAGCAGGAGGTCGCCGCGGAGCTCGCCGAGCAGATCGTCGCGTCGGTCGAGCGTGAACTGCAGGCGGCGATCGATGCAGGCGCGATGCCGTCCGAAGCGGTCGTCCGCGACGCGTTCGAGCGCCGCATCGCGTCTCTCCTTCCGGCGGATGCCGAAGACGGGCTGGGCGGGGCGTCCGGCCGCGTGCTGCCTGGAAAGAGCGGCGCGCGCCGCATCGCGTTCGTGGGCCCGACCGGGGTCGGCAAGACCACGACCCTCGCCAAGATCGCGGCGCAGCTCAAGTTGAAGCGGGGGCTTTCGGTTGGAATCGTCGCGGCCGACACCTACCGCATCGCCGCGGTCGACCAGCTGCGGACCTACGCGGAGATCCTCGAGGTTCCCGTCGAGGTCGCCTCCAGTCCTGCGGACGCAGAACGCGCGTGCCAGCGGCTCGACGCCGAGCACGGCGTCGATGTCATCCTGCTCGACACCGCGGGCCGCAGCCAGAACGACCGGATGAAGCTGTCCGAACTCCGCGCGTTCCTCGTGGCCGCGAGGCCCGACGAGACGCATCTCGTGCTGTCGGCCACCGCGGGCGCCCGTACGCTCGAGCGCGAGGCCGCCGCGTTCGGCGCCGTCGGAATCGATCGAATCGTGCTGACCAAGCTCGATGAGGCCGCGACTTTCGGTACCCTGATCTCCCTTGTCGAGCGGCTTGGCAAGCGCGTGAGTTTCCTCACGCATGGGCAGGAAGTTCCAGATCACATCGAGCCCGGGCGCGGCCGTCGTCTGGCCGAGCTTGTCATGGGTAGTGAGGTTCGTTGATGCACGACCGTTCCATTTCGGGTGCGACCAGTCAGGAGACGCTGTCGGCGGACCAGGCGGAGCGCCTGCGTCGGCTTGTCGCTGCACCACGCGCGCAGCAGACGAACGAGCAGACCTCCATGGGGCACGCCGTCAGCGTGAGTCCCGAGAAGGCGCGCGAGCGCGCGCGTCCGGTGCGGCTTGCGCGCGCCATCGCCGTGTCGAGCGGCAAGGGCGGCGTCGGCAAGACGAATCTCGCCGTCAATCTCGCCGTGAGCTTCGCCGAGCGCGGACAGCGCGTGGTGCTGCTTGATGCGGACCTTGGTCTCGCGAACGCCGATGTGCTCTGCGGCATCACGCCGCGCGCGACGCTCGAGGATGTCGTGACGGGCGACCGCACGATCGAGGAAGTGATGGTCCACGCTCCCGGCGGGTTCCGGCTGGTGCCCGGCGCGTCGGGCGTCTCGCGACTCGCCGACATGGGACAGCTCCAGCGCCGCAGCGTGCTCGAGCAGCTCATGGCGCTCGAGCGCACCAACGATGTGCTGATCGTCGACACCGGTGCAGGCATCGGTGCGAACTCGATGGCCTTTGCGGCCGCCGCCCACACGATCGTCGTCGCGACCACGCCCGAGCCGACCGCGATCGCCGACGCCTACGGCGCGATCAAGACGCTTGTCGCGCGCGGCGTGCGCGATGGCCTTCAGCTGGTGGTCAACATGGCCATGAGCGAGGAAGAGGGCCGGTCGGTCCATGCCCGCATGGACCGCGTCGCGCGTGCCTTCCTGAGCGTCCGCATCGACTACGCGGGCTCGATCCCGCACGATGTGGCCGTACCGATGGCCGTCCGCCGGCGCGAGCCCTTCATGGTCGGTGCGCCCGCGGCGCCGTCCTCGCGAGCGATCCGCCAGTTGGCTCGCGTGCTCGCGGGCGATGGAGTGCCCGGAGGCGTCGAGTCGCGTCGCGACGGATTCCTCTCGCGACTGGTCGGGTTCCTTGCCCAGCGCTGAGCGCGGCGTCATCTCGTGACGGACCTGTTCCCGCCCGGTGCGTCCGTGCACCTGCGGGTTGGCGCGGCGTTTGCTGATCGCGACCGAGGTCGCGCAGATATGACGCTTCACAAGCCAACTCCACGCATTCCGATCCCCCAGGCCGCCGCAGGGTGCACCGCGTTCGCGGCGTTCTCCGTCGCCGTCTTCGTCGGCGCATGGTCGAGCAACCCGTTGGATGTGGTCCTCACGCGCGCGCTTCTTGCGATGCTCGGGGGCTTCGGCGCGGGATTCGTGGTGGGGATCGTGTGTGACTGGATTGTGGCCCAGGAGGTTTCGCGCATCGAGGCGGCCGTCGAGGAAGACACGAAGGCGATCGAAGCGGATGTCGCGGGCCGAAACATGCTCGAAGGCGTCGAGGTGCTCGACGAAGAGGCGCTCGGCGTGGTGGAAGAGCGCGGGTCGCGACGGTCGCGCGGGGGCGACTCGGAAGATTCTGCGCGGCAAGAAGAAAAGAGTGCGGCGTGATCCGAAAGGGTCTTGCGCTCGTCGGATTCTCGTTATACTGACCTCGCCGATCGCGGACATGGATGTCCGTTCCCGGCAACGCGTGTGTGCTTCGGAGTGCTGTTTCAGCGGCTTTGATCGCACAGACGCGGGTTCTGCGAGCCATGTAGTCCGGCTCTCAGTGGATGGGTCGCGCGGAGAGCGCGCCCGAGGCGAATGGATCTCGCGAACACCGCCCGCCGTGGCCGAGCAGCGCTCGATTCCGGCACCCAGGCGGTCCAAGCAATTCCATTGTGTCGACGGCGGCTTCCTCGCGCGCAGTCGGATCGTCTGGAGAACGATCCGCCTGGTTGGTTTCTCGCGTCGCCGCATTCCGCGGCGCCGTCGAGGAAAGGTGAGCGGGCCTTCCGTCAGCCATGCGGCTTTCGGGTGGCTCCAAACTTGGGACGACTGGTCAAGGAGCCGACCGAATGTCCAGGACTGTTCGAGAAAACACGATCGTTTCCACCCCCTCAGCCAGCAAGTCGAAATCGGCGTCCGCGCCGACGAACACAAGGGCTGGAACCAAGGCCGAGCCGGCCGCGAAGCAGGGAGGCAAGACGCCTTCCCGCACCGCCGCCCGCGGCGCAGCCACGGAGGCGCCCAAGCTGGACGCCAGCCCCGTGACGAAGCGCTCGCGTGGCGTGAGCGTCCCGACGCCTGCGGCGACTGCCAAGGCCAAGCCCGCGTTGAAGGCCACGCCTGCGTCGAAGGCGACGCCGAAGCCTGCCGCACCGCGCGCCATCGCCAAGTCGACCGCTTCCGCAGCCGCCGCCACGCGCGCCGCGAAGGCCCCGCCGAAGCCGCTGCCCCTCTCGGAGCGCCCGATCGAGCAGGTCTGGCGCGAGTACCGCGCCACGCCCACCACGGAAGTCCGCAACTTCCTGATCGCTCGGCACCTCGACCTCGTCGCCTACGCCGCCGAGCGACTTCACAAGCGTCTTCCCAGCGAAGTCGAGGTCAATGACCTCAAGAGCGCCGGCGCCTTCGGCCTGATGGACGCGGTCGACTCGTTCGACCCCGACCGCGGCGTCAAGTTCGAGACCTTCTGCACGCAGCGCATCCGCGGCGCCATGTTCGACGAGCTCCGCTCGATGGACTGGGTTCCGCGCCTCGTCCGCAGCCGCACCGCGAAGGTCGAGAAGGTCCGCAAGTCGATCGAGATGGAGACCGGATCGCGTCCGACCGAGGACGAGGTCGCCAAGCGTCTCAATGTCACGGGCGACGAGTTCGAGAAGCTGCAGAAGGATTCCCGTCCGATCACGATGGTGAGCCTCACCCGCAAGTGCTTCGAGACCGACAGCTCGAAGGATGTGCGCGAGATCGATGTGGTCGAGGACGGCCGTCAGGAGAATCCGCTGCAGGCCGTGCAGAAGCAGGACCTCCAGGCGCTCATCACCAAGGGTCTCTCGCGTGCGGAGCGCCTCATCGTCATCCTCTACTACTACGAGGAGATGACGATGAAGGAGATCGGCGCCACGCTCGACCTCTCGGAGAGCCGCGTCAGCCAGATGCACTCGTCGATCCTCGCGCGCCTCAAGGCGCAGATGCAGCACCGCGAGGAAGCCGCCGCCGAGTGACGCGCGGCGCCGCGAAGACAACCTGAAAACGAACAGGGCCCCGGCTTGCGCCGGGGCCCTTGTGTTGTGGAGATTGCACTCTCAATCTCTCGGTGATCTCAGGAGCACGGGCCCCACGCGTTGAGCAGCGCCGCGAGGTCGGGTGCGCCGACCACGCCGTTGCCGTCGAGGTCGGCGGCCGCGTTGGCGGTGCCCCACGCGTTCAGCAGGCCCGCGAGGTCAGACGCTCCGACCGTGCCGTTGCCGTCGAGGTCGGCAGGGCACTTCGGCGCGCACGAGGCGCAGGTGGAGATCGCTGCGCTTGCGCAGAGGCTGTCCCACTGGTTGTTGCAGCAGAACGGATCCGCCGCGCAGATGGCCGTGCAGCAGGTCTCGTCGCTGCAGTGCGTGCCGGGGTGCGGCGTGCAGCAGTCGGCCGCGAGCGAGCCGCCGCAGGTGTCGACGCAGAGCGCGTTGGCGCCAGCGACGCACGCGGCGTCCCACTGGTTGTTGCAGCAGAACGGATCCGCCGCGCAGACGGTGCTGCAGCACTCGGGCGTGTTGCAGTACGGCGTCGGGTGCACGACGAGGCAGTCGCCGTTGCCCGGGTTGTCGCAGCTCGGGCAGTCGGTGATCGCGCGGTTGACGCAGAGGCTGTCCCACTGGGTGTTGCAGCAGAACGGATCTGCGGCGCACACGGTGGTGCAGCAGGTCGGCTGGTTGCAGTACGGCGTCGGATGCGCCTGGTAGCAGCTGCCGTTGCTCGGGTTCTCGCAGCTCGGGCAGCTCGTGATCGCCGCGTTCGCGCAGATCGAATCCCACTGGGTGTTGCAGCAGAACGGATCAGCCGTGCAGATGGTGTTGCAGCACGCGGGCTGGTTGCAGTACGGCGTCGGGTGCGCCGAGTAGCAGCTGCCGTTGCCCGGGTTGTCGCAGCTGTCGCAGTTCTTGATCGCCGAGTTCGCGCAGATGTTGTCCCACTGGCTGTTGCAGCAGAACGGATCGAGATCGCAGATCAGCGAGCAGCACGCCGAGTCGTTGCAGTAGGGCGTCGCGTGGGCCGTGTAGCAGCTCTCCGTATTGCTCGGATTGCCGCAGCCCGGGCAGTCGGTGATCGCCCGGTTGGCGCAGAGCGTGTCCCACTGGTTGTTGCAGCAGAACGGATCGGCCGCGCAGACGGTTTCGCAGCAGGTTTCATCGGCGCAGTACGGCGTGCTCTTGGGCGCGTAGCAGCTGCCCGCGTTCGGGTTGCCGCAGCCTGCGCAGTTGGTGATCGCGGCCGTGACGCAGACGGAGTCCCACCGCTCGTTGCAGCAGAACGGATCGGCCGCGCAGACGGTGTTGCAGCAGGTCGCGTTGTCGCAGAACGGAGTCGCCTGCACCGTGTAGCACGAGCCGGTCTCCGGATCGCCGCAGTTCGGGCAGAGTTCGACCGCGCCATTCACGCAGAGCGAATCCCACTGGGTGGTGCAGCAGAACGGATCGGCCGCGCACACCAGCGCGCAGCAGGACGCGTCTTCGCAGGACGGCGTGCTGTGGGGGGTGAAGCAGGACCCGGCCGTCGGCTCGCCGCAGGCGGTGCAGAGGTCGAAGGCCTGGCTCACGCAGAGCTCGTCCCACGAGGTGTTGCAGCAGAAGGGGTCCGCGGCGCAGACGAGCTGGCAGCAGGCGACCGTCGAGCAGCCCTGGCCTCCGTGCGGGAGGAAGCAGCTTCCGCCGCCACCGCAGCTGCCGCTGCCGTCCGCCGAGCAGCGGAAGTTGGTGAAGGCGAGGCGCGTTTCATTGAGCGTACGCGCGTTGTCGCGCTGGTTGGCGATGCCGGTCGCCGTGCCCGCCCAGGTGACGAGCGGCGACGAGAAGCGCGGGATGCGCGTGCCGGGGAGGTACGCCATCACCGTGCGGTACTGCAGTCCATCGGTGCCGAAGAACCGGTGGCCGAGCGAATAGCTGAAGATGCCGCCGCTGTTGCAGCCGCCGCCATCGCCCGGAGCGTGGCAGGCACCCATGTTGTGGCCGAGCTCGTGGGTGAAGGTGCGGTTCGAGAAGCAGTCGAGCGCGGTGACGCTGAAGCCGAGGTTCGCGGAGGAGGGGTTGTTCGCGGGCATGAGCCACGCGACGCCGCAGGCACCGCCGCCGGTGGCACGGACGAGCGCGACGAGGTCGGCGCCGAGCGTGTCGCGGAGCGTGTGGACATTGTCGATGATGCCGTCGGTCGTGTTGGTGAGGACATTCAGGTCGACGCCCATGTCGGCGTTCTCGACATAGGTGGTCAGGCGGGAAGTGCCCACGAGGCGCGCCTGGAGCGCGATGCCCGAGCCCGCGTAGATCGCGTTCGAGTCGGCCATCGCCCAGTCGATCGAGTCGAGGAGCGCGGCCTCCGAGCCGGCCTGCGCGACCGCGGCGTTCGTGTAGACCACGAGGACATCGACGGTGCTGCCGTTGTCGCAGGGGCCGCCGGCGACTCCGCCGTCGCCGCCGAGGTTGTTCAGGCCTCCGCCGAAGATGGGACCGTTGAGGTCGGGCGACAGATGCTCGTCGGTGCAGCCGCAGGGGAGGTCCTTGAGCGCGTTGTCGACGCGCGCGGACGAGACGCCGGCGCGGATGCTGTTCACCGTGGTGCGCATCTCGCCCGGGTGGTCGATGACGCCAGTGAGGCGGCCGTCCTTGAGAAGGAGGGTCGCGTGCCAGGACGCGTCCTCAGGGCTGGTGAAGACATAGAAGGCGCCGCCGTTGGCTTCGGTGCGCGACTGGAGCACGAGGCCCTTGGCGCCGAGCTGGTTCAGGCTCGCCGGCGCCGGTGCGCCCTGCGTGAGTTCGGCGAACTCGGCGGGGTCGAACGAGAAGCCGAACTCGCTGCTGCTCTCCGCCACGATCGCCGGGGCGGCGATCTTGCTGGCAGTGGTTTCGGTTGCGGCAAGGCAACATGTGGTGATGCTCCACGACGCCGCGAGCGTGATCGCGGTTGGAAGCCCGGGGACCCTGGACATTGCGCTCAGCACAGCAGAACCTCCTCGAGGAGTTGATACGGTCGCTGGATGGGCACGAACCCACCTGCGGAAGACACTCCGCACACAGGTAGACACAGCAAACAGCGGCCGCGCCCTCGAAAAATCTCGGGGCGGCCGCAAGATCGCCGGCACGGAGCCAGCGTGGAAAGACACAACTCCATCCCTCGGATGGAGTTGCGTCGTGGAGTCGCAGTCTGGCGGTCGAAGCGGGACTCAGTCGAGCCGCTGGATCATCGCGTTGTAGAACTCGATCGGGCAGCCGTGGCTTTGTAGCGCGATCGGGCCACTCTTCGCGACGCCAGGGAGGCGCGCGTCGACGATCACATGCTTGCCGTTCAGCCAGACATTCAGCGTCTCGCCGACCATCCGGATGCGGAAGCGGTTCCACTCGCCGATGGGGGCGTCGGCCTGCATCTTCGGCGTCACGGCGGCACGCACTTCGGCCGGCATCGAGCCGTCGGTGCGGTATCCGTACACCTCGCCCGAGCCGACCGGCCACGACCAGATGTTCACCTGGCTCTTCGAACTGCCGCGCAGGTAGATGCCGCTGTCGCGCTCATCGACCTCGACGGTCTTGTCGGTGCCGTCCGGGTTCTTGACGGTGTTGCCGTCGGGCCCGATCACGGGGCGCGGCATCCGGCCCTGGTGCTCGTCCGTCCAGCGCCAGTCGCAGATCATCTCGAAGTCGCCGTAGCTCTCGTCGCTCCAGAGGCTCTTGCCCTTGCCGTCGAAGCGCACGACGCCGTTCGAGACGGTCCAGTGCTTCGGCGTCTCCTCGCCACGCTCGGCGCCTTCCTTCCAGCCCTGCATCACGAGCGCGTCGAACATCGGGCGCATGCCGCCTGCCTTGAGGTCGGCGGTCATGTCGGCGGGAATCGGCGGCGTCGCAGGCGGAAGCTCGGTGATCTTGAGGTTCTTGAACCAGATCTCGGTGCCCTCGCTCTCGAGGCAGATGAAGCCCTTGCGCGGCGTCACCTCGGACGCGCCCGACACCTCGGTGCCGTTCACCTCGAGCTTGATGACGCCGTTGTTGCAGGTCACCTTGTAGTGGTTCCACTCGCCCTTGCCCTTCGTCATGCGCGCGCTCGGCAGGCAGCGCTCCCAGCCACCGGGGTGCGGACGATCCGGCTTCATGCGCGCGCCCCAGATCGAGAAGATGTCGCCCTGGCCCGTGTACATCGTGCGGCCCTGCGCGTCGATGTTGTCGGGCGTCAGCATGATCTGCACCTCGATCGAGCGCGAGAACGGCACGCCCTTCGCGCAGTACGGGTCGCTCCACACGAAGAGGCCGGCGTTGCCCGGTTCACTGAGGTGCTTCCAGTCGAACTCCAGCACGAAGTTCTCGTAGGCCTTTTCGGTGCGCAGGATGCCCGTGGGAATGCCGGTGCACTTGATGACCGGGGTGCCGGTCTCGTCCTTCGCGACGGTCCAGGTCGAGGCTGAAGTGTTCACATCGATCCAGCCCGAGAGGTCCTTGCCGTTGAAGAGCGGCACGGGGTCCGTTGCGGATGCGGAAACAACGACCGTCGAGATGGTCGCGGCGACGAGAGAGGCGAGGAAGGGCAGCTTCATGCCGACACGGTACCGCACCGCGGCCTGAACGGAAGCGCTGGCTTTCAAGGCGTTTCCAAACGGCTGCCTCACCGACATCGCATCCGCCGCACACGCATGCCACACATGTCGGGGTCACTCTTCCGTCGGTCTCAGGCCAGGCACGCTGCGCGACGGGCTTCACACGATCCAAACGGAACGCTGTTGGAAGTCAAAGAGGCTCTTAGCGGGGCGTGGTGGCTTGAGGAGTAGTTTCTGCCTGCCGAAGCCGCGGTGTGCGGCACAGG
>Ga0209972_10000798_pt1 | contig 30508 bp, 26 predicted proteins | sample NOAtaG_7_FD_187302 | JGI IMG/M metagenome (GOLD analysis project Ga0209972, IMG submission 187302) | Freshwater lake microbial communities from Lake Erie, under a cyanobacterial bloom - NOAA_Erie_Diel1S_2200h metaG (SPAdes) (version 2) | ecosystem: Environmental > Aquatic > Freshwater > Lake ...
TGTTGAGCAGTATCTCGCATAAAATGTAATCTTAGCCAAGTGTTTATTTCTTTAGCGTAAGGGTACATACTCCCTGTAAGGTCAGTTACGATCATGGTTTTTTTCCATTTGTTATTTCTTGCAAGCACTTTGTAAATCCCATAATTGGCAGTGTCCTCCATGTTTGGCTCATAAGTAACCTCTTCATTGGTGCTTCTGCTCTCAAATGTAAATTTTCCGCCTTTATCATAAATTTTATAAACGCCGTCTAAGTTTCCCTTTTTATAATTGCCTTCAGCTTTTAAATTCCCGTTATTATGATACGAAATTTCGTAGCCTTCTTTTACGCCATTCTTGTAGGTTTCTATCAATTCCTTTTTGCAGTTCTTGGAGTAGTATGTAATTGGACCATCTAATATTCCGTTATTATAAAACGTTTCTTGCTTCACGCAATTGCTTAAATTATTATGCCATTGGATCTCTAAGCCTTGTTTTTTGCTATTCCTGTAAACTACTTCTGCTTTGAATTTTCCGGTTCCATAATAAGTTCGCCAAACACCTTGTCGTAAACTATCTTTATCTACTTTATTAATGGTATCTCCATCCTTCACATCAAAATGCATGTATTGGGCATTGCCTTTTAAAGCCATGACTATCAAAATAATATAATAGGGGAATCTGCCCATTTTAACTATAAATTTGATTAAATTTGCCCTATTAAGCAAATAGTATGCTCGAAAAGATCAATATTTTACTGGGTGAGGTTGAATCATTTAGTGCTCAAACCAAAGAGCAAGTAGAAGAATATCGTATTAAATGGTTAAGTAAAAAGGGTGAAATAAGCGTTTTATTTGATGATTTTAGAACGGTTCCCAATGAGCTAAAAAAAGAGCTTGGCGCGAAGTTGAATGAGCTTAGAAATAAAGCGCAAGAGCGAATCAATGAGTTTAAAGAGAAATTTGAGAATACTAGCACAGACATAAAATCTGCAACTACTGATCATACAACTCCGGCCTATCCAACCATACAATTAGGAAGTCGCCATCCATTATCTATCGTAAAGAACGAGATCATCGATATTTTTTCACGCATTGGTTTTACGGTGAGCGATGGAAGAGAGATAGAAGATGATTGGCATAATTTTACCGCATTGAATACACCGGAGAATCATCCGGCGCGCGATATGCAAGATACATTTTATGTGAGTTTAGATCCTGAAATGGTATTGCGTACACAAACATCGAGTGTTCAAGTGCATATCATGGAAAGACAAAAACCACCCATCAGAACAATTTCTCCGGGACGAGTTTACAGAAACGAAGCAATTAGTGCGCGAGCGCATTGTCAGTTTCACCAAGTAGAAGGTTTGTATATTGACGAACAAGTTTCGTTTGCCGATCTAAAGCAAACACTTTTATATTTTGCCAAAGAAATGTTTGGTGCCGAAACAAAGATACGCTTGCGCCCAAGTTATTTCCCATTTACAGAGCCAAGTGCAGAAGTAGATATTAGTTGTACCTTATGTGGTGGAAAGGGCTGCAATGTTTGTAAATACTCAGGTTGGGTAGAGATATTAGGATGCGGCATGGTTGATCCGCAAGTGTTGGATAACTGCAAGATCGATAGCAATAAATTTAAAGGTTATGCATTTGGTATGGGAATAGAACGTATTGCCATGTTAAAGTATCAAGTGAATGACCTTCGTTTATTTTTTGAGAACGATGTACGCTTCTTAAAACAATTTACTTCTGTTTCTAAATAAAATTCATGGAGCGCGTTAATAGGATAGATACACTTTTATCTATGCTTCAAAGTGAACCGCAAGATATCTTTTTGAATTATTCATTAGGCTTAGAGTATGTTGCTACAAATAACTATGCTTTAGCCGAAGAGCAATTCAAGAAGACCCTAAATTTTAAACCTGATTACATCCCGGCATTTTTTCATTTGGGAAAGTTGTACGAGCAAACAAAAAACGTAATAGAAGCGCTTAACTGTTATAAGCAAGGTTTAGAGTTTGCGAAACAACAAATGAATAATAAGGCTGTTAACGAGCTTTCAGAAGCGATCTTCATGTTAGAAGATTGACCGAACGTTCTCATAGAATCTGAGTCATAATAGGGTTTTTTAGGCCTTCATTTAACAAAATCCCCTTCTTTAGGATCGGTAATTTTTTGTACTTTTAGTAGTTGAAGATGAAGAGATTATTAGCATATTTCTTTTTTATTATAATTTGCGTTTCAAAACACGACGCGCAAGTAAATTATGGAAGTGCCGCAACGTATGGTTTAAGGAAGATCATTACAACATATAATGGAAGCGCTGTTCAGGTTCGCAGGGCTTGTGATAATGCAACAGCCAATATTGGCTTTACAAGTTGCGGTGATTTGGATACTACAACGTTAAAGAATTTTGTTTTGGTTCCTAATCCCTTAAGCGCCATATCATCAACTGCTGCTGCTGCATTTAGTTTACGTCGTTTGAATTGTTCCTATGGCGGTAGTGCAATTCAAATAAGAAGAAGCAGTGACAATGCTACAGTTAATATAGGTTTACAACCAATGGTGATCTTGACACTGTTACCATGAAAACATTTATTGGAGCAAATAGCGCTTTTGTACGAACATGGTATGATCAAAGTGGTAGTGGAAGGTATGCAATACAAACAACTAATGGAAGTCAGCCCCGAATAATGAACGCTGGTGTTGTTGACTACTGTAATAACAGGCCAAGTATTCGTTTTCTTGGTGTAGGAAATACCTTAGCAACCGCTAACTTTACCGCGTGGACGTCCACAGGATGTTTTAACGGTGTAGCAAGAGTAAACACAAACCTCACATTTAACGCTTTCGTTAGTAAAACGGGCGTACCTTCTAGTAATAATTTTCCTGCCCCGTTTGATTTTTATAATGCTAGTCATATTGTTGGAAATGGTACCACGGCAACTTTTTTTGGAACCTCGCAAACATTTAATGTAGCGCAAGGAACGGGTATATGGACCTGGCGCTTTGGGTCGGCGGCGCAAACCGCCTCATTAAATGGCGCATCTATTTTAAGTGGTGGTGCTTCCGCTACCTTTTCAGATCAATTAAGACCATTGAATATTGGTGCACGAAATGATGGTGTTACCGGTCTCAACGGCTGGTGCTCTGAAGTATTTACTTTTTCAGTTAATCCTAGTACAACTGATATAAAGTATATTGAGTGGACTCAAGGCATTTATTATGGTATAGCTGGCCCAATTTTATCCGCCTTACCTGCTTCTGCACCGAGCGCATCCGTGGCAACATGGTTCGATCAAAGTGGTACAGGCGCAAATGCAAGTCCAACTGTTACAACAAATCAGCCAATCATAGTTCTTAATGGTGTTATACAAAGAAATAGCACAACTATTCCGGCAATAAGTTTTAATGGGGCTCAAAAAGGATTGGTAGCAAATCTCCCTGTTTCTTCCTATCCTGTAACACTATCTGCATTAGTAAGTAACTCTGCTGTTAGCACAAATGGGGCATTCGTTAAACTCGGTGGATTAGATAACGTAAACAATACAACTTCAGGCTTAGCTATTGGCATTGGTAATTCTGGGGGTAACTATGACAACAGCGGAAATTCAGTGATTGCATTAAAGGAATGGGTTATTTGGTGCCCTTCGAGTCCAAATGTAACATATCCTACAACATCTTTTGCAGTAGAGCTCACGCAATTGGCATCAGGCACGCAATCGGTTTATTTAAATGGTGTAAACGTTCCTGTTTCAAATGCAGCTTCTGCTGTAGGGGCAAGCATTACAGGAAGTTTGTATATAGGCGGATATCGTAACGCTACAGACAGATTTCCTGTTGTTAAGGAAACAGAGGCTACAGTTTTTAGATCAGCACTGAATACAACTCGAAGAGTATTGTTGAATTCGAATCAAGCAGCTTATCACAACATTACCATCACTGGAACAAGATATTCACCGCCTTCTGCGAATAATTACCATAGGTATGTATTAGGAATTGGAAGAGTTAGTGCAACAGATAGTGTTTGTGGCACACGCGAATCGTCCGGAATGGGATTTACAGTTAGTACTAATGCTGCGGGCTATTTAAAAGACGATGGTGATTATATATGTGCCGGTATTAGTTGCCCAACAAATTCAACGTCCATATTAAATTTGCCAGCGTCAATGCAGGTTCGTTGGCAAAACGATTGGTACGTTGACAAAACTGATCTCGGAACTACCGGAGGCACTGTGGCTATATATTTTGATTTTAGCGATTATGGTATTCCTACCATACCGGGAGTTGCATCAAACTATAGTTTGCTTACTCGACCAAATACTGCAAGTAATTTTGCAGTAGTTCCTTCGGCAGTTGCTAACGTTAGTGGTGATAAAGTTTTCTTTACTGTGGATGTAAACAATATTACGGACCTTGCGTATTACACCATCGGTAGTACAAATGCACCCGCAAGTCCACTACCAGTTGAATTAGTGAATTTTACTGCAGAAGTGTGTAATGCGGATGTTTGTTTAGACTGGAAAACAGCAAGTGAATTGAACAACGATCATTTTAGTATAGAGCGGTCGGTGGACGCAGAGAGCTGGACTGAAATTAAAAAAGTAAAAGGTGCTGGAACGAGTCTGAGGACATTGAATTATTCAGCCATGGATTACGAGCCATTGCCAGGTATTAGTTATTACCGCTTAAAACAAACTGATTTCGATAAGAACTTTAAGTACTCAAAAATTGAAGTAGTAGAGTTTAAAAATGCAATGGAAGTTGGAATTTATCCTAACCCAAGTACCGGGGTATTCAATATTAGTAATTGCAGTGGCTATGATAAAATAACCATTACAGATCTTTTGGGAAGAAAAGTTTACACAGCTAATATTGAAAAGGATTTTATGTTACTCGAACTTAATGCCCTTGAAGCAGGCTCTTATTTTATTATGCTTAATAATTCCGTAAGTAATAAAAAATTTACATCTAAGATCATTATTGATAAGAAGTAATTGTATTAGTTAGACCAAATTGTACTTTTGAATTTCGCTTTCAAAAAATCCTCTCCATTGATCTTAGTGTTTCCGGCGATCCCGCCCAAATATCCTAGTGTTTCGCATTTTTCATTGGTAACCTCGCTGGTTTGATCGGCACCGCAAATTCCGGGATCAAAAACATAAACAGTATTTCCCTGGAATTTATACTCTTTTATTTTAGCGCCATGCGTACAGCAATCTTTTTTGAATTCCTCTTTTTTGCTGTCGAAGCAAGGGTCTTTTTTTGACTTGCCACAAGATGATAAAAGCGTTATCGTTAATGCAGCTATGAGCAGGTTGGCTTTCATTCATTGCAATAACGCCCAATTAAGGGCTTTATTGCAAGTGGTTTCTTAAGAAAAGTTAATTGCTCTTAATGATCTTTTTCTGGTAAACTTTATCGTTCACAGTGATCTTAAGCATATACGTGCCAGCCGACATAACAGAGTTGTCAAAGTTCAAAGGGATGATTAATTTTCCTTTATTTTCCTTGGCTTCGTATAATTTAAATTCTCTTCCTAAAATATCGTAAGCTGTGATCACTATTTTTGAATCGCTTGCAATAGCTGCGTTCACCGTTATCTGGTCTTTAAATGGATTTGGGTAAATATCCAAGTAAGAAACTGCCTCAGTTGCATTTAAATTAGTGGCAACAAAGTTTGTATCTACTTTCTGCCCATCGCTACTTGTTATCCCACTTAACATTCCCGCGCCATTTTCTGATCGAATATTAAAATAGTAAATTGTATTCTGTACAAGTGTTAGTGTTTTTGCAGTTACTGAGGTTGCCGCCCAATTGCTTGTCCAACCCAATGTATTTGTGCTACTAGGTGCTGTACCAATACTATACCAATAACGCACAATTCCTGAATTGGGATCTCCTGAGAATGTCCAATTAGCACGTAATGAATCTGTGGTGTTTACTGTAGAAATATCAGAAGAAACACCATCATTTACTGTTGTGATGTTTGATGGAGGAGTCCAATCAATATTTAGATCGTAGTAAAAAATAGGTGAGAGGTTGCCTGCCGTATCCTGACAAATGGATTTTATTTTACCTGCTGCCTGCACAGGACTTGGATTTTGATAACGCAGATCATTAGCATTACCGCTGCCAACACTTACATTAACTGTTGAAGCACGCGAACGATAAACTTTGATCTCATCAACACTAAATTTACAATTACCACTTCTAAATGAAATATAGCCACCATTTGTGTAAGGCGTGGGATCTGTCCAAGTAGCAATTCTTGAATTGTTCATGTACACATTCATCTTTCCGCTGATGCGATCGTAAATTACTTTAATATCATACCATTGCCCTGCAGTAAAATTAAGTGAGGCTGTATATTGAGGAGAACCAAAAACATTATTCACCACTTTATAGATCTGTACAGCTTGATCATCTAACCTAAACCAAACAAAATAACTATTGTTGCGATTACTGCTGTCGGGTTGGTCAACAAAAAAATGTAAACCGGCTCGGCGATTTGCCTGTGTTCCTTCAAATTTGGCAAGGAATTGGTACAAATAACGGTTTGATAAACTCTGTGTTAATGCTGCGTAAATATTTGTATTGGCAGCCACTGTGCTAGTTTCATCAGTTTGTAGCAAAGCATTTCCACTCACACTCCACGAGCCTGTTTTAACGGTCCATTCCGGATGAATCGCATTGTCAAAATTATCTGAAAAAAATCCGTGCGTATAATTAGCGCGCCACTCAACACCATTAAAATCGATTGCTTGGTAATAACCTTTTTCTACACCGCTTCCCCCAGCATTGTCGACATCATTAATGCTAGCAGTAAAATTACTTGTGATCCAAGGCGCAATAGGATTAACGGTTGTACTTGGCGAAATGACATCTGTTGTTGTAGGAACAGAAGAGTTTGTAGTATACGTGGCCGCCCATCCACTTGCAACAGTGGCGCAATCACTTCTAAATTCAACAAGGATACTATCGTTATTAGAAGTAACCGGTCCCGGATTTACGGTTCCGCTGTATTGTCCAATTAAAGGAGAGTTTACCGAACCTCCGTCGTATATGAACATATTGTCATATCCTGATTCTAAATTGAAAGCAGTAAAATTTAAAGTGATGTTAGTGATGCTTGGTTTGGTGATCAGCCAAAATTTGCGCTCATCATTTGAATAATTTCCTGTTGGTCCGCCAGTATCGAAAAAATTTCCGGCGCTGGCAGTATACGTTGTTACTGTATAAGTGTTATTGATGAGTTTGTAAAATTTAGACCAGTTCCATAATGGTCCCGGATCGGTATGACTTTGATTTGGATTGTGTTGATGTCCTTTTACCTTGGTACAAGCTCCCAATAAACATTGCGAAGAACTTCCACTGCAACCGGGGCCGTAATATGTTCTTAAAGGATTGATGCTATTACTTGAGCAAATATCTTTTGACAAAGCGGCTGATGAATTATACATAGCATTAGTGAACCATGAAATGTTATTGATATAACCTTCGTGCTCAATTCCTACAGTGTATGGATTTTCGCTCCCAACGTGCCAGGCTTTATTAGATTCCAAAACCATTTGAGTTACTTGTCCATCGCTACTTCGAACTACGTAATGTGCCGAAGCATTGGCCGAACAATTTTTGAACCAAGAGATGCAACCTGCATAGCTTCCCTGAACAAAATGTATAGTTACAGCTGTGATCTGCGAACCGTTACGTGAGCTATAATTACAAGTTGTGGGATCCCAAACGGCAGGGGGATAATCAGGTGAGCTAAATGTTGATGAGGGACTTAATTTATAAGATTGCTGTCCGTTTGAAATATCATCGTTATCAATGTAGATATGCGATGAAGAAAGAACTTTTAAATTAGCACCAAAGATCTCTTCAAGATCGGTAGTGAAAGCGGTAAATTGATATTGCTCAGCAGCCTCTTTGTTTTTCAGAAACCAAAACAATTGATACAAATGTGTATTAAGCGCATAATCATCATTGATGTTGTTTTGAAGTGGTAGTTCACTTAAGGCGACAAATATCTTGACATAGTTCTTAAGATCATTACCATAAATGTTATATTTATTTTGTAAAGAGGAAAATGCTGCGGCATAAGCCATGATGTGATCTTCCGGACGATCAGCAATAGAACTTGCTTTGTAGCGTGAAAGTGAAGAGATCAGTTGTAAATTATTTCTAAAATATCCTTTGCCATTTTCAACTAAACCAAAAACACCTTTTGTTTCAGGGTAACCGATACAACTCGGCTCATATGCTTTTATATCTTCGAAGCGACTTTGTGTAAATGCTACGGCCTCTAAAGCGCCTTTTGGTATGGAAGGGTTAATGAGGTAGGCTTTTTTAAAAATGGTAGCGAATTTATTTTCAGGAAATAAATTCTCATTTGCTAATAAGCCAACAAATGAGAAACAAAGAATGTAGGTAAGTATCTTTTTCATTTTTTTAGTTACGCGAATTTAATCAATTAATGCCTTAGAATTTGGTACTTAACAATTTGATAATTACCTTAAATTGATTTAGAAATGGAGGCCAATAAATACCCTACAAAAACTGGGATCTTAGGCCTTTTTATTCAGTAGTTTGTATGCTTCCTGGTAAGGATTCAGGACTTCTTTTTTAGAGAGCTCATTTAGTTCTTTATCAACTTGATGGGTGAGGTAAAATTGCTTTACAATTTCTTCATTTAAAGTTTCCTTTAATATGTCGATGAGCTGGTCTTTTCGCTTTTTATTGAAATAACCGTTCGCACTCGAAAAGTTCTTATAGGAATCGATCAATTGATAAATCTCTTTAATTCCTGTATTATTTACGCTCGAACACAATTCAACTTTTGGGATCCATCCACTTTCGCTTGGCGGAAATAAATGAATGGCATTTACATATTCTGCTTTTGCAATTTTAGCTTTTTGAATATTATCGCCATCAGATTTGGTGATCACAATACTATCGGCCATTTCCATAATGCCGCGTTTAATGCCTTGCAATTCATCACCGGCTCCGGCAAGCATAAGTAATAAAAAGAAATCCGTCATTTTGCTGACTGCAATTTCACTTTGACCAACACCAACGGTTTCAATAATTATAAAATCAAATCCTGCTGCCTCACATAATAGAATTGTTTCGTAAGTAGCGCGCGCAACTCCTCCTAATGAGCCTGAACTTGGAGTAGGGCGAATGAACACATTAGGCTGCGCCGAAAGAAATTCCATGCGTGTTTTATCGCCTAAAATACTGCCTTTGCTTTTCGAGCTGCTGGGATCGATCGCTAATACAGCAATTTTATGTTTATGTTCTAGAAGTTCTTTACCAAAGCTTTCAATAAAGGTACTCTTGCCAACACCCGGTACGCCAGTGATCCCGAGTCTGAAAGATCTTCCTGAATGCGATATTATTCCTTCAATGATCTCTGCGCCTAATGCGTGATGTTCGGGATTTGTTGATTCAATAATGGTAATAGCTCTGCTAAGGATAGAAATATCTCCTTTTAGTACACCATCAATGTAAAATGAAGCATTGGTTTTATGTTCACTGAATTTATTCAAAGCGTAAATGTTTTACTGAAAGGCCTTTGTTTTGTAATTCATTCAATGAAGCTATTCCAATTCGTAAGTGTTCTTCTACGTAACCATCTGTTACCAATTTATCACTCGCTTCTGTTTTTACGCCATCCGGTATCATTGGCTGATCGGTAACTAACAGTAAAGCTCCGGTAGGTATCTCATTAAAAAATCCCACGCTGAATATGGTTGCTGTTTCCATATCAATGGCCATGCAACGCAATTTTCGGAGGTAATTTTTAAATTCTTCATCATGTTCCCATACTCGGCGATTAGTGGTATAAACTGTACCTGTCCAATAATCGCGATTACTTAAGCGTATAGTGTAAGAAATTGCTTTTTGTAAACTAAATGCAGGTAAGGCAGGCACCTCAGGCGGAAAATAATCATCGCTTGTTCCATCGCCTCGAATGGCGGCAATTGGTAAAATAAGATCGCCAATATTGTTCTTCTTTTTTAAACCACCACATTTCCCTAAAAACAAAACCGCTTTAGGTTTTATGGCCGACAGTAGATCGGTTACAGTGGCAGCACTCGCACTTCCCATTCCGAAATTAACTATGGTAATGTTATTGGCCGTGGCGCTGCACATTGGTTTATCTATGCCTTTTACCTCACAATTAAATTGCTTCGCAAAAAGATGTACGTAGTTTGTAAAATTCACCAACAGAATATATTCACCAAATTCGTTCAGCGGAACTCCGGTATAGCGGGGCAGCCAGTTGTTTACAATTTCTTCTTTGGTTTTCATTTTTTGCTTGTATTTTTAATAGCTTTCTTACAGGTATTTCCTATAAGTAAAGATATTTAAAAATAACGTAATAACCTGTTCCCCGAGTTAAAATATCCGCCTTACCAAGTTCGTATAAAGGAAAGCGGCACCAATAAATTATTGGTGTTTGATAACATCAGAAAAAAGTGGCTACAGCTTACGCCAGAAGAGTGGGTAAGGCAGCATGTGGTAAATTATTTTACAGCTCATTTAAAGTACCCCGAAGCACTTATTTCTCTTGAAAAGGAGATCGAATTGAACGGCATAAAAAAGAGGTACGACATTGTAGTATACAATAAACAGCTAAAGCCTGTTATGATCGTTGAATGCAAATCACCTAGCGTTGAACTATCGCAAGAGGTTGCAGAACAAGCTTCGCGTTATAATTTGATATTAAATGTTGATTATGTTTTTATTACCAACGGTATTACTGACCAACTTTATAAAGGCGGTGTGATAACAACCAAATTACCTGGTTTTGACGAATTTCTTGGTGATGCTTAAGTTGTCATCACAAACAATTGTCACAAAGTAGATCCCTTCTGTTAATTCTTCAGTATTAACGCGTAAAGAGGATTCTCCATTTACATTTGTATCCATTATATTTTTACCAACAGCATTAGTGATGCTATAGTTTACTATTTTTTTATTTGGCAGTTTAATGAAGAGTAAGTTGTTTGTAGGGTTTGGAAATAATTCAAGCGCAGAAGCCAATTCATTTTCTTTTAAAGATGTAAGAAACATATTCAGTTTATACTTTCTAAAAAAGCGCCATATCTCAACGCTGGCATTAAAATCCTGACAGGTTACACCAATAGGAAATGCTCCGGGCCAAGTGTGAGCTCCATTTATTACTTTGTATAATTCAACTTCGGCGCCATTTGTACCTCCGGTATACTTATAATTGATCGCCGTAGCACCATCGGTGGTATTGATATTTGGCACACTGTAGGTTGTAGGTGAAGCATTACAATTGTTATAGGTTCTCCATTTTTTGATCACCGAATCAATATTGGCAAAAGTGGCGTCGCCGTTGTAAGGAACGGTGGCATCATTGGTGCCGTGTATTTCCATTACCGGAAAAGGGCGATTTGGTGTGCAAAAAAACCATGGATTAAGCATACTGCCGGTTACAGAAGCAATGGCAGTGAACCTATTTGGTAAATTACATGCTAAATAATAACTCATAATTCCACCATTACTCATACCACAACTATAAATACAATTATTATCGATATTGTAGTTGAGTTTTAAAGAATCAATAAGATCGCTCATATATAACACATCATTTACACCCGGACCAAATCCCGCATTCCAATACTGTTGTCCAACCGGCGCTGTGCCTTCAGGCATTACCATTATAAATTTAGCAGTATCAGCTATTGGCATAAAATTGGAATACAATTGTTGTTGAGTTGCGTTGGAAGTATATCCATGCAGGTTGAATAATAAAGGAACAGCCTGACCCGTATAACTGTTTGGCACATACAAGCGGTAACGCCTAAAAATATTACTGGATTTAATACTATCGGAAATTGTAACACCACTTTGCGCGATAACAGAAAAGCCTGTTGCAAGGAACAGGCTTAAAAATACGAGGTTCTTCACTTTAAACATGAAGTAAAGATATAAAATTAATTATTCAACATCACAGGCATCACTAACATCAGTAGATCCTCAGATGGATTAGATTTATTATTTGGTAAAATAATACCGGCTCTGTTTGGAGCACTCATTTCTAAAATGATCTCATCACCTTCAATATTACTTACCATCTCGATCAAGAAACGTGAATTGAAGCCAATTTCCATGTCCTCACCTATGTAAGTACACACCAAACTTTCATGGCCTTCATTTGCAAAGTCAAGATCTTCCGCATTAATGGTTAATTGACTTCCTGCGATCTTTACACGGATCTGGTGCGTTGCTTTATTAGCAAATACACTGATACGTTTTAAAGCCCCTAAGAACGCCAAACGATCAACAGTTAATTTATTTGGATTTTGTTTTGGAATAACTGCTTCGTAGTTTGGATATTTTCCATCGATCAATCGGCACATTAAATTCACATTTCCAAAACTGAATAAAGCGTTTGTTTTGTTGAATTCTACTTTTACAGCATCATCGATACCGGTAAGCAAACTCTTTAAAACATTTAAAGGTTTTTTTGGCATGATGAAAGAAGCTGAAGCTCCTGCTTTTGCATCGTTACGAATATAGCGTACTAATTTGTGCGCATCGGTTGCAACAAATATTGAATTACTCTCGGTAAATTGGCAATACACACCATTCATTACCGGACGAAGATCATCATTGCCTGTAGCGAAAATAGTTTTATTGATCGCTGATGCAAGTACATCACTTTTTATGACAATAGATGATTGAGATTCGATCTTTGCCATCTTTGGATAATCATTTCCATTGTGACCACTGATGCTATAATCACCATTCTCAGTTTTGATCTTTGTAGAGAATTTTGTTTTGTCGATAATGAATGATATTGGCTGCTCAGGTAAATTGGAAAGTGTTTCCATTAATGTTTTTGCAGGAATGGCAATTGTACCACCTTGCGATGATTCAACTTTTACTGAACTGGTAATTGCTGTTTCCATATCGCTCGCAGAAACAGTTAATTCTCCTCTGTCAATTTCAAACAAAAAGCAATCCAAAATTGGAACAGTGTTATTTGTTCCAAGTACACCACTGATGGCTTTCAAATGTTTTAATAGAGTAGAGGCAGAGACAACAAAATTCATATCGCTTAATTTGTAACAAAATTAAGCTTACCCTATAATTGAGGCTTTTAAAGCGACGATAGTTTTAAGCTACTTTTTAACAGGCACAGGAGCTTTGAAATACTCGGTTGTAATGAATAATTTTCCAAAAACGAAGTATTGTATCACTGCCCATTCTTTTTTATCGTCAAAATTCACAAAAAGTCTATCCGGATCGTATTTGTAACGAACACCATATTCTAAATTACGCTCGGAAGGTGTTGTTTTGAAGTAGAAATAATAGTTATATTTTTTGTCGCTTTTATCGGTTAATGTGAAGCTTGCAAAAGGTTTTCCTTTTTTACTAAGCGAATCACTAGTAGGTTTGTCTGAATCAGTGAAAATTGCTTCACAATTGAGGTTCAAAAAATACGCCAGGTATTGTTTCATATTCAATTCCTCAAAAGGAAGTTTGTTTCCTTTAGTATCTGATAATTCGAATTTCTTGGTGCTGATAACGTCTATAACAAATGAAGAGTCGGGCTTCACATAGTTAGAATATTCTATGCGCTTTAATTGATCGGGCGAAAAATTGATCACCGATAAATTACGCCAAAATTTTTCTTCAACGATATAGCGCGTGTTTAAATAGCCCGTAAAACCCGGTATAAATACTATAAAAGGATCAGCATAATTGTCGCCACTTTCAATATCTGTCAGCAACATATGCGTGCCTTCACCATCTGGGGTTTCGTGACCAACATAATATTGTTTTATGAGTTCATCTTTTGCATAGATCTCAACTTTGATGGCCCTATATGCCAATACTTTTAAAGCGGCTTCTTTAGCTTGCCTTGCAACCGGATGTTTTACTTCTACGTTTTTGATCGTTTCTAAGAGGGTGAGAATAGCATCAGGGCGCACATAAAACTTATCATTCACCATCCAGCCTTTGGGTGTTCTAACAACAGTACATTGTTTGCCGTTTTTATCGGCCATAAATATCTTGGTGATGGAAGCAGTATCTTTTACTTTAAAATTACGAGCGTCTTCGTCTAATGTACCACTGCCGCCTTTTTTCTTGAAAACAAGAATAGAGGTAATGATAAGTACTATCAGTATAATTATGGTAATAAGCGATGAGCGTTTCATTCAGCGCTAAAGATAAAGAAAATTAAAGAGAAGGAGTTTGCCAGATATAATAAGGTATAAACCAGATATAATTAAAACTCGCTGCGTGTATCAAATAAGGAATTTGCAAGTCGGTTGTAACGTAATGTAACTTCAAAACCACCGTTTGATCTGCTGGCCGTTTTGTAGCCCGAAATATTCACGTCATACGACATTCCAATAGCGTAATCGCCTAGTTCCAATATTAACTTAGGGATCAAAGCATCTTTTGAACGGTAAAATAAACCAAATCCAATTGCGTTTTGAGTTTTTTCACCTGTTACTTTAGTACCTGTAGCCAAACGAACTTTTAAATAACTTCCTGTAACATATTCGTAAGCTCCCCTGATCTTATATTCAGCAGGAATAGACTTATCTTTTTTCCCTTGTTTTTGTAATACAAAAGTTGGTGTTAAGGTAAAACGAGTATCTTCAAAGTCGATGTTAGAGAATAATGAAGCCACTAATCTCATTGGTAAACGATAAGATGATCCGGCTGCAAATTCTTGCTTTGGCCTGTTGATATGATACGCTGCTAAACCAATTCTAACTTTGGTTACGTCATCATGGTCGGTATCGGTAATAACCGAACTTGCTTCGTACGCAATACCCATTCCAAGATCAGTGGTAGTGAAATTACGAAACACTGCATTCTCCCCTGAATTAGCTTCAGAATTGATAGCGTTCCCGTCAAATTGTGAAGCGTAAGTTAATTTTGAATAATCGGCAGTATTACCAACAGCGCCTCCATACAATCCTGCGCATAAAACACTTTTTTTGCTCAATTTTACCAAGCCGCTGATGTTAACCATGGCGTTGGTCTTTGTTAGTTTTGCAGTGCCGGCTCTATCTTGATATACAACTAAACCTAAACCTAAGAATGCTTTTCTTCTTTTGCTTTTAAACAAACCCGCATCTACCGAAAGATTTACTGTTTGAAATGCTTTTCCCATGGATTGCCACTGGTTGCGATAGTTTACAATAGCTCTAAAATATCCGGGAAAAAACCCTGTATTAGCAGGATTAATTAAAAGCGGAGCTTCGCTTACTTGCGAGAAGTGAACGTCTTGCGCTTTCGTGTTTAGAACACCTGTTAAAATAAAAACTGCTAATACGATTCTTAATTTTTTCATAATACTCTTTTAGATCTTATCTCACTAATGTTACGTTGCCTTTGTATTCTTTTGGTTCATTATAAACGTTGTTGAACGTTATATGGTAAGCGTAAACTCCGGTTTGTGCTTGGGCACCGTTAAAATTACCATCCCATCCCATTGTTGGGTCGGTACTTCTAAATACTTCTTGGCCCCATCTATTCCATATGCGGATCTCAAAATTGCGAGAATACTTACCACTTCCTAAAATGCCAAACACATCATTATTCCCATCACCATTAGGTGAAAAACCTGTAGGCAAGGCAGCTTCTTGTTTTCTATCGGTAAACACAGCAACCACTTTATCGCCCATCGGATTTCCAAAATTAATTCCAATTGAATCTAAACTTAAAGGACGATTATTTGTTTCAACGTGGTTCTCTAATTCCCAATGATCAAATACATAAGTAGTATCAATTGGTTTTGCTTTAAAGCCCATTTGACCTATAAAGTATTTACCCGACCAAATGTAATAAGGCAATACATTCGTATTTAATTTTACAGTACCTGCGCCTTTTGGTTCAACATCAACTGTAATTTCATACGGACCAACTAGCCCATAACAACTTACAGTATTAAATGCTGTAGCCATAAATTGACAGCGTCCGTTAATAGCGCGTTTTAATTGCGACATGTTTGTGTCCCATAGATCGGTTTGTGTTACAAAGGCACCCGGAAATGGTGTAGTTCCAGGATCTTCATGCTTTTTGTATTCTGTACGATAAAGATCATTAATGGTTTGCCAGTGTGCTAATATTTCGGTGCAGCGCAAGGGACCATTCAAGAGATCTTGGTAACGCATTAAATAATCTCTGCGAAACTCTGCATTACCACCGTTCTTATTCATTAAATTAAAGAAGATGATGCCTTGACCATTATAAGCTAAAGGACTTAGGGCATAGCTAGATTGTGAAATGGCACAAGGGCTTGAAATAGGATTATTAACAAAGCCATTTATCGAAACTGCTGTATATTGAAAAACAGAAGGCATATTCCAAAGATAGTGATGCCATCTTCCGCCACTGGTTAAGGTGTTAGATCCCTTTGCCATAGCAATGTTGTAATTATACAAATTAGTGTTTTGCGAATAGCTGTTTATGATGTTCCAGTCAATGAAATTCGGAACGTCCATGCGGTTTTTTAGGATGTTGTAATTCGCATTGGCCGGCACAAGTGTTGGTGCATTAAAAGGATAACCTGAAGCAAATGTGTATAGGTCGGTTGATGGTGCGCCCTTCCAATTATTTGTAGAGGTGTGCGTTTGCACAGATCCTTCTCCGTTATGATAGAACAACATGGTTGTTTTATCTGTTGCTGTTTGTTTATTATAAAAAGCCTCGTAATCCACATCAAAAACCTCTTTGAAATTATAAGTGCCCATGTATTTAGCATTTACAAATACTGCGATAGGTTTGTAATGCAATGGATTAACTTTCAAATTATTTTTTGCGGCAAGTGATTGAATAAACACATCTCTTAGCCCTGTTCCTTGTGATGGATTGAAGGCATCCGGAATGGAATGTGATTCAAAATCTCCGCCATAAACATCCAATGAAGTAAATAATGTACGAGTACTAACGCCTAATTCAGGAACGTTGAAAATTTGATTCTCGAAATTACAACCAAAGCCACGGCGATCGTCGATACTCAAGTTAAAACCTTTTTGAAGCGTAAGCCACGATTCATTTATTGGTTTTATCATTTGCGTATAACCTTCGGTTACAAAACGATTTTTACCTTTAGATTGAAGTTCATAATATTCTGTATGAACAGTCATAGCAGGAGTGCCAACATTGAACCAGGTTAATTGCGTTGGCTCAATGGCTAAGGATAGCACACCAAATTTCTTAGAGAAGTCAGTTTCTAAAACCCCACTTTCACAGAAATAGGTATTGGTTTCACAAAAGCTAGGCAGATAATTTATCTCACAAAAGCTTGGTTGAGTAACCGGGGTAACTGTAAAATTAGATTTTGGAAAGGTGGCTGCTCTAAACATCGTCATTTGAGTAGGCGGAGCAATTAATGGAGATGCTGGGTCTATATACAATTGAGAAGTTGCATTCACCGGCCCCCATGGATTAGGTGCATTTGGCCAAGGGAATGAACCGTCTATGGTAAAGTAAACATGGTAACAGGAGGTATCAATTGGGTTTCCCGGAAAAGTGTGGTAGATCTCGAAGGTTGTAGAATTAACTGCAGCAATCCCCGGAGGCTCTGTAAACAATGGTTTTGGGCAGTAATCAATATAAGCACTTAAGTTGTTAACGGCCGAGAAGGTTGGCGAGGTATAAACTCTCCATCCTAGAACACCAACAGTTGAGAAGTCTGAAACCGGAGAATTCAATCGGCCACGCGTATGATTTTCTTGAGTAGCTTGAACAAATATAGAATCCCTCACCACACCGTTTGGCGCTGTTAAAATGATCCATTGATTTTTACATTGGTCAATAGTGAAATTGGTATGCATATGATGCAAGCCATTTATGATCTTAGTTTCATTACGGCCACTCATCCATACAATAGAGTACATTCCCGGTGTCATAGTAAATGTTGAAGGGAACTGCCATTTTTTAAGATTGAAACGGTCATTACTGAGGTAATAACCCGATAAACTAACCGAAGCTGTAAAGTTATTGTAAAGCTCAACCCAGTCTGAAGGCTTGAAGTAATTATCCAAGTTGGAATTGGTGGTGTTGGTTACCTGATATTCGTTTAAGCAAATAGCAACACCTGACTGAGAATAAGTGAGTTTTGTAAAAAAAATCGAGACTAAGATCAAGAAAATATAGAGGCCTTTAAATTTTTGCATTTGCATAAATTTTAGATGTTAAAATAAATCAATTCAAATATACTAACCCATACGCTAAAACCCAAAGAAAAGTTGGGTTTAGGGTCATTTTTGTTAAATATTACCTGTTAATTGTTTGAATTATCTTGTACCTTTGTCTTTTCCTTAATTTCTGAGATGAGTGAAGTGATCAAACACGAATGCGGTGTTGCTTTTATAAGGCTGTTAAAGCCGCATGGTTATTACAAGGAAAAGTACGGTTCGGCGCGCTACGGTTTACATAAAATGTACCAGATCATGGAAAAAATGATCAATCGCGGGCAAGATGGGGCCGGAATTGCAACTGTTAAGCTTGATACAGAACCGGGAACAACGTATATCGACCGCCTTAGATCTATTGAGCATAAGGCTGTGCAGGATATTTTTGGACAAATAAATGACCTTTTTGTTAATGCCTCTACTAAAGAACCAGAAGCCTATAAAAGTGCCGATTGGCAAAAAGAAAATATCCCTTTTTTGGGCGAATTAATTTTAGGCCACTTACGCTACGGTACTTTTGGAAAGAATACTGTTCATAGTTGTCATCCTTTTAGAAAACAAAACAATTGGAAGAGTAGGAACCTTGCCCTGGCAGGTAATTTTAATCTTACAAATGTTGAAGAGTTATTTCAGCAATTAGTAGAGCTTGGTCAGCACCCACGCGAAAAGGCTGATACGGTAACAGTTTTGGAGAAGATCGGTCATTTCTTAGATAAAGAGAATGATAAATTATTTCGCCAATTCAAAGAGCAAACCGATGATAACGAGCAAATAAGCAAGCTCATTCAAAAGAACATCAATGTTGCTTCCATTTTAAAAGAAAGTAGCAAAAAGTGGGACGGCGGTTATGTGATGTGTGGATTAATGGGGCATGGTGATGCTTTTGTGTTGAGAGATCCAAACGGAATTCGCCCTGCATACTATTATAAAGATGATGAGATCATTGTTGTTGCAAGCGAACGCCCGGTTATACAAACCGTTTTAAATGTTCCGTATGAAAAAGTTCAAGAATTAAAACCGGGGCATGCCGTTATTGTAAAAAAAGATGGCGCATTTAGTGAAGAGGAGATCATTGAGCCTCTTGAAAGAAAAGCATGTTCGTTCGAGAGAATTTATTTTAGTCGCGGCAATGACGCAGATATATACAAAGAACGTAATGCACTAGGAAGAAACTTAGTGGATTCAGTTTTAAATGCCATTGATCACGATCTTGAAAATACAGTTTTTAGTTATATCCCAAATACCGCAGAAGTTGCGTTTGGCGGGCTAATTGATGGTTTGCATCGCTATTGCGACAAGGTAAAAATGGATCGCATTAGTAAGAATAAGAACATGTCGGATGTTGAGCTCAAAAAAATACTTGACATACATCCGCGAGTGCATAAGGTGATCTTAAAAGATGCAAAACAACGCACATTCATTACCGCCGATGAAACACGCGATAGTTTGGTGAATTTGGTTTACGATATCACTTACGAAACGGTAACAAAGGGCGTAGATAATTTGGTGATCGTGGATGATAGTATTGTTCGTGGAACCACTTTAAAACAAAGCATCCTTTCCATTCTAGACAGGCTTAAGCCAAAGAAAATAATTATTGTAAGTTCTGCTCCTCAAATTCGTTACCCGGATTGTTATGGAATTGACATGGCTGTGTTGGGCCGCTTTACAGCGTTTGAAGCTTGTATATCTTTATTAAAGCAACGACACAAAGAAAATTTGATCGACGATGTTTACGAAAGAGCAAAGGCCGAATTAGAAAAACCCAAAGAAGAACAAGTAAATGTGGTTCGCGAATTGTATGCGCAATTTACTGCCGATGTGATTTCGGATAAGATCGCTGAGCTCATCAAGCCAAAAAATCTAAGAGCGGAATTAAAGTTAATTTATCAAAGCATTGAAGGTTTGCACCAATCGTGTCCCAATAATTTAGGCGATTGGTATTTTACAGGTAAATATCCAACACCTGGAGGAATAAGGGTTTCAAATAGAGCTTTTGTAAATTATATGGAAGGCAAGAATGTGCGGGCGTATTGATAAAAAGGTTTTAAATATAAAAGCCCTTCTATGTGAAGGGCTTTTTTTTTGATCTACAAAGATGAGTTTAACTTTGTTTTGCCAGTTGAATTTCTGATTGGATCTTTAATTCTTCTCCCACCAACATGCCGCCGGTTTCTAAAGCTGCATTCCAAGTTAAGCCAAAATCTTTACGGTTTATTTTTCCGTCAATTGTAAAACCGGCTTTTGTGTTTCCGTATGGGTCTTTACCAATACCACCAAAATTTACCACTAATGAAACGGGTTTAGTGATGTCTTTAATTGCTAAGTTACCATTTAAACTATATTCGTCTTCACTTTTTTTAGTTAATGAAGCGCCTTCAAATTTTAACTGCGGATATTTTTCGGCATCAAAAAAGTCGGCGGATCTCAAATGTCCATCACGTTGTTCGCTATTTGTATTGATCGAAGCTGCATCCGCTGTGAAGTTGATCTTTGCTTTCGAAAAATCTTCGCCTTCAGTTGTGGCTTCTACATTAAATTTGGTAAAATTTCCACTTACATTAGCGATCATCATGTGTTTTACCTTAAAGTTTATTTCACTGTGTGCGGCATCTAAGCCCCATTTTGTTGTTTCCATGTTGTTTGTTTTTTTAGTTTATAAATTAAATTGTCATTGGTACTTCCATTAGTAAGATCTCTGAATTGTCTTTTAAGGAAGTGATGTCGATCTTGTTTGTATTCCATACTCCAAAGCCATCACGTTCGTTTATTTCCTGATCGTTGATCTTAAAATTGCCCTTGATCACAAAAGCGTAAACACCGTTTCCCTCTTTTTTGAACTGATATGCGCTTTTGATTTCTTTATCAAATTGACCTAAATGAAACCAGGCATCTTGATGTATCCAAACACCGGCATCATTAGCATTCGGAGATATGATCTGCTGCAGCTTATTGTGACGGTCTTTAGCGTCAAGGGTTATTTGATCATAGCGTGGTGTTACATTTTTTTTGTTCGGAAAAACCCAGATCTGAAGGAATTTGGTAAGTTTATTACTGTTAAGATTATACTCACTGTGTTGAATGCCTGTACCGGCGCTCATCACTTGTATATCCCCATGCTTTATAACGGCCACATTCCCCATGCTGTCTTTATGTTGCAAGTCGCCTTCTAAAGGAATGGAAATGATCTCCATGTTATCGTGCGGATGTGTTCCGAATCCCATGCCCGGATCTACACGATCATCATTTAAAACACGTAATACACCAAAGTGCATTCGTTCTGGATTGTAATAATTCGCAAAACTAAATGTGTGATGCGAATCTAACCAGCCGTGGTTAGCGTGACCCCTTGTTTCGGCTTTGTGTAAGATGGTATTTGCCATAATTGTTGATTTTGTGTTTGGGATGTGATTGAATCCTAAAATTTCAAGTTCGTGTAATTCATCGATATTGTTTTGAACCAAATTGCCAAGTGCAGAAGAAGTAACGAGCATACCTGTGCCCATTAATCCCTTTCTTATAAAATCCATTCTGTCCATAGTTTGAGTTTTAATTACAAGACAAAGTTACGCCAAGGAAAAAACCTAAAAGCATTGAACTAGATTAAGAAATCACTATTTGGCTTTTTTTGCTCTGATCTTACTTAAAAATTCGGGCGTAACGCCTAAGTAGGAGGCAATATGGTGTTGAGAAACGCGCTGAGGGATGCTTGGATACCGCTTTAAAAAATCGTTGTAACGTGTTTCGGCCGATTTAGCTATGATGCTGTGTAATCGACCTTGCATCACACCTAAATTTTTTTGGATCATAAGCCTAAATGTACGTTCAAAGTTGGGGACTTTAAAAAGGAGTTCTTCTTTAGTTTGCGGCGTTAAGATCAAAAGTTCTGAGTCTTCTAATGCCTGAATATAAAAGTCACTTTTAGTTTGATCATTAAAACTGCAAATGTCGCTTACCCACCAATTTTCTATCGAAAAATACAAAACGGTTTCCTTGCCCTCCTCGTTTAGTAAATAGGTCATCAAACAACCCTTTTTAATGAACGCTTCTACGTTGCAAACTTCGCCGGCTTGCAGAAGAAATGTTTTTTTTTTGAGGTTAAGAGGTTTCAATAAAGAATTAAATGTGTTAAGCTCATTTTCGCTGAACGTATAATAGCGTGTTACATTTTTATTTACCTCTTGAAACATAAATAGCTTCTATTTATTTAATTTTTGTAATTTTATTTAATTAAGTACAACGTTAAATTAAACATTTATTATGAAAACAGTATTGATAACCGGAAGCAGCAGTGGCATAGGTTTAGGAATTGCACGCGAATTTGCAAAGACTAAACAATTTAACATTATTTTTAACGGGCTTGAAACAAATGGCCCCGAAATTGCAAATGAGATAGGCAAGGAGTTTGGAATTGGCACGATGTTTAGTAATGCTAATATGCTCAAGCCTGAAGAATTGCGAAAAATGGTAGAAGACGGTATAGCTAAATTTGGAAAGATAGATGTGTTGGTGAACAACGCGGGCATACAACATGTGTCAGGTATTGAAGATTTTCCGGAAGAGAAATGGAATGCTATTATCGCTATCAATTTAACTTCGGCCTTTCATTTAACTAAAGCAGTGTGGAAGGGAATGAAAGAGCGTAAGTTTGGACGTATTATTAATATAGCCTCGGCTCACGGTCTTGTAGCCAGTGAATTTAAAAGCGCATATATAGCAAGCAAACATGGTATTGTAGGTTTTACAAAAACCATGGCTTTAGAAGGGGCGCCTTTTAATATAACAGCAAATGCAATTTGCCCGGGTTATGTAAAAACGCCTTTAGTTGAGAAACAAATTGTAGATCAAGCTAAAACGCATGGCATACCCGAAAGTGAAGTGATAAGTAAAATAATGTTGTACAAGCAGGCGGTAAAAGAGTTTGTAACAGTAGAAATATTAGGGCAAGCAGCGGTTTTGATGGCAAGCGATGGCGCTTCAACATTAACAGGGGTTGCACTGCCAATTGACGGGGGTTGGAACGCACAATAAAAAGTTTTTAAGTTTAAGTAATAATAGGTAACTTTGTAATAATTAAATCAATAGCTATGTTTAAACACGTTTTGATCTTAGTGATGTTAGTTTCAATGGCTAGCGCGCAAACAAAAGGAAAAGGTAAGGGAAAAGGGAAAGTTAAGGACATCGACACCGCGGGTGTTTTTGTTCCAGAAGAACATGAGTTAACTCCAATGGAAGAGTTTGACCTAACATTGCCTTTAGAGCAAGAAATTGATGGAATAACCGGGAAAATGATCTACCACAAGGATATCAAAAAGAAGAACGATTCTTTAAGAGCGGTTTTTAGAGTGAAGTTGAAAAAAGACATGAATTCATTTAGGGTATATACAAAACGCCCTAATCCAAAAAAAACTAAGAAGGGTGATAAAATGCAATTGTGTATCAATATTGTTGCTAAGGATACAAGCTTAACGTATTGTATGGGCGATACGATCATCAAAGATCCTGAAACATCCAAGTTATTATTCAATAAAATGATAGGCGATACAGCTTATATGTTGATCTATGTAGATTCATATACAAAAACCGGCGGCGCCTGCAGTGGAGGAAAAGAAACTAAGGTGTTCTTTGTAAGATGGAATGCTCCTAACGGAAAGGCCATTTGGAAAGCCAGAACTATTAGTTCGTGTTACAAAACCATCACAAACATGACCAAAACAAACATCATGGAATGGGATGCACAATCTCCTTTGGTTATGAGTTATAATAAAGGTTCGCAATTTATTGATGTTACCTTTGATCCGGCCAAACCGATGTTAGGATTTCAAACTGGCGGCGGCACAAGTGAATGATCTCAGTGATTTTGTTTAATTTTTTCTCGGGAACATCTGAATAGCGCTACAAAAATAGCCTTGTATCCTCTCTCACTCATTTATGGGTTGGTTGTTTATATAAGGAATAAACTGTTTGATACCGGCATATTAAAGGAACACAAGCCAGACATTCACACGATCGGCGTTGGAAATTTAGCGGTAGGCGGCGCCGGAAAAACGCCCTTGGTTGAATACCTTGTTAAACTCCTTCTTCAAAACGAATTTAAATTAGCAACACTTAGTCGCGGTTACAAACGCAAAACCAGTGGTTATATTTTGGCCGATGCATCAAGCTCTGCCGACGATATTGGCGATGAGCCGCTTATTTACAAGACAAAATACCCTATTGATGTTGCGGTTGATGCTAATCGTTTAAATGGTGTAAAAAAGTTAGCTGCACTTGAACAAAAACCTAATCTTATTTTATTAGATGATGTATTTCAACATCGTTCTATCCGATGCGGCTTGAATATTGTAGTGAGTGATTTTTCACATCCTTTCTTTTCTGATCATCTTTTACCTTATGGCACATTGCGCGAGCAGAAGAACGGCTTAGTGCGCACCGACATTGTGATCATCAGCAAAACCCCCGAAAGAACAACGCCAATTGAATTACGAAATGTTTTGAAAGACGTAAAACCGGGACCTCACCAACAGGTTTTTTTCAGCTACCTTAAGTATGGCGATCTTTACTCTATCACAGATCCTTTATTAAAATTGGAAGTAGAAAAAGAATTATTTAAATACCACGTGATGGCTCTTACCGGAATTGCCAACGCAACTCCTATGATCACGTATTTAAAGGAATTTGCAAATGAGGTTTATCATTTCCCATTTGACGATCACCATGATTATATTCCAAAAGAGTTAGAGGATATACAGCGCTATTATGAACAAATAAACAAAACCTATAAGATCATTATCACCACCGAAAAAGATCTTATGCGCTTAAAAAATTCAAACATATGGCCTATTGTAAAAAATATGAATATGTTTGTATTGCCTGTTGAGGTTACATTTAAAGACAAAGAAGAAGAGTTTAACCAGATCATTTTAAAGTATGCAAGAACAAATAGATTTCACCACAAAAAGTATTCGTGAAAAGACCAATAATTTTAAACCACATGTTGGAATTATTTTAGGAACAGGCTTAGGCGGATTGGTAAAAGAGATCACTGTTGAACATGTGCTTCCTTATAACGAGATCCCAAATTTTCCGGTAAGTACTGTTGAAGGTCATAGTGGCAAACTTATTTTTGGTAAGCTTGGCGGAAAAAATGTAATGGCCATGCAAGGGCGTTTTCATTTTTATGAAGGATATGACATGAAACAGATCACATTTCCGGTTCGTGTAATGAAAGCACTTGGAATCAAAACATTATGCGTTAGCAATGCGGCCGGCGGAATGAATCCAAAATTTGAAGTAGGAGAGATCATGGTCATTAATGATCATATTAATTTATTTCCTACAAATCCATTGATAGGAAAAAATGACGCTCAACTAGGGCCTCGTTTTGTGGATATGAGCGAAACGTATAAAAAGGAATTAATTAGTCTTGCAAAAAATATTGCGAAAGAAAATAATATCAAAGTAAGCGAAGGTGTTTATGCCGGATTAACCGGACCATGTTTTGAAACACCTGCAGAATATCGTTATTTATGGAGAATTGGCGCCGATGCCGTAGGAATGAGCACAGTGCCGGAAGTGATTGTTGCTAAACACAGTGGCATCGATTGTTTTGGAATTAGCATTATTACCGATCTTGGAATTGAAGGTGAAGTTCACACAGTTACTCACGAAGAAGTTCAGGCGGTGGCAAATACACAAGAGCCAAAAATGACTCTGATCATGAAAGAATTGATCGCAAGGTTATAAAGTTTCCTTCTTTGTGTACTGATCTTTTTTACTGCCTTCGTACATTTCAAATTTTAAATATTTACACTCGAGCGAACCGTTGAATAAGGTTATTTTTCTGCTTGGGCGTAATCCAATGCTTTTAAAACCTTCATCACTACTGGTAATGATCCAACATGTAAATCCTGCAAAATCTTTTTTGAATTTATCGCCTATTTGCTTGTAAAATTCTGCGATCTCTTGTTTCTCAATACGCTCTCCGTAAGGAGGATTCAAAATAACAAAACCATTTTTTCTATCGGTCTTTATATCAAAAAAAGATTCAGTGCTGGTTTTAATGATATCGGTAAGCTTCGCATTTTTTAAATTGATCTGCATTTTTTTTACGGTAGGCTCGTAAATATCATTGGCCACAATGTCTAATTCATTTTCCTTTATCTTGTTCACGGCACTTTCGGTGATGAGGTCGAATAAAGCTGAATCGTAATTCTTCCAACGCATAAAAGCAAACTCTTTTCTGAAAATACCGGGAGGAATGTTGTTGGCGATCATTGCTGCTTCAATAGCAATGGTACCACTTCCGGCCATGCCATCGATCAATTGTTTGTGTGGTTGCCATCCGCTTAAAAGCACTAAGCCTGCCGCCAATATTTCATTGATGGGCGCTTTGTTCGTGTCTGTTCTGTATCCGCGCTTATAAAGTAATTCGCCGCTGGCATCTAAGTTAACGGAGATCTCATCTCGAAAAATATGTATGTAGATCCTAAGAACCGGATGAATTAGATCAACGTCAGGTCTTTTGCCATAACGCTCACGAAAGCGATCAACAATGGCATCTTTGGCTTTTTGAGACATAAATAAACTATGCTCAAAATTGTCGGAGTTCACCACACATTCGATCTTTATACTATCATTATAGGTGATGAATTTTTCCCAAGCAATTTCTTTGATGCCATTATAGAATGTATCGTTATCAATGGCCTTAAAATGATAGATCGGAATAATGATCTTTAAGGCAGTGCGTAAACATAAATTGGCTTTGTACAAAAACCCAAGATCACCCACAAAACTTACACCACGTTTAAATGGCACAAGATCTTTTGCGCCTAATTGCAGAAGTTCTTTTTGTAAAACATCTTCTAGGCCAAAAAATGTAGTAGCCTTCATTTCAAAATCGCCGGTGTGAGCAAATGTATATTTCAAGGCAACTTCAGGAGGCATAGATAAAGATTAAAATTCAGAGATCACTTTTTCAATGATCGCTACACACTCCATGATCTGTTGTTTATTGATCACAAGTGGTGGCGCAAAACGAATGATATCGCCATGTGTAGGTTTAGCAAGTAAACCATTCTCTGCCAATTGTAAACATACTTCCCAGGCAGTTTTTCCTGCTTTTTCTTTGATCACAATGGCATTTAATAATCCTTTACCGCGAACGGTTGTGATCACATCCGGGTAGCGATCTTTTATTCTATTTAGTTCAGCACGTAAAAGTTTACCAAGCTCTTCAGAGTTCTCTGCTAATTTTTCGTCCTTTAAAATTTTTAAGGCTTCCATGGCGACAACACAGGCTAATGGATTTCCACCATAGGTACTTCCATGTTCGCCCGGCTTAATGGTAAGCATAACCTCATTATTTGCAAGTACCGCACTTATAGGTAAAATACCTCCGCTTAATGCTTTGGCTAAAACTAAAACATCCGGCTTTACATTTTCATGATCGCAAGCCAACATTTTTCCTGTGCGGCATAAACCTGTTTGAACTTCGTCGGCAATAAAAAGGATATTTAATTTATCACACAATGCTCTTACACCTTTTAAATAGCCTTCATCAGGAACAACAACACCTGCCTCACCTTGAATGGGCTCCACAATAAATGCCGCAACATTTTTATCTTGCATTGCTTTTTCCAAAGCAACAAGATCGTTGTAAGGAACTGTAATATATCCTGGCACAAATGGACCAAAACCTGTATAGCTGGAAGGATCAGTACTCGCAGAAACTGCACCTAATGTTCTTCCATGAAAATTCTCTTTAGCGAAAATGATCTTTGCTTCATTTTCTTTAACGCCTTTTACATTATAAGCCCAACGACGCGCAAGTTTAATAGCTGTTTCAACGCCTTCAACTCCTGTATTCATTGGTAAAACTTTATCATAGCCAAAATAAGACGTGATGAATTTTTCGTATTCGCCTAATTTTGTATTATGAAATGCGCGAGAAGTTAGTGTAAGTTTTTGTGCTTGTTCAGTTAAAACTTTTATCAGTCTTGGGTGACAATGACCTTGGTTTACCGCGCTATATGCAGCTAGAAAATCATAATAGCGTTTTCCTTCTGCATCCCAAACAAAAACGCCTTCACCTTTTTCAATAACTATTGGTATAGGATGGTAATTATGCGCCCCATATTTTTCCTCAAGTTCTATTAGCTGTTCGCTTTTTGTAAGTGTTGCCATCATGATAAATTGTGTTAACTCGCAATCAAGCAAAGATATTTAAAAAGCCTTGATTTACCTAATTCACAGGGGTTTTTAGACTGTGTTTTGCCTTGTGTTTTACCCTTTGATGCTTAACAAATTTTAACAGCACTCAAACCCGCTCAAACCCGCATCCTCGCTATATTTACGCTTCATCTTATACATCAAAAATTTATGGTAGATATTAATGAAATTAACGAAAAAATTCAGCGCGAAAGTGCCTTCGTTGACATGCTCGGTGTTGAAATGGATAAAGTTATCGTTGGCCAAAAATACATGGTTGAACGTTTGCTCATTGGTTTGTTAAGTAATGGACACATTTTATTAGAAGGTGTTCCGGGTTTAGCAAAAACATTGGCCATTAACACGCTTTCAAAATGTATTGATGCAAAATTTAGCCGTGTGCAATTTACGCCGGATCTTTTACCTGCCGACGTTATTGGTACCATGATCTATAATCAAAAGCAAGAAGCGTTCACCATAAAGAAAGGTCCAATTTTTGCGAACTTTGTTTTGGCCGATGAGATAAATCGTGCTCCGGCAAAAGTGCAATCGGCTTTGTTAGAAGCCATGCAAGAAAAGCAAGTAACCATTGGTGAGGAAACATTTAAATTGCCAAATCCTTTTTTAGTATTAGCTACTCAAAACCCTATTGAACAAGAAGGAACATATCCATTGCCGGAAGCGCAAATGGATCGTTTCATGTTGAAAGTTGTTATTGGATATCCTACAAAAGAAGAAGAGCGCAAGATCATCGCTTCTAATATTTCTCCTGAAGGAATGCCAAAACCAAACGCTATTTTAAATCCTGAATCTATTGTGAAAGCACGTAGTGTTGTGCGCGATGTATACATGGATGAGAAGATCGAACGTTATATTGTTGATATTGTTTTTGCTTCACGTTTTCCAAAGGAATATCGTTTGCAAAAATTTGAAGGATTAATTTCATATGGTGGATCTCCGCGTGCTTCGATCAATTTAGCATTAGCTGCAAAAGCATATGCCTTCATTAAACGTAGAGGTTATGTGATTCCGGAAGACGTTCGCGCGATCAGTGCCGATGTACTTCGTCATCGTATTGGTTTAACTTACGAAGCAGAAGCGGAAAATATCACAAGTGAACACATCATTACTGAAATTTTAAATACAGTTGAAGTTCCATAGTCATGGAAACATCAGAACTTTTAAAGAAGGTCCGCAAGATCGAGATCAAGACCCGTGGATTAAGTAAACAGATCTTTTCGGGAGAATATCACAGTGCCTTTAAGGGACGCGGTATGGCTTTTTCAGAAGTTCGTGAATACACGCCAGGTGATGATGTACGCTCTATTGATTGGAATGTAACCGCTCGCTTTAACTCACCATTTGTAAAAATATTTGAAGAAGAGCGCGAACTAAGTGTGATGTTACTGGTGGATGTGAGCGCGAGTGGACTGTTTGGCACCTATGAAAAGATCAAGCAAGATCTGATCACAGAATTATGCGCCGTAGTTGCTTTTTCTGCAACCACTAATAACGATAAGATCGGAATAATTTTCTTTAGCGATAAGATCGAAAAATTTATCCCGCCTAAAAAGGGAAAGACGCACGTGTTGAGGATCATTAGAGAATTGATCAATTTTACGCCTCAACAAAAAGCAACAAATATTGAAGTGCCTTTGAAATTCTTAACTAATGCCATTAAAAAAAGATCTATTGCATTTTTGATCAGTGATTTTTATGCACCGTTTAATTATACAGATGCATTAAAGATCAGTAATAAACGCCATGATGTTGTAGCGGTTCGTATTATGGATAAAACAGAATTGGAATTACCGGATGTTGGTTTGATAAAATTAAGAGATAATGAAACAGGCAAAGTAGTTTGGGTTGATTCGGGAAGTAAAGAGTTTAGAAAGCAGTACAATTCTAATCGCGTAAAATTCGATCATCAACTAAAAGATCTTTTTAACCGCAGCGGAATTGATTCAACTGCAGTTTTCACAAACGAGAGCTATGTTAAACCATTAATGAATCTTTTCAAGAAAAGATAATGAAGAACTGTTTTAAAATAGTGATTGTTTTTCTTTTTGTGTTAACCACAAAGGTTACTTTTTCGCAAGTAACTGTAAGGGCAGTTCT
>Ga0209972_10000802_pt1 | contig 30472 bp, 28 predicted proteins | sample NOAtaG_7_FD_187302 | JGI IMG/M metagenome (GOLD analysis project Ga0209972, IMG submission 187302) | Freshwater lake microbial communities from Lake Erie, under a cyanobacterial bloom - NOAA_Erie_Diel1S_2200h metaG (SPAdes) (version 2) | ecosystem: Environmental > Aquatic > Freshwater > Lake ...
AAACGTGTCTTTGAGTTAAGCGCAAAAACTCATATTCACGCTACAAAAGTTTTAAGATTGAAAGCAGGCGATCAATTCGCTCTTTTTAATGGCGATGGTTTTGATTATGTCGCAAAAGTCATCGAAGTATCAAAACATAAAACATCCGTTGAAATTATCGATAAATATGAAGTTAATCAGGAGTCTCCTTTAAAGATAACGTTAGCCCAAGGTCTTGCAGCAGGAGATAAAATGGATTGGATTATTCAAAAAGCCGTTGAGCTCGGCGTTCATTCTATCCAGCCCCTGTTAACAGAACGATCTATTATTAAATTAGACCAGGAAAGAACTGATAAAAAACTTGAGCACTGGAAAACTGTCGCTATCTCAGCATGTGAACAGACTGAACGAAGCACCATCCCAAATATATTCAGTCCACTCCATTTAAATCAATGGCTAAATGAAGAAACTCTCAAAACAGATCACTTAAAATTAATCCTCACACCATCAAAAGCACAAAATATTAATCACTTAGATAAGCCGTCTAATTCGATTGTGTTTATGGTGGGGCCTGAAGGCGGCTTCTCAGAAAAAGAAATGGCCTTGGCTTTAAATCATGCTTTTATCCCTGTGAATTTTGGTCAAAGAATATTAAGAACGGAAACAGCTCCTATCGTTGCTCTGTCTATTTTGCAAAATTTATGGGGTGATTTTGCATAATACGCAAAAATTATGGTATTTTTTTAAAAAATACATGTAAAATATGTATTTTAAGCAAATTATTACCTTATGTCACTTGGCGAAGCAATCAGAAAAAGAAGGAAGTCTTTAGGGCTAACTCTTCAAATCTTAGCGGAAAAAATTGCGAGCGATCCTGGCAATCTTTCTAGAATAGAAAGAGGTGCTCAAAATGTCAGTGAAGCGCAATTACTTAAAATATGTGAGGTGCTCAATTGCGCACCCTCTAGTCTTTTTCAAAACAAAACTTCGCCTAACCCCATTCAGAAATTAGATAGCCAAACATTTGCAAGATGGTTTAGGTTGGCAGCTCCCTATATCAACACCTTTAGTAATAAAACATTTGTTATTGCTTTTGGGGGTGAGCTTCTCGATGAAGATCAATTTACAGCTCTCTCTCACGACATCAATTTATTGACCTGCTTAAACGTCAAAATTGTTCTCGTCCATGGCGCGAGACCTCAAATCGATCAAAAACTTAAAGAGAAAAAAATCTCAACCCAACTTGTACAAAATGTTCGCGTCACTGATGATTTAGGTATGGAGGCTGTTAAAGAAGCCAATGGTCTCATTAAAATTAATATTGAATCCACACTTTCTTCCAGTCTTTTAAATTCACCTATGGCAGGGAGTGATATTAAGGTTTCTAGCGGAAACTTTATTACGGCAAAACCTTTGGGTGTAATTGATGGTGTCGACATGCAACACACCGGCGAAGTAAGAAAGATTGATAGTGCTGCAATTAAGAAAAAATTGGATAACAAAGAATTAGTCGTAATATCTCCCATCGGATATTCACCGACAGGTGAAGTATTTAATCTCACTATGGAAGATGTCGCACTCAAAACATCGATCGCACTGGAGGCAGATAAATTAATTCTGCTGATAGATTCTGATGGTATTTTTAATTTAAGAAATGAGTTGCTGCACGAAATGACTTTAGAAAAAGCTGTGAATCTCTATAAAAGCATTGAAAAAAATAATCCAAAAAAATATGAGCTCATCAACATTAATTCAAATGAACTAGATCTTCTAGAAATTGCTATCAAAGCCTCCGAAGCTGGCATTCATAAAATTCATTTAATTAACAGACATATTGATGGGGCCATTCTTCAAGAATTATTTACGGATGAAGGCGTTGGAACTGTTATCACAGAAAAAGCTCTCGATACAATCAGACAAGCTAATCATAATGATGTCAAAGGTATTCACAAGCTGATTAACCCTTTGGAAGCAGGCGGCTATCTTATCAAAAGGGGTAAAGAGCGCATTGATCATGATATAGAAAACTTTTTTGTGATCGAGCACGATAAAAAAATTATTGGTTGTGCCGCTTTGTATCCTTACAACGACCATGTCGAATTTGCATGTTTTGCGATTAACAAAAACTACCAATCAAAAGGCTTTGGTTCAAAACTTTATAATTATTGCGAAGAAATTGCACGAGAAAAAAGTTATAAGTATTTATTTGCCCTAACGACAAGAACTGAACATTGGTTTATTGAAAAAGGGTTTAAAGAAGAGAATATCCAAAAACTTCCAAAGAAAAGATTGGAGTCTTACTTACCTCAAAGAAATTCAAAATTTTTTATTAAAAAGCTTTAAAATCATTAAAAAAACTATAGGTATAAAAATGAGTTATGACGTTAAACCAGAACATAAAGCCAAAATATTAAGCGAGGCTTTACCATATATTAAAAAATTCTTTGGTAAAACCATCGTGATTAAATATGGTGGCAATGCCATGGTGGACGAAAATCTAAAGCAATCATTTGCGAGCGATGTCGTGCTTTTAAAATTAGTCGGCATGAATCCAGTCGTCGTACATGGTGGCGGTCCTCAGATCGATGAACATCTTGATAAACTTGGAAAAAAAGGTGAGTTTATTCAAGGGATGAGAGTGACTGATACTGAAACCATGGATATTGTAGAAATGGTTCTTGGCGGACAAGTCAATAAAGAGATTGTAAACCTCATTAATAGGCATGGAGGAAAAGCTGTAGGCCTCACGGGCCAAGATGGTAATTTTATTCATGCTAAAAAACTTGTTGTGAAAAATGATGCAGATCCCAAAAAAACCATAGATCTTGGACATGTAGGGGAGATTGCATCAATTAATCCGAGTATTATTAATTTTTTAGACGAAGGTGACTTTATTCCAGTAATCGCACCAATTGGTGTAGGTAATAATGGAGAAACTTACAATATAAATGCTGACCTTGTGGCTGGAAAATTATCTGAAGTATTAAGTGCAGAAAAATTAATCTTACTTACTAATACTCCCGGTGTCTTAGACAAAAAAGGCTCACTTCTCACCGGATTAACGCCTAATGAAATTGACAAACTAGTCGAAGATGGCACGTTATCAGGTGGAATGTTACCTAAAATAAGTTCAGCACTCGATGCTGCAAGAAGCGGGGTCAAGAGCGTCCATATCATTGATGGCAGAGTGCAGCATGCACTTTTATTAGAAGTATTAACCGACGAGGGTGTGGGTACTTTAATTAAGGCAAAATAATTGTCCAAAATTTGGATTTTTGATTTAGACGATACACTGCACGACGCAAGCTCCAAAATATTTCCAAGTATCAATCAATCTATGACTGACTATGTCAGTCAAAAACTACAAATCACCCATCAAGATGCACATGAGCTCCGGGATCACTATTGGAAAATTTATGGCGCAACTTTAAAAGGTTTAATCGAAAATCATGGTGTTAATCCAAAAGAATTCTTACTCAACACTCACAATGCAAAAGAGCTATCAAAATTTGTGAAGCAATCTCATGCCCTGGAAAATACATTAAAAAAAATCAAAGGGCAAAAAATTGTTTTTACAAATGCTCCACTTCACTATGCAATCGCAATTATTAAATCACTGAATATTCAAAAACATTTTTCTGCGGTTTATAGTATTGAATCAACGCGCTACAATCCTAAGCCATCAATTTATGCGTTCAGAAAAATCTTAAGACAACTTAGAAAAAAAGCTCACCAATGCGTCATGGTAGAAGATGATCTTGCTAATTTAAAAACTGCTCACAAAATTGGTATGAAAACGATTCTAGTATCGAGGCAAAATAAAAAAACAATTTTTGTGGGAAAGCGCATAACAAAAATTACCCAATTAGTCTAAAGAGATTAAATAAGTTTTGTTAATGCCTTTAAGCGAGCCTCATAGATCGCACCCTTAATATCAAGACTGCGCTTATTCTGACTAATTGAACTCAGATTTAATTTATTAAGATGTTTTAAATATTTTTTTAAACATTTTAGAGTTGTTGATGCCTTTCGTAATTGGTTTGGCTCACTACTGATGAAAGCCTCAAAGATTTGCATGACATCTAAAAGTGAATCCGGACTTCTAAATAAATCCATTTTGTAAATTAAATCCAAAATTTGGAAGGGTTTAAGTTTTTTGAATTGCTTTAGATCTGATAAATTCGATATGGTCTTTTCAGTTAATTTTTTGACTGCAGTTGGTACAGATAGTCTTATATAAATTTCTTTTTGAAGTTTGCTATTTACTTTCAAAGGGTAGAGATACATAAAAAATAAAGCTGCTTTAATTTCTGTGGAATACTTTGACTTAAGCGCATACTCAAAACTCTTCTTAATAGATTTTTTATGTTTCACATAATTCATTTCTGGTAGTAATAATTTAAGTGCTCCACATTTATGAAGCACTTCAAACATTAAATAAGATTTTTCTTCAGAAAACCCAACAAATAATTCATGCCAAATTCTTTCTGATGCTACAGCTTCTATTTCTTTATTTTTTACAATCTGCTTTAGAATCGCTGCTGTCTCGGGATGGATTTTAAACTGATGAAATCGAGCAGAAAATCGAGCAATACGTAATACACGAATAGGGTCTTCCACAAAAGCAGAGCTTACGTGACGTAAAACTTTATTTTTAATATCCTGAATGCCATGAAAGGGATCAATAAACTGACCTCTTGCATCCTTTGCAATAGCATTAATAGTCAAATCCCTTCGCTTTAGATCTTCTTCTAGAGTCACTTCTTTTGAAGCATAGACTTTAAAGCCCTTGTATCCTTTTGAAACTTTGCGCTCTGTTCTGGCTAATGCATATTCATGATGTGTTTTTGGATGTAAAAAAACTGGAAAATCTTTACCTACTGGCTTATAACCTAATTTGACCAATTCTTCAGAAGTGGATCCTACAACTACATAGTCTTTATCTTTTACCGGTAAGCCCATGATCTGATCCCTCACAGCCCCGCCCACAAGATAGATTTTCATTTATCGGCCAGATTTACTTCTATAAAAATTATATTTAACTCGCATAGGCGATCTATTTTTTTTATTGTTTAGGTAATGCTCTAAACGTTCAAAAGAATGCCGATAATGCATTGCATATTGAGGATCGACTACATTATTGACTTGCATAGACCTCCAATTATCTCGAGTCAATATTTTAACTGGTAGCATTTCCATGCTAAATGCAAGGATATATGAGAGTGGTTTGTTAAGGGGGATAATAAGCCGCTTTAATTTTTCAGACTTAATAATTAGCTTAATAATTTCTTTAAGTGAGTAAACATCAGGGCCACCTAATTCGTAGACTTTTCCGTATGTTTTTTTATCCCAAAGACTTTTAGTGATGATTTTTGAAACATCTTCAATGTATATCGGTTGAAATTTTGATTGCGGCGATAACAGCGCTATCATGGGAAGCCATTTCACGAGCAATTTAAACATATTAATAAAATTATCTTTTGCGCCAAAAATAATAGAAGGTCTTAATATAGTTAAATATAGGTCTTTTTGTTTATGTAATGCAGCCTCACCAAGTATTTTTGATTTGAGATATAAACTAGGAGCATTAGAACTTGCGCCCAAAGCACTGACGTGCAAAAGCCGCTTTATACCTAACTCTTTCATCGTTTTAGCTAAATGGCTTGGCCAAATATGGTGAATCTTGTCAAAAGAATCTTTTTTAGATTGATGAAGAATCCCTAAGAGGTTAATGACAACATCTGTATTTTTTAGATCTTTTTTTACTTGCTCGAGATTATCAAGATTAAAGTCAAATATTTGAATGTTCGGATTTACTGTCCAGAATTTAATTTTTTCTTTATTTCTTGAGAATAACTTTAGGCGGTAATTAGATTGATTAAGCGCTAAGACAATGCTGGAGCCCAAAAATCCTGAAGCTCCAAAAATTGCAATTGTTTTTTTTGATTGAGCCACTTTGATCTTAAAGCATTCTTACTATAAATATAAGAATCAGAATTAATGTGATATTCGTTGTGATTTTTAAATACTTTATATATTTTTTATTTTTTGTATTTAAATATAAAAAAGTAAAAGCTACTAATATTGCGAGTAATAAAAAGATACAAAATCTTAAAATATTCATTGATAAATCCCTGCCATCGGTTGACTTAGAATTTCACTTCTAGAGTTCATGTAACGTGTTGCTAAATTTGATATTTTAGGATCTTTACTATCTAAAGTAGTAAGACTCCAACTTTGTTTATTGGAAATTAATGCAAGCAATAATTTATTATTTAATTCATGGCCTGATTTGTATGCTTTAAAATTACCAATGATTGAGTATCCCAACATATAGAGATCCCCTACGGCATCGAGTATTTTATGTCGCACAAATTCATCGTTGTAGCGAAGTCCATCAGTATTAATAATTTTATATTCATCCAAAACTATTGCATTATCAAGCGATCCTCCTCTAGCTAGTCCATTTGATCTTAAATATTCTACTTCTTGCATAAATCCAAATGTACGTGCACGACTTATTTCATTAATATAGGATGCATCATATAAATCTAGTGCAACTTTATTTGTTGATTCATCAAATACTGGGTGAGGAAAGTCAATTGTAAAATCAACTTTAAATCCTTGGTATGGCTCAAACCTTGCCCATTTATCTTTATCTTTAACTTCAATAACGTCATTGATTAGTACAAATTTTTTAGGGGCATCCTGTTCTCTAATTTGTGCGGTTTGAAGAAGATAAATGAAGGGAATTGAACTTCCATCCATAATCGGCACTTCAGATCCATTTAATTCAATAATAATATTATCAATACCTACTGCAGATAATGCTGACATTAGATGTTCAACTGTCGCAACACGGGAACCGTCTTCCCCAATAGCTGAACACATCTTAGTATCTTTAACCGCGTCAGGACTTACCTTAACCTCGTGATTTTTCTTCTGATCAACTCTTCGAAAAACAATACCTTGGTCAACTTCAGCAGGCTTGAGTGTCATCGTTACTTTCTCGCCATTATGAAGGCCTACACCGGAAGTCTGCACAGACTTTTGAATAGTTCTTTGTTTGATCATTAAATACTTATTCGCCTTTTTTTCTTAAGAATGCTGGAATATCATATTCGTCCATACCTGACATTTTCATGATTTCAACTTGTGCTCTGTTCTCATTTGAACTGAATACATCTGGCTCATCATCACTAGTTAGCTCATCTTCTATTATAGGTGTTTTGTTCTGAATGATTGGCTTTGGTTCGATGCGCGGCATTCTTTGTTTTACATTTTGTGCTAAACCTGTTGCCACTACGGTAACTCGAATCGAGTCTTCCATGGCTTCATCAATAACATTACCAACAATGACAGTAGCATCAATTGCTGCAAACTGTTTAATTGTTTCCATGACCTCATGATATTCCTTGAGTGTAAATTTACTGCTTGCTGATATATTGACTAATACACCTCGTGCATTCACTAAATTCACATCTTCTAAAAGCGGACTTGCAACCGCAGCTTGAGACGCTTTGTATGCGCGATGCTCACCTTGAGCTACACCAGAGCCGATCATAGCCATGCCCATTTCACCCATCACTGTCTTCACATCAGCAAAGTCCACATTAACCAAACCAGGGCTATTAATAATTTCTGAAATACCCGAGACGGCGTTATGCAACACATCATTAGCAGCATTAAAAGCTTCTAGAAATGGAATATGTTCACCCAACACTTCCATTAATTTTTCATTTGGAATAACAATTAAAGAATCTACATGCTGAACTAATTCATTAATACCATCTGCGGCTATGGCTGTTCTTTTACCTTCAAATAAGAAAGGCTTCGTGACAACCGCGATCGTTAAAATACCTAGTTCTTTTGCAATTTGTGCAATCACAGGCGCAGCGCCTGTTCCAGTTCCACCGCCCATACCTGCTGTTATGAATAACATATCAGCACCTTTAATGGAGCTAATAATTTTTTCTTTATCATCAATAGCGGCTTGTTTGCCGATTTCTGGTTTGGCCCCAGCACCTAACCCTTTGGTCATTGCTTGCCCAATTTGTAAAATATGACTTGCACGACTTTTTTTAAGTGCCTGCATATCTGTGTTGGCACAGATAAATTCAACGCCAGTTAAATTCTTATCGATCATATGATCAATAGCATTCCCGCCACAGCCGCCTACACCAATGACTTTTATGATGGCATTTTGTGATTTGCTATCAACAACTTCAAACATATCCTATCTCCAAGAATTAAAAGTTACCTTGAAACCAATTTTTCATTTTCATGAAGATTTGGTTTATTGAATTGCCATCAATTTGACTCATCATTTCTTTTTCTAATTGCCCTTTACCCATAAGCAATAATCCAATACCTGTAGAGTATCTAGGATTATCGACAACCTCAGATAAGCCCCCTACATTTCTTGGTGTGCCTATTCTAACTGGCATTCTAAATACACTCTCACCGAGATTAACCATACCTTTCATTAAGGATGATCCGCCTGTAATCACAATACCAGAAGCTATCATATCTTCCATGCCACTTCGTTTCAACTCACTTGCAACAAGCTCATAAAGCTCCACCAATCGAGCTTCAATAACCTCTGCCAATGAGAGTGTTGAAATAGTTTTTGACTCCTTACCATCTACTACAGGAATTTCAATTTGTTCTGAGGCTGAAGCTAAACTTCTTGCAGCATAACCATGTTTGATTTTTATTTCTTCAGCTGAGGGTAAAGGAGTTCTAAATGCCACTGCAATATCATTATTGATTTGATCACCAGCAATCGGAATAACAGCTGTGTGACGAATAGATCCATGCCTTAATACTGCAATATCAGTTGTACCTCCACCAATATCAACCAAACATACACCTAATTCTTTTTCATCATCGGTAAGGACTGCCATACTTGAAGCCAAAGGTTGCAGGACCAATTCAGATACTTCAAGTCCACAACGCTTGATACATTTGACAATATTTTGGGCAGCTGCAATCGCGCCCGTGACAATATGAACTTTAACCTCTAATTTCATTCCGCTCATACCAAGAGGTTGTCTTACGTCCTCCTGACCATCAATTACATATTCTTGAGTCAAAATATGAAGGACTTGCTGATCATTTGGAAGCGTAATAGCACATGCGGTCTCAATCACCTTATCCACATCTAATTGAGAAACCTCGGTATCTTTGATCTTCACCATGCCATGTGAATTGATACTTTTAATGTGGCTACCAGCAATACCGGTATATACATCAGTGATTTTACAATTTGCCATGAGCTCTGCTTCTTCAATCGCTCTTTGGATGGCTTCCATGGTAGAGTCAATGTTGATGACGACGCCTTTTTTTAATCCTTTTGAGCTATGTTGCCCCAATCCAATCACATTCAATAAACCGTCTGGTTGTAACTCGGCCACAATAGCCACAATCTTAGATGTGCCAATATCTAGGCCAACAATGAGATTTTTTTCTTCTTTTTGTTTAATCATATAAGCGGCCTCTCACCACTATCTATTTTTTGAATAGCTTCAGTTGATTTCTTAATAGCAAAACCATTGGGGTATCTTAAGTCAGCGGAACCGATTCTTTTAACTGAAGCTAAAATATTGTCATACTGAGACATGAAGCGGTTTAAATTCTCTTCGATATTATCTTTGCTTAAAATAATTTTCATATTATTAGTTGTTCTAATGTCCCAAGTGTACCTAGAAGACAGGGAAACTTGCGCAATTTTTAATTGTTTTTTATCTAAAATACTTTGCATTTTTTTATACTCCAATGCTATATATCGCTCCGTCCCATCTGGACCAAAAAATAGAGGTAAGTCTTCATCGGATGCCCCGTGGAAAATTTCACCATTTTCATTAACTAAAGCTATCGCACCCCATCTTCCTATGGCTTGATGTTCCTCAACAAAAACTTCTAATCGATCTGGCCAGACTCTTCTTAGACTTACATTTCTAATCCAAGGTAATTTTGTAAACGCTTCCTTAGTACTATATAAATCTAGAGAGAAAAAATTACCTTTGACAAATCGATCTGAAATCATACTGACTTGATCTTCATCAAGATGTTGATATTGGCCCACTACTTTAATTTCTCTAATCGGAAATTTAGCAAAATTCATAAATCGATAACTTAATAAAAAAAGTATCAAAATAATATTAAGTAAAAAAACTAAATTACCTAACCAATAAATTTTTAAGTGGTTATTTAACATCTGCAGTTTTTAGTATCTCTAAAACTAATTGATCAAAATTAATACCGATTTCTTTAGCAGCCATTGGCACCAAGCTATGACTTGTCATTCCAGGGGAGGTATTTACTTCTATAAAATAATGACAGCCTTTTTGATCCATCATGAAATCTACACGACCCCAACTAGAACAACCAATTGCTTTGAAAGCTTCTAAGGCCTCTTGGGCAATGAGAGCTTCTTTATCTTCTTCTATGCCTGAAGGACAAATATATTGCGTATCTTCTTTAAGATATTTGGCTTCATAATCATAAAATTCGTTACTTGGTTTAATTTTAATAACTGGTAGCGTTTTATTATTCACAATTGCTACTGTATATTCTTCCCCATCTACAAATCTTTCAACGATTACATTTACATCAATTTTTGATGCCTTTAAAAAAGCTTCTTTATATTGTTGCTCACTTTTAATCTTATCAATTCCAATACTTGAACCTTCATTAGATGGCTTGATAAAAAAAGGTAAGCCAATCGAATCGACGATATCCGTATAAGAAGTTTTTTCAGTCACTTTTAAAAAATCTGGTGTTGAAATGTTAAGCGATCGCCATAATAATTTTGTTTTGAGCTTATCCATACCAATCGCAGAGCTTGCGGAGTCGCTCCCTGTGTAAGCAACTTTTTTTGATTTGAGGAAAGCTTGGATTGACCCATCTTCGCCGCCTCGCCCATGAAGTGCTATAAAAACTCTGTTATAAGTTTTAATTTCCTCAATATTTCTTTCAGAGGGATCAAAGGTGTCAACCTCAATGCCTAAGCGTTTTAAAGCATGAAATACAGCATCACCACTTAAGAGTGAAATAGCTCTCTCATTTGAGTCTCCTCCCATCAACACTGCCACCTTTCCAAAGTGATTGGTCAATTTAGAAACTCTCCTAAAATTTTGACTTCTCTTTCGAGTTTAATTCCTTTTCTTTTTAACACTTCAGACTCAACATGATCAATAATATCTTCAATATCTTTTGCAGATGCATCTCCTAAATTGATAATGAAATTTGCATGCTTATCTGATACTTCAGCATTGCCTACTCTAAAACCTTTTAATCCACAGTCTTCAATGAGTTTTGCTGCGAAAGTATCTTTAGGGTTTCTAAAAGTTGAGCCTGCGGTTGGCCAATTAAGCGGTTGTGTATTTTTTCTATGATTGAGGTATTCTCTAATCTTACTTTCTGGGTCAGCAGTCATGTCCTTCTTAAAATTAAACCAAGCACCTACAAACCATTCATTTAATTTGGGCTTAACCACTTCGCGATAAGAAATCAAAAAATCATTTTTTGGTCTTGTGACTATATTGCCTTTCTCATCAATCATATTAACTTGGATCACATAATTCCATGTTTCAGAACCGTAACATCCAGCATTCATAGCTAACGCACCGCCCACCGTACCTGGAATACCAGCAAAAAATTCTCCGCCAACATAATGTTCTTTCGCAAGATTTTTTGCAATCTTTGCACATGTATTACCGGCTTCTGCATAGACACCATTTTCAGTCATTTGAATTTCATTTAAAGCAGCATGCATGACAATCACCGTTCCCCGGATGCCCCCATCTCTCACCAAGATATTTGACCCTAATCCAATAAAAGTCAGTGGCTTTAAATACTTTTCTTGCTTTAAGAAATTTTTTAAATCTTCCAAATTTTGTGGGGTGAATAAAATATCGGCAGCTCCACCTACACGCCAACTGTTGTATTTATTTAATGACTCATTTTTTAGAATTGATGCACTCGTCATGTATTTATAATATTCAATATGTCTTTGGTAACTCTTCCAACCGAACCTGCGCCCATAACAATTAGAATGGAATCTTGATCAATATGTTGAAGTGCGGTTTTAGCTAACTCGGTAATGTCTTTTTCAAACGAAACTTTATTTGAAATTTTATTCATACTATCCATCATTACCATGGAACTTAGGCCTGGAATTGCTTTTTCACCGGCTGAGTAAATATCGGTAAGGAGGACTTTGTCTGCCTTTTGCAATACTCTTACAAATTCATCAAAACAATCTCTTGTTCTGGTATAACGATGAGGCTGAAAAACAAGATGGATCAATTTATTTGGATATGCATCACGCGCTGCATCAAGGACTGCCTCTATTTCAACAGGATGATGACCGTAATCATCTACCAAAGTAAAAGATTTTTTATTAAACATCAAATCTTTATAAGTTTCGAATCTTCGACCTACACCTTTAAAATGTTTTAAAGCATCAATAGTTTTAGAGATAGGTATCTCAAGTTCATCAGCCAATGCAATTGCTGCTAATGCATTTCTTACATAATGCTTTCCTGGTAGATTCAAAGTGATATCTGTTTTAATCACATCTGAATGTTTAATGCTTACTTTGAAGTGCATTTTGCCTGCATCTGCCCTGACGTCCTCCGCATGAACATCAGCATCATTAGATAAACCATAAGTGATGATGGGTCTGGAAATTTCTGGAAGAATTGATTTAATGACGGGATCGTCAATACACACAATCACGACACCATAAAAAGGTAGTCGATGTATAAATTCGATATATGTTTTTTTGAGCTTATCAAAGTCATTGTCATATGTTTCCATATGATCTTGATCAATATTTGTCACAATAGAATAGACTGGGGTTAAATGTAAGAATGATGCGTCAGATTCATCTGCTTCCACAACAATATATGCTCCATTACCTAGCTTGGCATTCGTATTTAAAGAAGAGAGTCTTCCACCAATCACATATGTTGGATCCATGGAGGCCTCTGCTAAAATAGAGGCAATTAAACTCGTTGTGGTTGTTTTGCCATGAGTGCCTGCTACAGCAATCCCTTTTTTAAAGCGCATGAGCTCAGAGAGCATTTCGGCTCTTGGCATAATTGGAATTTTATTTTTTATAGCAGTAATTAATTCAGGATTGCTCTTATCGATTGCAGAAGAAATAACAACGACATCAATATCTTTAACATTTTCTTCAGCATGATTAATAAAAATCTTAATACCCAGATCTCTTAACCTCGAAGTGACGGAGGAGTCTTGAATGTCTGAGCCAGAAACAAAATAGCCTAAGTTATGCATCACTTCTGCGATACCACTCATGCCTGAGCCACCTATGCCTACAAAGTGAATTCGATTGATGTTATGTTTCATTTTTTAATTAATTGCTCGCATGCTTGATATATAACCTCTTCAGGTTTTTTTGTTTTATTTTCTAACGCAGCTTTTGACATTCTTAAACATTCATTTCTTGAAATGCTGTTAATGAGACGGCTTAATAATTCTGGTGAAAGGTTTTCTTGAATTATAAGTCTCGCGGCTTTCTTATCGCTTAAGTATTTTGCATTATAAAATTGATGATTATCGACAGCAAAAGGAAATGGTACCAAGATGCTTGGAATTCCAGCCGCCGAAAATTCTGACACTGTAAGAGCGCCAGCTCGAGCAATAACCAGATCTGCCCATTCATACATTTTTTCAATGTGATCCAAATAGGCTCTACAGTCAGCTTTAATGCCATATTTTTTATAGTTTGTTTTTAATTCTTCAAAATGCTTTTCGCCTGATTGATGAATAATAGTTGGTCTATTTTTAGGTTGAATTTGCTTAATGCTTAGAGGAATCGTATCGTTAAAAAATTTGGCACCTAAACTTCCCCCCACAACAAGCAATCTCAAGGGCCCTTTTCTATTTTTAAATCTTTGCGCTGGTGTTTTAATTTGTCTAATATCATCTCTGACTGGGTTACCAATTTTTTGAGAGGCCCTTAGAAATTTAATTGGAAATGCAGAATAGATATGTGTTGCGATCATCGCTAATAATTTATTAGTGAGACCTGGAATCGAATTTTGTTCATGAATAATGAGCGGCTTTCCCATGAGCTTTGCCATAAGTCCGCCAGGAAATGATACATACCCACCCATCGCAATCACGACATCTGGTTTTTCTTTTCTAATTACTTTTGCACACTGTATGAATGCAATACAAAGTATAAATGGAAGCTTTATCCAACTTAGAAGACCTTTACCTCGAATACCAATAATATCAATCATCGCCTTTGCATAAAGTTTTTTTTCGATTAACTTATTTTCCATACCATGCGAAGTTCCAAGCCAAGTAATCGACCAGCCTTTTGCTTTTAAATAATCCGCAATCGCAATGCCAGGATAGATATGTCCTCCAGTGCCTCCTGCAATTACTAATATTTTTTTATTTAATTTCACAGCGTTAAATTCCTCTTAGACCTCTTCGATTTTCCCAGTCAATTCTGAGTAATATCGCAAGCGCAATCATATTGGCCAATATACCGCTGCCACCATAGGATAAAAGTGGCAAAGTTAAACCTTTAGTAGGAAGAAGTCCCATATTCACTCCCATATTCATGATGCCCTGAACACCAAACCAAATACCAATACCTTGCGATAAAAGTGCCGAATAATAATTTTCGTTAATAATCGCTTCTTTGGCGATTCCAAAGGCACGAATCACTAACCAAGAAAATAAGCCAATAACTACAAGCACGCCCACAAAACCAAGTTCTTCAGCTAATACTGCCAAAATAAAATCAGTATGAGGCTCAGGTAAGTATAGTAATTTCTCAACACTGCCACCTAATCCCACACCAAACATTTCTCCTCGACCAAAAGCCATTAATGAATGCTGTAATTGGTAGTTTTTTGTTAAGGAGTCTGACCAAGGATCTAGAAAGCTTAGTCGACTTGTACGATAAGTCGCTGCATGAATAATCCCCCAGATTGCGGCAGGGGACACAAAAAGAAGTCCTAATAGAATATTTTTATTAATCCCACCTAAAATTAAAATTAAAGCTGCAATCACAGAAATAACAGCAAGCGCTCCAAAATCTGGTTCTTTAATTAATAAAAGGCCTACTACAATAATTGCAGAGGCCATGGGCAAAAATCCCTTTAAAAAAGTGCCAATTTCTTTAGACTTTCTTAGCACATAATCAGAGGCATACATCGCAACGAATAGCTTCATGAATTCTGAAGGTTGTAAATTAAATACCATCAGTGATAGCCAGCGACGACTACCATTAACTTTATGCCCTATGCCAGGAATTAAAACTAATATAAGTAAGAATAGTCCACCTAAAAATAAATAAGGCGATACTTTCTGCCACCAGCGAATAGGTATTAAAAAGGTAATAAATCCTGCAGCTGCACCAATACAAATAAATAAGGTTTGTCTAATCAAGAAATACGAGGAAGAATTTCCAAATTTTTTAGCAGTCTCGGCCAAGGCAATTGATGAGGAGTAAACCATCACAAGACCTATCCCGATTAATATCATCGATACCCAAAATAAGCCATGATCAAATGAGGGCTTATCAATCAGAGATTTATTAGAAAATTTATCTAACATGATTCTCTTTTAATTTCTTTACATAAGCTTTGAAAAGATTGCCTCGCTCTACATAATTTTTAAACATATCTGTGCTCGCACAGGCTGGAGACAATAAAACTACATCACCTATGTTTGCTATCTCAATAGATTTTCGTATGGCATCTTCAAGACTTTTTTCAATATGACTTGGAATGGCAGAAGCGCTAAAAGCTTTTTGCATAATCTCAGCATCTTTACCAATCAAAGCGACATGCTTAATTTTATCTTTTGATGCATACGTTAGAAGATTAAAATTTTGATTTTTTCCATCGCCCCCTGCCACCAATAAAATTGGCTTAGTCATACTTTTTATCGCAGCAATCGTTGCACCTACATTGGTTCCCTTTGAATCGTTATAAAAATCAATGCCTGAAAAAGAATCTACGAATTCAACACGATGAGGTGGCGCATTAAATTCAGCTAAGACTTTTTTAAGGGCATGATCAGGGATATCAAAGGGCTCACAAAGAGCTAATGCTGCCATTACATTCTGAATATTATGAGCACCTTTAAGCTTAATTTCATCGATTCCAATAATTTCAGCATTTCCCTTTGCAATAAAATATTGGCTACCATTTTTTTTAATTCCATAATTTATCTCATCAACATCACTTCCAAATGTGACCGTGTCATCTGTAATGAAGCTCTTAAGATAATCATCATCTCTATTTAAAATACATTTTTTTGCATGATTAAATATTCGATATTTAGCTTTTGCATATTCATCAATCGAACTATATCGGTCCATGTGATCCTCAGAGATATTTAGTATGGTTGCCGTATCAAGAGCGAGAGAGTAAGTGCTTTCTAGTTGATAGCTCGATAATTCTAAAACATAAACCTCAGGTACTTTTTCATCTAAAGTATTTAAAATTGGTATGCCAATATTACCCGCTACAATAGTTGTAATACCGGATGCCTTTAATAACTCACCAACAAGCGAAGTCACAGTCGTTTTGCCATTGGAACCGGTAATGCCAATGACTTTCGCACTTGCTGCTTTGACTTGCGCAAATATTTCAATATCACCTATGACAGGTATGCCCTTATCTATAGCTGCTGTTACGTAACTTTCTTTTAATGAGACGCCGGGGCTAATCACAATTAATTCAATACCATTTGTGATACTTTCAGGAAATATTTGCCCAGTTATAAATTCTACATCTTTGAACTTTGCTTTAATTTCGCCAAGCCCTTCAACATTGGTTCGCGTATCGATCGCTCTAATGACACAATTTTGATTAACAAGAAATTGCAATACAGATTGGCCTGTGTCTCCGAGGCCAATCACTAAAACTCTTTTTTTGTAAAAATTATTGGTCATCTAATCTTCAGTGATGAAATACCAATTAACACAAGCATCATGGTAATAATCCAAAATCTCACGACAACTTGTGTTTCTTTCCAGCCTTTTTTTTCATAATGATGATGAAGAGGGGCCATAAGAAAGATTCGCTTTCCAACCCCATATTTAAATTTTGTGTATTTGAAATACATCACCTGGACAGCAACAGAGAATGTTTCCACCACAAAAATACCCCCCATAATGAATAGTACAATTTCTTGTCTGACGATTACGGCAATAGTCCCAATGGCTGCTCCCAGAGCGAGCGCACCTAAATCCCCCATAAATACTTCTGCAGGATATGTGTTAAACCATAAAAAGCCTAAGCCTGCCCCTGCCATGGCAGTGCAAAAGATGGCTAATTCACCAGCTCCACTGATATATGGTATGCCCAAGTATTTGGCGATCACATAATTACCAGCAACATAGGCAAATACGCCTAAAGCACTTGCAACTAAAACTGCTGGCATGATCGCAAGCCCATCTAATCCATCTGTGAGATTCACAGCATTACTACTACCCACAATAACGATGTAACTCAAGAGAATGAAAGTCAGTGCACTCATTGAAAAACTTACGTCTTTAACAAAAGGTAAGATCAAAGATGTCTGTTCAGGAGTCACGGCATTCAACCAAAGATAAATTGAAGCACCAAGACCTATGATGGATTGCCATAAGTATTTTTGTCCTGCACTAATGCCATTAGGATCTTTATAAATTACTTTTTTTAAGTCATCTATAAAACCAATAAGGCCAAATCCAAGCGTCACAATCAAAAGTAACCAAATGTAATTATTTTTAATGTCAGCCCAAAGCAGGGTTGAGACAATGATAGATACTAGGATTAAACCACCCCCCATCGTGGGTGTGCCTATTTTAATAAGATGGTCTTTAGGTCCGTCAGATCTGACTGCTTGGCCAATATTATATTGATTAAGTTTTTTTATAAGCCACGGACCAAAGGCAAAAGAGATAACCAATGATGTGATTGTCGACATCACGGCTCTTAGTGTAATGTAATTAAATACATTAAAACCGTGGATTTCTTTAGCTAAAAATTTAAACAATTCAAGTAACATAATTTTTATCTTTCTGAAAAATTTTAAGTAAGTTCCTCAACCACTTCTTCCATTTTCATAAAACGAGATCCCTTTACAAGTACAGATGAGTCTTTTCCAATCTTGGCTTTAACGTATCGAATCAGTTCTTTTTTATTACCAAACCATTTTGCATCGCCCTTACATTTACCAATTGTGTATTTAGTAAGCGGCCCTATACCTACAACATCCGAGATTTTCTTTTTATTGATATATGTCCCCAGAGAAGCATGATATTGGATTGCTCTCTTTCCCAGCTCACCCATGTCTCCGATGACTAAAATTTTGTTACCTTTTTGATTAGCCAACACATCAATAGCAGCTCTCATTGATTCAGGGTTGGCATTATAAGTATCATCAATGAGTATTGCGCCATTCGATCCTTTTTTTACTTCCAACCTACCTGGGACAGGCTTAATAGCCTCAATACCTTTTTTAATAGTTTTAAGCGGAATTTTTAAAGCAATTGATGTGGCAATAGCTGCAAGTGCATTCTTTAAATTATGATCGCCTTGTAATTTCAAATCGATATCAATCATCCCTTTAGGTGTGCAGATGTGAGAAATATCTTTTGATGTTTTATATAGATAAACATCAGCTTTTTTATCTAAGCCAAATGAAATAATCTTTTTAGTTTGAGCGGCATTTTTCATTAAAGTATAAAATTCATCATCGCGATTTAAAATTGCAATACCGCTCCTCTTCAAGCCTTCAAATATTTCTGATTTAGCTTTTGCAATACCTTTTTTAGAACCAAAAAATTCAATATGCGCTTCAGCAATATTTGTAATGACCGCAACATCAGGTCTTGCTATCTTACTTAGATAACTAATTTCTCCTTTATGATTCATGCCCATTTCAACAACGGCACACTTTTGAGTTTTTTCTATATTTAATAAAGATAATGGAAGTCCAATATCGTTATTATAATTTCCTTGGCTCATAAGCAGCTTCTTCTTACTTTTCAAATGTATTGATACAACACTCGCGACCATTTCTTTTGTGGTCGTTTTGCCGTTACTCCCTGTTATCGCAACCAAAGGTATTTTTGACTGAGCCTTCCAGTATTGAGCAATTTTTCCTAGCGCCTCACGTCCATTTTTTACTAAAATTTTATTTTTGATTGCTTCTTGTTTATTTCTAACAATTGCTGCAATAGCACCTTTTAGAATGGCATCAGATGCAAATTGATCTCCGTCAAATTTTTCACCCTTAATGCCAATAAAAAGATCGTCCTTATGGATATCATGGCTATTAATAGAAATACGCTTAATTTTCTTTTTGAGAAGGGCCGCATCTCCTTGATAGGTCCCGCCTACAATTTTTTTAATTTGATTTAAAGTAATTTGCATTAATTTATCTTGTGATGTTTAAGTGCATTTCTTACGCATTTTTGATCACTAAAAGGATACTTAATACCATTAATTTCCTGATATTTTTCATGTCCCTTACCAGCAATCAGAATCACGTCCTCTTTGTGAGCCAATTGGATTGCCTTTTCAATAGCTTTATCTCTATGAATTTCAATCGAGCATGATCCCTTCATATGCTTACTAATTTCTCTAATAATTTTTTTGGGATTTTCATTTCTAGGATTATCCGAAGTAACAATACTCATATCAGCAAATTTTGAGGCAGCTATGGCCATCTCTTTTCTTTTGCCTTTATCTCGATTGCCACCACATCCAAACACACAAATAAGCTTACCATCAGTTTTACCTTTTAATGTCTGGAGAGCTTTTTGAAGAGCATCTGGTGTATGGGCATAATCAATAAATATTTTCGGCGAAGACTTTTTACCCATCTTTTCCATTCTTCCTGGCACCTGAGAAATATGAGCTAAATGTTTAACAATTTTTTTAACTGCAAAACCAGAACCAACAAGCGCACTGATGACCGCTAGAATGTTATAGACATTAAATTCTCCAACTAGAGGAACATTTACTTCATATATTTCTTTTTTATAATCTAACTTGAATGATGTGCTAGATAACGAATAATTTATATGTGAAGCGCGAATATCACCACTTTTAATACCATAAGTGATCACTCTTACTTTATTTTTAGCAAGCGATGTCTTTATTTTTTTTCCATAGGCATCATCTATATTGATCACAGCTACTTTAAGAGATGGAAAATGAAATAATTTCTTTTTTTCATTAAAATAATTTTTAAAAGTAAGATGGTAATCTAAATGATCTCTCGATAAATTTGTAAATACAGCCACATCAAAATGAATGCTATTTACTCGGCCCTGTGCTAAAGCATGTGATGAAACTTCCATGACTACTGACTTCACATGACTGGCTCTAAATTCTTTAAATATACGATGATTTGAAATTGCATCTGGCGTTGTATAAGCGTGTGTTTTTAGTTTCTTAAAGCCGTATCCGAGTGTACCGATTAACCCAGTTTTTTTACTTAAAATATTTTGAAGTTCTGCAATCCAATAAGCACATGAAGTTTTTCCATTAGTTCCAGTCACACCTATCGTGTGTATTTTCTTTGAAGGCTCTTTAAAGAAAATATGCGCTATTTCACCTTCTCTGTTCTTTAAATCATCAATGGGAAGATGTGGAATATTCCAAGATTTTTTCCATACAAAATCTTTTTTTTCATACAAAATTGCTTTTGCTCCTTTTTTAAGAGCATCAGCAATATAATTTCTTCCATCGACATGTGAGCCTGGATAGGCAAGAAATAGAGAATTCTTTTTTACGTGCCTACTATCATTTGAAATGTCAGAGAGGTGAAGTCCAATTTTTTTTAACTCACTCTTCATATTGTTTCTTTAGGCTCTGCTTTCTCGAGCTGAGGTAATGCATTTGGTTGCTTATCGTCTCGAGGAATATTTAATATCTTCATGACATCTGTCATCACATTACTAAATACTGGCGCCGCGACTGCCCCACCAAAATGACTTCCTACAGTTGGCTCATCAATCATGATAGCCATAATAATTCTAGGGTTTGTTGCGGGAATTAATCCGACAAATGAGCCTATATTTTTATTTTTTTCATATTTTCCATTATTTAATTTTTCTGCTGTACCAGTTTTACCAGCTACTCTATAACCTTTTACTTTTGCATTTCCCCCTGTTCCATCTTCAATAACACCCTCCATCATTTCAACCATAGTTTTAACTGTTTCTTTCTTAAAAACTTTTGTTCCCATGACGGGTTCATTTCGTTTATACAATGTAATAGGTTTTAATTCTCCGTCATTAGCAAAAACTGTATATGACTGAGCTAACTGAAGCAGTGTTAAATTAATACCGCCGTATCCGTATGAGACCGTCGCTTGTCCTACCACTCCCCAATTTTTATAATTTCGTAATACACCGCCTACCTCACCAGGAAATCCAACATTTGTTCTCATACCAAATCCCACTTTATTTAGAGTGCCCCAAAGATTTCTAGGATCCTGCATAAGACCGATTCTCGCAGCACCAACGTTTGAAGATTTAGCAATCACTTCAGATACTGTCATAGAGAGGCGTCCAGGTTCTGCATGTGCATCATGAATCGTAAATGATCCAATCTTCATAAATCCTGCTGAAATATCAATGTTTTGAGTTGGACGAACTAATCCACTATCTAATGCAGCTGAAACCACAAAAGGTTTCATGGTAGATCCTGGTTCAAAAACATCTGTCACAGCTCTATTTCTTGTCGGTCCGTTTCCAGCATTCAAATTATTTGGGTTATAGGTCGGTAAATTGGCTAGCGCTAAAATTTCGCCTGTTTTTGCATCAATGACAACAGCTGATCCTGCTTGTGCTTTATGCTCCTCAATCGATTTTGCTAACTCTCTATAAGTTAAATATTGAATTCTGCGATCAATAGATAAAGTAATGTCATTTCCGTCTTGCGGTAATTTGATATCATCAATATCGTCAACAGATCGACCGAGCTTATCTTTCAATACTTTTCTTCGGCCCGCAATGCCTGAAAGTGATCTATTTTGAGCTTTTTCAATACCCTCCACGCCGACATTTTCCATACTTGTAAAGCCTACCAAATTCGCTGTCACTTCACCTGCGGGATAAAATCTTTGGAAATCATTTTCAAAACTTATACCAGGAATCCTTAACGCTTTAAGTTGATCTGCATCAGCTGGTGGCACTCGTCTTTTTAGATATACATTTTCTTTAGTGCTATTAAATATTTTGTCATCAACTTCATTACTGCTGAGCTTAAGAATAGTTTCTAATTGAGTTCTTTGCTCTTTAGTCATTTTTACTTTTGCAATTTTTGGATTAGCATTAACAGAAAAGACCGGTGTACTCAGAGCTAAAATATTACCGTGTCTATCTGTAATTTTTCCTCGGTCAGCGGCGAGAGAGAGAATTCGATTGCTTGTTGCAGTTGCTTTTTCTTGCAAGAAATTTTTATTTAAACTTTGCAAATATAAAGCACGAACAATAAGCGTAAAGAATCCTAATAAAAATAAAATCAATATCCATCTTCGTCGAACGCCTGATAATTCGAAGAATGTTTTTTCAACTTTATTGTTAATAAATAAACTCAATGCTGCTCCAACATAATTATTTTTTTAGGGTCTGGCTCTTTCATCTTTAATGATTTTTTTGCAATTTCATCTATCTTTGAATGCATAGATAATGTGCTTTGCTCTAATTGCAACTGGCTATACTCTAAATCGAGTTGCCTACCAATATCTTTTTGATGCTCATTCTCAGAAAACAATTTTCGATATTGATGTTCGGCATTAACTTTAGCGAGCGCCATAATTAAGATGACAAAATACAAAATGAAATTTGTTCTAGTCATTTAATAGGCAGTCCTTTCTGCGACCCGCATGATGCCACTTCTTGACCTTGGGTTATATTTCACTTCTTCAACGCTCGGTCTAATAGGTTTTGTCACAATATTTAATCGAGGCTTCGGCAAATCTTCACTTCTAATTGGAAAATTAGAAGGTAACGTATCTCTATTTTTTTCATCATTAATAAATTGCTTCACGATTCTGTCTTCGAGTGAATGAAAACTAATCACCACCATCATGCCACCTGTTTTTAATCGCTCTAAAATCTTAGGTAACACTTCTTTTAATTCCTCTAGTTCGCGATTGACATAGATCCTTAATGCCTGAAATGTTCTGGTTGCAGGATCTTGCCCAATTTCTTTTTTAGGCATATTGTCTGCGATAATTTTTGCAAGCTGTTTTGTCGTCTCAATCGAACCTACTTCTTCCCGCTCTTTTATAATTGCAGTCGAAATTCTTCTGGCAAATTTTTCTTCGCCATATTCTTTTAAAATTTTTTCTAATTCTTTTTGTTCAATATTCCTTAAGACTTCAGCAGCAGTTTTGCCTTTTGTTTGATCCATTCGCATATCTAAATAGGCATCAAATCTAAAACTAAATCCACGATCGCCTTCATCAATTTGTGGTGATGAGATTCCCAAATCAAGAAGAACGCCATCTACTTTTGAAATACCTTTCACTGTTAACACTTCATCAATTTCTGAAAAATGTGCGTGAACGATCTCAAATCTGGCATCTTTGATTTTCAAACCTTCCTCATACGCACTTTTATCTCGATCAATCGCAATTAATCTGCCTTGCTGATTTAACTTTTCTAAAATTAATTTGCTGTGACCACCCCGCCCAAAGGTGCAATCCACATAAACGCCATCTTTCTTTAAAACTAAATATTCAACCGCTTCATGTAAAAGGACAGTAATGTGCTCATGGTTTGAATTATGTTGGGCTTGATTCATGAGTTACTGATTTTAGGGGCATCATTAAAGGGAGAATCCTTCAAGCTCTATCGGCATACTAGAAGCATCTTGTTGTGTGGCATTTTGCATTTGTTGATCCCAGGCCTCTTTATCCCAAAGCTCAAAATGGCTACCTTGACCTACCAACATAGCCTGCTTATCAATGCTTGCAAATTCTCTTAAGACTTGGGACAGGAGCAGTCGGCCGGCTGTATCAAGAGATATGTCCTCTGCATAACCCACGAGCAATCTCTGCAGTGCACTCGATTTTTTATCGAAACTCGACAGTGCCATGATTTTTGACTGGATAGGCTCCCAAGCTATTTGGGGGTAAATCAATAAACATCCATGAGGGTGGGCTGTGATGACTAAGTCGCCTGAAGATTGGACGAGTAAAACCTCTCGATGCTTTGTCGGCATTGCCATCCTGCCTTTAGCATCGATATTCAAGAGATTAGCGCCTCTAAACATAATTCCAACCCAGTTATTCAATTCAAAAAAAGTGGGAAATTACTAAATACCCTTAGTTCTACTTAGAAATTTCCCACAAAAAACCACTTTTTTCCACTAATGACACTATAGATAATAAAAAAGAGCTCTGCAAGCTCTTTTTTGAGAGTTTTTTCATATGTAACAAGGGTTTGGAGGGGTAAAACTAGGCAATTTTAAGAAAAAATTGAAGCCAACCGATAAGCCGGGTTCTGTCGTGGACAGTCATTCATCTAGGCACATGATTACTCATGCACTCAAGCAGTCTACCCGGTAGCAACACGAGCCGTGTTATTACTACCCTATTTGACTTTGCTCCGAGTGGAGGTTACCGCGTTTCACCGTAACTAAATACGCTCGTCTCTGTGGCCCTATTCCTCGTTTCACAACGTACGGCTGTTAGCCGTCACTCCGCTCTATGGAGCCCGGACTTTCCTCTCCTTGAGTTAACAAGCAGCGACTGTCTAGTCAGCTTCTCACGGATTTTAACATATCTCAAAAATGAGCTTTTTTATTATCAAAAGTTTACAAATTCTTTCTATAAATTGAGTGTTTTGAATTCATCAATCAACTGGAAAAAGAGATCTTGGTTAGTTTTTCTCTAATTTAATTCGCAATTATTAACTGATCCCAATTTGTCGTGTAATTTCTCGATTTGAATTGAGCTTTCATTTCCCATTCTTTTAAGACACCTTCACTACCTAACTTTAATTTACCTTTCCATCTTTGATTGATGGTATCCATAATTTTCATGCGTGAATGAGAAATTGTGTTGTTAAATAAATTACCTTGCATTTTATGTTTAGAAGTTAAATTACAAAGCGTGACGCCTGCTTTTTGATAATCAAAACCGTCACGATAAATATAATCCAATCCCAATAAAGCAGCATTAGTTAATACCATGGAATCATCACTTGGTTGAAATAATGGAATATTGACTCCGTTCGCATATTGTTTCTTATCATCATGCGGGCTTGTTCTGATGTAAACATAAATAGAAGTAGCTACTGACTCTTGTTTTCTCATTCTTTCAGCCGCTCGACTTGTATATGAAGTGACAGCTTCTATGAGCTTCTGTTTCTCTTTGACTCGTCTACCGAAAGAACGAGACACCATAATTTCTTTATTAGGCTCTTCTACATCCTTTAATTTCATACACATCACACCATTCAATTCACGTACAGTTTTTTCAAGAACGATACTAAATTGTTGACGAATATAATCGGGGTCTGCTTGCTTTAAATCTAAAACAGTCATAATGCCAAGCTGATTAAGTTTAGGTGCTAATGACATACCCACGCCCCACACTTCACTCACTGGAATATGACTCATCCAAGTTTTAAGTGTATCTTGATCCATGATATTTAAATTACATACACCTTTAAATGAAGAATTTTTCTTTGCAATATAATTGGCTAATTTAGATAGCGTTTTAGTAGCCCCTATACCTACAGATACAGGAAGTCCCGTCCATTGTTTTATCTTGGTTTTAATTTGCTGACCATACTGAATAAGGTCTTTAGATTTAAATGAAGTTAAATCTAAAAATGATTCATCTATAGAATAAATTTCTTGCTCAGGACTAAATTTAGAAAGTAATGTCATTACACGATGACTCATATCTAAATAGAGTGTGTAGTTAGATGAGAGCGCTGTGACGTTTTTTTGTTTGGCAAACTCTTTAAGCTTAAACCAAGGCGCCCCCATTTTAATGCCAAGTGCTTTAGCCTCATTTGAGCGAGAGATAGCACATCCATCATTATTACTTAATACCACAACGGGTTTATTTTCTAGCTTAGGGTTAAATACTCTTTCACAGCTGACATAGAAGTTATTAACATCAATGATGGCAATTGATTTCATAATAAAAAACTATATTAATCGCCAAGAAATTTTTCTTCCAGCATATAGCGGAATAATTGCTTCATCACCTACAGTAATTTTTTCAGGCACAGCCCAATCTTCTTTAATAAGATTGATTGATGATTTATTTCTTTCTAATCCGTAGAAATCGGCACCGTAAAAACTTGCAAAACCTTCTAATTTATCAAGCGCATTGAGCTCATCAAATACTACAGCATAAAGCTCAATAGCGCTTGCCGCAGAAAAAATACCTGCGCAACCGCAAGCATTTTCTTTTGTCGATTTTAGGTGAGGCGCACTATCAGTACCTAAAAAGAATTTTGGATTGCCTGATGATGCTACGCTTAAAAGTGCTTGTCGATGCGCTTCTCTTTTTAAAATAGGTAGACAGTAATGATGTGGATTGATACCACCTACAAACATATGATTTCTATTCAATAAAAGATGTTGTGGTGTAATCGTAGCCGCTATTTTTTTAGAGCTACTTAAAATAAAATCAGTAGAATCTTTTGTGGTGATATGTTCCAACACAATTCTCAAATTAGGAAATGTTTTATGTAATTTTAATAAATGTTGATCAATAAATACTTTTTCTCTATCAAAAATATCAATCGCTGGATCGACCACTTCACCATGAAGTAAAAGAGGTACATCTAATTTCTCCATGAGCTCAAAAACATCATAACGATCATCAATATTTTTCACACCTGAATCAGAATTGGTTGTGGCGCCCGCCGGATAATATTTAATACCTACAATTTGTTTATGTTCAGGAATTTTTTTAATTTCATCGAGAGAAGTTTTGTCTGTGAGATATAAAGTCATTAGAGGCTGAAAATGGCTATCATCTGTTAGAGCTTTTTTAATTCTAGATTCATATTGAATCGCTTGATCCACTGTTGTAATCGGCACTTTTAAATTAGGCATCACAAGCGCTCTTTTAAATTGCTTTGCGGTATAAGGCACCACTGACGCCATCAATACATCATCTCTTAAGTGCACATGAAAATCATCAGGGCTTGTAATCGTTAAAGTTTTAGTCATCTTTTTTTATTTTCAAAGCTTCGTCATATAAATAATTTTTGTTGATGTTTAATATTTCCACAGCTAACTTCACTGCCGCATTGGTGGGCATATGATTCAATAATATTTTTAATATTCTATGCTGATCTGCGGTCAGTAATTCTTTTTTTTCATGGTGGATGGGAGCAACTAGAATGACAAACTCACCTTTCTGAAAGTTGCTATCACTTTCAATCGTTTCTTTAACCTTTGAAATTTCACCTCGATAAATACTCTCAAATGTTTTCGTGAGTTCTCGCGCCACGACAATCTCATGCTGGTTACCAAAAAACTCAGCCATATCGTTTAAAGTTTTAATGATGCGATGCGGTGCCTCATAAAAAATCATAGGGCATGATTGCGCCTGAAGACTTTCAAATACTTTCATTCTTTGGCTGCTGGTTGTCGGTAAAAATCCAAAGAAATGAAAGCTTGTATATTCCATCCCTGAAATAGAATAAGCCGTTGTGACCGCAGACGCCCCTGGAATAGGAATAATTTCAAAGCCGGCTGCCGAGACTTCTTTGACAATGAGAGCTCCGGGATCACTTATATTGGGTGTCCCTGCATCTGACACTAATGCAATATGTTTTCCATCTTTTAAATATTCAATGATTTTTTGTGCGGATGCTTTTTCGTTGTGTTGATGCACCGCAAATTGTTTTTTTTCAATAGAAAAATGGGACAAAAGACCTTGGGTGTGTCTTGTATCTTCGGAAGCAATGAGATCTACTGATTTTAAAGTTTCAACCGCTCTATAGGTAATGTCATTTAAATTGCCTATAGGGGTCGCTACTATATACAATTTTCCAGTCATCATTACGGCCCAATTATTTTTTAAGCACTTTAAAAAGCTCTTTTAAGTGACGTGCTCAACACTTCTTTAAAAGAGATATAATCATTTTGTCATATATCAATGCTATGTTAATAAAAGTTTAGAGGAAAACATGCTTAAACATATCAAATTACTTTTTATTTCTTTCATCTTATTACAACTCATGGGATGCCCAGCTGCTATCATTGGTGGCGGTGCTATAGGCATTGATACAGCTGCAGATCGAAGAACCCCAGGGATTATTACTGAAGACACAACCATTGAATTAAAAGCATTTGCTGCTATTCAAAATTTTAAAGAGGAAGTTAGTTCAAGTGTTGTGAGTTATAACGGTCATGTACTTATTGTAGGTCAAGTGCAAAACCAAGAAGTTAAAACAAAGATCGAAAATAAGGTTAAAGAAATTACCAACGTAAAATCTGTTATTAACGAATTGACCGTGGATGCTATCGCTTCTATTTCCTCTCGTGCAGAAGATACTTTAATTACCTCTAATGTTAAAGCACGTTTATTTAAAGAAAATAAAGTGTCCCCGTTCCATGTCAAAGTAATCACCGAAAATAAAATTGTTTATCTCATGGGCATATTGACTGAGAAAGAGGCTAAAGAAGCTGAAGATATTGCCAAAAATACAAATAAAGTCACTAAAGTCGTTAAATTATTTGAATATATCAATAAATAAACGATTTATCTTTTAGCTTAACTTATTGAAAATAAAGAACTATTAATTAGCCTAGGCCTTACTAAATAGAGGCCTTAGCTATTATTGATTTAATTGAAGATGTTGCTATAATACTTATTCATAGTTTTTTCAAAACATTCAAGTTAGTTCTTAAATCCCAAAATAAACTGCCCGTAATACTAGCTAGCTTAATTACAGATTTAATCCATTAGAGGTCATCATGAGTAAAAATATTATCCATTTATCAGACGCAACATTCGAAACTGAAGTGCTTCAATCAACCGTCCCTGTTCTTGTAGACTATTGGGCAGAATGGTGTGGGCCTTGCAAAATGATTGCGCCAATTCTTGATGAAATATGTAAAGACTACGACGGCAAATTAAAAATTGCTAAACTAAATATTGATGAGAATGCTCAAACGCCGGCTAAATTTGGCATCAGAGGTATTCCTACTTTAATGATTTTTAAAAATGGAAATGTCGAAGCAACTAAAGTTGGCGCCTTATCAAAATCCCAATTAACCACATTTATTGATAGCAACATCTAAAGTTACTACTCCTCCTTAAAAAACCCCTCAACGTAACACTAATCGGAACCCCCCAAACATGCATTTATCTGAATTAAAACACCTCCCTATTGCACAACTCGTAGAAATGGCGATCACAGACGAAATCGAAAATGCAAGTCGTATGAGAAAACAAGACTTGATCTTCGCGATCTTAAAAAATAAGGCAAAAAAAGGGGATAGTATTTTTGGAGATGGGACTTTAGAGGTGCTTCAAGATGGCTTTGGATTCCTAAGATCTCCAGATACTTCATATCTCGCAGGTCCTGATGATATCTATGTGTCACCTTCACAAATTCGCCGCTTCAATCTTCATACGGGCGATACAATTCAAGGTGAAATTAGAACACCTAAAGATGGTGAGCGTTACTTTGCACTGGTCAAAGTTGATCAAGTCAATAATGAAGCCCCAGAAAATACAAAACACAAAATTCTCTTTGAAAACTTAACACCTCTTTTCCCAACTATACCTCTTACGTTAGAAAGAGATATTAATGGCGAAGAAAATATTACAAGTCGTGTGATTGATATGATCGCACCTATTGGTAAAGGGCAACGTGGTTTGATCGTAGCGAGCCCTAAAAGTGGTAAGACTGTCATGATGCAAAATATTGCGCATGCGATTACTGCTAATCATCCTGACGTTTCTTTGATTGTGCTTCTGATTGACGAAAGACCAGAAGAAGTAACTGAAATGACAAGATCTGTGAAAGGTGAAGTTGTTGCATCTACATTCGATGAGCCAGCAACACGTCACGTTCAAGTCGCTGAAATGGTGCTTGAAAAAGCGAAGCGTCTTGTTGAACATAAAAAAGATGTAGTCATTCTTTTAGATTCCATCACAAGATTAGCGAGAGCTTATAACACAGTCATTCCTTCATCTGGCAAGGTACTCACCGGTGGTGTCGATGCTAACGCACTTCAAAAACCAAAACGTTTCTTTGGTGCAGCACGGAATATTGAAGAAGGCGGTTCTCTCACTATATTAGCTACTGCTCTCATTGATACAGGTTCTCGTATGGATGATGTGATTTACGAAGAATTTAAGGGTACCGGTAATATGGAAATTCACTTAGATCGTAAAATGGCTGAAAAACGACTCTATCCTGCAATTAATGTCAATAAATCAGGCACCCGCAAGGAAGAACTCCTTATTCCTAAAGATAATTTACAGAAAATCTGGG
>Ga0209972_10000804_pt1 | contig 30404 bp, 47 predicted proteins | sample NOAtaG_7_FD_187302 | JGI IMG/M metagenome (GOLD analysis project Ga0209972, IMG submission 187302) | Freshwater lake microbial communities from Lake Erie, under a cyanobacterial bloom - NOAA_Erie_Diel1S_2200h metaG (SPAdes) (version 2) | ecosystem: Environmental > Aquatic > Freshwater > Lake ...
CAAGTTTGACTTCTTGCCCAAAAAATGGGCAATAAACAAAATGCCCCTAAATGTCTAAGATGTTTAACCATTAAAAGTCTCCACGAAGGCCTGCGGATACCACACTTTGGCGGTTCCAACTGTCTTGACTTTGACTCTTTTGTAATGCAAGGCAGACTTCATTGCAGAGCGCATCGGCTTTGAAGTTGGATCAATACCAAGCAATTCAAAGAGTTCGTTGGTTGTTTTTCCAGGGTGAGCTTCAACCATTGCGACAAATTGATCCTCATTAGCAAGGCGCTTGGCTACCTTGGCGCTGGCACCGCCAAGGCGCAGACCACGCGAAGCCTCGTCAAAAGCCAAGGCCTGTTGCTCAAGGAAAACATCACGCCCGTCGGCGGCAAAGAAGCGACCTTCTTCTGTCTTTGACAAAAGCCACCTGACATCTGCCCAATCATCAAGGCGCGTAGCTCCACGGGCGCGGTCAATGCCGTGTTCTTGTGCCCTTCCCGTGTGCATTGGCAAAATAAGGTTCTCAACATTCGCCTGCTTTTTTATGTAATCAAGAGTGTCTAGGAAAACACCCACATCGCTATTGGAATTCTCATCGCCTGAACCCACAAAGGCACGAGCAAATGGATCAAGAATCCAAGTTTGGGCGTCACAGTCCTTCAGTATTGAAATCACAAGCCTTTGCACTCGTTCACTGATAAGAGGCAGGCGTTCGCCTCGAAGGTGAACAAGAGTGATGTGGTCGGCGTGCTTAATGGCTACATCTTTCATCCATCGCCGATATTGATTCTCACTGACCTCATAGTTAAAAATGACGATTCGTCTCGGGTGAATTGGCTCTTGGAAGTATTCAAGAAACTTCTCACCGTCGGCAAGGGCTTTGGCTAAGGCGTTCACAAGAGTCGTTTTGCCCGCCTTATATTGTGCAGTGATAGAAATGTTCGCTCCCTGCGGGAAAATGTCTCTAATCACCCACGGAAGGGCAACTTCGGGCATCTGTAACTCTTGAGCAAGGTCACGGATGAACAAAGGCTCTTTGTAGGCTTTGCTCGCTTCTTCTTCTCTAAGAATTGTCGCAGCTTCTTTTCTAATTCGCTGCTTTTCAAGTTCAATCTCTAAGGGAGATTTAAGGAGTCCTTGTTCATCATAGAGCGGCGCAGGCGATGCTTCGCCAAGGCTTTGCAAGGCAGTGGCAGAGCCAAAGCCTTGTGATCGAAGGGCATTGGCACAGGCGTTGAAATCACCGCCAAATTTTGTCAAAGCGACATAGGCGAACTTTGAATAACTTTTGTCAGAATCAAGGGCAACCGACGATGTAAAGACATGGAAAAGGTCATTGCCTTGATAATTCGTGGTTGCACTGATTCCATAGTCCTTGCCAGGCCGACGCCAATCAGTCTTGCCCATTGAATCTGTGTGAAGTTTTGTCCACCCATCTGCGACGAGTAGCTCTTCCCATGACATTCGTGCGTTGAAGTCATCTCCTGGCAGACTTGCACCCATCGCTCTTTCACGGGTGATTGGCTCTTTGTATTGCTCCTTCGGCATCTCGTCTAAAGAAATGAAGAGTTCGCGCAAGGCATCAAATTCATCTTCGGTAAAGGTCGGAATAGTCTTTGGATTGCCGCGAATGATGTGCCAACCATTTCCTGTTGGGTGACAGATGCCAGGAGTAGGTGCGACGACTACAAAGCCGCCTTCGCCTCTGCTTTCGGCCAAGACTGAGATGACGCCATTGTCGTCAATTCTGCGTGCGAATTTCTCGTTGCCAGGAATTTGACCTTCGCTTTTGAGTAACCAATGCAGTCCACCTGATGGTGAGCGTTCAACATAACCAGCATTGAGGCGTTCAAAGAGATCAAGAATGTTGTTTTCTTTGGCTCGATGAGTAAGAAGGTCAATGGTCTGCAAAGTTGCAGCTCGACCTTCAAGTTCAATCATAAAAAGATTGCCGCTTACTTGTCCGCATAAAACACCAAGACCGTCAGCTTTTGAGAACCATTCAAGGATTTGCTCTTTGCTTGGCATCTGTTTCTGATATTGAGTCCACGATGACACCGCAGGTGCCTTTTGTCGGTGGCGGTTGACGGGCAATGGAACGATACCTTCAAGATAGAACTCTAAGGCGCGGGCGAGAATGTTTTGATTATTGATTTGTGAAGGGTTGGAAAGTTCGCTTTGCATTAGTCAATCATCTCCTTCATAAATGGCATTACGCGTGAAAGAGATAAACCTAAATTAACCCGATGCGAACAAATGAAGGCATAAGTCATTAACTCTCGGTTTTTTGACTTATTGGGCAAATCTTTGATCCATAACATCTCTAGCTCGCGGTGATGTTTGGCGCATAAAAGAACTAAATCTTCAAGTTTTTCATTGAATATATTTTTGTAAGTGATATGATGAAAATTGAAACCTCGTGACTCAAATGCCCAAGGCTTATCGCAGGCCCAACAAAAATTTGGGCGTGATGATAGCCAATAGGCTCTTTTCTTTTCTCTCCATTGATTTGAGTCTAAATAACGCGAATAATTTTCTTTGCGTGAATATAGGCAACTCGGTTGAAATGCGCTAAAATAATCCATATCAGGCCTCCTTGTTAGGTCTGGTCGTGCCCTCGGTGGTTAGCGCCACGCGGGGGTCTTTACTTATTAAGACCATATCCTTCAAAGCCAACACTCGCCAATCCCCCGTCATTGCTCCCTTTCTTATTTCACAAGTCTGTCAATAATCCATTGCACAACCGGCACCGCCACCGCATTGCCCATTTGCTTGTAACGGTGCGAATCGGCTTGGCCGTCTGTCCACCCATCAGGAAATCCTTGCAACCGCTCGCATTCTGTCGGTGTTAGACGGCGAACTGTTGAAGTTGTTGCAACCCCGTGACCACTAACTCTGTCCAATGTGAACATCACCTCTCCGTCTTCTCCATAACCTTTACCTTGCGGCCCTGCTTCATCACTTCTTCCGATGACAGTTCCTTGAATCGGAAATACATAAGGCACTCGTGCTCCCCCTGTTCCCCAATATGTTGCCACTGTTGGCGAATAATTCGGATAAATTCGCACATCATCAACTCTTGTTGCTTCAAAAATAATGACTGTCGCTCGTGTGTCACCCATATCAAAAGCATTCAATGTCGGTGCTATCCCCCCCGCAACCCAAGTTTCATCATCGTCACTTGTTTGCGCTCGTTTTGATTTAACGAACCACATCAGTTATGACTGCTTGAAATCTGTTCTTATCAGGCATTCGTTGTTCACTTGAAGTGCGAGTGATGGTGTCTGCAATATCTGATCCATCCCACCAAGTCATCGTGTCGTGTGCTCTTTGCGAGCTCAGGGTTGGACTTACTGATTCGTCGGGGAAGTCGTAGAGTTCAAAGTTTCCAACTGCGCCACCGATTCCAGCGCTTGTTGTAATGCCGGTGGAAGCGTCTTTCCCCTTCGCGTTGCTCTTCGCAAGATACCCTGCGCGGCCTTCTGCGATAGCGAGTATTTCTTCAGGTGATCTCCCTGAGTCTCCAAGACATCCGACAATGAAGACTCTACGGCGTCGTTGGGGAACTCCGAAGTATTGAGCATCAAGCACCCGCCACGCGATGCGATACCCGCGCTCGACCAACGCTTCAATGACGACGGCCATATCTCTTCCGTTATTTGAGGAAAGTAGACCAGGCACATTTTCGAGGATAAAAGTTTGCGTTCGTGTTTCGTCAAGGAGTCGGCAGATTTCCCAGAAAAGTCCACTACGCGTTCCTGCCAACCCTGCTCGTTTTCCAGCAACGGAAAGGTCTTGGCAAGGAAATCCACCTGTGATGATTCCGTTGCTTGGATCAAAACCTGCTGCTCTAAGTTGTTCACCGCTTACCCCCTGAATGTCACCGAAAAGTGCAGCGTTCGGAAATCGCCGTTGTAAGACTTTCTGTGCGTGTTTATCCCATTCCACTGTTGCGACAACTTTGACTCCTGCTCGCTCAAGAGCTAAGTCAAAACCGCCAACACCAGCAAAGAGTGAAACTGCCGTTGTCATTGTTGCCCCCATAGATTTAATGCTTCCCTTCCTTCTACCTTTGACGGATCATTGTTGCTTTGTAAATAACCTTCTTTGCGCATTTGTGATGCGATAACAGTTCCCATACGAAATGGAGTGTCAGGGAGTGAAGTCTCATAACAACGCCACAGAATAGATGCAATGGCGCCTTCAACACTGCTTCGACTCATAACAACTTATCCGCCATTTCATTGACCGCAAACTCAATGCGAGCTTTGGCGATGGGGATATATTCATCGGTCATTTCAATTCCGACAAAGTTGAACCCTTCATAAATAGCTGCCTTGCCGGTTGAACCGCTGCCCATAAACGGATCAAGAACAATGCCATTCGGCGGTGTCACTAAGCGGCAGAGATAGCGCATAAGGTCGGTTGGTTTCACGGTTGGGTGGTGGTTTTGTTTTCTACTATCACGCGGATTTCCTGAACCCGTAAGCATTGTGTCTGTTTCGCCACCCATTTTGTTGGCAGTTGTGTAATGCCTTAGTGGAAATTGTTCTAAATCCAACCCCTCATTGCGATCCTTCTTGCTTGCCTTGGCGCAGTAGAAGAAGCGAGCGGCGCTGCCTTTTCCATCTTTTTCACCTTGACCAAAATACTCAGATTTTCCGCCACCAAATTCGCCATAACCTGTGACTTTTGTTTTGACCCAATGGCCCCCACCTGCATTTGCAGGAAACAACTCAACAACCTCATCCGACCCATCGTGGATGACATTGGCGGGCCAACGGCCACCTTCATTTTGTTCCCAACCACCCGAACCATCTCCACCGCTTTGGGTTTCTTGCGTTCCAAATGTTGCAGTTCGTTTTCCCGCTACTGAATCGTCACCCTCAGCGCGACCAACCCTGCTCGCATCAATGTTCAACCCACCGGTGCCATAAGTCAGCACATTGGCGGCGACGGTGCCGATGAGCGGTTTGCGGGCGACAACGACGGGTTCGTGCGCGGGCTTGAGTGCGGTTCCCCAACCCTGCCATTGCTTTGCATTTGGACTCGCTGGAGCGAAAACATCTTGTTTTCCTGTTGCTGCTACTGCATTTTCATTCCAACCTGCACCTTGTCCAGTGCTAGTTTTTCCAAAAGTTCTTTCACCAATTTTTTCACCTTGTAAACCAAGAGACTTATCCATTGCTTTAGCAATATCCAACGACTTCGGAAATCCGCTGCCGTAAATCCACATAATCTGATCACGAATTTCAAAACCCGCATCTTCGATGGCGACGACCATTCGGTGATAAGTGCGAGAGCCGCTGAAGGCGAGCAAGTGTCCACCAGGTTTAAGAACGCGCAAGACTTCTTGCCATAGTTCAACAGAATAGGCAATGCCACTTGCATCCCAACTCTTGCCCATAAAGCCCAACTCGTATGGCGGATCAGTGACAACAGAATCAACACTATTGTCGGCTAAAGTTTTCAAGACATCACGATTATCGCCGTGATGGATTTCAAATGTTGCCACAAGACCCCCTTGGTTGTTGTTACTTGTGAAGTGATGGGATTTGCACCCATCGGCGCCCCGTTGCCCGCACCTTGCGACTTCTCCACATCACCGACGGAAAGGTGGCGTCAGTGATGGTCATGACCGGCAAATGAAGCGACGGAAGGAAACTTCACTTGCCTTCTTACAACTAGACCGGCTTTGCCCCAAGCTGCGCCAAGAGCGCGGCTACTTCAGGAGTGATGCCGCCCGCCGCAGGCGCCGCCGCAGGCGTTGCCGCAGGCGTTGCCGCAGGTGTTGCCGAGAGATAGGCGTTTGCCTTGGCGATAGCGGTGGCATCGCCTGTGGCATCTACCAAAATCCACGGCGCCGATTTGCCAGGCTTGGCAGCGCCTTGGCCGATGCGGGCTAACACCTTCTGCCCGATTTTAGATTTCAAGGAATTGCGTAGTCCTACATTGAACCACAGAAGCGATCCGTGTTCTTTGTTGGTATCAAGGTCAACGACATTGACTTCCACGGCTTCTGCAAGTCCGTGAATGGTCTGAATCCCTGTCTTGTATTCAGTAGGTGTGATGATGAGAAGGTGATTTGCAAGGTCTGCAACTTTCACGCTCTCGTTATTTGATGTTGGTGCTGCGAAGGTCATTCCCCCGTCTCCTTATCTACTTGTCGGTTCATTTCGTTTTCTTCGTTATTGCGTTTGATGTCGTTGATGGTTGGTTCAACTTCATCGTGGTCAAAAGTAATGTAGGCAATTTTCGCTTCTCCGCGAATGCCTAGCATCCATCCAATGACGCGAAGGATTGCAGATTGCCAGGCGCTCATTGCTTTAACTACGAGCTTGCGTGTCACCTGCACATCCCTTCGATAAATCTTTGCTAAAAGGTTGAAAGTAAGGGCAATAGTTACAGAGCCGATTTGCCACACTTGGAATCATTTCCCACATCTGCGGATTATTCTCCACATCAATTTGCGAGAGTAAAGTGTGGATATTGTCCACTCGTTCTAGGGCTTTGAGTGCAACTGACTCGTCATAGTCGTACAACTCTGTGTGCATCTCGTCTATGGAACCGCTTGTGGGCAGATAGACCAAGGCGACCTTATCTACCTTCGCCCCTGTCTGCGCCTTGCCGTAGCCATAGAGTTGAATCTGTGTTTGATATTGGGCGCTTCCGCCTTCTTTGCGTTTGCGATCCATTTGATTAGGACTTGTCGTCTTCCAATCAATGACAATGCCGTTGTTGATGTCATAAAGGTCAACGGTGCCGGTCAAGTTGCCGCGAATGGTGACTCGTTGCTCGACTTCGTAGCCTTCAATCTTGCGAAAGACATCGGCAAGGTAGCCGTGAATTGCAGAGCCGACTTGGGCGCTCCAATTCGATGCTCCTTGCTCGTTGGTCTTTTCCCAATCCAAGAGCTTGTAAGCAAGTCGCCTTGTGCAATCGTGACCCATTTCCGACGGCCCAATGACGACTTGCTTTGCTCTAGGAGTCCAGATTCCTGCCTGCGTAATTATCTGAGCCAAGTGTTGACTCAAAGATTTAGCAGGCGAAACCGGCGAAGTGAAAGTCATTCGTCATCCTCATCTTCGTCATCAAAGTCAGGAATGATAGGAACGATAGGTTCCACAGGTTGAATGTATGGAATGCTCATTGCTGATCCTGATTGACGAGTGTGAAACGACGAGAGTTGCTCTGAACTTGTAGGACATCAAGCACCTGCGGTGGCAAGATTTCCTTTGCGCGTTTGACATCAAATCGCGTTGATGTGACCGTTGTATAGCGAACAACCTGTTGGCCTTTATAGAAGCCAACTTCGGCGTCGCCAAGTGCTGCTTCGATATGGGAGCGAGCTACATCTGCAACTTCTTCCCATTCTTTGATTTTTGCTAGGGCACTGCGATATTGCTCAAGCCACATCGCTATTGACTCGTCAAAGTCAATGACGCCCTTTTCAATTTCAACTGACATTGATCCCCTCGAATCAGTAATAGTTATTCTCTTTGAAAAACTGCCAGGCATTGCAGGCAGTTACATGACGCCTGTGGATATAGGCGAGCGTTGCCACAAGTTGCGGCACCGATGCTTGAGAATGTTTCATCCCAAGGTTGCGATAGGTGGAGTCAAGCAACTGCCCGATTCCCTTGGCGCTTGAAGTCGGGTTCTTAGCCGATGGCTTCCACGCCGATTCCTTGCCCAACAATTTTGTAAGGCAGGAATACTCATTCTTGGTCAACAAAGTCTTGGCAAGTTTCTTGGCATCCACTTGCTCCAAGATAGGCCGGTCTTTGTAGATAATAGATGCAGGCACCGCAGGTTGCGGCGCGAATGCTGCATTGACAAACATTGAAGTCATTGCGCTGACTCCGATGATAATTGCGATTCCCCTGATTGTTTTTCTGCGTTGAGAGATTGGGTTTCTCCTTCCAATTTCGCAGCTCTCTTGAGAACCTGAGTGACATAAGCCAACTCAATTCGCAAGGTTTCCGCGATTTCTTTCGGTGTTCGCCCCAAGGCATACAAGGATCGAATGGCGTCAGAGCGGTTCATTTGACCGGTCTTTCGGTTTCTAAATCCTTGACCAAACCCACGCTGAGCAGGAGTTGTGCCTGCCCATATTCCGTGTGCGATTTGTTCCTTGAGTGCGTAGTCCAAGCACTCCTTTCTTTCAGGACAACCGGCGCAGATAGCACGCACGATTGGGAGACACTTTGCCTCTTGTTCTCTGCTTTCTGGAAAAAATAAATTCGGGTTGATAATACCTTTGCAACTAGCTTCGGGAAGTAGTGGCAGTGACGGGAAGAAGTCATTGAGTCCATTCAATTTCTCTCACCTAGCCAGGAGTCAAGGTCTTGAACGACAAATGCTTTCTCAATACCTGCGTTGCGTCTTTTGATAACTAAGAACGCAGGTGGCGTCTGATCCAACCCACGCGCTTTGGCGTAGTTGATGGCTTCTTTGCGGGCCTCATCCCAAAAGGTCGGAAGCGAGATTGACTTTCTGTTCTTGAGTTCCAAGACATAAGTTTTGCCAGCGATAATCGCAACGATGTCTCCTTCATCATTCTTGCCCGCAAGTCGCAAACGCTCTGCAAAGACACCGCGAGAACGCAACCACTTGAGAACTCCGATTTCAAAGCCGTTACCTTTGCGACCATTGGGATTTGCCATTATTTCACCAATTCAAGTTTCGTCGTTTTACCGGCGATGGCGCGGGCAAATTTCACCGCGTCAATAAGTTGTTGAGCCAAAGCCAACGCCTCATCTTCTGTCATAGATGCCACCTTCGCAACGACGGTGGGAATGGCGGCGCGAACTTTATCTGCCTCTCGCGCTGCCACTTCCGATGTCAGTGCGTAGGTTCCCGAAAAGTCTCGAAGGCGAGCTAGGTGTAGCAATGGCACCTGCTCGACGATGTCTTCAAGGAGATCAAGATTGGCGTCTGCTTCTTCAAGATAGACGGCAATGGCGCCGTCGGTGGCGGTGTGAACTGAGAAAAGGCTCATTCGGGCATCACCTTGCGAAGCCTATCTTGGCTCTTAGACCACGCCTGCGCCTGCCTGATGCCTTCCTTCAATGGGTCGTCGTGTAGGGCTAGAATCGCCCACAGAAGCCCTAGAACGCCCACGAGGGCGCCGAATAGCAGATACTGCATAAATCCCCTTCGGTTGAACTTGTGGATAAGTATGAGGGGAAGGTCTGACAGACTACCCGCGACACGCCCGCAGGCTCAACTCCCTTGTGTATGGACAAGAGTAGGCACAAGGTCTATCTTTGGTCTGTGGGCGAAAGGTAGTAGTTCACAGAAACGGAAGCAGGAAATGAAAAAAGATATTGTCAAAGTCACTTGTTTATCTTGTGATTGGTCAAGTAGCGACAAGCACGACATTGAAAATGCAAATTGGTATGGAGAATGCCTAAGCGTTTGTTCAGGTCAAGAAGTTCTTTTGCGTTGGGATTTTGCAGATGGTTCTATGTCTGTGACAAATAGTCGCTCAGGCGATTCTGTTGAAACGCAAGTAGGTGCATAATGTCCGCCAACCGAATTGTTGCTTGCCCTATCTGTGGCAAAGAAATTGAAGTGCGCAGTAACTTTGCGCATCAGACTCTGACGAATCACATCAAGACTTCTCACCCTGAAAAGGTGGTGTCATAATGAAGAAGATTCGATCCGTTCGTGTGAGCGAACAACTATGGCGCAAGGCGCAGGCGAAGGCGAAGGCAGAAGGCAAGACAGTTTCCGAAGTCATCGTTGACTTCTTAAAGGAGTTTGTGAAATGACATACGAAGAAGCAATGAATAGATTGGCTCTTTTACAGGTTGCCAAATGGCATCAAGAGCAGGCAGATGAACTAGTTGATGACGATATGCAACAAGAAATGCGTGACTTCCATCAAGGCGCTGCACTTATGATTCAGGAGTTCGTCAAGTGAAGACAATGGAGATGTCAACTGCCGACATTGCCACCGCCTTTGCAGAGCGCGGTTGGTATGTGATGCCTTGTTATCCGCAGCAAAAGACGCCGTTCTTTCCTATCGCAACACGCGGTTACAAGTCGGCATCCAATGACCCGAAGGTTGTCAATAAATGGTTTGCAAAGTCACCTTTGCTCAATATCGCAATCGCCTGTGCGCCGTCAGGTCTTGTTGTCTTTGATGTGGACTATCGCAACGGCGGAAGCACCGATGGTCTTGATACCAACACTTTCACAGTAGAAACCGGCGATGGTCTGCATCTTTACTATCAGGCAACTGCCGAGTCTTATCCTGGAAAATTGCGCGATGGAGTGGACATAAAGTTCAACGGATATGTTGTCACCGCAGGTTCGCAACACGAGAACGGCAAGTTCTATGAAGTTGTCAAGGATATTCAACCTGCACCTGTGATGGGTTGGTGCTAAATGAACGGACTCCAACTTCTTGCAGTCTTTATCACTGCCTTCTACGCCTACTCTGTCGGCAGAAGCGTTATCTTTTGGACTTTGATGAGCGTGTGGTATTCGTGGTGGATTCTTCTGATCCTTCTGCTAATTCCTAAAAATGAGCCAAAGCCCTTTGCATTTCCCAAGTGGTTCGTCAGACTCGTCGGCCCACGCTACATCAACCGCACAATCAACAAAATGGAAGAGCAGTTCTAGGCACCTGCGAAGGCGCGAGCAATTCCTTCTTCCAAAGAGATTCGTGGCTCATAGAAGCCAAGCATCTTGTTCGGATCACCGACCCGATAGGCAACTCCCACAGGAGCCTTCGGGTTGGTGCGTATCGGAGCTAAATATCCCGCCTGCATCATCACAAGTTCTGCCAACTCAATGAAGGAAGTCGCCCTTCCTGTGCAGAGATTTGCAACGGTGACATCGTTGGTGATGGCTTCAAATGTTGCCCTGACAACATCTTCGATGTGAATGAAGTCGCGCACCTGCGTTCCTCTGCCCCATACATCAAAAGGATCAGACTTCTCTTTTCCGCGCTTGATAAATGATGGGAAAGGATAGTCAAGGTTTTGGTCGCTTCCGTATCCGCTAAAGGGCCTAAGAACGCTGACCTTCAAGCCTTCTGCTCTGGCATAAGAAGCCAGCATTTCACCGGATAACTTGGCCCAACCATAGGTGAAGTCGGGAGTGCGAATGTGGTCAAGATTTATATCCCACTCTTTGAGTCGTTGCTTGTATTCAGCTCGCTGCAAGTAAATCGGATAGGCCGCAGATGACGAGAAATAAACAATGTGATTCGGGCGAGTGCGAAGCGCCCATTGGAAAAGGTCGGCGTCAATGGCAAGGTCGGCGGCAACTGCCAAAGGGTTTCCTTCAATGGTGGCTCTGCCACCGACGATTGCCGCCAGGTGAATGACGACATCGAACTTAGTGTCATCTTTGGCAAAGAAATCTCTGACATCAACGCCACTTTTGATGTCAATGCCGGTGATGGAGTTGCGCTTGGAATCTAAATGCTTCTTGAAATTAGTGCCAACAAAGCCTTCATCGCCTGTAATAAGTATCTTCATTTGCCCCACCTGTCGTGTTCGTAGATATATTTCGCAGAGCCACAATAAGCCATTTGCGCTTTGCGGTCTATGTCAAAGACAAAAGTATCGTTGGAAAATAGAGCTGCGCCGATATGCGACAGGGGAGTTGGCGCATCAAAGGGAATTGTTGTTCTAATGGAATTGCCAATGATAGGTGTCTGATAGTAAGGATCGTGAATGAGTGCGTCACCTGCAACGATGGGATAGACCACTTCTGCCAAGAAATCTTGGTCAACTGTGTAGTAATCGCCGCGCTCACGATTGTTGATTGTGGATGCTAAGAAGCGCAAATCCTTTGTCTTACCTGCAAACATACCGGCAGAAATCGGATAGTTGTGACCTGTTGGGTGGTCTTTGATGATGTGATAATCAAGGCAGGAGTTGAGCCAATCTTCGTGTGCAATGCGGTCACGATAGGAAAGACGGGCATCCACATCACGACAGATGACGGCTTCAAATTGCTCGTCAGAGAAAGCAAGATAGCGCCACAACTTTGCGGTGTGATTTTCCACTTGATCCATTGTGACGATTTGAACGCCTTTGATTCGCTCAAGCGTTGTTGTGATAGATGAATCAACCGACTTGCCTACATAGAAGCGAGTGACAAAGCCATCATCAAAAGGAAAGTAGCGTGAAGCAAGAATGGCGTTCTTGATGGCTCCGATGGTGTAATTGGTTTCGTTTCCGTAGAGCGAAAATGAAATGCACTTCATTGACGCAAGACCTTCAAGAGAACTTGGTAGTCTTCACTTTTCATATAGTTATCAAACATCAAGGCATCGAACGAATAAACTTCACGGGCATTGACGGCGCGATAGCCTTCATCCCATTCGGCTTTGCCTGCAACAGGGTGGAGATGTTCAATAATGACCTGCGGCAGATAGGTCAGATGCCCTAGGTCATTGCCCAAGGCTTTCCAAAAGTTGTCAAGGTAAAGGTGTTTGAGCTTCGGTGGCACCATGCCGCCAAGGGCGCGGACAATGGCCGCCGACATCATCACCGCCGTCGGCAAGTTCTCTGCCTGAAGCAAGTCGTTGCCATAGGAAAGCCCTGGTCGGTTGCCAATGGCACGCATCAAGGCAATATCCCAATCGGGCGTTCGTAGTCGGTGGTCATCGCCAATGAAGGTGAAATAGTCATATTCGTTGGCGTATTTCTTGGCAGCGACATTGACCGGATAAGCCATGCCACGAGTTTTATTTTCAATTTCAACAATGTTCTCAATGCCGACGGCGCTTCGATAGTTGATGAGTTCTTCATCATCGGTGTCCACAATAAAGAGCAAGTCAGAGCGACAAGAAAATTCTTTGTGACATTTGAGAACTTCAATGGCGTTGTGTGGTCTGCCACGAGTTGGAACAAGAATGAGATTATTGTTCAGATGCACTGATTTCGCCCCCAATGGCGCCATACGCTGCTAAATCTATGAATGAGTCTATGTGGTCAGATGTCTGCATCAAGCGAGCAATTTTGACCAGACATAAACACAAAGCGACCTGTGAAGGTGTTATCTCAGTTTCAAGATAAACACTCCACAGGTCTGCGATGCGTTGATGATTTGTGAGCGGGTCGCCATAGGTATCTTGACGATCCGAATGAGTGAGGCGTTTTGCCTCATCTAAGATTTTCCCCCGTTGCATTACTACTTGCTTCCGCGACCAAACTCTGTCGCTTTAGGATCAATGGCCTTGAGTATCGGGCCAAGAACTGCGGCAGCGAAAGCCGCAACATAATCCTTCAATGGGCGAGATGGGTCGGCAAGATAGAGAGCGGCTACTGCGGCAGCTCCTGCCCTTGCGTATGTGCTACCGACTGCGATGAGTTTTTCTTTGTCGAGCATTTGCACTCCTTGAACTTAGGTCTGCCAAAGCCCACAATGAACACCGGCAGAGATGGCTTGAGTTTGCCACGATTCTTTTTCTTGTAGGCGCGAATCTTACGCGCTACCTGACCGCCATTGCGCTGATCGCCCTTCGTGTCGGGCGCAGTGTTGCCTTCGATGGTGATGACGGTGCCATTGGCGTTGACGCTCTCCACGATTCCTATGTGAGAGATACGGTCAATGCCATCGGCGGGGAAGTCAAAGAACGCCAAATCTCCTGGCAGTGGAGTTGCGCCTTCTGCATCCTGCCAAGTTCCTTCTTTGACAAATGCCTTTGCGCCATTGGGCGTGTAGGTGCAGTCAGGAATTTTCAAGGAGACTTGCTTGGCGCACCAATTGACAAAGGCGCCACACCAAGGTTGATTCGCCTTTTGATACTTGGTCTGATTATCGGCAGGGCCTTCAATATAGCCGACTTCGGCGCCTGCGATGTGGAGAAAATTATCTAACTGTTTTGAGCACATTATTTCTTCAAGGCTTCTTTGACAATATCGGTTAGGAAATCAACCTTATCTTCCAATGCCGAGACTTTATCTTTCAGCGATGATCCGCCATTGGGCTTGAGTTCGTTGAGATAATGCTTGACAAGCCATTTGACTCCGAGAGCTACCGAGCCAACAATACTAAAGACGGCAACGAAAAATGACGCCCAATCCATTGCGCTCATGTGCCGACCACCAAGACCTGAACAACGGTGGTGCCTGTGTTGGTGACGCCATAAATCGGGTTGTTTTTATTTTGCAAAGTTATTTTCTCACCACTGTCCAATTCAAAGCCTGAAGTGGTGTTGACATCGGAGTTGCCAAGAAAGACCGCTTGACCACCGGCGGCGTGCAGATGCACTTCTTCGGCTTCGGCGGTGTTATCAACCAAGATGGTTGGACTTGTTGTGACGGTGACTTGACGGGTGGAAATGCCCACTGTGATCTCCTTGTATGGCCCCGATGAATTTACTATGAAAGCAGGGTGGAAAGTTCTTCAGCGCTCAAGCCAAGGCGAGCTGCAATTGCTTCCTTCTCAGCTTGCTTAGCGGCTGCGGCGGCTTCTTCGTCTGCCTTTGCTTGTGCTGCGGCTTGCGCATCGGCTTCGCGTTGTGCAATTTCTTCGGCAGTAAGTTCTACTTCTGTAGTAACTCCAGTGCTGCAATCAACAATGAGTTTGGTTGGCATTGTTTTCCTTTCTTATGAGTTCTTGATTCCGTATAGAGTAGCGGTTGAGTATTGCTTGAAAGCAGTGCCATTTAGAGGTAATAACTTGATAGATGTAATAGCAGCAGTATTTGACCATAAACCCGCCACAAGGTTTTGTTCTGCGGCAGTAGCATTATTTTCCATTACGGAATCTAAACTTACAGATTTATTATTACTTAATGTGTAATTAGGAACATATGCTTCCCAAGAACCAAATGTATTTGCAGTTGCATTATCTTCATCTGTTACAGCACGAATGTTTGTTGTGTTTGAGTTTGAAGATGCTGCTGAACCACTACCTTGCAAACGGATCATTGAATAACTAGATGAATTGCTATTGAATTGCAGAATACAAGCATCTGCTTGTGTACCATAATTAGTTCTAGTTGATGCTTTGATTACTAAGTCAGTATAGGTCTGCGGAATTGAAGTAAATTCCATATTAGCCGCCCCACCGCTTCCTACAGTCACAGTTGCTATTGCTTCATAAGTAGTTGCCATTATGCCGCCTTGATGCCGTATAGGGTAAAAACAGTTCCAGAATTGAAAGTGGCTCCCGCATAAACTAAAGATGTAATAGCTGAAGTGCTACGCCAAGTTGACACATTTCCCATAACTATATCGCCATTACTGCTAGCCCTAGTAAGAACTGTCTTGTAAGTAGTAGTGTTTGCATAGTTCATAATTTGAGTGATAGAAACTGATTGATTGGTATTTGTGCGACCAGCGTAAGCAAAACTTATGTTAGAGTTTCTTGAACTAACGGCAGCAGAACCAGTTCCATACAACAAAGTAAAAGAATAATTATTACCTGTGTCTCCATTAAACTGCATTTCATTTCCATTGGTTGCAGTAGAAGTTCCATTAACTACCAAAATCAAATCAGTATAAGTTCCTGGTATAGAAGAAAAAGTAACACTAGAAGCAGAACTTCCCAGCGTTGTCGTTGCTATTGGTTCGTAAGTTGCTGGCATTATGCGCTCTTAATTCCGTATAGGGCGAAATGGGAGTATTGAACCCACCCGTCAGTTGTATCAGGAGATATTTGAATGGATGTAATAGCATCTGTTTTTTGCCACGATACAGAATTTAGTGAAATTCTACCTGAACTATTTCTGTCATATCCGCCTAGACCGCGAACAGTTTTATATTTATTAGTATCGGCATAATCTAAAATGTCTATGACTGTTCCACCATAAACATTGTTATCATCGCCACCTGCATTTGTGGGCATAAATGTTTGCACAACACCCTTTGATTGCGAACTCGCGCTTCCAACATCTACAGATGTTCCTCGCCCAAGAAGTGTATGATAAGAATAACTACTGCTTGTGTCTGAATTGAAAACTAACATTACATTTGAAAAATCTAAAGCAACAGTGTAATTATACTTTGCTATTGCTCTAATCTGCAAATGTTTATATGTGCTAGGAATGCTGCTAAAAGTTACAGACGCAACGCCCCCACTACCAACAGTAGCAGTAGCAATAGACTCAAAGGCAGTGCCTGCGGCTGCACCGCGTGAACGATAACCGAGTGCTGATCCATTGGCGAAGGTCTGAAGTAAAGGTGACATCAATAGCCTTTATGCAAACTTCGTCTGAGTCTCAAGGACAGTGTAGGTCGGCGTTGCCGCAGTCTTAATGATGGTGAAGACATAGGCGTCAATCGCGCTGGCGTTGCCGGCGCTAATGGCCGCAGGCACCTTGGGCGTGACGGCGCTTCCATCAATTTGAATGACATTCGGATAGTAGGCAGTCGAGCCATTGGTGTTAAGCCAAACAAGCGTTATGGCATCGCCAACTGCGAGCTTTGAACTAAGAGTATTTGATCCGTCATAACGGAAATTCAGAGTGTGGTTTGCGGTGGCATTTGATGTGTAATACCAAACAGAAGCAGTTGCCACATCAAAGTTGATGGTGCCTGTTGCAGCAGATGCGACAACATTGACATCTTCTTCAAATCCTTTGATAACTAAATCTGATTGCGCAGAAGCAATGGACAAAGTGACATCGCCTGAAGTTCCGCCACCTGATAAACCTGTGCCTGCGGTGACGCCTGTGATGTCACCTGAGTTGCCAACATTCACCCACGATGATCCGTTATAGACTTCAACGGCGTTGGTGTCTTGTAAGTAGCTCATCATTCCTTCGGCAAGAACACCTGATAAGGCAGTGGTGCGAGCAGTCGAGTTCGCAAAAACCATCGTGACTTGTTGTTGTAAATAAGTATTGACCTGAGCGGCGGTCAAAACATCTCCGCTCACGAATAACTTATAGCCTGCTCCTGCCATTTTTTCTCCTTAGTATGAAAGAACGCCTTGCGTTCCATCAAGCACGCCTTGGGTTGTCGAATCCAAGATGAATGCCTGAATTATAGGTTCTGCCGTGAGCAACCTTGTTGTCCAGGTTGTCGGGGTAATGTCGTGCTGAATACCCTGAACGAATAGTTCAAGGCTAAAAGTTGAAGAAGCCTGCGCGGTCTTGGTGACATTGATGAGGGTGAACAAATCAGATTCAAGACCTGCCACGATGCGTGAACTTGCCGTTGAATCCATAAGGTTCAAGCCGATGGAGTCAATACGAAGCAAGGCATTGTCACGAGCATTGAGAAGCATATTTGCTTGATCCAAGGCTTCGCTATCGGTCTGCATCAAAAGGTCAGAGCGCGAACCTGAGTGGATAAAGTAAGTCTCAATTGAACTTGTGGACTGCACATTCTGAGCCGTTCCGCCAAGACGGGTGACAGTAATGTCGTTGAAAATCTGTGTGTCATCATAGGCAAAGTCAATGGACTGATAGGCGATATTGGTGCCATCGTCATTGAACATCAAAGGCGTTTGGTCGGCCTTTTCGGAAACTGTTGAACGAGAAAGAAAGACGGCGCTTCCTTCGGGATCAATAAAGAAGCCGCCAAGTTCGGTCTGCTCTATCGTCTGACAGGCGGCGAGCAATGTCCGCGCCGTAGCAGGATCGGCTTGGACTGTGCTATCGCCGGTGTCAATGATGCGTTGGCTTGAAGGGTAACTTGCCAAGTTGAGCAAGTTTTCAATTCGCGCCCCCGTTGTTTGTCCAGCGCTGGTTCCTGCGACAGTTGTGATGTTGACATTCTGGAAAAGACGGAAGGCATCTACGCACTGCAAGGTCACGCTAGAGATTTCATCAACGCCAAGGCGAAATGAGTTGTCGTAGCTCGTGATGTAGCCTGAATAGAGATAGTAGCGGTCAAGACCTGAGCCGTCATCGTAATCTGCCCAAATGCGAATCTTACGAAGAGGCAAGAGCTTGCCGTAGTAAGGCCCTGAAACATTCTGTGGGTTCCAATCGCCATTTTCATCTTCTAAGACAACGGTGGCGGTGCCTGCTTCAAAGTTATTGAGGATTCGATTGCGACCACGCCTAATGTTGACGCGAATGGCAATGTTGGAGACATCGACAACATCTGCCGGTGCGTCGGCAAGAATGGCGGTGTCAAGAACGCTTGTCGGATCGTCAAGAATAAGAGGATTACCGAAGGCAGGGCCGTTGGCGAAGTCAATGCTGACTCCAAGTGTCGGAGTTCCTGGCATTACAGACCGCCAACAAAGACGATTGGCTTTCCACTTGCCTGCTCACTCAAGATGCGCTGACGAATGGCATTTGCCAAATCTGCTTCGGTCTGAACATTTCCTTGAACTGTCATGTTAATTGTCAAGCCTGCATTTTCACCCATACGGAATGAAGCAGGATCAAATCCCGATTCGGCAGTGATAGTGCCAGGCATCAACGACTGCATCATTGCGGCTTTGCTCTGCTCGTCAACAATAGTGCCAAGAGCTTGTGAACCGAATTTGATTTGGTCGGTGTATTCATCAATTTGCTCTTTGAGTTTGATACCAAGAGCAGTAGCGCCACCGACATCGGCACGCATCGTGGTTAAGTCTCCGATGTGCTCTTGTAGTGCGCTGACAGAAGCATAAGCAGGGCTACCCGCACCAATGATTCCTGAAGGTGTAGGAGTCACGGGTGTTATTGGCGTGTTTGGAGTGATTGGCGTGATGCCCTGTGGTTTGCCTGTATTGAGCGCGGCAAGGTAGGCATTGAGAGCGGCAAGGGCGCGTTTCCACGCTTCGGCAGCTTCATCTCCTGGTGTTGCCCACGATTTTGAAAGAGCCTTTTGTAGCGCGGTGCCATCTTGAACAGTCTTTGCGTAGGCGATGACTTCGGCGCGAGTCATTCCCCACTTGCCCATCAACTCTTCAATTTCGGCGTCTGAAATCTTTTCGTCTTTGAGAGCGCGTGTGAAGTCAACATATTTTTCGGCTTCTTCTTTTGTCAATCCCCACTTCATGAGTAGGTTGACAATAGGGCCGTCATTCAAATCTGTAGAATTGGCAGCGTAGATTCGAGCGATGTATTCAAGAACTTCGCCCTTAGTTATGTTCCACTTCTGAGCAAGAACTGAGACTTCTTCATCGCTGATAACTTGATCGGAGAGAACGGTGAGAAGGTCTGAATATCTCTGCGCAGCGTCATTGAGTTTCATCTGCGCTTCTAGGTTTTTCATTATCGCATCAACACGACGCGCTTCTTCCAAGTTGCCCTGCTTGAGCAGATTCAAACGAGCTGCTTCAAGTTGAATTGGGTCTTTTTCATTTGTCGGCTTGATGCCCAATTTACGAAGTGCCGCAAGAGCCTTTTCTGATGCAATTTGCTCTTTGGTTTTTTTGTTCAAATTTCCTGTTGTGACAGTCAATTTCGTGTTTGCGATATTTGCCGTCGCAGTTGCCTGCGCAAGTCTGTTCAAATCCTTCAAGTGATTATTGACAACTTGAGAGTTGGTTTGGATTGCCTGTGAATTAGTATTGACGGCATTCGTCAAAGAATTGATGGCATACCAAGTTGCGCCTGCTGCTGCGGCAAATGCGGTCAAGCCTGCTGCTGCTGCGAATGCTGATGTTCCGCCTGTTGCAAAGGCAGTCGCGGTGCCTGCGGCGGTGCCTGCGACGGCCTGACGCTTGAATTGTGCAGTGAGAAGTTTGAGTGCGCCAATGATGGCGATGACGCCTGTATATACCTTTGTTCCAACAAAGATACCGGTCAAGATACCTGCAAAGACTTTGAATGTTGTCAGGTTATCTGAGATGGTCTTGAACAATGAAGCAAGAGCCTTGGCAGCGCCAAGAGCAAACTGAATTACATCGCCAAGAGCAGCAGCAAGTTGATCCTTATTTTGAGCAATAAATTGTTCAAAGATAGGAATGAGTTGCGTCTGAAAAATCGTCGCCAATTCTTCCAAGACAGGAAGCAGTGCGAAGCCAAGAGTCTCAAGGGCTTCACTGAAGGCAATGCGTATGCCTTCCATGCGACCTTCAAATGTCTGAGCGCGAGTAGAAGCCGCACCTGCAAAGGTGTTTCCTAATTCTTTGAGAGCGGCATTTAAGTCTTTGCTCTTCTTGATGTCCTCAGATAAAGGCACACCGAGTTTAGTAAGAGCGCCGATATTGCCGCCGACGGCTTTGGCAAGAGCCAAGGAAACGCTTTGCAAATCTTTTTGAGCGCCTGCCGAAATGTCAAGAGCGAGAGATTGAAGTGCTTGTGCCTCAGTAATATCCTGCGTGGCGTTCAACAGGGTTGTTAGCGATGGGCGAAGTTCATCGTCGCTAACAGAAACAAGTCTTTGTTGTGCCGAAATGTAATCTTCAACGCCTGCAATCGCGGCATCGGTGGCGCCTGTTGTATTGCGAAGCGCGTTTGCCAGAAGTGCCTGTGACTTCTGATCCGCGATAGCGGCTTGCACACCGTCAACGGCGAGTTTGGTGGCTAGGGCGCCCGCAGCGAGAGTGGCGGCGCCGAATGCCTTAGCAATTTTCTTGCTGGCATTGACAAAATTATCTTCAAGTCTTTTCAGGTCTTTGAGAGCCTGCTTGGAGCCTTTGTCGTTATAGACCGTGACAATGCGTTCAATTATTGCCATTGACTATATCTCTCTTTCGTTTGCATCCATGCGAGCTTGCGCCTTCTGTTCTGCAATTCTGACCGCTTCAAAGATAGCACGCTGCGCAGGTTTCTTGTTATCGTCAACAGCGCGAATCAATGCGCGACCTTTATCTTGACCAAGACCTTTTGCAGTAGGTAAAACTCCATAATACTTTTCAACCGTCTGAATGAAATCCTGCGACGCGTTTGGATTTGTTGACCTTGAAGCGCGAGTGCGAGCGCGACTTGCTTTGCTACCGCGACCAGCAGTTTCAAAGATAGCGCCTGCGGCGTCGCGTTGAATCACGCCATAAGAATTGCGAAATCCTGACGCAGTTGATTTGTTTGAAGGTGATGTTGATGTAATTCCTGCCTTGGCTTTGGCGGCATCAAAGCGAACAAATGAACCACGACCTTGACCTTGTTGAAGCGGGCCGATGAGTCCTGCGTTCTTGTTCTCACGCATCCATCCTGAAGGGTGAACATCGTAAGGAATGTGATCGCGTGCTTGGTTGACAATAGTGCTCAAGATTCCACGCACTTCTTTGTCAAGAGCCTTCTTCAAATCAGGTGCCAAGCGTTCGATGGCGCGGACAGAATTGTTGTAACCCGAAACCTGAATCTTGTAGTTCGGTGATTCCATTATTTATTCCGCGCCTTCGCTCGTTCTTTCGTATAAACAAACATTGCTTCCAAAATCCCATCGGGTGCATCAACTAAAGCCACCGGCGAGATACCCGTCTCCACAGAGAGAGCTGCTATTGAATAAGTCAGACTGTCTCTGTGGATTCGGAAGAAGGGTCGGTTACCAACGAGACTTCCTCAAGAGTATCAAGGAAATCGGAGCCAAAAGGCTTGACGACACGACCATTGTGTTTCATTGCAGACCAAGCAAGGAAATAGATGTGTTCTAGTTTCTGCTCTTCTGCAATCAATTTTGCCAAGCCCTTATTATATTTTTGTTCAAACTCGACAATGATTCTTGGGCGCAACGAATATGTTGCATCCATTCCATCATTAGTCTTTACGCGGATTTTTAGTCCATCCATCTTTTCCCCCTAGGGTTTTTATGATGTTGCTTTTGTTATTGCACCGGAAATCGGCCAAGTCACACTTGCAGTTGCTAATTCTCCCACGGCACCATTAAGCGGTGTCCATTCGGAGATAAGAACTGAGAATGTGTATTTTGGATTCGTTGCACTGACGGTTGTGTTCACGGGTCTGACTTCGCAAGTGATAGCAGTTCCAAGCAAAGGGTAAATCGTAGATTCAACCGAGCCTGAAGCGTAGTCTTGATGAAACTCAAAACTCACTGAGTTATCTGCTAAACCTGCAACTCTCTTCTTTGCCGTATCCCCAAACGCCGTTGTTTCAACGATGTCGTAAGTGGTATTCAAGGAGACGCTCGCAATGTGATCCGACAAGTCGGTTGATGCGAATGTCACATAGGCATTAGTGAGAACTAGTCTTGCCATAAATTATGCAGTCGTCTTTGTGATTGCGCCGCTTACAGGCCAAGTGACAGAAGCAGTTGCCAATTCGCCAACTGCGCCGTTGAGTGGTGTCCACTCTGAAACGAGAACAGTTGATGTGTAGGCAGGATTGCTTGCCGATGTTGTTGAGCCATTTGGCTTGACTACAACTGAAGTTGTGGTGCCAAGTAGCGGATAGATTGTTGCTTCAATAGAACCTGAAGCATAATCTTGGTGAAATTCAAGAGTGATTGAGTTGTCTGCAAGACCGCCGATACGGGTGCGAGCTGCGGTTGTAGAGAACGCGGTTGTCTCAACAACATCAATGGATGAGTTGAGGGTTACAGATGCCACATGGTCGCTGACATCAACAGAGTTGACAGTGACATAGGCATTCGTGAGAACGATGCGTGCCATTATTTTTTGGCTCCTTCTTGTGCTGGTTTGATTGTTGGTTGTGTTGCTTCAATGTGGCCGCCGACAATGAGAGCGTCAATGTTGGTGCCTGCATCTTCTAGTTCTTTCAAGGTAAGAATCTCACCTTGTTTCTTTCCACAGACCACGCGGTCTGAGATGACTTTGTAACTCATGAGTCTCCTATCCCCACAGCGTCAGTCTGTATCTATACGAGAGAAATGTGACGCCTTGTGAGTCATAGGTGCCTGCTTCGGCTCCGGTCACTCGCAAGGTGTTTACTGCTCCCGACAAAGTGCGATCCGCTTCTATTGCGGCCTTGATAGAGCTAGCGCCCGACCCTGCAAGGTAGGCATCCAACTTGTCTTGACCTGTTCTTTCTGAAAAGCGTTGCACAATCACAAGGACATCAACTTGCGCCTGGTCTAAACCACGAGCATTGTCAATGTCGAATGTGAAATCTAGTTGCCCTACAACCGCCGCAGGTGGCACGACGGTATCGGGAATCAAGTCATAAGCGCGAAGCCCTGAAATCGTCTGCAAAGCCGTTTTAAGCCTATCTCTGACGGTGCTTGGGTTCATACTGCCAACCCGTTATTTCGCTTCATGGGGCGAAGGAGAGCCTCAACATCAGGATCAAGTCGTGACGCCAAGCGAACTGTTCCGAGTTCAGGAGTGCCTGCAATACCAAAAGGCGATTGCTTGCGAACAAAAAGCCGTGAAGATTGAATGAGACAGGCTTGGTTGACTTCTGAAGGAATTGCAGACCATCCCCAAACGCCTGTGACCTTGACTGCTTGTGGCAAGTAATAAGGCCAGACATAGGCGCCTGTGGCAAGAAGCCTTGTATAGGGCCAACCACGACGCGGGTTATTGATTGGCTCTGTCATGAAATCAGAAGTTGACCAGACAGTTGACCAAGTTTGATTGAAGTTGTCGTCAGTTGCAATGGCAGAGATGGAGACAAAATCATCCACCGCTAAACTCCAAGGATCTTGCGCGGTGTAATAGCGAACGATAGGAGTGCCGACAGTTCCGTCAGCGTAGAAAAAGCGCCCGCAATAATCATCAATCATTCTGCTTGTGGCAGTGATGGAAAGTTCAAGCAAAGCGTCATCGCTGGTGTCGGTTATCGCTAGTGATGACTTCAGCTCTGCGAGCGTTGCGTATCCGTTCGTGATTGCCACTAGATTTCCTCTTCCTTACCTTTGGCGGAGTCGCTCTTTCAAGTTTCGGCTCTGCGGTTGCGGTTTCCTTGCGCTTTAGTCGCGCCATGAATCGTGATGTTCCTCTTTTAGCCAATATGATTTTGAGTGAGGCAGAATCGCACCTGTGTTGACATAAATTGGGAAGCCAAGAGATTTGATACGACGACAGAAAAGTAAATCTTCGCCAATCCATTCACCTTTGACAGGGCCATCCCAAAACCAGCACCAATCCTTGCCTTGATTTGGATCGGCGGCATCTCGTATTGCTTCAAGAACGCTTCGGTGAACCATCAGACATCCTGTGCCTGCGGCGTCAATTTCAAAGACTGAGTTCTTGTCGTATTTGTAAAGTGGCAAAAAGCCATTGGGCGAATCTTGAAATATCGCTGGCACAGGCTTTGGATACGGCTTACCAACTACACCGAAGCCTGCAAAAACTAAACCCGCAACGACAGGGCGTTCCTTATCGTGAGCGGTATCGCACAACATATCAAATGTGCGCACATCCAATTGCTCATCAGAGTCAATCATCAAGAGCCAATCAGAGTCAGTCATTTCTAAGAATTGTTTGACAACTCGATTGCGCTGCTTGGAAAGTAATCCTGAACCCTTGATGCGAACAAATGGGCCGAGTCTGCTTGAGCGTGCTGAAGCTAGTTGAATCAGGTGATAAGCAAATCCACCGTTGACCATTCCAGGATCGCAAGACCCGATTGAAACTTTGTGACCTGTTTTCATAGTTCCCCCGAACTGTTAGGAAGTGCAGAGACGAACAAGTCGGGGGGCCTTGCCCGCCTCTGCACAATCTTGACTTCTAGTTCAAACTAGAAGGTTGGTGCTGCCAAACCACTTCCACTGATAATGGAGTTAGCCAATGGATAGCGACCTGCGGTGTAAGCAGCATAACCATAAACAACAGTCTTGAGGGTTAGGTTGCCTGCGCCGGTTGCATCGTAGCGAAGTGTGAATGGTGATCCTGGTTGCTCCCATAGGTGGTTTTCGCCTGCGGTGACAACATAGATTTCATCTTGGTTTGTGGTTGTTCCATAGGTAGTTCCGATGTTTGCATCAGTAATGATTGGAAGACCCATCATCTGATAACCAGAGTTGCCGTATGAAGAAGCTCCTGCACCGACACCTGCTGCGTTGAATGGGCCGTTAGCGGCAGGAACAACGAGTGGGCGGTTTGAGGAATCAACTGCTGCGAGCAAGAACGCCAAGCGGCGTGGGTGCATCACAAAGTGAGTTGGGTTGACGAATGCGTTTGTCTGAATCTGCTGAATCGCATCTGCCAACTTTGGATAAAGGAGTCCGACAGTTGGTGCAGTTGATGTGAAGGTGATTGCGTTTCCGCCTGCTCCACGAAGACCTGCGATTTGTCCTGCGCTTCCTGATCCATTGAGAAGTTGTGAATCAAGTGTTGTGTGCCACGACTTGATGAGGTCAGCAGCGACGAATGCGTCAATGCCGGTTCCGCGCTCAATAGCCTGACGAGAAATATCCTGTTGACCGGCAATGGTGCGAACATTGATTGTCAATAGTGTGTCGTCAACATCAGTTTCGCTTACTGCATCATTCTGTGTTACCTGAACGGCAGTTGACGAACCTGTTGTCATGCGGGAGATATTTAGAGTCATTCCACTTGGTGGAAGTGTCATCTTGTTGGTTGCAAAGTCCGCAAATGGGCGACCTGCGCGAGCCAATGGAGCTGCGAGATCAACGAGATATTGTGGAATTACAAGACCATCAAATTGAGCAGTTCCGACATCGCGGCGCTCAACTTCTTCTTCGCGCTGGTGGCGAACAAGACGCTCTTGCGCTGCGTAGTCAGACTTGAACTGTGCATTGTAAGCATCTTTGAAGAATGAGTTTCCTGAATCAGGAGTGTAGGTGCGTGCTTCAGAAGTTACCTTGAAGCCGCCGACCTTTGGTGTTGCGATTTCTGCTACTGCTGCACGAGCTTCTGCGGCCTTCTTATCGGCTGCTACTTGTGCAGAGAGCTTTTCAATTTTTTCGTCAAGAGAACGGGATTCAGCGACGAGAGCATCAACCTTTGCGGTTTCCTCTGCGGTCAAATCGGTGCGGTTCTCTGCGGCTACTGCCTCAAGAACTGCATCCATTTCTGCCTTCACTGCATCACGGCGCTCGACTACTTTGTCAAGATATGACATTGAGTTTTGCTCCTTGTGAGTTTGGTTGTAGAGGTGGTGGCCAAGAATGCTCGCGGCGCTTGTGGGGTGCGAGATAGGCTCCGACTTCAATCTGTTCTGATGAACAGAAATCTATTTTGTTGAGTTAATAATTGCTTTTGCTAGGCGCAAAGAAATCTTGCGACCTTCTTCTTCCTTTGGTTCAGGAAGCGGATCAATGTAGCGAAGTTCGCTCATCTTATGACCGACGAGCGTTTCTGTTGGTCGCCACCCGTCTCTAAACTCTTCATAAACGCGAATAAGAACGGCAGGGTCGCCTTCTTCGGCAGTAATAGAAAACTCTGTGCCCGGAATGCCAAGCACGCCTTCTTCCATAATATGTTCAATGCGACCACGGGCAGTTCCGCCTGATGAATCCCATTCAACGAAGTCGCCTACATTTTCGCGTGCTTCTTCTTCCATTTCAGGTTCAGCGCCAAGCAAAGTCTCAAGCATTGACTTGCCTTCGCCAAGGTATTCATAGGATTCGTCTATCTTGTCAAGAATTGCTTGAACCACGATAAGAGATTCACCGGTTACTTCACGGCCTTCTTTTATCGCTGAAATTGCTTCCTTCAAATGCTCGCGTGCTTCAACTGTTGTTGTTGGATAAGCAGGATAGGTGACAACTGAGACATCGCCATCTGCAAGAGAAACTTCTGTCAAGACTCGACGGCTTCTGTCGTCATTCCATTTCTGTCGAATGACACGGAAAGCAAAGGACATCTGATCCACATCACCGCGCTTGACTAGTTCGTAAATATCACGACCTTCTTGTGTGTCTGCAAGGTCGGCATCAAAGCGCAGACCGCGCTCATCTTCTTCTAATTTCAAAGTGCCATTCTTAGTGCGAGCTAGTGGCAAACCTTCATGATTGATGAGCAGGCGAACATCGGGTGTTTCACTCAAGGTCTTGCGAAATGCTCCTGGTGCAATGCTCTCTTTGAATGGTAGCGGAACGCTTGAGTCATTAAAGACTGCCGCATAACCAGACAGGCGCATTCCGTCGCCGTCGGCTCGTGCTTCTACATCGCGCACATTGAAGGTGCGGCGTTCAATTTTCTTTGCCATTTTGCTCCTTGAATCGGCTTCGGCATTGAGGGCATCAATTTTGCGTTGCGCCCAATTTTGCGCTCTGTCACTGAAGTTAGAATCTCCGCCCCAAATCAACCAAGCAACAAGTCCTGCGCCTGGATATTGTGGATGCGATGAGTCTTTGTTCTTTGGCGCTTGGCCGTCAACTTTGTGACGCGCAAACCAAGGTGCCATTTTGCGAACTTTGTTTTCGGTGATCCGACCTGCTGCCATTTCGCGTGCTTCGCGTTTGGCGGTGTCAGTTAGACCATCGCCCCCAAATCCATCTGCAACATATTTCAAACCGCGTGCTGCGTTGTCGCGGATAAATTGTGGAACGCTCAAATCTACTTGACGAACTTCTCCACCTGGTTCCATATCTTCAGAAATGCTCACTGCAACCATTTGGTCAATCGCATCTTGTTTTGATGAGTGACACCCAATGGTGGTGTAAGAGCCGTCAGATTCTTCCTTGACGGTTGCCCATCCTTGGCAATCGCTTTGCTTGTCTGAAATGTAATATGGCATCGCTTCTCCTAGATTAGAAGCAGAACTTCTGCATCGTCTTCAAGTATTGAGAAGGTAATCTGCGCCATCGCTTCTGCGTTGACACTTCCCAATGCGCTTTGGGCGCCTGCAATTATCGTTGAAACTTCAACAACTTGCTTCTCAGGTTTTGGCGGGAAGTAAGGTTGAACAAAGTTTGATCCACCACCACTAACTGCTTCTGTCGGTGTGACAGGTTGCGTGTTAGCAGTTGCCTCAAGTGCGCCGAGAGTTGCCACCGCAGTTGCCGAGATAGTCTCAGCAGCTCTTGCAGTTGCTACGATTGTTCCAAGTGTTGCGCTTGCAGTTACTTCAACAGTGACAAGGGAAGTTGCGCTTGGTGCTAAACCGCCAAGAGTTGCAGTTGCTTCAACAATGACAACAGGCCCGAGAAGGTCTGTGTTAAGAACGCCTGAATCAAGAAGGAATTGCGATGTCATTCTAAGAAGCGACTGTCAATGATGCAGTCAAAGACCCGCTTGGAATAGTGTAAGTATCACCTGCAATATAAGCGTTGCCTGTAATACTGCCACTAAATAGGAAGTTGCCAGCGCTAAGGTTATCCCAAGCAGTGAAAAAAGTAGCGTCTTCCGAACCGGCAATGTTTGTCCATGTAACTGCGGCATCACTAGCGATTGCACCTGCTGAAGCAGAAGCAAAAGTGACTTCTTTGCGAGTTGTTTCAGTTGCGGCATTAGCCGTTCCATTCGCCCCTGGATCGCCCGTGTGGAGTTTGATATAGACATTGGCGGCGGAATAGGCGGTGCCATTGCCAACCGCATCAAGGAATTTGTTTGCTAAATAGGCGCTCAATCCTGTTGCCATTATTCGTCTCCCTCAATGAACTCTTCAATAACTTCTGCGATGCGACCAACTTCGTCACGAATAACTTTCTTGCGCACCTTGCGTCGGTCAATTTGATTTGTGACTTCTACCTTTGGCGCTTCAACATTGACAGTCGGAGCATCCACGCGAACTTCAGGAGACTCAAGCATTACCATCGCAGGTTCAATGTTGACATTTGGAGCTGCAACATTGACCACAGGTTCTGGCACATTGATTGTCGTTGCGTTGTTGCGAGCATCGCGGACATCGTAAGCGGCAGAAGGATCAGTTGGATCAATTTGTGAAATCGGTTGTAGTTGTGAACTTGGAACGCCTGTGTGTGCGATAGGCACCATCTCAACCGCCTTCAAGACTTCTTCAGGATCAAAACCGACTTGAACTAACTTGCTCACAATATCGGCGCGGAGATTCAAGCCGACATCCTTGGCGTCGGCGGCGTCAATGTTCTGCAATGGAACGCGGAATTGGTCGCCTGCTTCTCCGATAGGTGCTAAATCTTCCACAGAGCGAACATCGTTCAAGCTCAAGAAGCCTTCACGAAGTCCTTTTGTGTAAGCCTCATAGCGCTCAAGAGTTGTGCCACGAAGCAGAGCGTCAAGGTTGAACTTGATGAAGCCATCTGATTCAGGCAATAAAGCCGAAAGGCTTTGCTCTAATCTTTCAAGAAGTGGGCGAAGTGAGTGCTGAACAAAGGAAAGATTCTGCGCTTCAACAGAAGCAAACGACATTGCGCCCGATACAGGGTGACCAAGAAGTGAAACAGGAACGCGGAAGAGTCGAGCAATGTCTTCAACATTGAATCTGCGTGCCTCTAACAATTGTGCATCGGCAGCATTAAGAGTCAAAGGCTTGAAAGCTGCTCCACCGGAGAGAATGCCAATCTTGCCTGCGCGATACGGGCCTGTGTGAGTGATATTCCAATCGCGGCCAATATCTTGTGCCTGCTCTTGAGTTAGTTCACCAGGAACTTCAATAACTCCACCAGGGTTTGCAGCGTTGCCAAAGTAAGCGGCAGCGTAGGTATCTGCCGCCATCGCAGCGCCAATTGTCAAACGCGCAGCAGAGACAGGGCCTAAGCCGTAATGTGATCCTGGCAGGCGGAACATTGGGATGTGCAGAATCTCGCGACTTGTCAGAATCTCTGTGCGTGCTTCGCTACCTTCACGAATTGTGATTTCATAAACTATTGGCTCATTAGGGCGAAGACGACGAATGCGAACTTCGTCAGGATTTAAGCAATAAAGTTCAAAGACTTCATCGTTCTCATCGCGTACCGTGAGAATGAAGGCGTTGCCGTGAAGGTTGAGTGAAGCGATAACTTGCTCAAAGAACTCAAGGCGAGAAGTCTCAGGATTCGGGCGGTTAATCCATTCAGGTTGCGAACCATAGACTGCGGCGTAGGCAATGCGGTTGCGACCACGGCGAACATAAGCGCCAAGTGGAAGCGATGAAATAGTGTCACCTAGAAGGCGAACGCAGGCATACACAGTTGACATTCGGATTGCAGAATCGGCGGTGACATCAACACCTGACGGCGACATGAAGGCAGGGCGACCAGGAACGAGTGGTTCAACCCATTGTGAATTGTTCGCCTGACGCTTTGAATCTGCGAAGCGAATGCGCTTTGAAATTCCCATCAGTTAGCCTTCTCCGTAATCCATACTAGAAACGACCCCAAGCAAATCAAGGCAAGAGGCACTGACACCATCGCAAGACCGACGGTTGCTATTACTAGACCGCCAAATCCCACAAGTGCTGACACATCAAGTTTTTTCATATTGCCTCTCAGACTTGAATCGAAAAGAAACGAGCCACAGGTTGCTTAGGCGGTGGCGGTTGCGTTGCGCGGTCATAGCCAAAAATTGCAGCAACGGCGGCGTCAACCTTGCGACGCGCTGATGCCTTCGCCACCATCACTCCGCGACTTGATTGCTTGGTGACGCAGTTGGCGACATGACGGGCGAGTCCTTCGTGTCCGTCGTGCGTGAATGATTGATTGACGACTGCTTCGTAGAACTTCTGAGTTGCAGGAACCATTCGCTCTGCGGAGTTGGGATATGCCACCACCGGCAATCCTTCTTCGTCAAGAACCATAAATGTTCGGTTCCATCGTGCGGGA